>Ga0136622_10000222_pt1 | contig 22449 bp, 18 predicted proteins | sample AntDrymUQ4482106_2_FD_104803 | JGI IMG/M metagenome (GOLD analysis project Ga0136622, IMG submission 104803) | Polar desert sand microbial communities from Dry Valleys, Antarctica - metaG UQ448 (21.06) | ecosystem: Environmental > Terrestrial > Soil > Desert | place: Antarctica: Dry Valley...
CCAGCAGTGGTTCCAGATCCCAGGCGACTGCCTCGGCCTCGGGATCGGCGACTCTGTCTGCGGCCATGGCCGCAAGAGTACGACGCGCCGCCGCGGGCCTCGTGCTCAGACCGGCAGTACGGGAACGTCGTACATGATCGCGATGACGACGAAGGCGGCCAGGGCAGCGGCGATGGCGACTCCGGTCAGGATCTTCTGGGCCTGGGTGGTGTTCGCCGCCTTCGTCTTCGCAACGTCCGCCTGCACGAGCGCCGTGTCCAGCAGGCGCCCGGCCCACGCGAACTCGAGCGACAGGATCGCGAGGCCGATGGGGATGACCAGGAACGCGGGTCCGGGCAGCACGAGCATCGCCAACCCGCCCAGCACGATCACCGCGCCCGCCACGACGAAGGCAGCGCGGTAGACCTTGCCGTGGTCGCGATGCGTCTCGCGACGGCGTTCGAGCTTCTTCACGACCTTGGGTGGCTCAGGTTGCTGCCGCGGTGGGGAAGCGGCCCGCGCTCCCGAGACCTGCGTATCACTGTCCATACCCGTACTACGCGTCAGCCGGCCGCCGGGATGATCACGAATGCCGACGCGGCCGGCGACTACGGCGCGCGCAGCCCGTCCAGCATCAGCGTCAGGTAGCGCCGCCACGCGTCCGGCGCCGGGTTCGTCCGCATCACCGAGCTGGCGCCGCACATCATCATCGGCACGTCCCCCTCGGTGGCGTCGGGGCGCATCCGGCCCGCTGCCATGGCGCGCTGCATGAGCGCGTTGGTGGAGTGGGCCAGCCCGACCTCCTCGACCACGCGGCTCTGGTCGGTCGAGGCGAGTGCCTCGCAGAAGGCGAGGTCAGCGGCGTTGCGCTCGGCCGCGCGCCAGATCAGCTCGCAGAACCCCTCCCAGGGGTCCTCGCGCTCGAGCGCCTCGCGGGCGTAGCCGGCGATCTCCTCGAAGCGCTCGCGCACGAGCGCCTCGACGAGCGCCTCCTTCGTGGGAAAGTGGCGGTAGACCGTGCCGACGCCGACCTTGGCGCGCCGCGCGACGTCGTCGATCTGAGAGTGCATGCCCTGGTCGGCGAAAACCGCCCGCGCGGCCTTCAGGATGCGCTCGCGGTTGCGCCGCGCATCAGCCCGCAACGGCTTCCCGACGACGGGAAGGGCGGGCAAGGGGGTGATCGCCACAAGGTGAGGATAGCCCCACTTGCAACCGGAACGGGCGTTCCGTATGGTGCCAAACGAAAGCGGAACTCAGATTCCACTTAGCCGCAAAACGCTTCCCCTTCCCAGGAGTCTCCCTCAATGTCCCCACAGCAGCTTCCGCAGAACAAGAAGTACCTTGCGCTCGCGCTGCTGGCGCTGGCGCAGTTCGTCGTCGTGCTCGACGCGTCGATCGTCAACGTGGCGCTGCCGTCCATCGGGCGTGATCTCAATTTCTCCCAGGACGACCTGTCGTGGGTCGTCAACTCCTATACGCTCTTCTTCGGCGGCTTCCTGCTGCTCGGCGGGCGGATGGCCGACCTGCTCGGGCGGCGGCGTCTCTTCGTCGCGGGCCTCGTCCTGTTCGCGCTCGCCTCGCTGGCCGGTGGTCTTGCGACCTCCCCGGGCACGCTGATCGCCGCCCGCGCCGTGCAGGGCCTCGGCGCTGCGCTGCTCTCCCCGGCGGCGCTGTCGCTCGTCACCGTGATCTTCGCCGAGGGCGCCGAGCGCAACAAGGCGCTCGGCGTCTGGGGCGCGGTCGCCGGCTCCGGCGGCGCTGCCGGCGTGCTGCTCGGCGGCGTGCTCACCGAGTACGCCGGCTGGGAGTGGGTCCTGTTCGTCAACGTGCCGATCGGCATCGCCGCGGCGATCGCCGCCACCCGCCTGCTGCCCGAGAGCCGCAACGAGGGCGCGCGCAACTTCGACATCGCCGGCGCCGTCTCCGTGACGGCCGGTCTCTCGCTGCTCGTGTACACGCTGGTCGACGCGAACGACGCCGGCTGGACGTCCGGCCAGACGCTGCTGCTCGGCGCCGTCGCCGTCGCGTTGCTGGCAGCGTTCGTCGCCGTCGAGCTGCGCTCCAGGGCGCCGCTGGTGCCGTTCAGCATCTTCCGCAGGCGCACGATCACCGCGACGAACATCGTCGGGCTGCTCGTCGCGATGGCGCTGTTCTCGATGTTCTTCTTCGTCTCGCTCTACATGCAGCTCGTGCTCGGCTATGACGCGCTCGACGCCGGGCTCGCCTACCTGCCGCTGGCGGTGGGGATCATCGTGTCGGCCGGCATCGCGTCCGGGCTGGTGACGAGGTTCGGCTTCAAGCCGGTGCTCGTATCGGGCCTCGTGCTGACCGCGATCGGGCTTCTGTGGTTCGCGCAGGTCGACGTCGGCGGCGACTACGTGTCCGACATCCTGTTCCCGTCGCTCGTGGCGGCCGTCGGGCTCGGCTTCGCGTTCGTGCCGATGACGATCGCCGCCGTCAGCGGCGTCGAGCCGCACGAGACGGGGCTGGCCTCGGGGCTCATCAACACGTCCCAGCAGGTCGGCGGCGCACTCGGCCTCGCGATCCTCGCGTCGATCGCGAACTCGCGCACCGATGAGCTGATGCAGGCGGCCAACGGGGCGCAGTCCGCGCTCCCGAGCGCCCTGACCGAGGGCTTCCAGCTCGCGTTCATGGTAGGCGCGGGGTTCGCGGTCGTCGGCGCGGTCCTGGCCGCGACTTTGATCTCCAGCAAGGAGAGCCGCGGTCACGCCGAGGCGGCGCAGCGCGGCGACGTCGCACCCGCGCCGTCCCCGGCCTAGCGCGAGCAGGACCTCAACGCGCGGCTACGAACAGCCGCGCGTTGCGGTCCGCACGGTCACCCGCAAAGCCCTGCGGGCGACCGCCCTGCGCATCGAGGAAGGCAAGCTCGCGCGCCGCCCCCGCCAGGCCGCGGCCGTCGTGGTCGAGCATCCAGGTCTCCAGAACGTAGCCCGAGGGCGTGCGGCGGACGCGCAGCGCGCGTGCCTGCTGGGGGTGGTCGGCGAGCGATGAAGTGCTCATCTGCCAGAACCCACCACCGGCCGTCGAGCGCGGCCGGATGCGGTTGCGGTGCGAGTTGCCGGCTATCACGGCGAGGACCCCTGGGGTGGCATCGAGCGCGGAGAGTGCGCTCTCGCCGCCGACGGTGTTGTCGAGCGGGTTGTGGCTGAACAGCAGCAGCGGCCGGCCCGCGGCGGCGCGCAGCTCGGTGCTCAGCCATTCCAGTTGACCGGCGCGCAGCACGCCGCGCGACCCGCCGCGGCGATCGACGGTGTCGAGCACGAGCGCGCGCACCGTGCCGGCGTCGAACGCGTAGTCGAGCGTGGACCGGCCGGCGGCGGCGCGCAATGCGGCGGGCGCGCCCTCGCGGCCGGTCAGTTGGGCGATCACCCCGCCCGGGCGCAGGTGGCGCCGGCGCGGCTCCGCCGGGACCTCGAGGCTGCGACCGGGGGCACCGGCGGCGAGCAGCTCGTCGACCGCGCGGGCGCTGTCGATCTCCCCGTCCGGGACCAGCGCAGGGTCGAGGCCGACGATCATGCGCGTGCCGGTCGCGACGGCGTCGATCCGCTCCGTGGGCGGAGTCTCGCCCTGGGCGAGCAGGTCGTGGTTGCCGAGCGCCGGGTACCACGGCGCGCTCAGGCCGGGAGCGGGAAACCGCCGCGCGGCGGCGGCGAGCAGGCCGGGGTGGCGCGGCGCGTCGAGGTCGGGGCGGTAGAAGAGCGGGTCGGGATCATCGGCCGACTGGACACCGTCATAGCCGGGAGCGCCCGTGTCGGGATCGACCTCGCCGCCGTCGAGCACGGCCAGCGCCTGGTCGAGCTCGGTCTCCTGCGCGGAGTCGATGATGTCGCCCGTCACCACCACGGCGTCGGGCTCGAGTCGGTTGACCGATCGCACGGCGGCGGCCAGCACCTGCGTGCTGAGCGCCTCGTGGGGGCGGAACGTGGACGAGAACGCGCCGCCCAGGCGGTCGAGGAAGGGCACGCGCGCCGGCGACTCCTCGTCGCGCACCTGCGTGTCCGTGAGCTGCGCGAGCGTTGCGAGCACCTCCCCCGGGGCTCCGGCACCGCCGAGCTCGGTGCGGTCGAGCAACGGCTCGCCGGCGCCGCGCGCGAGCGCGCCGTCGCCGTCGACGTCAGTCAAGGTGGCCTCGAGCGTCGATGCGGCCGGCAGCGGTGGCGGGCCTGCGTCGCCGCAGGCGGCGAACATCAACGCCGCCAGCGGCGCGACGCATCGAAGGACGCCGCCGCGGCGGCGCGCCGCCCGTGGTGCGCGCATCACTCCTCCCTCAGCCCGGCGATCACCGGCTCGCGCATCGCGCGGCGCGCGACGACCGCCGTCGCGCCGGCGGCGAGCAGGCCGAGGCCGCCGAGCACGAGCGCGACCTGACCCGCCGTCGGCGCGAGCGGAAGGGTCGCGTAACCCGCTGCCAGCCGCGCGACGAGCGGCCCCAGCACGAGCCACTCGAGCAGGATCCCGGCCAGCGCGGCCGGGACGGCGACGACGAGCGCGGCGCCCGCGAGCACGGTCGCCACGGTGCGCGCGTCGCCCCCGGAGGCGCGCAGCAGCGCGACCGCGCCGCGCCGCTCGCGCGCGGTCATTGCGAGCGCCTGGATCAGCGCGTAGAGGCACACGAGGCCGACCGCCAGGCCCACGCCGCGCAGGACGGTCGCCAACACGCCGAGGAAGGCGGCGTTGCGGGTCGTCGCGCCGCCGACGTCCTGCGGGGGAGCGCCGAGCGCCGCGAGCTCGCGCTCGACGAGCGCCCGGTCTGCGGCGGGCTCCAGGCGCACGGAGATCGTCGAGCGCACGTCGGGCTGCGCCGCGAGCAGCCGGTCGGGCTGCACGTACGCGATCCGGCCGTCGTGCTCGAGCGCGCGGACGATGCCGCTGACCCGGAAGCGGACCTCGTCGCCGCCCTCCGGCTGCACGGCGAGCGTCGCACCCGGCCGCAGTCCGAGCGCGTCTGCGAGCCCGACGCCGACCTCCACCTCGCCGTCACCGCGCAGGCGCCTTCCCTCGGCCAGCGGCGGCGCCTCGAAGTCGGTGTGGTCGCCGGGGTAAGCGATCATGCGCAGCGGCTCCCCGAGCCGGAACGAGTCGGCCACGTCGGCCTGATAGCGCTCGGCCGCGGCGGCGACGCCGGGGATCGCCTCGACCGCGGCGACGTCGAACGGGCTCAGGCGCACCGTCAGCTGGTAGCGCTTGCCGACGGTGCCCGGATCGTCCCTGAGCCGGTCGAGCAGCGCGGCGAGCGCGAGCATCAGCGTGACGACGCCCGCGCACACTGCGATCGTGGCGACCGAAGCCGCGAAGCGCCCGCGCGCCGCGGTGGCGAAGCGCGCGCCGGTCGCCAACAGCCCTTCGGCCCGGCCCCGCCTGGGCGACCTGCGCGCGCCCGCGAGGTCGCCGCCGCGCAGGATCTCCGCCGGCGGCCGGCGTGCAGCGCGCCAGGCGGGCCAGGTCGCAGCCGCCGTGACGAGCGCCGTGATCCCCAGCCCGCAGGCCGCGAGCACGGGCAGCAGCGCCCAGCCCGGCGGCTGCTCGTTGAGCTGCGCGAGCAGGGCAGCCGAAGGACCGGCGACCGCGAGCGCTCCCACGCCGAGCCCCAGTGCGGCCGCCGGCGCCGCGAGCAACGCTGACTCCTTCGCCTGCGCGGCGGCCAGCCGCCCTGGCGTGAAGCCCAGCGCGCGCTGGACGCCGAACGCCGGCAGCCGCCGCTGCACGTCCGCGTGCGCGCCGGTGGCGAGCATCGTGCCGGCCGCGACCAGCGCCACGAGCGAGAACGCGACGAGCAATGAGATGACGATCCCGGCCGCCTGGCTGAGCAGCACCTCGATCCCCGCGCGCGTCACGAACGAGAGTCCGCCGATCCCGAACGAGCTCGCCCGCGCCTGCGCCAGCGTGATGTCCGCGCGACCGGGATCCGCGAGCCACAGCTGCGCGAGGTTGGCCGACACGCGGATGTCGGGCCACGACCGCTCGGAGGCATAGACGCGCGGGGTGAGCGTGAGCGGGAACGCGACGTTGTCGGGCTCCACCGCGACGCCGACGATCCGCACCTCCCAACCGCGATAGACCTGCATCCGGTCCCCGAGTGCGAGGTCCCACTCGCGGGCGAGCCCGCGCTCCACCACCACCTCGTCGTCGCCGCGCGCGTCGCGGCCCTCGGTCACGGCGTAGCCGCGCCGCCCGCCCAGCACGATGTGGAGCGTGCCCTTGCGCGTCGCGCGGCCGTTGGCGCGGAGGCCCACGTTGGTCTCCTCGTGCCGGTAGGACCGCGCGGCCACGTTGGGCAGCGCGCGCACGCGCTCGTCGACGGTCTCCCGGGCCTCGCGGTCGAAACGCGCGATCACGTCGGGGAGATCGGCAGCGCGCGCGGCGCGGTCGAAGCCGGTCGCGAGACCGAAGCCGACGGTCGCAGCCGTCCCGACCACGAGCGCCGCGGCGAAGACACCGAGCAGCGCGATCAGCCTGCGGCCCCGGATCACGCGACCACCGGCCCGCCGCTTTGACGCGGGCGCTCGCGGCCTCTGATCACGCGGCCACCAGCCGGCCGCGGTCGAGTCGCAAGACGCGGTCGGCGATCGCCGCCGCGCTCGCCTCGTGCGTGACGAGCACGACGGCCCGGCCTGTGCTTCCCGGCGAAGTCGGGCGAGTGCCTGCGCCCGCGAGCTCGCGCAACAGCTCCAGCACTCCGGCGCCGGCCTCCACGTCGAGGTTGCCCGTCGGCTCGTCGGCCAGCACCACCGAGGGGTCGTTGACCAGCGCGCGCGCGATCGCGAAGCGCTGCTGCTCGCCGCCCGAGAGCTGGTGCGGGAACGACTCCGCGACGTCACGCAAACCGAGCCGGTCGACCAGCGCGCGGCCGCGCGCGAGCGCACCCGGCTCGGCGCCGCGCACGCGCGCCGCGAGCAGCACGTTCGCCTCGCCGCTCAGCTCGGGCAGCAGGTGGAAGAACTGGAAGACGAAGCCGACGTGCCGGCGGCGCAGCGCCGAGAGCCGGCGCTCGCCGGCGCCGGTCACGCGCTCGCCGCCGACCTCGACGGTGCCCGCCTCGGGCCGGTCAAGACCTCCGAGCACGTGCAGCAGGGTGGACTTGCCCGACCCGGAGCGCCCGAGCACGGCGACGATCTCGCCCGCCTCGACGTCGAGGTCGGCGCCGTCGAGGACGCGCCGCGCCGAGCGGCCCTCGCCGAAGGTCCTGACCAGCCCGCGCGCTGTGACGACCGCCATCGACTTCACGGTAGGGCGTACGCATAAGCGGCCCTACCGGCTTTAAATCAGCGCTTATCCAGGTCGAGCGAGCACGAGTTGATGCAATAGCGCATCCCGCCCGCCTCGCGCGGCCCGTCGTCGAAGACGTGGCCGAGGTGCCCGCCGCAGCGCTTGCACAGGACCTCGGTGCGGCGCATGAAGAGCCCGTTGTCGGACCGCAGCTCGACCGCCTCGGCGAACCGCGGCTCGGTGAAGCTGGGCCAGCCGGTGCCGGACTCGAACTTGGTGGCGGAGTCGAACAGCTCGCTGCCGCAGCCCGCGCAGCGGTAGACGCCGTCGTCGTGGCAGTCCCACAGGCCGCCGGTGAACGGCGCCTCGGTCCCGCCCTTGCGCAGCACGCGGTAGCGCTCGGGCGTCAGCTCGGCGCGCCACTCCGCTTCGGTCTTTGAGATCTCGGATGCCATGCACTACAGGATATGACGCGATCGCCCCAAGACCCTACGGCGCGATTACGCCGGTAGAACTCCGGCATGCGGATCTCCCCTGAGGCTGTCGAGCGCCTGGTCTCCGGGCTCGTCGCGATCGACTCGGTCAACCCGACGCTCGTCCCCGGCGGCGCGGGCGAGGCCGAGGTCATGAGCTTCGCCGCCGCCTGGCTGGCCGACGCGGGCCTGGACGTCGACGTCGTGGACGCCGCTCCAGGGCGCCCGTCCGTGGTCGGCACGGCGCGCGGGAGCGGTGGCGGGCGCTCGCTGATGCTCAACGGCCATCTCGACACGGTCGGCGTCGACGGGATGCGCGAGCCGCACGTCCCGCACGTGCGCGACGGCCGGCTCTACGGTCGCGGCGGATACGACATGAAGGGCGGCGTCGCGGCATGCATGCTCGCGGCCGCGGCTGCCGCGCGCGCGGAGCTCGCCGGCGACGTGGTCGTCTGCGCGGTGGCCGACGAGGAGCACTCGAGCATCGGCATGCAGGCCGTGCTCGAGTACGTGCGTGCCGACGCGTGCGTCGTCGCCGAGCCGACGAGCCTCGACGTGGTCGTCGCGCACAAGGGCTTCGCCTGGTGGGAGGTCAGCGCCGCCGGCCGTGCGGCCCACGGCTCGCAGCCACAACTGGGCGTTGACGCGATCGCCGCGATCGGCCCCGTGCTGGTCGCGGTCGGAGCGCTCGAGCGCTCGCTCGCCGGCCGCCGGCACGAGCTCCTGGGCCGCGGTTCGGTGCACGCGTCGCTGATCGCCGGCGGGCAGGAGCTGTCGACCTATCCCGAGCGCTGCGTGCTCTCGATCGAGCGGCGCACGCTGCCGGGCGAGGACGCGGCACAGCTCGGCGCCGAGCTGGCGCGGCTCGTCGCCGCCGGCGCGGGCGGTGACGCGGGGATGAGCGGCCGCACGACGCTCGTGCGGCTGCCGTTCGAGGTCTCGCAGGATGAGCCGATCGTCGCGCTGCTCCGCGAGCGCGCGGCGGCGCAGCTCGGCCGCGAGCCGGCGGTACGCGGTCACAGCGCCTGGATGGATGCGGCGTTCACCAGCGCAGCCGGCATTCCGACGGTCGTGTTCGGGCCCGACGGTGCCGGCGCCCACGCGGTCGAGGAGTGGGTCGATCTAGCCAGCGTGCGCGATTGCGCAGAGGTGCTGCTGGCGACGGCGACGGCGTTCTGCGCGTGACGCCGGTCGAAGACGCCGCGGCACTTGCAAAACCTCGTGGCATATGTAGCGTGCTCATCACCAGGGCCGCACCGGGCGGTCCACGAGCAAGAGGAGCCGGTCACATGCCGGAGACCACACCCAATCCTGAGCGCATGGCGAGCCGTGGCGAGGACGAGGTCGAAGCTCATCTGATGGCACGCAGGTCGGACGAGGAGTCCACGGACGACGAGGCGAGGGCGACGCGCCGCAACGAGGACGAAGGCCCGGACGTCGAAGGACACCGGTTCCAGCGCTGACAGGTTCCGGGCAGCTCAGTCGGTAGGGCTGAGCACGCGCTCCAGGGCGGCCATCAGCGCGATCGAGGCAGATCGCCCCTCAGCGCCCTGACCATCGAGGGCGGCGGCGAGCCGGGCCAGCACGGCCAGCTCGCCGTCTCCGTCCAGCGCGGCCTGCGCGCGCCGCCCGGCCTCGAACAGCTCGAGCGCGACCGCGGACTGGTGCGCGAACAGGCCGAGCAGGTCGAGCTCTACCAGGCTCAACGACGCGCGCTTGGGCCGGTCCAGGATCGACAGCACCCCCAGCGCGCGGTCCTCGAGCAGCAGCGGGGCGGCCATGATCCCCTGGGGCACGTAGCCGGTCCCGCGCGCGAAGTCGGCGGCGAAGCGCGGATCGTGCGCGACGTCGTCTACGACGATCGGGTCGCGCGCCCCCAGCACCCAGCCGGCAATGCCGGTGTCCTTCGGGATCCGCCGGCCGAGCAGCTCTTCGCCCTCGCCCGACACCGCCTCGAACACGAGCTCGGCGCGCGCCTCGTCGAAGAGCATGATCGAGGAGGCCCGGGCGCCGAAGATCGCGCGCGCGACGTCGGCGATCGACTGGAGCAGCGGCGCACGGCCCCTCGACGCGGACAGCACCCCGGCCGCGACCGCCGCCCGCAGGTCAACCTCCGTGCGCATCAGCGCCCCCCTTGACGTTGTTGGCGCTGAGGCGCAGCGCCGTCTTGACCTCGAACGGACGGAGCCCCGGGTGCGCGCCGAGCACGCGCGCGGCCATGGCGGACATATGCGGCGTGGCGAACGAGTTGCCCGACGCGCGGATCGTCGTGCCGCCGCCCCAGCCGACCTCCACGTCGATCCCGCGGGCGTGGAACTCCACCGGCGGGCTGGGGTTGTGAAAGAACGTCTCGGAGTCGTGGCGCGCGTGGCTGGCGACCGAGAGCACCGGAGCGAAGCGCCAGGGCCAGCTGGCGACCGGCATGTTGTGCGCCGAGGCGACCAGCAGGCAGCCGCCGAAGTACGCGAGGTCGGTGAGCTCGTGCAATGCCTCGGCGAAGCGCGCCTTGGTCGTCGAGAGCGACAGGTTGACCACATCATGGCCCTCGTGGACCGCCCAGCGCAGGCCCGCGACCAGCGCGTCACCGCCGCCGGTGAGGTCGGCGCCGAGCACGCGGACGCTCGTCAGCTCGCAGCCAGGGGCCAGCGCTCGGATGATGCCGGCGCAGGCGGTTCCGTGGCCCGAGACGTCGCCCACGGCATCCTCCTCGACCGTGCCCCGGCCGTCGTGGTCGAGTTCGACGACGACCGCGCGCTCGAGCGGGCCGGCCACGACGGGATGGCTCGCGTCGACGCCCGAGTCGACGATCGCGACGCGAACGCCGGTGCCGAGCCCGTCGCCGAACGCCCAGCTGCGGTCGAGCGCCTCGGGCCAGCCAGACGGCAGGGTGACGGGATCAACGCCTGCGTCCCCGAGCGACCAGGCGGGCAGCTCGTCGGCGATCACGCGACGACCTCGGGCTCGCGGCGGGGGAAAGCCGGCTCGTGGCCGCGCACGGCGATGTAGCGCGCCCGCGCTCCCTCGAGCGCGCTGGAGGCGAGCGGCGCCGCGGTCAGTGCGCCGAGGAACGCCTCGCCCTCGATGCGCAGGAGCGTGCTCTTAGCGGTCGTCACCACCGTCGCCGTGCGCGGGATGCCCTCGAGCAGTCCCAGCTCTCCGAACCAGCTGCCCGCGGGGAGCGCCGCGAGTCTGCGCGCGCCCGATAGGACCTCGACCGAGCCCGTCTTCAGCACGTACAGCGCGTCCGCGGGATCCCCCTCGCGGATCAGGACGTTCCCGGAGCTGACGGCGATCTCGCGGGTCTCGCCGGCGAGCCGCTCCAGCACCGGCCGCGGCGCGGCGGCGAACAGGCCGGTCGCCTCGAGGACGGCCACCCGTGTGCGCAGCAGGGCCGTCCGGCCCGCGGAGGCGCGGTCCATCCGCGCCAGCGCCGGATAAGCCGCCAGGCTGAGCAGTGCGGGCACGAGCGCCAGCACTACGATCGCCGCGTCGAGCCCGAGCAGGCCGACGACCGGGGGAGTGACGAGCGCGCCGAGCGCGATCGCACCGACGATCAGCGCCCAGAAGACGCCGAAGACGCGCGCCGTGACGTCGGGCGCGACCGCACGCTGCAGTGCCGTCATCGCGAGCACGTCCACGATCAGCGTCCCGGCCCCGCGCGCGACCTGCGCCGCGACGGCCGGCGCCGGCGACTCCGTGAACGCGAGCACGATGTTGGGAAGGCAGTAGAGAAGCATCGCGAGCGTCAGGACGGCCGCGAGCCGCGACGAGCCGGCGAGTCGGTTGACCGCCGCGGCAGCGAGCAGCCCGCCGACGGCCAGGCCGGTCATCAACACGCCGAACCCGTCGGGCCCGAGCCCCAGCCGCTCCTCCGAGGCCCCGACGAACAGCACCGTGTCGATCCCGTAGACCATGCTTGCCAGCACCGAGAGCGCGACGAGCAGTCCCACGGCCCGCGATCGTGCGATCTCGCGCAGGCCGACCGCCATCTGGCGCAGCGGCCCGGCCGCGCCACCCTCGGTCACGTCGACGGGCCGGCTGCGCATGCTGATGCGCGATACGACCAGCGCCGAGATCACGTAGCTCACGCCGTCGAGTGCGAAGACGGTCCAGGCCGGCACGAGGAAGAGCATCAGCGCACCCAGCGCCGGCCCGGCCACCTGGACGACGTTCTCGATCACTCCCCGGATCGAGTTCGCGGCGGCGAGGTGCTCCTCGCCGACGAGCTGTGGCGTGACCGCCGCCACGGCCGGCTCGTAGGGCGTCATCGCGATCGCGGTGACTGCGGCGACGGCGATCAGGGGCGCGGCGGGCGCCTCGGCGAGCACGAGCACGGCGAGCGCTGCCTGGGACGCCGCGGCGATCAGGTCGCAGCTCACCATCACCCGAACGCGCTCGAAGCGGTCGGCCACCACGCCCGCGTAGGGGCTGAACAGCAGCTGCGGGATGAAGCGCCCGAGCGTCGCCGCTCCGACCCACGCGAGCGACTCCGTGCGCTCGTAGACGACCGTGAGCAGGGCGACGTTGTAGGCCCACGAGCCCGCCATCGACACGAGCATCGCGGTGAGCAGGAGTCGCAGATCGCGATGCGCCAGCGCCGAGCGGTACACCTGCGGCGAGACTAGCGGGGGATGGAACCGCGTCGCAAGGGTCAGCCGTGCGCGGCGGCTGCGAGCCCGAGCCGGTGCGCGACCGCCGCGGCCTCGACGCGTCCACCGACGCCGAGTTTGGCGAGGATGCGCGACACGTGCACCGAGGCGGTCTTCTCGCTCATGAACAGCGTCTCGCCGATCGCGCGGTTCGTGCGGCCCTCGGCCACGAGCAGCAGCACCTCGAGCTCGCGCGGGGTGAGGCCGAGCCGTGCGACCGGCGAGTCGTCGGGCTCGGCGATGGTCTCGGGCGCCTCCTCGCGCAGGTCGATCCGCGCGCGGCGGGCGAGTGCCGCGACGTCATCGCCCAGCAGGGCGGCGCCGGTCTGCGCGGCGATGGCGGCGGCGGCGCGCAGCTGGACCGTAGCGGCGGCCCGGTCACCGGCGGTGACCAGCGCCTCGCCCGCCCGGAAGCGCGCGTATGCGGACGCGAGCGGGAGGGCGAGCGCGTCGAATGCCAGCGCCGCCGCCTCCCAGGGCCCTGAATCCGCGGGCGCGTCGCCGAGCAGCATCCGTCGTCGCGAAAACTCTGCCGCAGCCATGGCGCCCCAGGCACACGCCTCGTTGAAGCGCGGTCGCGCTTCCGCGCGTTCCTTGAGAGTCGCGGCAGCGGTGTCGAGTGCCGGCTCGTAGGCTTCGCCGAGCGCCTGCGCACGTCCCGCCGTGTCGGCCTCGACGCGCTGGGCCATCCATGACATGCGCAGCAGCCGCGTCGCCTCGTCGGCATGTGCGATCCGTGGCGCGGCGCGGAGCACGACCGCGCGCGCGTCATCCAAGCGGTCTGTGCGCACGGCGAGCTCGACCTCGATCTCCGTGCGCGGCTCGATCCATTGCGGCTCGGCCGCCGCCTCGCTCAACCGGCGCAGCTCGGCGACCTCCTTGTCGGTCGCGGCAAGATCGCCGCTGAGCAGCGCCAGCCGCGCGCGCATGTAGCGCCAGTAGATCCCGGTGTAGGAGATCGCCTCGCCCGGAATTCGCGACGGCAGCCGCTCGGCGGCCTCCGCCAGCCGTCCGAGCCGCGACAGCAGGTAGGCCTCCTGCACCTCCAGGTAGGCGTCGAAGCTGGTCGTCTCCGGGCGCTTGCGCGCCTCGGCGAGCTCCGCGCGCGCCAGCGTCAGCCCCTCCTCCGTACGCCCGGCGAGGTCGAGCAGCTCCGACAGGTTGACCGCGGCGCGGGCGCGATCGGCGGGTGAGGCGATGGCGCCCGCGCGCTCATACGCCTCGCGCAGCGTGGCGATGCCCTCCGCCTCCTCGCCCATGCCCGCGCGCGTGAAACCGAGGGTGTTTAGGGCGCGCGCCTCGGTCAGCTCTGCGCCCGCGGCGCGCGCCTCGGCGAGCGCCTGCGTCACGGTCGCCAGCGTCTGTGTGTAGTCACCGAGCAGCATCTCCACGCGCGCGCGCTCCTCCAGCACCCGCGCGCGCTCGTCGCTCGGCCCCGGCGGCAGCAGCTCGACCGCGCGGTCGAAGGCGGCGAAGCTCGCGCGCCCGGTTCCGGCCTGGCGCAGCAGGTGGCCGAGCCGCAGGTGCAGCAGCGCCGCGCGCACCGGCTCCGCGGTTGCGTCGAGGGTGGTCAGCGCCTCGCGGATCAGCGCGACCGCGCGCGACGCCTCGCCACGCGCGATTGCGCACGTTGCCGCCAGGCGCAGCAGCTCCGCGCGGTCGGCGCCGGCACGCTCCTCGGCGTCGGGCACGCGCGCCCACAGCTCGAGCGCACGCTCGAAGTGACGCCCGGCCTCCTCGTACGCGTACAGGCGCTTCGCTGCGAACCCGGCCTGCACGCTCGCCCCGAGCGAGCGGCTCAGCTCGTGGGCGGCGCGCCAGTGGCACGCCAGCTCTGCGGCGACGGTCGCCGCGGACACGTCGCCGAGCAGCGCGGGATCGCGCTCCAGCGCCGCCGCGACGCGGGCGTGCAGCGCCGTGTCCTCCCCGGGCAGCAGGTCGCTGTGGACCGCCTCGCCGACGAGCGCGTGACGGAATCGGTACGTGCCGTCCGAATCGGTCACGAGCACCTGGTGGGCGACCGCTTCGCGTGCGCCCTCCATGACCTCGGCCGGGGCGAGGCCGGACACCGCCTCGAGCAGCCCGTGCGTGATCGGCCGGTCGAGCACCGCGGTCGCGCGCACGACCGCCTGGGTCGCGGGCGCGAGCCGCTCGACGCGCGCGAGCAGCACGTCACGCAGCGTCTCCGGCAGCATCCAGCCGTCGCCGTCCTCGGTCGCCGCCAGCAACTCCTCGGTGAACAGCGGGTTGCCCTGCGAGCGATCGAACAGGCGCTGCGCCAGCGCTTCCGGGGCGGCCTGGAGCAGGATGCCCGCGAGCTGCTCGTCCAGCTCGCCGCGGTCGAAGCGCTCCAGCGTGATCCGCTCGACGCCCGTGGCGCGCTCGAGCTCGGCCAGCAGCGGGCGCAGCGGGTGGCGCCGGTGCAGCTCGTCGGAGCGGTAGGTCACGACGAGGCAGAGTCGCTCCTCGCGCGCGCTGCGGACGAGGAAGGTGATGAAGTCGCGCGTCGAGCCGTCGGCCCAGTGCAGGTCCTCGATCGCCAGCAGCACCGGCCCGCCACGCCCGAGCCGCTCGAGCAGCGCGAGGATCGCCTCGAACAACCTCCCCTGGCGGGCCTTGAGCTCCTCGTCGGCGCGGGTCTCGGCGCCGCCCAGCTCCGGCAGCAGCTCGGCGAGCGCGTTGCGCGTCGCCTCCGGCAGCCGCTCGGACTCCGCGGCGTCGAGGCCGCGCGCCAGCGGGCGCAGCGCCGCCACGAGCGGCGCGTAGGGGATCTGCGCCCCGCCCAGCTCGAGGCACTGGCCGAGCAGCACGCGCGCGTCCAGCGCCCGGGCACGCGCTTCGAACTCGCGCAGCAACCGCGTCTTGCCGACGCCGGACTCACCGCCGACGAACGCGAACGCGGGCCTGCCCGCCGCGGCGCGCTCGAGCACGCCTTCCAGCAGCCCGAGCTCGGCCGTGCGGCCGACGAACGTCTCTGAGCTCACACGGCGCGGCACCCCGTCATTGTCGCGCATGGGCCAACCCTCCCGGACCGCCGCCGAGACCGAGCCGCTTGCGGGGCTCGGTCTCGGCTGAGCCCGGGGAGGAGCGTTCAGCGGCCGCGGAGGGATGCGGCGCGGCGTCCGAGAGCGGGGGAGTCCGTCCCCGGCGCAGCGCGCGGGGGGATGCCGTGCGCTGCAGCCACGCGCGACGCGATCGCGGCGAACGGGCGCCGGATCGAGGCGGCGAGGCGGGCTTCGCGGGCGTCTGTGCTGCGAACGCGGGCGGATTCGTGAGCGAGGATGACGTGGAGCGAGCCGTGCACGGGGTTCCTTCCGGATCGAGGTCGTCGCTTGGACGTAGTGCCAAGGTACGGCTGAGGGGCGGGCCCTACATCGGGCGATCGCGCGCACTTGCGGGACCCGACCCCTTAGCTCTCTCCCGGCGACCCCTTAGTCGCTGCCGGGCTCCTCGGGGGCGTCCTCGGCGAGGATCCGGTACAGCGCCCGGCGCGTGTCGGCGAGCACCTGCTTGGCCTCCGCCTGCTGCGCGTCAGACCCGGAGTGGGTGAGCTGGAACAGCGCCATGCCGATCTGGCGCATCGCGCCCATCAGCTCCCAGGCGCCTTCGCCCATATCGCCCTTGACCGCGTCCCAGGGCGCCGCGAGCTCGTCGCCCCGCGCCTCGACGTGGGCTCGGCCGGCAGCGGTGAGCCCGTAGGACTTGCCGCTCTCGCCCGGCTCGACCTGCACGAGCCCTTCGTCCTCGAGCTGCTGCAACGCGGGGTAGACGGAGCCCGGGCTCGGCCGCCAGACGCCGTCAGAGCGCCGTTCGATCTCCTGCATCAGCCCGTAGCCGTTGCGTGGCTCCTCGGCGAGCAGCACCAGCAGCGCCGCGCGCACGTCGCCCCGCCTGGCGCGGGGACCGCGCGGTGGCCCGAAGCCCGGGAACTGGGGGCCGCCGTGGCGGCTGCGCCGCGGCCCCGGCCCGCGGCCGCCGGAGCGGCTCATCGCAAGCCAGCCGAACTGCCGTGGATCGATTGTGGATGTGTGACAGGAATGCATCGCGCACCTTCTTTCTCTAGTTTTACGCGATGCGTCAACGATATATCGAGAACATTCTTTTGTCAAGAGGTTCGTGCGAACCCCGGCTCCGGTAGTTTCCGCACACGCAGAACGAACGAAGAGGAGCGGCATGACGGTGGGGACCGACCAGCGTGCGCTGGACGCGCTGTGCGTGGACACGATCCGCACGCTTTCGATGGATGCCGTCCAGCAGGCGAACTCCGGCCACCCGGGGACGCCGATGGCGCTGGCGCCGATCGCCTATCTCCTCTACACCCGGGTGATGCGCCATGCACCGCAGGCGCCCGACTGGCCCGGCCGCGACCGCTTCGTGCTCTCCTGCGGACACGCGTCGATGCTCCTCTACTCGACGCTGCACCTGGCCGGCTACGACGTCACCCTCGACCAGATCAAGCGCTTCCGCCAGCTCGACTCGCCCTGTGCCGGACATCCCGAGTACGGGCACGTCCCGGGCGTGGAGACGACCACCGGGCCGCTCGGCCAGGGCATCGCGACGGCGGTCGGGATGGCGCTGGGAGAGCGCATGCTGGCCGCGCGGTTCAATCGCGGCGAGCACTCGCCGATCGACAGTCACACGTTCTTCGTCGCCTCCGACGGCGACATGGAGGAGGGGATCGCGTCCGAGGCGTCCTCGATCGCCGGCCACCTCGGGCTCGGCAGGTTGATCGGCTTCTACGACGACAACCACATCTCGATCGAGGGCGACACTGCGCTGGCGTTCTCCGAGGACGTCGGGGCGCGCTACGAGGCCTACGGCTGGCACGTGCAGAACCTGCACGAGGACTTGGAGCTCGACCGGCTGGAGGCCGCGATCGACGCGGCCCGGGAGCTCACCGACCGGCCGAGCCTGATCGTGGTGCGCACGCACATCGCACCCGGCTCGCCGAACAAGCAGGACACGCACGGCGCGCACGGAGCGCCGCTCGGCGAGGACGAGATCCGGCTCACCAAGGAGGCATACGGCTTCCCGAGCCTGGAGCCGTTCTTCATCCCCGAGGATGCGCTCGCCCACTTCCGCGGCTGCGTCGAGCGGGGCCGGAGCCAGCAGGCCGACTGGCTCGAGCGCTTCGACGCCTATCGCGCCGAGCACGGTGCGGACGCGGCCGAGCTCGAGCGCCGGCTGGCGCGCGCGCTGCCCGACGGCTTCGGTGGCGACTTGCCCTCCAAGGGGCCCGATGCCGGCATGATCGCGACTCGCAAGGCGTCGCAGGACGTGATCCAGTGGGCCGCGGGCGAGGTGCCGGAGCTGATCGGCGGATCGGCCGACCTGGCGCCCTCGACGCTCACGCTGATCGACGGCGGCGGTGACGTCGCACCGGGTGAGTTCGGCGGGCGCAACCTGCACTTCGGCATCCGTGAGCACGCGATGGGCGCGATCGTCAACGGCCTGACGCTGACGGGCTTTCGCGCCTTCGGCGCCGGCTTTCTGATCTTCAGCGACTACATGAAAGGCGCCATCCGGCTGGCCGCGGTGATGCGGATCCCGTCCACATTCGTGTTCACACACGACTCGATCGGCGTCGGTGAGGACGGGCCGACGCACCAGCCGATCGAGCAGCTCGTGACGCTGCGCGCGACGCCGAACCTCGATGTCGTGCGCCCGGCCGGCTTCAACGAGACGGCGCTCGCCTGGCGCCATGCGCTGCGCCAGGCCGACCGCCCGACCGCGCTGGCGCTCTCGCGCCAGGGGCTGCCGGTGTTCGACCGCTCCGCGGTGCCCGACGACGCGATCGAGCGCGGCGCGTACGTGCTCTACGAGTCCGCCGCGGGCGACCCGCAGGTGATCTTGATGGGCACGGGGTCGGAGGTCCACATCGCACACGAGGGCGCAAAGCTGCTCGAAGCGGACGGCATCCGGGTACGGCTCGTGTCGATGCCCTGCCTTGACCGCTTTGCCGAGCAGGACCGCGGCTACCGCGACCAGGTGCTGCCGCCGGAGATCCGCGCGCGCGTCGCGGTCGAGGCGGCCAGCCCGATCGGCTGGCACCGGTGGGTCGGCGACCACGGCGACGTCGTCGCGATGGAGGGCTTCGGCGCCTCTGCGCCGGCCAAGGACCTCTACGAGCACTTCGGCTTCACCGGCGAGCAGGTCGCAGCCCGCGCGCGCGCCGTCATGGAGGCGGTCGGGTGAGCGCCACCGAGGTCAACGAGCGCCTCGCCGCGGTGACAGCGGCCGGCACCAGCGTCTGGCTCGACCAGATCCGGCGCGGCATGATCGAGAGCGGCGAGCTGAGGCGGATGGTCGCCGAGGACTCGCTGCGCGGCGTCACCTCCAACCCGGCGATCTTCGAGAAGGCGATCCTCGGCTCCTCCGACTACGACTCAGACCTCGAGGCCGGCGCGCGCGAAGGACTGACCGCGCGCGAGGTCTACCGCCGCGTGGCGGTGCGCGACGTGCAGCTCGCGGCCGACGTGCTGCGGCCGGTCTACGACGACAGCGGCGGCGCCGACGGCTACGTCTCGCTGGAGGTCGCGCCGCGGCTCGCGCATGACACTGAGGGCACGCTCGAGCAGGCGCGCCTGTATTGGGGTCTCGTCGACCGGCCGAACCTGATGATCAAGATCCCGGCGACGCCCGAGGGCATCCCCGCGATCGAGACGGCGCTGTTCGAGGGCATGAACGTCAACGTCACGCTGCTCTTCGGCGTCGGCCCTTACGAGGAGGTGATGCGCGCCTTCATCCACGCGATGGAGCGCCGCCACGCCGAGGGCCAGCCGCTCGACCGGCACTCCGTGGCGTCCTTCTTCGTCTCGCGCGTCGACACCGAGGTCGACAAGCGCCTCGCCGCGGCTGGGCGCGAGGACCTCCAGGGCCGCGCCGGACTGGCCAACGCCCGCGCCGCCTACCAGGTCTTCAAGCGCGTTTTCGGGGGCGATGAGTTCGCCGAGCTCAAGTCTGCCGGCTGCCCGGTGCAGCGCCCGCTGTGGGCCTCGACCGGCGTCAAGAACCCGGCCTACCCGGAGACGCTCTACGTCTACGGCCTGGTCGGCCCGGACACGGTCAACACGATGCCATTGGCGACGCTGCAGGCCGCGGCCGCGGCGGGCGAGGTCACCGGCGCGACCGCAGGCGAGGACCCGACGGCCGACCTCGACGCGCTGCGCGCGGCGGGCATCGACCTCGAGGAGGTCACCGACCTGCTGCTGCGCGAGGGCATCGACGCGTTCGTCGTGCCGATGAACAAGCTGCTGACCGGCATCGAGGTCAAGCGCGAGGCGATCGTCACGGGCCGTCCCGCATCGCTGGAGGCCGACCTCCCCGACGAGCTCGAGGCGCCGGTCTCCGAGCTGCTCGCCCGGGCGGCCGAGGAGGACGTCGTGCAGCGCCTCTGGCGCAGGGACGGCACGCTCTGGGGGCCGGCCGGCACGCCTGAGACCGACGATCGCCTGGGCTGGCTGACGATCGCCGACAAGCTGCTCGCCGACCTGCCCGAGATCAAGGCCTTCGTTCGCGAGGCGCGCGCGGGCGGCCTCATCGACGTGGTCCTGCTCGGGATGGGCGGCTCGTCGCTGGCGCCCGAGGTGTTCCGCCGCTCGAACCCCCCGGCCGAGGGCGCGCTGCGACTGCACGTGCTCGACTCCACCGAGCCGCTGCAGGTCGAGGCCGTCGCCGGGCTGATAGACCCGGCGAGCACGCTGTTCATCGTCTCCTCCAAGTCGGGCGGGACGATCGAGCCCAACGCGTTGCTTGCCTACTTCCGCGGCCTGCAGCCCGACCCGGGGCACTTCGTCGCCGTGTCCGATCCCGGGACGTCGATGGCCGAGCTGGCCGCCGGCGAGGGCTTCCGCCGCACGTTCCTCTCAGACCCGGAGATCGGCGGGCGCTACTCGGCGCTGTCGCCGTTCGGCATCGTCCCGGCAGCGCTCGCGGGCGTCGACGTGCAGGCCGTGCTCGAGGGCGCCCAGGTCGCGGCGGAGGGCTGCCGGCTGCCCGAGGGCAATGCGGGCCTGTGGCTGGGCGCGACGCTGGGCGAGCTCGCCCGCCAGGGGCGCGACAAGCTGACGTTCGTCGTCGACCCGCCGTTGGGCTCGTTCGGCGTCTGGGCCGAGCAGCTCGTGGCCGAGTCGACGGGCAAACAGGACCGCGGCATCCTGCCGATCGCCGACGAGCCGCTCGTCGACCCGTCCGCCTACGGTCCCGACCGCGTCTTCCTGCACCTGCGCGACGCCGACGCGCCGGATCCGCGCCATGCCGAGGCCGTGCGTGGACTGGCCGCCGCCGGGCATCCGGCGATCACGATGACGGCGGCCGGGGCCTCCGACCTGGGGCGGATCTTCTTCCTCTGGGAGTTCGCCACCGCGGTTGCCGGCTGGGCGCTGCAGATCAACCCGTTCGACCAGCCCAACGTCCAGGAGGCGAAGGACAACACGGCCAAGGTGCTCGAGCAGGGAGCGCCGGACGAGCTCGCGGACGGCTCGCTCCACGAGCTGCTCGACGGCCTCGCCGCGCCGGGCTACCTCGCGATCATGGGCTATCTGCCCTACGACGACGCCACGGACGAGGCGATCGCCGGGCTGCGGGCGGCGCTGATCGAGCGTCACGGGGTCGCGACGACGTTCGGCTACGGGCCGCGCTTCCTGCACTCCACCGGCCAGTTCCACAAGGGCGGGCCCGACAGCGGGCGCTTCCTGCAACTCGTGCACGACTCGGCCGCGGACGCCGACGTGCCGGGCAAGCCCTACACGTTCCGCGCGCTGATCGACGCGCAGGCCGACGGCGACTTGCAGACCCTGCGCGGCCACGGCCTCCCCGCGGTCCGCGTGCGCTTGCCCGCCGGCGACATCGCCGGCGCCATCACCCGAATGCAGGAAGGACTCTGAGATGCAGCTCGGCTTCATCGGTCTCGGCAAGATGGGCGGCAGCATGGTCCATCGCATCCACCGCGATTCCGACCACCAGGTCGTCGCCTTCGACTTCTCGGCGGAGGCCGTCTCGGCCGCCCGGGAGCACGGCGCGACCGGCGCCGGCTCGCTCGAGGAGCTCGTCGCCCAGCTCAGCTCCCCGCGCATGGTCTGGGTGATGGTCCCGGCGGGCGACGCCACCCAGCAGACCGTCGAGAAGCTCGGCGAGCTGCTCGACGCGGGCGACGTGATCGTCGACGGCGGCAACACGAACTGGCACGACGACGTGCGCCGCGCGTCCGAGCTCGACGCCAAGGGCATCCACTACATCGACGTCGGTACCTCGGGCGGCGTCTGGGGGCTCGAGGTCGGCTACTGCATGATGGTCGGAGGCCACGAGGAGTCGGTGCAGCGGCTCGCCCCGATCCTCGACGTGCTCGCGCCGCCTGACGGCTGGCGCCACTTCGGCGACGCGGGTGCCGGACACTTCGTGAAGATGGTCCACAACGGCGTCGAGTACGGGATCATGCAGGCCTACGCCGAGGGCTTCGAGCTGATGCAGAAGGCGAAGTTTCCGATCGAACTCTCAGAGGTCGCGGGGTTGTGGAACCGAGGCTCCGTCGTGCGCTCGTGGCTGTGCGAGCTCGCCGAGGCCGCGTTCAAGGCCGAGGGCAACGAGCTCGAGGGGATCAAGGGCCACGTGTCGGACTCCGGCGAGGGCCGCTGGACGATCATCGACGCGATCGACTTCAACGTCCCGACGCCGGTGATCACGGCCTCGCTGTACGCGCGCTTCTACTCGCGCGGCGAGGGCGACTACACGCACCGCGTGCTGGCCGCGTTGCGCAACCAGTTCGGCGGCCACGCGGTCGAGCGGGCGGCTGGAGGAGGCTGAGCCGATGGCCGTCGAGACGCCCGCGCAGCCGGCCGAGAACCCGCTCGTCGAAGGGCTCGAGCGGCTGCCGGTGCCGCCGACGACCCTGGTCATCTTCGGCGCGACCGGCGATCTCGCGCACCGCAAGCTGCTGCCCGCGCTCTACAACCTCGCGCACGAGGGCGCGCTGCCCGAGCGCTTCAAGCTGATCGGCGTCGCGCGGCGCGAGAAGGGCCACGAGGACTTCCGCGAGGAGGCGCGCACCTCGATCGTCCAGTACTCGCGCCGCGAGCCCGACCCGCAGGTGCTCGCCGGGCTGCTCGAGCACGTCCACTACATCG
>Ga0136622_10000223_pt1 | contig 22449 bp, 15 predicted proteins | sample AntDrymUQ4482106_2_FD_104803 | JGI IMG/M metagenome (GOLD analysis project Ga0136622, IMG submission 104803) | Polar desert sand microbial communities from Dry Valleys, Antarctica - metaG UQ448 (21.06) | ecosystem: Environmental > Terrestrial > Soil > Desert | place: Antarctica: Dry Valley...
GATCTGGCGCCGCAGACCGCCTACGACGAGGTGGCGCAGGCGTTGGGGCAGCTGGGGAGGCCGTGACGAAGCCGGAGGACATCGGAGCTGCCCTCGACCGTGCGTTCGCTTCCGGCGTTCCCTACCTGGTGAACGTGATGACCGATCCCGGGGCGGCATACCCACGGGCCACCACCGGTGTCTGACAGATCGAGGTGCTCAACGCTCATCCCCATGGTGAGCCGAACATCGCCACGATAGGGCAGAGCGGCCGAAACCCATCGACACGAATGGTCGTCGTAGGTCTTCCGACGAGCACAACCTGCCACGCCGTGGGCAGAGGTCAGCCGGTCAACACCCGAATGAAGTCGAGCAGACGCCCCGGGGCGATGCCGAGCAGCAGCGTAACCGTTGCAGTCGCGAGCATGGGACCTACGACCAAGAAGCCACGCTCCGTGACTGTCGGGGTCCGCTGGGGCTGGGCGGCATCGCCAGGGCCTCCAGGGAGGGAGAGCGTTGGCGCGTCGAGCACCGCCGAGCGCAGGATCCGCAGGTAGTAGGTCGCTGACAGGAGTGTCGACACCGACAAGACGACCAAGATCACCCACTGGCCGGCCTCGACGGCACCGACGAAGAGGAAATACTTGGCGACGAAACCAACGGTCGGCGGCAGGCCGATGATCGAGAGCGCGCCGATCGCGAACGCGATCATCGTCAAGGGCAGCTGCCGACCGATGCCGCGCAGCTCGCTGGCAAGGGTTCGGTGCGTGGCGAGGTAGATGGAGCCCACGGCAAAGAAGAGCGTGATCTTGCTGAACGAGTGCCCCACCAGGTGCAGGACCGCCCCGGCGCGACCGCTCGGTGACAGCAGCGCCACCCCAAGCATCATGTACGAGAGCTGCCCGATCGTGGAGTAGGCCAATATGCCCTTGAGATTGTCTAGCCTCAGCGCGTAAAAGGATGCGATGAGGATCGTCGCAGACGTCGCCACCAAAGTGAGCAAACCCAGGTCGAGCTCTCCCACGAGGTCGGAGCCGAACACGTCGAGCACGACGCGGATGACGCAGAACACGCCTACGTTCACGACGGCGACCGCGTGCAGAAGGGCGCTGACCGGTACTGGCGCGACCATCGCGGCAGGCAGCCAGGAGTGGATCGGCATCAACGCGGCCTTCGCGATGCCCAGCAGGAAGAGCACATAGATGATGACGAGCAGCACGCTGCTGGAGTCCGGCCCGAAGATCCCTCCGGGGTCGAAGTCGAAGGTGCCGGCCTCGACATAGGTGAGCACGATCGCGGGTAGCAGGAACGCGATGCCGGCACCGAGCTGGTATGCGAGGTAGCGCCGGCCCCCCCGGATGGCCTCGGGAGTGCCGGCGTGCGCCACGAGGGGGTAGGTGATGATCGTCAGTGCTTCGTAGAACAGGTACAAAGTGATGAGGTTCGCGGAGAAGGCAACCCCGATGGTAGCGCTCATGGTGAGGCACAGGCAGGCGTGGAAGCGGGTCAGGCTCGGGTCGGGCGCCGTCCCGAAATACCCCATCGCGTAGATCGTCGTGAACACCCAGAGGATGGCTGCGGTGCCAGCGAGCACGACGCCGAGCGTGTCGGCGCGCAACTCGATCGGAGCCCCCGGCAAGAACGTCGACAGCGTGAAGGACACCGTGCCCCCGTCGCGCACGGCGGGCACCATCGTGGCCACCACCGCGAACTGCGCGAGGCCGGCGATGATGCCGCCGATCTCCCGGGCGGGCGGGCGGTGCCGGAGCAGCCAGACCACGGCCGCACCGAAGACCGGCACCAGCAGCGCCAGCAGCGGGGTCATCCCTGCGACGTCCACGCGATTCGCCCCTCCTAGTCCGTTGTCACGACGGTGGTTGACGAGCCCAGCCGTTGGACGAGGTCGTCTACTGACGCGCTCGAAAAGCCCAGCACGGCTGCCGGGAAGAAGCCCAAGACGATGATCATGACGCCGAGCACGGTAGCGGTGATGGCCTCGCTCGCCCGCAGATCAACGGTCGACCCTACGACCTTGCTCCTGACACGTCCGTGGAAGGCGCGCTCGAAGTACACGAGAACGTAGGCGGCGGTGAGGATCACCGTCGTCACTGCGATGGCGGCGAGCCAGCCGTGGGCACGGAAGGCGCCGAGCAGGATGAGGAACTCCCCGGGGAAGCCGCTCGTGCCGGGCAGCCCGATGGCACCCAGGAAGGCCACGAGGGCAAACGCCGCCAACGCCGGCGCGCGCTGAGCGAGTCCGCCCAACGCAGCGAGGTCGGTGCTGCCGACCCGCTGCTGGATGAAGCCCGCCACGAGCAGCAGCGCGGTCGAGACGAAACCCAGGTTCAGGATCAAGAATATTGCGCCCTGCAATCCCTGCGCGTTGAGACTTGACAACCCGAGCATGGCCAAGCCGACGTGACTGATGCTGGCGAACGACAGCAGGCGTCGCAGATCGGGCTGGACGAGCGCGATCAGCGCGCCGTACAGGACGGCCACAACCCCGAGAACCGCGATCAGCCAGCCATGTCTTGCGAACGCGTCGGGCACCAGCGGCATCACGAAACGCAGGAACCCGAAGACACCCATCTTGAGTCCGGCGAGGAACACTGCCATGCCGATCGGACCGTCGAGCAGGGCGGCCGGCATCCACGAGTGGAACGGGAACAACGGCGCCTTGAGCGCGAACGCGAACGCAAGCAGGAAGAACACCGCCCCCTGCGAGCCGGCCGGCAGCGGTGAGCCCATCAGAACCAGGAGATCGAACGACAGCGCGCCCCCGGAGCCAGGTGCTGACCGGTAGCCCACTCCGAGCAGGACGAAACCGACCAGCAGCGCGGCTGAACCCAGCAGCATCGACAAGACGTAGCGCAGCGCAGCCCGCCCACGCTGCGGTCCAATCCCCCATACCTTGATGAGCACATACGTCGGGATCAGCATCAGCTCCCAGAACACGAAGAACAAGATCAGGTCCACGGACGTGAACACGCCGATCGCAGCCGTCTCGAATGCCAGCACCGCCATCAGGTGGGCCTTCGGCTGATGGCGCACCGACGTCCACGACGCGAGAATGACGACGACCACCAGCAGGGCGGTCAGCGGCACGAACAGGACACTCACACCGTCAACGGCGAGGTGGTAGCTCAGCCCCATGGACTCGACCCACGGCAGCTGCTCGGCGAACTGGAAGTCGGCCGTGCCCGTGTGGAAGCCCGCCACCAGGAGCATCGACAGTGCGAGCACGGCGACCGCGCCCCCGAGCGCCACCCGGCGCAGCACGCGATCGCTGCGGATGAACCCGAGGGCCACCATGGTGACGACCGGGAGGAATATAAGCGTGGACAGGATCGGAAATCCCACCTGCTCCGCAGCGGTGATCTCGCTCATCTACCGGTCACCTCCCCTCGACATGCTGCTCGATAGCCGTCAGCGATGGGCGCACGGCCTGAATGAACGGGCCAGTGCCCAGACCGATCAGGAAGATCAGGGCAGCGAGGGTCAGCACGATCCCACGCTCGGTCCAGGTGAGGTCATGCACCCTCGTCACCACGGCGGCACGGGAGGCGCCCATGAACCCGCGCATGAAGTACGACAAGGAGTAGGCGGCGGTGAAGAAGACGCCGAGACCGGAGGCGACCGCCATCGACCAGTGCTGCTGGTAGGCACCGAGCATGACCAGGTGCTCGCCGTTGAACCCATTCGTGCCGGGCAGTCCGATCCCGGCGAGGGCGATGATCAGGAACGATCCGGTCAGGAACGGGGCGTGGTGGATCAGCCCGCCGAGCTCCCCGACCTCGGGCGGTCCGACGCGGCTGGATAGGAATCCGGCCACGAAGAACAGCCCGGCCCCAACGATCCCTAGGTTGATCATCTGCAAGAGGCCGCCCTCGAACCCGTCGAGGTTGAGTGAGAACAGACCCAGCATGACCACCCCCATGTGCGACAGGCTGGCGTAGGCCAGCAGTCGCCGGAGGTTCGACTGACCGAGCGCCAGCAGCGCCCCGTAAACGGTCCCCGTGACCCCGAGCACCGCCATCAGCCAGAACCACTCCGATGCTGCATCGGGGAGCAACGGGATGACGAAGCGCAGGAGCCCGTACGTGGCGAGCTTGACGCCCACGAGGAATACGCTCATCCCAACGATCGGGCCGTGCTCGAGCACCTTCGGCATCCAGGTGTGGAACGGGAAGATCGGGGCTTTGACGGCGAAGCCGAAGAACAGCAGGAAGAAGATCAGCGTCTGAGCCTCGGCTGGTATGCCGGCCGCAAGCAGAGCCAGCAGGTCGAAACTGTAGCCGTCGCCGGTGCTCTCTGCGTGGCTGCGGCCCAGCAAGAGAATGCCGGCGAGCATGAGGGCAGCACCGACGCCCATGAACCCGACATACTCGCCGGCGGCGCGTCGCCGTGCCGCACCGGTGCCCCAGCGTGTGATGAGGAACCAGCTGGGCACCAGCTCGATGACGAAGAAGAACCAGAACACGATCAGGTCGAGCGAGACGAAGGCGCCGATCATCGCCGCCTCCAGCGCCAGCGTGGCCATCGCGTAGTGGCGTGCGCTGCCGGTGTGAGTGCTCGCGGTTGCGCGCTCGGCGTAGATGATGACGAGCAGGGTCAGCAGCGCGGTCAGCGGGATGAACAGCAGGTTGACGCCGTCCACCCCGAGGTGCCAGCTGATGCCGAGTATCCCACCAGAGCGCTCGACGAACTGGATGTCGGCGGTCCCGAAGTCGAAGCGCAGGGCAACAAGAACCGTAAGCCCGGCCTCGATGCCGGCCCCACCGATGCCTAGAACCTTCGCCACCCGGTCGCTGCGCACGACCTGCAGCAGACCGCAGAAGATGAGCGGCAACGCAATCAGCGTCGACAGGATCGGGAAGCCCACCTGCTCCGCGGCCATGACCTCGTCGAGGTTCATCGCGTGCCGACGATCACGGCCAGCAGCGCGACAGCGAGGATGCTTCCGATCACCGACGGTCTGCCAAGCCGCCGCTCGATCCCCAGCAGCGCCCGCTGAGCGCCGGCGGCCGCGCTCGCCACACCCCGCTCCACCCCGCTCTGGAAGACGATCCGCTCCACCGCGTCGGTGGTGCCTGCGATGATCTCGGTCATCTTCAGGACACTGGTGTCGAGCGACTGGAAGAAGACGCGCTCGACCCTCTCGGCCAGGCGCGCGGACGCGTTGGCGGCCGAGGCGAAGATGCCATGACCTTCGGCACGTTGGAAGAAGGTCCGCTCTATCCGCTCTGCCAGGCCCGCAGTCGCGTCGGCAACCGCACCGACCACACCACCACCGCCATCGGACGCCCGTTCGGACCAGGCCGAGGCTCGCTTGGCGGCCCTCCCAATCCGCGGACCGTCACCGTGCGAGTGATCCTGCGGCACCGGGGAGGCGCCGACCCCGGAGATCCCTAGCCAGTCGAGCCGCTCGGGGGGTTCGGCGAGCGCGACGGCCCCGGCTGCATCCTCACTGCGCAGCGCGAGGAACCGCGCCTCCCAGGTTGCGGCTTCCTGCGCCGCTGCCGAGGGGTCTGGTGCGGACAGCGCGGGCGGGCGGTCGATCACCGCGCTGTCGAAGCGGTCGAGCGCCCGGCCCAGGGCCCTCGTCGGAGCCACGATGGCGCGGTCGTAGAACTCGTCGAGGTAGCCGCGGTTGAGTGCCGCCCAGTAGAGCCGGCGTTCCACAGCAGGACCGGCGCCTGCCGGCAGCTCGGCTCGGAAGCGGTCGAGGTAGCGAGCGCCGTACCAGCCGGAGAGCAGCAACAGCGCGACCGCGATGGCGAAGAGCGCCACGAGGACGGCGTTGCCCGGCGGCACTCCGACACTGCCTGCCGCGCTACTCCCGAGCAGGCGTTGGAACCAAGAGCCAGCGAGCCCTCCCGGGAGGATGCCGGTGGCCAAGCCCAGCGCGACGAGACCAGCCAGGACACACAACGGCGCGACCAGCCGAGACCCGAGGGTGCGGCGCGCCTGAGGTGAGGGGACGTCATGGCCGTCGCCATGATCGGCGAAGGCGACCGCGGTCATGCGCTGCGTCGCGAGCACGGCGGCGAAGACCGCGATGACCGCCAGCGCGAGCACGACCCACACGTTCTCGCTGAGGGTGTAGCCGTTGGTCGGCCCAACCACCCGGCCGACCAACGGTACTGCGAGCAGTCCGGTGCCCACCGCCAAAGCGGCGGCGGCCAGTGGGCGTGCGGTGTCCACCGGACGACTCACCGCTGTGGGGTCAGCACCGCTGTGGAGGTGATGCAGGATCGACGGTGCGGTCAGGAACAGGTAGCTCTTGTAGAAGGCGTGCGCCACCAGGTGGAAGATCGCAACCGCATACAGCCCCAGCCCGCAGAACAGGAACATCAGCCCCAGCTGTGCGGTCGTCGACGCCGCCAGCATGCCCTTGATGTCGGTCTGCGTATAGCCGACGAGCTGCCCGTAGAGCGCTGTCACCGTGCCGACGATGCCGACCACGATCAGCGCGCTCGGTGCGTGGTCGAAGATCGGTGCTGAGCGCACCACGAGGTAGACACCGGCGGTGACCATCGTGGCCGCGTGCATGAGTGCGCTGGACGGCGTGGGCCCTTCCATCGCCCTGGCCAACCAAGTGCCGAGCGGCAACTGCGCAGACTTGCCGGTTGCGCCGAGCAGGAGCAGCAGGCCAACCGCTTCGACGACTCCGCGAGGCAGCGATGACGACTGGGCGAAGACCTCGCTGTACTGCAGTCCGCCGGTGTGAACCACGAGCAGGAACATCGCGAGAAGCAGACCGGCGTCCCCGACACGGTTCATCACGAACGCCTTCGTGGCCGCCTGGGCGGAGGCTGGCCGCTGGCGATAGAAGCCGATCAGCAGGTAGGAGCAGACCCCGACGCCCTCCCAGCCGAGGAACATGACGAGGTAGCTGTCGGCCATCACCAGGACCAGCATGGCGAACACGAACAGCGACATAACCGTGAAGTAGCGGGTGAAGCCGTGCTCGTTGTGCATGTAGTTGACCGAGAAGTGCACCACTAGCGCGCTGATGCCGGTCACCACGAGCATCATCACCACGCTGAGCGGATCGAGCAGGAATCCGAAGTCGACGCTGAAGTCGCCGCTGTCGATGAAGCGGTAGACAGTGACCTCGCGGGCGCCTGGCCGCAGCACAATCGCCGCCGCGATGCCCAGGCTGATGAGAAACGAGGCGACCGTTGTCGTGACAGCGATCCGCGCGACGGCCACCTGCCCGTAGAGACGCTCGCCGGTCAGGGCGTTCACCGTGTTGACGACCGCGGCGCTCAGCGGAAGGCCGCAAACGGCCGCGGCCGCCAGCTCAACGCCACTCACGCCCGAGCCACCGTCTCGCGGTCGACGGACCTGATCAGGGCGGGAGGCAGGAAACCCTCCCGGCCGTGGTAGTACTCGTGCGATGATCCGACGGCCGGCAGGTCGGAGACATTCTCGTCCCACGGCACGAAGCCCTCGCCGGCGACAAACCGCGTGAACCTGCCGTCGTCGGGGTCCATGGCCACCAGCTGCACCCACTCGTTGTCCAGCAGCTCAGCTATCACCGGCTGCCGCCCGTAGATGCCACCGAGCACGTCCAGCGTGGACTCGACGATCAGGAGCAGGCGCATCGGTTCGTGGATCTCGATCATCTGCCGCGGCAGGCCGGTGCGCAGGTCGCTCGCAGCCCCTTCCATCACGCCGAGCAGACCCGACACATTGTGCGGCACCTTCGTGTCGCAACCGTAGACACCGTTGTCGACGCTCGAGAAGTAGTACTCGAGGTTGATGCCCGCGCCCACCGGCCCCAGGGCGAGCAGGATGCGCTCGACGAATGCGCCGGTCGGATCCTCGGTGGGGTTGTAGGAGATGACGAAGCCGCGCCGGTCGAAGAACGCCGCCTGGGTCAGGGAGCGGCGACCAACGACGGCGAAGGCGTTCGTGCAGTGGCCCCACTCGGGACGGACCTGGGACAGGTCGCGGCTGCGGCTCTCGACGTGGCGCAGCGCCACCGCCGGAGAAGGGTCCCTCGGTGCGGAGGTGAACCGCCGGCAGCGCTCTCGTGCGGAACGGGCTCGCGCCTCGTCGAGGTCAGCGCGCAACGCATCCCACTCCGCGGCGTGCGTCCCGGGCATGTCCTGGGTGTCGAAGAAGATGACCGCGTCGCTGGCGGTGTTGTGGATTGCGCCCACGAAGTGGGTGTCGTCGGGGATGTCGATACCTCGCTCCCGAAGGAGCTCACGCACTTCAGGACGGTTGGAAAGGCTGGCGAACGCGCGGCCGTTGGGTCCACCGTGCTTGCCCCCGCACGCGCCGCAGTCGTGCGCCGACTCGTGCGGGTTGTTGACCGATATCGACCCGTGTCCGCAGAACACGACGAGCCGCGCGAAATGGTGGGTCATGCCGATGTTGCGCATCACTGCCTCGATGCGGTCGGCCTGCTCGACGGTCTCGAAACCGCGGCCACTCTCGTCGCGGTCCAGGGTGAGCAACGTGGGCGGCTGCGGGACGAGCCGACGGCGCGTGGCATCGGCCAGCTCGGTCCACCGCCACGGCGCCAGCACGCGGCCGACGAGCGGGACCGCCTGAATCAGCCCCGTCAGCTGCGTGAGGAAGAAGGCAGAAACGGCGTTGCGCTTGGTCTCCCAGTAGGTGTTGTGGAAGACCGCCTCCCAGGCGCGGCGGGCACGGCGGCGCTCAGCCACCGTGGCACCCTCGGGACGGGGAACCTCCTGGACCCGGTGGGCGGGGATGACGCCGGCGGGGCACAGCGGGGTCACGTCATGCTCGTCGAGCCCGCTGTAGTCCATCGCGACGCCGAAGAAGCCACCCGCGCCGAACGTCTCATAGCCGTCGTCGAGCTCGTCGAAGGCCCTGTGCATGGCCTCTTCGCGCTCGTCGATGCAGAGCACCAGCTGCGCCTTCGGCCGCACCGGGCGATCCCGCCACCGACCGCGGCCGCGGTTGGCCGCGAGCGCGCCGAGGATCTCGTCGCGGTAGTGGCCCTCGAACGCGGCCAGCCAGATCGGCCCGTGGGCAGACTCCGGGAAGCCGTCGAGGATGGAGATCATTCGGTCACGGAACTCCGCGGGCAGCACCCGCACGTCGGCTGCCGACCATCCCTGCAGCTGCGCGAGGCGGAACAGGCGCCAGGCGTGGTCATGCGCGCACGGGCGATCCCCGCTGCCGGGACCGCGCTGTTGGTACGCCCACACCCATTCGGCGAGTCCGGTCCACGAGGCGTCTGAGCCCCCCGTCGCGGCGAGTTTGCGCACGGAAGCGGCCAGGAGCGGCGGCAAGGCGCCTGAGACGACCTCGGCACGCAGCCACAACTCGTGCGGGCGCGCGCGGAGGTGGTCGACGACTTCTACCGGTTCGAGGTGCCAGCTGCGGCGCGTCGCGGCGGTAACCATCTGCGTCTCGACGAACAAGCGGACGGCAAGGTACTGCACAAGGTCCGTCGGCTGAGCTTGCTGCCGAGGGAACCCGGGACTCGTCCCGCGCCAGCTCATCATCCCCGCCCAGCCCGGCAAGCCGGTCAGCACCCGGCCGATGTAGCCGCCCCAGTGTTCCTCCTCGACACCGAGCCGCGTGAGCAACGCGATGACGGCGTCCTCGGGCTGGTCGGGCAGCGTTGCCACCTCCTCGCGCCAGCCACGCAGCCCCTCGATGTCGAGCGTCTGGTCATGCGGCGCCGCGTCGCGCCAGGCAGCGTAGAAGCCGAGCGTGCGGTCCGGCATACGCCAGGCCGCCTGACCGAGGTCGAGGAATGCCGCACAGCGCCGGACGAGATAGCGGTTGACCCGCTCGACGATGTCATCACCGACGAGCGCGTGCACGAGTTCCGCATGCGTACGGTCGCGTCCCCAGCGGTCGAGCTGGTCGGGGACCACGCTCCGAAGATGGGCGGCGAGCAAGACCTGGGGGTCGCTGGCCCTGACCTGGCTGGCGAGCGTCTGCAGCGACCTGTCGCTCGCGCTGGCTGGCTGCTCTTCCACATCCCCAGCGGCCCCGTCTGCCTCAGCGCCAGCAGGCTGACGGGCGAGGGCGTAGAAAGCATCTGCTCCCCGACGCGACAGACCCCCGGGCTCGGTGTCAGCAAGGACGAACCATGCTGCGCACGCCTCCTCGCGCAACTCGGGCTGGGAAGCCGAGGCAGGATCGTCTGCCGCGCGCTCCTGCAGGCGGTCAAGCACTGCGCCGGCGGCATCTCGGACTGCCGAGCGCAGATTGTGGTGCAGCGGCACTGCCGCGCCCACGAACCTCTCGACGCCCGAGAACAACTCGACGACACCCTCGGGGACCGGATCCGGGTCACGCTCCCGTAGGGTCACGGGGTCGGTCGGTCCGTGCGGATCTGGGAGGGCGAACGCGGCCAGGCAGGCCCGCCACAGTGCCTCGACTGCGTGGGCTTCCAGGTCGCGGCTGAAGTAGGACTCGAGCGCCTCGAACGTCCCTGGAACTCCAAAATGGCGACGGCCCAGGCCGCGCACAACGCGGGTCTCTGCCTCAAGCCATAGCCGCCGGGTGTGGGCAGGGTCGAGGTTCGCGCCAGGCACGTCTGTGCAGTTCGCATCGATCGTCGCGAGATAGGCGTCCTGCCGCTCGGTGGGGATGCCAAGCCCACGCAGCAGTCGTGCGACAGGGGTCGGCCCCGTCGCAATCGGCCCGGCCGCCAACGTCGCCGCGACGTCGCTGAGCACCGCGGCGGATGCATCCAGGTCCAGCAGCGCGCCAAGCCAGTCCGCCAGTGTCCAGTCAGTCCCGACGCGTTGCAAACCGGCAGCGAGCTCGCGTTGCGCCTGGCTGAGCAGCCGGGCGCGGGCGGCCGGGGGGACGTCGGCGGCGATTCGGCGGCCGGCGTCCCCCGACGTCATCGAGTCGCGCAGGACAGCAGCAGGGACAGCCGTGGCTCCGTACTGGAGCTGTAGCCTGCGGATCTCGGAGTCGGTGATGGTGCGACCACCGGCCGTGCCGAGCACCTCGGCAGGGCCGAACTCGGTGCGTGTCGCGAACACCGCGTCCAGGTCAGCGTCGGTGATGCGGCCCGCCCGGTGGCGCGCGCGCCCCCGTTCGACGGGCTCGTAGGCACGGCCCCCCAGCAGAAGTTCGCCTTCCGCCACCGCCTTCTCGAACGGCTTGTGCTGCAACCCGTGCAGCGTGTTGTGGTGGACGAATGTCGTCATTGGGCCCTGGCTCGGCAGCAAGTGGCCCCAGTGCTCGAGCTCGTGGGCGAGGCGCTCACGCTTGTCGGCGGGCGCCGTGGTCGTTGCGGAGGGATCTGTGGTCATCACGGGTGATCAGCCGTTGAGTGCAGTCATGGCGCGAACGGACACATCGGTGAGGCTGAGCGCCAGGCTCGGAAAGATTCCCAGCGCCACCGTGAGGACCGCAAGCGGCACAGCCGCCGCTAGCTCGCGGCCGTCGAGGTCTTTCATACCCGTCCAGCGTTCGTCGAGCTCGCCGGTGAACATCGCCGCGATGACCCGCAGCGTGAACGTTGCGGTCACGAGGATGCCAAGGCTCGCGAACAGCACGTACAACCCCCAGCGCTCGTACGCGCCGAGTAGCGTCTGGAACTCACCCACGAACTGCGCGAGGCCGGGCAGGCCCATTGACGCCAGGAGCCCCAACACTGCGAGGCTGGTGTACCTCGGCATCTGGCCGCTGAGGCCTGACAGTTGTCCCAACTCCATCGTGTGCGTGCGCTCGTAGATGATGCCTACGAGGAGGAACAGTCCGCCGGTGATGATGCCGTGGGCAAGCATCATGAACATCGCGCCGGAGACCCCGGTCACGTTCAGCGCCGCGATGCCCAAGAGCACGAAGCCCATGTGGCTGATCGAGGAGAACGCAACCACCGCCTTGAGATCCGTTTGGCGGAACGCGAGGAAGGCGCCGTAGAGGATGTTGACCAACGCCAGCACGAAAAGCGCCGGCAGTAGCGCCCGCAGACCCAACGGGAGCGTGTCGGAGACTCGCAAGATGCCGTAGGCACCGAGCTTGAGCAGGACACCTGACAGCATGATGCTCACCGGTGTCGGCGCCTGCACATGCGCCAGCGGCAGCCAGCCGTGCAGCGGAAACACCGGGATCTTGACCGCGAACCCGATGAAGAAGGCGATGAACGGCAAGATCTGGAAGCTACGGGTCCACTCACCGCTGGCCGCCTCGAGCGTCGCCATGTCGAAGCTACGCGGCTCGACGGCGAGGTAGACCGCGAAGATGCCGAGCAGCATGAAGATCGAGCCGCCCAATGTGTACATGAAGAACGTCAGCGTCGCGCGCTCCTTCTTCGGCCCACCCCACATGCCGATCAGGAAGAACATCGGGACGAGCGCGAGCTCCCAGAACACGTAGAACAAGAACCAGTCCCCGGAGACGAACACACCGAGAATGGCGAACTCGAGCAGCAGCATGAAGGCGAAGTACGCCTTCGGTTTGCTGTCAACCTTCACGGACGCGAGTAGCGCGACCACGGTCAGCAGGGTTGTGAGCAGCACCAGCGGAAAGCTCAGCCCGTCGACGCCGAGGGTGTAGGTCATGCCGAGCTCGGGGATCCATGTCGTTCGCTCGGTGAACTGGAGCTCGGACGACGAGGAGTCGAAGTAGGCGAGGAGTCCCCATGAGAGCACAAGACTGCCGCCGGCCGCGGCAAGAGCCACGACTTTGGCCAGCGCCGCATGGCGATTGGGGAGAAGCATGACCACGACCAGACCCACTATGGGCAGCCATGTGATGGCAGTGAGTATGGGCATGGGCGCTCGCCGCTGCGCTAGTCGTCGCGACTAGGCTCGCGCGGACGACTTGGGGGCCGTCCTCGTCGAGAACTCATGATGGGAGTCCGGCGTCAGGTGCCCGTCGCCCACGCGCACCACCCTGCCGGCGTCGGCGATGTAGCCGACCTCGAAGTCATGGACGCGCTCCATGACCGTTGGGTCGACGTAGTGGACGCCGGAGAAGTCCAGCGTCACCGTCTTGCCGAGTGGCAAGGCGTCGAGCTTGGAACGCAGCGGGATGAAGTTGTGGAAGCCCAGAGCCTTGCGAAGCTGGATGCTGATCTCCTCGCCCTCCTCGCTGACAGCGATCGCCGGTTTGAACAGGTTGCCCAGCGAGGTGCCCCTGATCACTGCCCAGATCAGGCCGAGGACGATCCCGGTCGCCACCCCGATGAGCAGGTCGGTGAGCAGCACCGTGAACGCGGTAACGAGCATGAGTACGAAGTCCACTTTGCCGACATGCAGCGCATGGCGGAAGTCGTTGGGGTGCGCGAGCTTGAAGCCGATGACGAGCAGAATGCCGGCCAGCGCGGCCAGCGGGATGAGCTCGAGCACGCTGGGCGCGGCCAGGACGAATCCTGCCAGGAACACACCGTGGAAGAAGTTGGACCAGCGGGTCCGGGCGCCGTTGAGGATGTTTGCCTTGCTGCGGACGACCTCGGCAATCATCGGCAAGCCACCGATGGCGCTGGAGACCATGTTGCCGGCGCCCTTCCCGATCAGCTCCTTGTTCATGTTGGCGCGGCGCTGCCAGGGGTCAAGCTTGTCGACCGCCTCCGCGGTGAGTAGGGACTCGAGGCTCGCCACGAACACGTACAGCACGATCCACTTGATCGCGGGACCGGACAGGAGACCAGAGAAGTCGGGCGACTCGAAGCCTGAAAGCAGGCCACCTTCACCGAGGTTCAATAGCGGACCGGCGCCGTTTGCCAGCGAGATCCCGGTGCCGACGATGACCGCCACCAGCGGCGCCGGCACGACCTTGGCGATACGGCCGAGCATGGGCCAGAACACCATGACCAGCACCGCCGCGAGACCTATGAGAGCGGTGGCGGGCACCAGGTTGCTGAAGCTGTGGGGGATCGCCGTGAGAATGTGGAAGCCGTGCTCGCGCGGGTTCTCACGGCCGAGTGCCACGTGGATCTGACCAGACATGATGATGAGACCGATGCCCGCCAGCATGCCGTGGATGACCGACAGCGGGAAGAAGCCGGTGAGTTTGCCGGCCTTGGCGAAACCGAGCACGATCTGGATGCCACCGGCGACAACGCCGACCGCCAGGGCTCCGGCGAAACCAAGCTCGGTGACGGCGCCCAAGACGATGACGATCATGCCGGCGGCGGGGCCGTTGATCGTCACATACGAGCCCGACAGCAGGTTGGCGAGCGTCCCGGCGACGATGCCCGAGATGATGCCCGCGATCGGCGGTGCCCCGGAGGCAAGTGCGATGCCGAGGCACAGCGGCAGCGCAATGAGGAAGAGGATGAACCCGGAAACGGCGTCGCTCTTCCAGTTCTCCGCGAGCCCGGGCAGCCAGTCCTTGGGTGGGACGGGGCGGCCTGGTGCTGTCGAATCCGCTGAGGACGGTTGACCTGACATCGGGAGCTCTCCTTCTGCAGAACACGACAGAACGGTTTCTCGGCCCCCCTGGTCGCTTTGGGAGCGATCTAACGGTTCGGGAGTATACCAGGTGGCTCGCAGATACAAGCGGGTCCGGCTATTGAGAACGGGAGCAGGCCGGTGTTCACGAGTCGCGGTATACCGACCCGGCGATGCTGACCGCGTTGCTGTCTATGCCTACTGCTGTGGGGAGCGGTCGTCGCGGCGGATCGAGACCGGCTTCCTGATGTGGCCTTTAGGGTGATCAGCGGTCAGCAGCGGCCGGACCACCCGACGCTCTCGCGGTTCCGGGCCACGCAGGCCCAAGTGTTGGCCGACCTAGTCCGCCGATCCGAGCGTGAGGCGCGTGTCCTCTCGCAGGTCATTCATCTGCGACAATGGGCGGTCGCATCTGTACAGCAACCAGGAGGAACCGATGAGCAAGACCGGCCGCAAGCGCCGCGCTCGCCGCAAGAAGGCCGCCAACCACGGCAAGCGCCCCAACACCTGACCAGGCGCCGCGGCGGTCGCGAGAGCAGACGGTCAGCCGAGGTCGAGTCGACGCGCTGAGATCTCGAGCTGCGCTTGACGGATCGAGAACATCACGCGCTGTCGCAGCTCGACGGGCGCGCTCTCCATGCAGGAGCGGGCGACGAGCGCCTTGACGACCCGTTCGAGATCGACCGCCCGCAGGCAGGGCCCGCACTCGTCGAGATGCTGCTGGATCTGATGACAGTCCGCTGACGCGAGCTCGTTGTCGATGAAGACATAGACCCGCTCGAGGATCAGCGAGCAGTCGACGTCATGGTGCTTGCCGCAGCTCATGACGTCACCTCGGGCTCGAGCTCCTCGTGCCGGACGAGGCCACGCTCGCTGGCGTAGTCGGCGAGCAGGGTGCGCAGCTGGCCGCGGCCACGGTGCAGTCGGGACATCACGGTGCCGACCGGGGTGCCCATGATCTCCGCGATCTCCTTGTATGCGAAACCTTCGACATCTGCCAGGTAGACCGCCAGCCGGAAGTCGTCCGGGATCTGCTGCAGGGCGTCCTTGACGTCGCTGTCAGGTAGGTGCTCGAGCGCCTGCGCCTCCGCCGACTTGAGCCCTGCCGCGGTGTGGCTCTCGGCCCGCGCCAGCTGCCAGTCCTCGATCTGCTCATGCGGATCCTGGGTCGGCTGGCGCTGCTTCTTGCGGTAGATGTTGATGAAGGAGTTCGTCAGGATGCGGTAGAGCCAGGCTTTGAGGTTGGTGCCTTCCTTGAACTGGTGGAAGGCCGCGAAAGCCTTGGCGTAGGTCTCTTGGACGAGATCCTCGGCGTCTTGTGGGTTACGGGTCATCCGCATCGCCGCGGAGTACAGCTGATCGAGGTAGACGAGCGCGTCGCGCTCGAAGCGGGCGGTGCGCTCCTCGACGGTCTCTGTCTCAGGCCGGGTCTCAGGCTGGTCTGTCATCACTGGCAAGGGTAGCGGCCACTCGCGACGTTCGATCTCAGCGAGGCCATCGACGCTGTCGTCCGCTGCCAGCTGGCATGGTGTGGCGGCGACCACGTGACCTCCTCGTCGACGAACTTCTCCGCTAGTGGTACGCCGAGTCGAACACCGGTTGACGGGCGATCATTCCCGCACGCCCGTCCGTCAGCGTCCCTGACTGCGCTGCTAACGGCGCCAGGGAAAGGCAAGGCGGGCCAGGGTGGTTGGGCCACTACCCGACCCGTGCCGTCACCCACTCGACGACCGCTTCGACGACAAGAGCATGGGTCTCGTCCTGCGTCAGGGCCGCGCGCCGGGGGACCCTGAGGCTGTGGTCGGCCCCGGGTACCACCGTCAGCTCGACGCTCTCGGGGAACGCGTCGGGCCCTCCGAAGGCGTCTCGCTCGCCCTGGACGACGAACACCGGGACGCCAGCCCCCAAGAGCTCGGGCAACCTGCTCTTGGCGGGTCTCCCCGACCGACGTGGCGGTTGCAGCGGGAAAGACATCGCCAGACAACCGACGGCGCCGAGCTGCTTGGCGAGGCGACAGGCCACCCGGGCCCCCGCGCTTCGTCCGCCGAGGACCATCGGTGTCCGGGCTCGGATGCCGTTGACACAGGCGATCGTGCCGACGTCGAGCACCTCCGGCCGCGACGCGACCTTCTTGCCCGCCACGTGCCACGGCTGTTCGATGCGGTAGACCGAGATGCCCAGGCCGGGCAGCGCGCGGGCGAGCGCCACCAGGTCTGCCGATTCCACCCCGCGACCGGCACCGTGACCCAGCACCAGGCTCGCCACGGGATGACGCGAGCGGTCTGTGTGCAGTCGGGCGTCGCCGTACGGCGTCGAGATCGTGCGAACCGAGGTCGTCACGCCTCGAACAACCCCTCGGCCCCGACCTGTGCATCGACATCCACCGGCGCAGTGAGCTCAGACCCGTTGTTCGTCACGGAGTTGACCTCTCTCGACACCGGGTACGCCTCCAGCCGACCGGGGGCAGCGGGCACGAGGAGCGTGGACAGGTCGTCGGTGTCGTTGACCATCGGGTCGAGCCAGCTCGCGTAGCGCCCAGGCTCGACGAGCATCGGCATCCGGTCGTGGATGCGCCCCAGGTCGTCCTCGGCTGCGGTGGTGATCACCGTGGCCGTCCACAGGAACGCGCCGTCTCCATCCGCGTCTGCAACGTCGGGGTTGCGCCAGATCTCGTAGAGGCCCGCCATCGCCAACACACCCCCGTCACGGGGGCGGATGAAGAAGGGCTGCTTGAGCGGCCTGCCCTTGGCCGTCCGCTGCTGAGTCGGGTACCACTCGTAGTACCCGTCCGCCGGAAGCAGGCACCGGCGTCTGGCGAAGGCCGCCTTGAACGCCGGCTTCTCGGCCAGGGTCTCGACGCGGGCGTTGATCAGGCGCGAACCGATACCCGTGTCCCTTGCCCACGAGGGCACCAGGCCCCAGCGCACGGCTGCGAGTCGGCGGACCGGCCCGTCGCCCGGCTCACGCTTGGAGACGCGGTCGAAGACGGCATACACGTCCTTGGTCGGGGCCACGTTGTAGTCGGGCTCGAGCGGCACACGTACGTCCACCCGGTCGACCTCGAACTCCTCGACGAGATCCTCCGGCTGGCGGCTCGAGGCGTAGCGCCCACACATTGGACCAGCCTGTCACAGCCGGCGATCGGTGACGCCAGGGACGCTACGATGGGCGGCAACAGCGACGACGAGGACAAGTAGTCGCAGGACACCGCAGGCACAGAGAGCCGCCGGCAGCTGAGAAGGCGGACTGCGGACCTGTGACGAAGACACCTCCGAGCTGGACGTCTCGAGGTCGGCACGTCGCCGGCGAAGGTGTGGTGGCACCGCGAGCTTGCCCGTCGCCCACACCTCCAGGGCTCCGCACTCCCGGAGACGAGACATGACATCACCTACCGCATCCACGACCTCCCCGGCTGCCAAGCCATCCCTGCCGGCGCGGACGCTCGCGTCCGATGTGCAGGCGTATGCCGACAGGCCGGGAGAGCCGATCAGACTCAACGGCTGGGTGCACCGCCGGCGGCGGCTGTCGGGACTCACCTTCCTCGTCGTACGAGACCGCACCGGCACCGCGCAGGTCGTCATCAAGGACGAGACGACGATCGCGCAGGTCGAGGACCTGCCTGAGGAGACGCCCGTGGACGTCGTCGGCGTCACCAGCCTCAACTCGCAGGCCCCCGGTGGCGTGGAGGTGGTCGAACCCTCGATCACCTCCCTTGGTGAGCCGTCGGCCACTCCGGCGATCGAGCTCTGGCGGCCAACCATCAGCGCAGGTCTGCCGACGGTGCTGGACAACGCCCAGACCACCTTGCGTCATCCGCGGCGGCAGGCCTGCTGGCGGCTGGCGGCCGCGTCCCTTCACGGTTTCCGCGGAACTCTCGACGGTGACGGCTTCACCGAGGTGCACAGTCCCAAGCTCGTCGAGTCCGCCACCGAGTCCGGCGCCAGCGTCTTCACCGTCGACTACTTCGGACGACCTGCATACCTGGCGCAGTCGCCGCAGCTCTACAAGCAGGTCCTGGTCGGGGTGTTCGAGCGGGTCTACGAGGTCGGCCCCGTCTTCCGAGCCGAGCCGCACGACACCGTGCGCCATCTCGCGGAGTACGTCTCCCTCGACGTGGAGCTCGGCTTCATCGCCGACCACCTCGAGGTGATCCGAGTGCTTCGCGGCATCGTGGCGGGCATGGTCGCCGACATCCACGCCCGCGCCTCGGCTGCTGTCGAGCTGCTCGGCGTCGACGTCCCGGTGGTGCCCGCCGCCTTTCCCGTCGTGCACTTCCGCGAGGCACTCGAGATCGCGGGTGCTCCCGCGGACGAGCCCGACCTGTCACCCGCGCACGAACGAGCACTGGGGGCATGGGCCAAGGAGCGCCATGACAGCGACTTCGTCGTCGTCGAGGGATACCCGACCGCCCACCGCGCGTTCTACACCCATCCCGACCCGGCAGAGCCTCGGTGGTCACGGTCGTTCGACCTGATCTTCCGGGGAGTCGAGCTGGTCAGTGGCGCCCAGCGGCTGCACCGGTACGACGACTACGTGGCGGCCCTGCAGCAACGCGGGCTCGCCCTCGAGCCCTACTCGGCATACATCGACGCGTTCAGGTACGGCATCCCGCCGCACGGTGGTTTCGCCATCGGGTTGGAGCGCTGGGTGGGACGTCTGGTCAAGGCAGAGAACATCCGGCAGGTCACCCTCTTCCCCCGAGACCTGCACCGACTCGCGCCATGAGGTAAGAATGGGGCATGGGACTTGTGAGACTGATCGCCCGCCCGATGCTCTCCTCGATGTTCATCACCGGTGGGGTGAACTCGCTGAAGAACTCCGACTACCTCTCCCGACAAGCCAAACCTGTGACGGAGAAGCTCGCTCCGACCGTCGACAAGGCCACCGAGCGGCTGCCGTTCCAGCTCGACTCCAAGCAGATGGTCCAGCTCAACGGCGTCGTGCACGTCGTCGGTGGCTTCTGCCTGGCGACGGGCCGGGCACCACGGCTCGCGGCGCTCGCCCTGGCTGCAACGCTTGCCCCGACCACGTTCGGTGGACACCGGTTCTGGGAGGAGAACGACCCGCAGCAGAAGGCGAACCAGCAGATCCACTTCTTCAAGAACGTCTCGATGATGGGTGGGCTGCTGCTGGCCAGCGTCGACACCGCTGGCAAGCCGAGCCTCGGCTGGCGAGCGCGACGCCAGGCCGGCGAGACCCGCCGCCGCGCCAGCCAGCTCACTCCCGGCTGAGCCGGCACGGTCGAGCATCATCGACGCGGCAGCCTTGCCGGCGCCGCCGGTAGGCTGCTGAGCCGTGACGTCGCGTTCGAGTCCTGGGTGGGTGGCGCCGTACGCCGCGACGCCGGTCCGTGCGACCGTGCGCGTGCCGGGGTCGAAGTCGCTCACCAATCGGGCGCTGCTGTTGGCCGCCCTTGCCGACGAGCCGTCGACCATCACCAGGCCGTTGTTCGCCCGCGACACCCGACTGATGATGGCCGCCCTGTCGGATCTCGGCATCGGCGTCGTCCACGGCGACGACGCGGTGACCGTCACGCCCGCCCCGCTGACGGGTCCAGCCCGCGTGGACTGCGGCCTGGCCGGGACGGTGATGCGCTTCGTGCCCCCGGTCGCGGCCCTTGCCACGGGGCCGGTCTCCTTCGACGGTGACCCGCGGGCGCGCGAGCGACCGATGGGGGCGATCCTCGACGCGCTGCGCTCGCTCGGAGTCGACCTCGACACCGCCACATCCTCGCTGCCGTTCACGCTGCGGGGTCGCGGCGCGGTCGACGGAGGCGTCGTGACCGTCGACGCGTCGTCGTCGTCGCAGTTCGTCTCCGCTCTGCTGCTCGCCGGCGCCCGCTACGACAAGGGGGTCGACGTACGCCACGACGGCAAGCCGGTCCCCTCGCAGCCCCACATCGACATGACCGTGGCGCTGCTGCGCGAGCGGGGCGTCGGGGTCGACGACGCTGAGCCGAACCGCTGGCGAGTCGACCCCGGGCCCGTCGCCGCGCTCGACACCGCGATCGAGCCCGACCTGAGCAACGCGGCGGCGTTCCTAGCGGCTGGACTCGTCACCGGCGGCGCCGTCACGGTGCCCGGCTGGCCGCGCTCCACCACCCAGGCAGGCGACGCGTTGCGGTCCATCTTCGTGCTGTTCGGGGCTGAGGTGTCGTTGGACGACCACGGTCTCATCGTGGCCGGCGCCGGAGGCATCACGGGCGTCGACATCGACCTGCACGATGTCGGCGAGCTCACCCCGGTGATCGCCTCCGTCGCGGCCTTGGCGGACTCTCCTTCGTACCTGCGCGGCATCGCCCACCTGCGCGGCCATGAGACCGACCGGTTGGCAGGGCTCGCTACCGAGCTCGACGCCCTCGGCGGTGGCGTCGAGGAGACCGCGGACGGTCTCGTGATCACCCCCCGACCGCTGCGGGCGGGGACGTTCCACACGTACGACGACCATCGGATGGCGCACGCGGCTGCCGTCCTCGGTCTGCGGGTCGAGGGGCTGCGGCTCGATGACGTCGCGGCAACCACCAAGACACATCCCGACTTCGCCGGCGCGTGGCAGGCGATGCTGTCGTGAGCCCGAGCTACGACATCGAGGATGATCAGCGCTACCAGCGGCCGCGCCGACGGACCAGACCACGCACGAAGGACCGACCTGCCCATGACGACGCCGCCGAGGGGCTCGTGACGACCATCGACCGTGGGCGTTACACCCTGCGGTTGGCCGACGGCGATGGCGTCCGGACGGTGCTGGCGATGACGGCGAGGGCGCTCGGACGCAAGGCAGTCGTCGTGGGCGACCGGGTGCGCGTCGTCGGAGACGTCAGCGGAGCGGGGGGCAGCCTGGCCCGCATCGTCGAGGTCGTCCCCCGGGTGTCAGCCCTGCGCCGCACCGCCGACGACGACGACCCCGTCGAGCGCATCATCGTCGCGAACGCCGACCAGCTCGTCATCGTCACCGCCGTCGCCAACCCTGAGCCTCGGCCGCGGCTGATCGACCGGGCGCTGGTGGCGGCGTACGACGAGGGGCTCGACCCGCTGCTCTGCCTCACGAAGGTCGACCTGGCAGACCCCGAGACGCTGCTGTCCACCTACCGTCCCCTGGGCGTGCCGTTCGTCGTCGCACCTCGCGGAGGAGACCTCGACCCGTTGCGGGAGTGGCTGCGGGACCGCGTCAGCGTCTTCGTCGGCCACTCAGGGGTCGGGAAGTCGACGCTGGTCAACGCGCTCATTCCCGGGGCGGGACGGGCCACGGGACACGTGAACGAGGTGACGGGCCGCGGTCGTCATACGTCGACGTCGGCGTACGTGCTGGAGCTTCCGTCCGGCGGCTGGGTGGTCGACACACCGGGTATCCGGTCGTTCGGACTCGCCCACGTCGACCCGCGACATCTCATCGGTGCGTTCGAGGACCTGGATGCCCTGACCGTCGAATGTCCGCGCGGCTGCACCCACGCGACCTCGGAGCCGGAGTGCGCCCTCGACGAGGCGATCGCGGACAGCCGGATCGAGCCGGAGCGGGTCGAGTCGTTCCGACGGCTGCTCGACAGCCGCGAGTCGTCCGAGCGCTGACCACCCGCTACTCCCAGCGGGTGTCGGCCAACGCGCCGTCCTTCGAAAGACCGTTGGTGCGCGCGGTTCCCGATCGTGCCCCTGCGTCAGGTCCGAGTCGAATGCGAAGCAGAGTTCGCGAGGGGGACGTCGATTGTGCTTGAGTCGCTGGCGTGTCTGCAGTCGACGAAACACTGTTGTCCGGATGGAGGCAGGTCCATCAGACCCCCGTGACTGGCTGGGACCTCTCGGAGTTGAATGGCTGCTACATCGAGCAGCAGCCGCCTTGGTCGTACCTCGACCTCGCGCGTGAGGCGCTCATCGGCGCGAACAGGGCGCTGGACTTGGGAACCGGCGGCGGCGAGGTGCTGCTAACACTGGTCGGGGCGCTGCCTCGCGACACTGTTGCCACCGAGGGGTGGGTACCGAACATCGCCGTGGCGACCCGGAATCTCGCCTCCCGCGGCATACCGGTCGTGCCGTACGACGCCGAGTCAGACCCCTCCTTGCCGTTCCAGGACGACCTGTTCGACGTCGTCCTGGACCGGCACGAGGCCTATGTCGCCAGC
>Ga0136622_10000224_pt1 | contig 22422 bp, 17 predicted proteins | sample AntDrymUQ4482106_2_FD_104803 | JGI IMG/M metagenome (GOLD analysis project Ga0136622, IMG submission 104803) | Polar desert sand microbial communities from Dry Valleys, Antarctica - metaG UQ448 (21.06) | ecosystem: Environmental > Terrestrial > Soil > Desert | place: Antarctica: Dry Valley...
GCGGACGGCCCCATCAACGACCTGTCCGCCACCGAGAAGGTGGGGTTCATCAAGACCCACCGCGCCCCGTACCTGAGCGCCGAACGCATCCCGGTGGTCGCCTCCCTGCGCCGCGGCCAGCGCACCCCGCTGTTCCTCATCGGCAGGGACGGGGCATTCCCCCGCTACTCCTGGTACCAGCGTCTGGCCGATCTGCCCGGTGGACATTCCTGGACCGGGGTGGTGCGGGCCGAGGTGTCGAGCCATCTCGACCTGGCCACCGCTCGCCGGATTGCCGACCGCACCACCGCGGTGCTTCCGTTGGTCGCCTCCGAGCCGCAGGTCGAGCCGAGGGCACCGCAGAACCTGGTCCCCATCGCCGCCCTCGAGCGCCGGCTGCGGCGACACATGGGTGACCCCCTGCTCATCAACCGTGCGCTACGGTCGGCGGTGGCGAGACAGCGGCGAGCCGTGGGGGTGTCGCCATGAGCGAGGCTCGATCCGTGGACGAGGTGCCGGCGAACCGTGTGGGCCCGGGCGCAGGGGTGGGGAGGGTGCTCGGCACCGAGCACACCACCACCAGCGGGTTCCGGGTGGTCCTCAACGACGACGACTATCTGCAGCTCGACGACCTGGTGGTGGTCCGCACCGAGGTGCCCAAGGTCGGTGAGGTGCGCACCTACGGGGTGGTCACCGAGAGCGAGGCCATCTACGAGGGCGCCCAGTACGAGTCGGACACCCACCGCATCGCCGGCGAGGGCATCCTCCCTGCCGCCAAGGTCCGCTCCGCGCGGGTGGCGGTGACCAGGGTCGACCCCGAGATCTGGGTGTCGCCCGACCCGGGCGAGGTGGTGGAGCGGGCCGCCGGCGAGGAGCGGCGCAAGGCGCTGTACGTCGACGAGATGGGGCGACCGCTCCCCATTGGCATGGGCCGCGACGGCGAGCCGGTGTACGTCGACCTCGACTTCTTCGATGGTCGCAAGGGCGGGCACATGTCGATCTCGGGGATCTCGGGGGTCGCCACCAAGACCTCGTTCGCCCTCTTCTTCCTCAGGCTGCTCAGCGGGCGCCCCGACATCCTCGGCGAAGGCGCCGCCAACCTGCGGGTCCTGGTGTTCAACGTCAAGGGTGAGGACCTGTTGTGGCTGGACAAGCCCAACCGTTTCTTCGACGCCGAAGCGGCTCACATCTGGGAACGGCTCGAGGTCCCCGCCCACCCCTTCCCTTCGGTCTCGTTCTGGGCACCGCCCCGTCCCTCCTCGGGCGACGTGGTGGTGCCGGACACCGGTGGCCGCCAGGAGGGGGTCGCCGCCTTCACCTGGACCCCGCGCGAGTTCATCGACGAGGGGTTGCTCCGGTTCCTGTTCACCGACTCCGACGACACCCGTAACCAGATTCCGTTCATCGAGGAACGGGTGCGGGCCCAACTGAGCCGTTTCGCCGTCGACGTCGAAGGCTCGCCGGGGGCCGTGGTGCTGCGCGACCCGTCCGAGGGACACCGTCCCGGCGAGCGGGTCATCCCCCATCGGGGCGAGCCGGTCATCACCGACCTCCGCTCGATGGTCGACGCCATCTCACGGTTCGTCGACCCCGAGGACGGATCCGAGCCCGACCAGAAGTGGGCCGGCCGGGTCCAGATGGGGACGGTGTCTGCCTTCGTCCGCCGCCTCCACGCCGCCGTCAGCCGGGTCGGCCATCTGGTGCGGGCCGGAGAGAGCCGCCGCATCGACCGCACCCGCCACCAGGTGACGGTGGTCGCCATCCAGTCGCTCCACGACCTCGGCCAGCGCTTCGTGGTTGGGGCGCTGCTCGCCGAGACCTTCGTCGAGAAGGAGACGACGGGGCAGCGGCTCCCGCTGTCGGTGGTCGTCCTCGACGAGCTCAACAAGTACGCCCCGCGCGACGGCACCAGCTCGCTCAAGGACATGCTCATCGACATCGCCCAGCGGGGCAGGTCCCTCGGCGTGCTGCTGGTCGGCGCCCAGCAGACGGCGTCGCGGGTGGCGCAGGAGGTGATGGAGAACGCCTCGATCAAGGTGGCGGGCCGGCTCGATGCCGCCGAGGCCGAACGCGCCGAGTACGGATGGATGCTGCCGTCGACCCGGGCCCGGGCCCGCCTCCTCAAGCCGGGGACGATGGTGCTCAGCCAGCCTTCGATCCCGGTGCCGCTGGTGGTCGAGTTCCCCTTCCCGCCGTGGGCCACCCGCAAGGAGGAGGTCGACGAGCGCGGCGAAGACCCATTCGCCGGACTGTGAGGGTTCTCCACACCTCCGACTGGCACGTCGGCAAGCGCATCGGCCGCTACGACCGGTCGGACGACCACCGCGCCGTCATCGACGAGGTGGTGCGGATCGCCGACGACGAGGACGTCGATCTCGTCCTCCACTCCGGCGACCTGTTCGACCGCCCCCGTCCTCCGGACGAGGCGCTGGATATCGGGCTGGACGGGCTGGTCCGCCTCTCCGCCGGGGGTGAGCGCCCGGTGGTGGTGATCGCCGGCAACCACGACTCGCCCGGCTTCTTCGAGGCGCTGGCCCCGTTCCTGCGCCGCAGCGGCATCCATCTGGTGGGGGACATCCGGAGACCCCAGGAAGGCGGTGTGCTCGACATCGCCACCAGGGCGGGCCGGGCGGTGGTGAGCTGCTTCCCGTTCCTGCGCGAGGGCCGCGCCTTCCACGCCTGGGAGCCGGTCGACGAGCACTACAAGCGGTACGCCGACCGGCTGCGGCTCCTGTCCGAGGCCTACGGCAGGTACGCCTCGAGCATCGCCGGCACCGACGCGGTCACCTTCCTGGTGGCGCACTTCCTGGTGGGCGGGGCCAAGGTCCACGGCCACGGGGCTCCCCGCGGCGAGCGCGAGCTGCACATGGGTGAGGCGTACACCGCCACCGCAGACGCCATCCCGCCCGGCCCCCAGTACGTAGCCCTCGGCCACATCCACGCTCCGCAGCGGGTACCCGGGGCCAAGGTTCCCGCCGAGTACGCCGGGTCGCTGCTCGAGCTCGACTTCGGAGAGGCGGGGGAGCAGAAGAGGGTGGTGGTGGTCGACGTCGCCCCCGGGCTTCCCGCCAAGGTCCGGTCGGTGCCGCTCACCGCAGGCCGCCGCCTGGTGCGGGCCCGGGGCGAGTGGGGCGACCTGCTGGCGCGCCACGACCTCCGTGAGGCCTATCTCGACCTCACCGTGGAGACGGCGGGCCCCGACCCCGGTCTGGCCGACCGGGCGCTCGCCGAGTTCGACCACATGGTCAAGATCCGGGCCGACTACCCCCGGGTCGAGGATGAGCGTCCCCACCACGGTCACCGATCGCTCGACGAGATCTACGCCGCCTACTGCCTGGAGACCGACGGCGTCGCCCCGGCGGACGAGCTGCTGGCGACCTTCCGCCAGGTCATGGACGAGGCCGGTCATGCGCCCGCTTGAGCTTCGCCTCCGCAACTTCCGCTCCTACTTCGGCCCGGAGGCGGTGTTCGACCTGCGCCACCGGTCGCTGGTCGGGGTGGTGGGGCCCATCGGCAGCGGCAAGTCGTCGCTGCTCGACGCGGTGGCGTTCGCTCTGTACGGCCGGACCCCGGCCGGTGGCACCAATACCAAGGCGCTGATCCACCAGCGGGCCGAGGGAGGGGCGGTCCAACTCCGCTTCGAGGTCGAGGGCGAGGTGTGGGAGGTGGTGCGCTCGCTGCGCAGGAAGGGACAGAGCCAGCACGCCCTGTACCGGTACGCCGACGACTCGGACGGGAACGAGCCCGTCGAGAAGGTCACCATGAAGGGTGCGGTCAACGACCGGATCCGGGAGCTGCTCGGGCTCGACTTCGATGCGTTCGGCCGGTCGGTGATGCTGGCGCAGGGCCGCTTCGACGAGTTCCTCACCGCGGGGGCGGCCGCCCGCGACGGGGTGCTCAAGGGCGTGTTCGGTCACGACCGCATCGACCAGATGCGCGAGGTCGCCCGCACCCACGCCACCGGGCTCGCCACCGAGCTGGCCCGGATCGAGGGACAACTGGTCCAGATCGACGGTCTCGCCGGGCGGCTCGCCGACAAGGTGGCCCACCTCGAGAAGGTCGACGCCCGGTTGGAGACGCTGATCAAGGCCGAGCCGACAGTGACGGATCTGGACGTCGGGATCGGCGAGGCCACCACCCGGGCCGAGCAGGCTCGCAGCCGCCTCGCCGCCCTTTCCCCGCTGGGCTTGCGGCTTCCCGATCCCGCCGCAGTCGCCGCACTGGTCGACGAGGCGACGGCGGCGCACGGGCGCCGCATCGGGCTCGCCGCCGCCATGGAGCAGGCCGATGCCGCCAGGGGGGCGGCGGAGGCGGCGCTGGTCGAGCTGGAGCGGAGCGGCGAACGGGACATCATCGACCGCGCCTCGACACGCCACGCCGAGCTCACCCAGCAGATCAGGGCGGTCGAGACCGCCGCCGGCGAGCTCGACACCCTGGTGGGCCAGATCGATGCCGAGCACCGCAGGCGAGCGGAGACCGCCGCCGGGGTCGAGGCCTACCGGGCGGGAGAGCGGGCGGCGGACGAGGCGCTCGCCGCCGCCGTCGCCGCCCTCGACCGCGCCCGGACCGCCCGTCACGACGCCTCGCACCGCAACATGGCGGCCGAACTCCGCGGCGGGCTCGCCTCCGGTGACGCCTGCCCGGTGTGTCTCCGGGCCATCGACGAGCTGCCGGCGGCGGAACCCCCGACCGATCTCGAGGCGGCCGACGCCGCCTTCACCGCGGCCGAGACCGGACAGAGGGCGGCGGAACGATCGTGCAAGGACGCCGCCGCCCGCACCGCCCGCCTCGAGACGGAGCTGGAGGCGCTCGACCGGCGCCGCGCCGAGCTGGGGAGCGCACGATCCACCAGGGAGGGCGACCTCGAGTCGAGACGGTCGGAGGTCGCCCGCACCACGGACGAGCTGGTCGAGCTTCTCGGCGAAGGAGACCCCGAGGCGGTCATCGCCCAGCGGCGGAGCCGCACCACGGGTCTGGAGAAGGCGGCGGACGAGGCGAGGCGCCGGTTCGAGACGGCTCGCACCGAGCACGGCGAGGCCATCGCCGCCGAGCAGGGGGTCGCCCGCCGCAGCAACGACATGCACCGGGCGCTCGACCGGGTGGCGGTCGGGCTCGGTATCGAGGTCGGCGGGGACGGCTCCGACGACACCATCGATCTTGCCCTGGCGGTGGAACGGGTGCGGAAGGCATGGTCGGATGAGACCGCCTCCGTCGACGCAGCCGCCGAGGAGGCGGAGACCGATCTCACCTCCTCCCGCACCCTGCGTGGGGAGCTGATGAAACAGCTCGGCGTCGAAGGTGACTTCGCTGTGGCCTTGGCCACGGCCCGGGCCAGGTCCGAGCACCTCGCCGCCGACATCGCCGATGACCGCGCCCAGATCGAGGCCGCTGCCGATCTGGCGGAGCAGAGGGTGCAGCTCGCCACAACCAGGAAGCGCTTCGACCGGATCGACCATGACCTCACCGACGCCCGCTTCGTCCGGTTCCTGCTCGACGACGAGCGGGCCCGTCTCGCCGAGTTGGGCAGCGAGCATTTCATGCGGCTCACCTCGGGCCGGTACCGGTTCACCGAGGACGGCGACTTCTCCATCGTCGACCTCACCACCGCCGATGCCGTCCGCAAGGCATCGAGCCTCTCCGGGGGTGAGACCTTCCTGGCGTCGCTGGCCCTCGCCCTTGCGCTGGCCGAGATGGTCACCCGCACCGGGGGCAGGCTCGATGCCTTCTTCCTCGACGAGGGCTTCGGGTCGCTCGACCCCGAACACCTCGAACTGGCCATGGACGGGATCAGAGCGCTGGTGGCCGACGGCGGCTCACGCCTGGTGGTGGTGGTCAGCCACGTCCCCGAGCTGAAGGAGAGCATCGAGGACCTGATCCAGCTCGACCGCCACCCCCTCACCGGTGACACCAGGGTGATCCGGGCCTGAGGGTTTACGGAGCCTCGATGGCCCCGAGCGGCGATCGGATCGAGACCCTCCGTCGAACCGGAGGGCAGCCCCCTACTTGAGCAGGAGCTGCTCGATCCTTCGGGAGGCGACCAGGGCGCCGACCAGCCCCATCCCCACCAGCACCCCGACGTGGCCCAGCAGGCTCCAGTCGAAGACGCCAAGGGTGAGCCCGCGGATCAGGTCGGTCCCGTGGTAGAGCGGTGAGAACCGGGCGACCGTCTGCAGCCACTCCGGGTAGACCGACATCGGGTAGAACGTGGCCGAAAACAGGAACAGCGGCAGGGTCACCAGCGAGACCAGGTCGAAGTCCTGCCAAGACTTCATGTAGGTGGTGGCCGCCATGCCAACGGCGGCGAAGGCGAAGCCGATCAGCAGGGCGGCGGGGAGGGCGAGAAACCCCCACGGCGACGGCATCAGCCCCATCGCCAGCATCACGATGAGGAAGCAGACGGCGTAGATGGCGCCCCGCATCAGCGACCAGGTGATCTCCCCGGTGGCGACGTCGCCGGGTCCGAGCGGGGTGGCCAGCACGGCGTCGTAGGTCTTGGCCCAGCGCAGCTTGAAGAAGATGTTCATCGTCGACTCGTACACCGCGCCGTTCATCGCAGACGAGGCGAGCATGGCGGGGGCGACGAACTCGGCGTACGAGACCATCAGCCCCCCACCCATGTCGATGTCGCCCACCAGCACCCCGATCCCGACGCCGACGGCGAACAGGTAGAACACCGGTTCGAAGAACCCGGAGAAGATGATCACCCACGCCCGGCGGTACACCATCAGGTTGCGCTCGACCAGCCGCAGGGCCCGCCGGCTCCCAAGCGCCGCAGGCGGGACCACCCGGCTCAGCAGGGTTCCGGAGGTCACTTCTCCAGCCTCCTCCGAAAGTTGTACAGGGCGACGGCGGAGCCGACCACCACCCACAGCAGCAGGTAGCCGACATGGGTGCTGACCGCCCACTGCGGCTCGATACCGAGGGCGGCGGCTCTGGTCAACTCGACGCCGTGCCACAGCGGGGTGGCGTATGCGACCGGCACGATCCAGCCGGGGAGCTGGGTGATGGGGAAGAACGTCCCCGAGAACAGGAACATCGGGATGATCCCGAACCGGAACAGTGAGCTGAGCCCGAACTCGCTCTCCAGCGACGAGGTGAAGGCGGTGACCGCACCGGCGAACGCCATGCCCACCAGGGCGGCGGGGATGCACGCCGCCAGGGCCCTGGGGATCGTGGCCGCATCGAACAGCACCATCGCTGCGGCGAAGGCGAGGATGGTCATCAGGACCCTGACCAGCACCCAGGCGAGGTGGCCCGCCACCAGGTTGGTCACCCCGACCGGGGTGGCCAGGGCGGCGTGGTAGGTCTTGGTCCACTTGAGCCCGGCCATCACCGGGTACGAGGCGTCGGCGGTTCCGGTCTGCATCGCCGCCGCCGCCAGCAGCCCCGGGGCGAGGTAGGCGAGGTAGGGGACCCCGGGGATGGGGGTGGGCCCCGAGCCGCCATCCACCAGGCTGCCCAGACCGGCGCCCATGGCCGCCAGGTACAGCACCGGGTTGAGGAACGTTGAGATGAGGCTTCCCCGCCAGGTGCGCCGGTATACCCGGGCATGGCTCTCGATGACGCGCAGGGTGGTGGTGGCCGCCATGGTGATCGGTGATCAGTCGATCAGGCTGCGACCGGTGAGCCGCAGGAAGACGTCCTCGAGGGTGCTCCGCCGCACCACCACCGCCTCGGGCTCGAGCCCGCGGGCATGGACATCCGCCACGGTGCCGTCCCCGTCGTCTGTGTACAGCAGCACCCGGTCGGCGAGCACCTCGGACCGCTTCGCCAGCCCGTCGAGCCGATCGACGACGGTCTCCTGGACCCCGACCGGGAACCGCAGCTCGACCACCTCGCGGGTCGAGTGCTCGGCAATCAGCCGCCTCGGGCTCCCCTCGGCCACGATGGCGCCCCGGTCCATCACCACCAGCCGGTCGCAGAGCTGCTCGGCCTCGTCCATGTAGTGGGTGGTGATGATCAGGGTGACGCCCTGCTGCTTGAGCCGGTAGAGCCGGTCCCACAGGACGTGGCGTGCCTGCGGGTCGAGACCGGTGGTCGGCTCGTCGAGGATGAGCAGCTCCGGCTGGTTGATCAGCGACCGGGCGATGGTGAGCCGCCGCTTCATCCCGCCGGAGAGCGAGTCGACCTTGGCATCGCGGCGCTCGGTGAGCTGGGCGAAGTCGAGCAGCTCGTCGATGCGGGGGCGGAGCACCCGCCGGGGGAGATCGAAGTAGCGGCCATAGATGAGCAGGTTCTCGTCGACGGGTAGCTCTCCGTCGAGGTTGTCGTCCTGGGGCACCACTCCCAGTCGGGCCCGGATCGCCGGGCCTTGGGTCGCCGGGTCCATATCGAGGACGCGCAGGTGCCCCGCCGTGACGGGCGACACGGCGCCGATCATCCGCATCGTCGACGACTTGCCGGCCCCGTTCGGCCCCAGGAAACCAAAGGCCTCGCCCCGGCGCACCTCGAAATCGATGGCGTCCACGGCTACGAAGTCGTCGAAGTGCTTGGTGAGCCCCTTCGCTTCGACCAGAGCGGTCATCGGCGACACACTACAACGGGGGTGTGACGCCAACGCCTGCCCGTGCCTGCTGGTACGGTCCCGGCCGAGATGGGTCCCCTCAACGGCATCACGGTGATCGAGCTCGAGGCGATCGGGCCGGTGCCGATGTGCGGGATGCTGCTCGGCGACCTCGGCGCCGAGGTCATCAGGGTCGACCGCCCGGGCGGTTCCGGCGATCCGCTCCGCACCCTGATGGGTCGCAACCGGCGCTCGGTGGCGGTCGACCTCAAGCACCCGGAGGGCGCCGGGGTGGTGCTCCGGCTGGCGGCCGGGGCGGACGTTCTCATCGAGGGGATGCGACCCGGTGTGGCCGAGCGGCTCGGGGTCGGCCCCGACCGGTGCCTCGCCGCCAACCGGCGGCTGGTGTTCGGGCGGATGACGGGATGGGGACAGCAGGGCCCGCTGGCATCCACCGCAGGCCACGACATCGTCTACATCGCCGTTGCCGGCGCCCTCCACGGCATCGGGTCAGGGGTCGCCCCGCCACCGCCGCCGCTCAACCTGGTCGGCGACTTCGGGGGCGGCGCCCTCTACCTGACCGTCGGGGTGCTCGCCGCCCTGCTGGAGCGGGACCGGTCGGGGACGGGGCAGGTGGTTGATGCCGCCATGATCGACGGCGTCTCCTCCCTGCTCACCATGTTCCACGAGCTGTCCGCCATGGGTCTGTGGAGCGAACAACGCGGCAGCAACCTGCTCGACGGCGGCGCCCCGTTCTACACCACTTACCCCACCGCCGACGGGCGGTTCGTTGCGGTGGGGGCGTTGGAGCCACCGTTTTTCGCAGCCCTGGTCGAGGGATTGGGGCTCGAGGGCGAGATCCCGGCCCAGCACGACCGCTCCGGCTGGCCCGAGATGCGGCGCCGGTTCGCCGCGCGGTTCGCCTCCCGCACCCGGGCCGACTGGGAGGAGGTCTTCGCCGGCACCGACGCCTGCGTTGCCCCGGTGCTAACCATGCGAGAGGCGAAGGACCATCCCCAGGTGGCGGGCCGGGGCGGGTACGTCGAGGTGGGTGGGGTGCGCCAGCCGGCGCCGGCGCCGCGCTTCTCCCGATCGGTTCCGACCCGGCCGACACCGGCCGTCGACCCCGGAGCGGACACCGACGGGGTGCTGGCCCGGTTCGGGTTCTCCGCAGACGAGATCGTGGCCCTGCGCACCGCAGGGGTGGTGGCCTGAGCGCACCCGCGAGCGCCGAGCGGCTCGCTTCTCGAACTTCAGCGGATTAGGCATCGCTAGGGGTACGCAGAACCTGAGGTTCGCTGCACCCGCCGGCTCCCGCTCGCCGCTCGTCGAACTTCAGCGGATTAGGCATCGCCAGGGGTACGCAGAACCTTAGGTTCGCCGCAAAGGATCGCCGCTCGACCAACATCAGCGGATCGCGTGTCGTGGCGACACGCAGGAACCTTAGGTTCGCTGCATCCGTGGCTCCCGCTCGCCGCTCGTCCCGCCGAACGCGGGACTGGGAGTCAGGGGAAGACGTCGGCAGCAGCCAGGAACGGGGCGGTGGCGTCCTTGGTGGAGAGCACCGGCTCGCCATCCAGCGGCCATTCGATCCCGATGTCGGGATCGTCCCAACGGATCGAGCGGTCGCTGGGACCGTCGAAGAGAGCGGTGGTCTTGTAGAGAAGGTCGGCGTCGGTGAGGGCGACGAAGCCGTGGGCGAACCCGGGCGGGACCCAGAGCTGGAGCCGGTTGGCGGCGCTGAGCTCGACCCCGGTCGACCGACCGAAGCTCGAGGACGACCGCCGGAGGTCGACGGCGACGTCGAACACCGACCCGGCCGTCACCCTGACCAGCTTCCCCTGGGCATGGGGAGGGAGCTGGTAGTGCAGCCCGCGCAGCACCCCGGCAGACGATCGGGAGTGGTTGTCCTGGACGAAGGCAGCGTCGACCCCGGTCTCCTCGGCGAAGACCCTGGCGTTCCACGACTCGAAGAAGAACCCGCGGTCGTCGGCGTGGACGGCGGGGAGCAGCAGCAGCACCCCGGGGAGCCCGGTCTCCGTCACCTCCATGTGGTCATCCCTTGGCCGCCATCCGCTGCGTCAGCGTCCGGAACGGTTCGCTGACCTGCTGGGTCAGTTCGATGAAGCGCTCCACGGCGGGGGCCACCGTCCGCCCGGTGACGGTGGCGATCCCCACCGGCCGCGGCGGGATGGGCGGGTCGATGGGCCGCACCGCCACCTCGGGGTCTTCGGTGTCGACGGCGAGCAGGGGCATCACGGCGCAGCCCAGCCCGCTGCGCACCATCGCCTGCAGCGCCGAGTTGTCGCTGGAGCGGAACACGTAGCTGGGCTCCACCCCGATCCCGGCGAGCCCGCGGTCGATGAGGAGCTGGCAGCTCGACGGCTGCTCGCCGATCAGGGGGAGGGCGCGCAGCTCGTCGACCCCCATGGGTCCCGTCGCCGACGTGGGGTCGGTCCTGGCGGTGACGGCGACGAAGGGATCGAGGAACAGGTCGGTGGTGGCCAGCCGCTCGTCCCCCGTGTGCTGGACGAGGAAGGTGACGTCGAGGGCGCCCGCCAGCAGCCGGTCGATCAGCACCTCGTGCTCGTCCGACTCGTGCAGCCGGATCTCGACCCCAGGTCGCTCGGCCCGCATCGCCTTGACCACGGCGGGGAGGATCCGAACCGAGACACTCTGGAAGGTGCCCACGGTGACGTGCCCTGCGCTCCCGGCGCGGAGCCGCTCCAGGTCGTCTGCCGCCACCTTGATCCTGCCCAGGATGGCATCGGCGTGACGGAGCACCACGGCCCCGGTGGGGGTGAGCTCGACCCGCTTGGGCCCGCCGGGCCGGTCGAACACCGGTGCTCCCACCGCCCGCTCCAGGGCGGCGATCTGCTGGCTGATGGCCGATTGGGTGAAACCGAGCCTGGTGGCGGCTCGACCGAACGAGCCCTCTTCGGCTACCGCCTGGAGGGCGGCGAGATGGCGGATCTCGAGGTCTTGCAACATAAGTGGAGCTTATCACAATCAGAAGGGATCATCGTTGGACGTGATGGATGCGGTGTCGTACGGTAGGTGGGAAGCGAACAGAGAAAGGACCGGATCATGTACGAGCAACTCGCCAGGAGCATCTCGGTCAGCGGCATCAGCAGCGTCGAGAGCGAAGTAGCCGCCTTCGTCAACCGTGCGGTGCGCCGCGGCGCCCCTGCGGTTCTGGTCTCGGTGCTCAACGACCGATCGAGCCCCGAGGTGGCACGGGAGCGTGCCTTCGGCCGGCTGGCGGCGTTCCTCGCCAGTCATCCGGTCGCGAACCGTTCCGCCGCCTGAGCCCCCCACCTCCAACGACAGCCGGCCCCCGCCCGCAGCGCGCTGCGGAACGGGGGCCGTTGTCGTTGCCGGCGGGCAGGCGGCGTAACCTGGGCGGCGGCCCAAGCGGAGGTTCCATGGAGTTCGGCCTCGTCCTGTCCCAGTTCACCGACCGATGGGACCACGTCATCGGTGATGCCGGTGTGGCCGAATCGGTCGGGCTCGACAGCGTGTGGCTGATCGATCACCTGTTGTCCACCGTGGATCCCGAGGGCCCGGTGTTCGAGGGATGGACCGGGCTCGCCGCCCTCGCCGGAGCGACCGAACGGGTGCGGCTGGGGCACCTGGTCACCTGTGTCGGGTTCCGCAATCCTGGGCTGCTCGCCAAGATGGCGACGACCCTCGACCACGCCTCTCGGGGGAGGCTCGAGCTCGGTCTGGGTGCCGGCTGGCACCGGGGCGAGTACGACGCCTTCGGCTACTTCTTCGGGACGGCGGGTGATCGGCGCCGTCACTTCACCGCGTACGTCGAGGCGCTGGTGGCGCTGTTCCGCGGCGATCCGGTCGACTACGAGGGGCCGGGGGTCGCCCTGCGAGGGGCGACCATCCGTCCCACCTCGGTGCAGCGGGCCCACCCTCCCATCGTGATCGGCGCCGCCGGGCCCCAGATGCTCGCCGTCACCGGGCGCCTGGCCGACGCCTGGAACTGCCCGGCCCGGCTCCTCCCCACGCTGGAGAGACCGCAGGCGCTGGTGCGGGAGGCGGCAGCTGGCAGACCGGTTCGCACCACCATCCAGGTGCCGGTGGCGGTGGGGCGCAACCGCGAGGAGGCCGATGCGGCGATGGCGGCCGCCGGTCCATTGGCCTGGATGGGCGACATCGACGCCGTCGGGATCGTGGGCACGGTTGACGAGGCTCAGGCCCGGGTCGATGCCTACCGAGAGCGCGGGGTTGACGGCGTGATCGGGGTGGCGCCGGGCACCAGGCGTCGTCCCCAGTTCATCGCCGCCTACGGTGAGCTCGCCGCCCGCTACCGGGAACGATGAGGGCCGTCGTCTCGCGGGTCTCGTCGGCGTCGGTGACCGTGGACGGCGAGGTGGTCGCCGCCATCGGCCGGGGGCTGCTGGTGTTGGTGGGGGTGGCGCCAGGCGACACCGAGGTCGATGCCGACGCCCTGGTCGACAAGCTGTCCGGTCTTCGGATCTTCCGCGACGACGAGGACCGGATGAACCGGTCGGTGGCAGACGCCGGCGGCGCCGTGCTGGTGGTGAGCCAGTTCACGCTGCTGGCCGACATCGCCAGGGGACGTCGCCCGTCGTTCACCGGCGCCGCCGCCCCCGAGGTGGCCGAGCCGCTGGTCGACCGGATCGCCGCCGGGTTCGCAGCCCGCGGTATCGCCACGGCTACGGGTCGCTTCGGTGCCCGCATGGCGGTCGCCCTGGTCAACGACGGCCCGGTCACCGTCCTGCTCACCGTCGAGGACGGCCGGGTGCGCTGACCGGCTCAGCGGTTGGAGACGACGAACGCCTTCCCCGCCTCGCACACGTTGAGGAAGTCGCAGTGGGTGCAGGCGGCGCTCGGGGTCGGCTCGAACTCGTCCCCCGTCACCTGCGCCGCCAGCGCCCCGAGCCGGTCGGCGGCCGCACCGAGCCAGGCGTCGTCGGCTTCATAGATCACCTCTACCGCAGGGTCGGATCCGAGATAGACAAACCCGGCGGTGATGCGCTCCGGGGTGCCGCCGACGACCCCGCCGCGTGCTGCGGCGACGGCGTAGGCCTCGAGTTGGACGACGGCGGCGGGATCATCGGGGCGGCGTCCCGATTTCCAGTCGATGATCTCGCACCACCCCGGCTCCGGCTCGAACACGGCATCGATGCGGCCCCTGACCCTCACCCCGGCCATGGTGAGGTCGATCGGGGTCTCGGTGAGCCGGGGTTTGACGGCGGCGAACCGGGAAGCGCCGAACACGGTGAATGGGTCGACCCGGTCGTCGCCGGGGCTCTCGGCGGTGGGAGGGGAGTCGGGGAGGATCTCGTCGAACGTCTGCACCCCCTGGTGATGGAGCTCGATGCGGCGGTGGACCTCGGTGCCGCGCCGCAGCCAGGTGGCCGGCTGCCGCGGCAGCCGGTCGATCTCGCTCCAGAAGAACCGTTTGGGGCATGAGGCGAGCGTCACCAGCCCGGTCACCGAGGTGGTGGGCGGCGCCGGCGGCGGCGCCGGGGGCGCACCGGGGAGGCCTTCGAGCATCAGCTCGAGCTGGTGTCGGGCCTGCCCCGTCTCGGGGTCCCATGCGGGATGGGGCGGGCCGGGGTGCTCCACCGCCTCGAGCAGCGTGGTACGCCACCCGTTCTCGAAGTGGGGATCGGGGCCGTCGAGCGACTCGACCGGTGGTTGCTCGGCGGGACGGTCGCCCGGATCGGCCACCCACATGATCTCGTCGGTGCCGGGGACGGAGCGGACCAACTCGAGCAGCTCGCTCGGCTGGTACCGGGTCATGCGGCGGTCCCAGGCAGCCCCGGTCATGATCAGCCGGCGCCTGGCCCTGGTGACGGCGACGTACGCCGCCCGCAGCTCGCCGCGGCGATGGTGCTCCCGGAGGCGATTGTCTACCTCCTTCTTGGTGCCGGTGAGGTCGGGGAGACCGGCGGCATCGATGCGAAGCCGGTAGGGGAGCCACCGGGGCTTCCGCTCGGGGTTGTCGAACCCGAACGACTTGCCGGGGAAGACGTCCTTGGCCAGGGCGGGGACGAAGACCGTATCCCACTCGAGACCCTTTGCCCGGTGCACGGTGAGCAGCGACACCGCGTCCTCTCCGCCGATGGTGGCGGTGTCGAGCTCGGCTGCGGTCTTCTCCTCGGCAAGGAGGTCGAGGTAGCCGAGGAACCCTTCCAGTGACGGACGGCCTGCCAGCGGGCTCCAGTCCTCGGCGAGGTCGAGGAAGCGGTACAGGTTGAGCCTGGCGGTGAGACCGGCGACGGCCGGCATCGCCTCGATGTCGGTCCATCCGTCGATGGCGTCGATGATCCGCCGGATCAGCTCGACCAGGGTGCACTGCTGGGCGTCGCCGAGCAGCCTGCGATAGGTGCTGCGGAAACCGAGGACGAGCTCGTCGACCTTCGTCGCCGGTGTCGCACCGGGCTCGTCCCAACGGTCGACCGCCTCGAGCAACGGGTAGGGGATCTCGAGGTCGGGATCGTCCCGACCGGGGTTGCGTGCCTTGACCCACGTCGCCAGCGGCGCCAGGTCGCCCAGCCCGAGCCGGTAGCGGCTCCCCAGCAGGATCCGGCTCAACGCCACCGAGTCGTCCGGTCGCGCCAGGATCCGGAGCCAGGCGTGAATGTCCGCCACCTCGGGCACCTCGATCAGGCCACCGAGCGAGACCACCTCGAAGGGGATGTCGGCGGCAGCCATGGCGGTGCGGACGGGGGCGATGGAACGGTGCCGCCTGAAGAGGACGGCGATCTCCCGCCACGCCGTGCCCTCCTCGTCATGGAGCCTGCGGATCTCCTCGGCGATCCACGCCGCCTCGTCGCCGGCGGTGCGGAACCACCCGTACCCGACGTGGTCGTCGAAGGGACGAGCGGGGCGGAGGGGATCCGCGGGTGGGGCGCCGTGCAGGGACGTTCTCACCGCGCTGGCGACATCGAGGATGGTGGGGCCGGAGCGGCGGTTCTCGGTGAGAGCTCGGGAGGCGGCGGGGCGGGCGTCCGCCCTGGGAAAATGCCGGTCGAACCCGATGAAGTTGTCGAGCGAGGCGCCCCGCCACTCGTAGATGGTCTGGTCGGCGTCGCCGACGGCGGTGATGGGGAACCCACCGCCGAAGATCACCTGGAGCAGCCGTCGCTGCCCGGCGTCGGTGTCCTGGTACTCGTCGAGGACGACGATGCGGTAGCGGGCGCGGATGCGGGCGGCGATCTCGGGGTGATCGTCCACCACCCGGTGGGCGAGGCGGATGAGGTCGCCGAAGTCGACGACTCCGAGACGCTGCTTGGTGTCCCGGTAGTTGGCGAGGATGCGGGCGAGCTCCATCCGCTGGTCCCACACATCGCCCGTGTCGTCTGGCGGCTCGGGGGCGACCAGGTCGTCGGGGTCGCGCAGGTTGGTTGCCAACTGGGAGCCGAGCGTTGCGGCCTCGTCGACACGTTGGGCGAGTGCGGTGAGGTCGAGGTGCTGGTAGGGCTCGGTGCCGATGCTCTCGTGGAGGAGCTGGCGCACGTATCCGGGCCCGATCACCGAGAGGTCCCGTTCCACCCCGACCACCGCCCCGAACTCGGTGAGGATGCGCAGGGCGAACCCGTGATAGGTGTTGACCTCGACCTCGCGGCCTTCGGCCGACAGAGCCGGCAGCCGGGAGCGCAGCCGGTCGGCCAGCTCCTCCGCCGCCTTGTTGGTGAAGGTGATGCCCAGCGTCGCCTCGGGGTCGACCCCGCGCCCGATGGCGGTGACCAGCCGCTCGACCACCGTCGCCGTCTTGCCGGTCCCGGCCCCGGCGACGACCCGCAGCGGCTGGAGGGGGTGGTCGATGATCGCCCGCTGCTCGTCGGTGGGGGTGAACCGCCCGGTCATGCGACGAATCCTTCCGCTCCCTCGGGCTGGGCGGGGCACAGGGTGCGCACCGAGCATCGCTCGCAGTGCTCACCGGTGCGGGGTGTCCAGTCCTCGGCGCCGATGCCGTCTGCCACCTGCAGCATCCGCTCCTCGATCGAGGGCAGGTTCTCAACCTCGAACCTCCTCGTCACCAGCGCCCGAGCGGTGCGGCTGGCGTACGGGAACCACATCTCGGCGCCGGTGACCGGGCCGATGTCCTCGGCGGAGGCATCCCCCGCGCCGAGCAGGTAGAACCCGAGCTGGAGCGAGGCGGCGGCCTTGTCCACGGTTGGGTGGCTGGCCCCGGTCTTGTAGTCGACGATGGTGAGCCCCGCGGGTCGCCGCTCGACCCGGTCGATGCGCCCGGTCCATGGGGTTCCTCCCACGGTCATGGTCACCTCGTGTTCGAGCAGCACCGGCTCGCCCGAGGCTGGGGGCCATTTCTGGTAAAGCTGCTCGAGAACCGTCTCGGCTCGCCGTCGCCACGCCGTTGCGAACGGCTCGCCGCCGAACCTGGTCCCGTCATAGATGCGGTCGAGCTCGGCGACGGCCTCCTCGAGGGTGCTCCGGGTGTCGCCCCGCTCGATGGCGTCGCCCTCGATCGTCTCCAGCACGTCGTGGACCAGGGTGCCCAGGTCGGCGTGGAACGAGGCGGCGCTGCCGATGGCGAGGCGCCGCTCCAGGGCGTAGCGGCGGGGGCACTCCTCGTATGCCTCGGCCTGGGTGGGGGACAACCGCATCGATTCGCCGATCAGACCGGTGTCCGGTCCACGCCTGCGGAACCCGGCGAACTCGGAGACGGGGCGCATCCCCCAGCGATCACCCTGGGCAAGGACCGCCATGGCGGCCAGGCGCAGCAGTCTCCCGGCGTGCCCGGAGGAACGGGCCTCGGGGTCGGCGGCGAGCCGGCGCAGCATGCCCTCGGCCTCGACGATGGTGACCGGGGAGTCGTGGTGGCCGGGCGGGGTGACCGCCTCCTCCACGGTGTCGGTGCCGGCGGCCAGGGCGAGGAAGCGGGAGGGGACACCCCGCCCCTCGTCGAACCCGGTGGCGGTGGCGGTCCACACGATCCGGTGCGAAGCCCTGGTCATGGCGGTGTAGGCGAGGCGGCGTTCCTCCTGGAGCCGGAAGCGGCGATACCCGGCCGGATCGTGGGGCACGTCGGGAAGGAGGTGGCGCACCCCGAGCAGCGTGTCCTGCACCCGCAGGTCGGGGAGCACGCCCTCGACGGCGTCTGCGATGAACACCACCTCGAACTCGAGGCCCTTGGCCTGGTGCAGGGTGGTGATGGTCACCTGGTCGTGCTCGGGGGCGGTGTAGCTGAGCAATGGCCGCGCCTCGAAGGCCTCCTCGGCCAGCAGACGTGCGTAGTCGACCAGGGTTCCTGCCGGGTTGCGGTCGTTCCACCGGGTGAGCACCTGGATCTGCGAGGCCCATGCCGACCGCGCCGGGCGGTGCTCGTCGCCGGTGGCGATGGCGGCGAGCTGGGGGAGGGACGACCAGACGGTCCAGGCGCCCTCGGCGGCGGGGCGCGATGTCACCCAGGCGCCGTTGTCGAGAAGCCGGGCGAGCTCGGGGAACCCGGTTCGCAGGATCTCCACCCAGGACCGTTCCTCGATGGCGTGCTCCCGCTCCAGGTCGCGGACCTCCCCCAACGTCAGCCCGAACCAGGGGCCGAGGAGGATGCGCCGCACCGACCGCGTCCTCGCCGGAGATTCGGGGGTGGTCGCCGCCTCGATGAGATCGAGCACGAACCGCACCTCGGGTCGATCGGCGGTCCTGCTGTTGGGCGGTTCGTGGGGGATGCCCCTCCGCTCCAGCGCCCTGGACAGCTCGGCGACGAAGCGCCGCTTGCTGCGCACGAACACCGCCATCGAGCGGTAGGGGGTGTGGTCGACCAGGTGGAGCCGCAGGATCTCGGCGGCGATCCACTCCGCCTCGGCGGTCTGCTGGTGGAAGCGATGGAGGTCGACCCTGCCCTCACCGGGAGCGGGCTTCACCGGGCCGGCCGCACCCGGGATGTCGCGCCCTGCGATCCGCTCGGCCGAGCGGAGGATCCGCTCCGGGGTGCGGAACGAGGTGGTGAGGACGATTCGCCGGGCCGGCCGATCGGGGAGCGAGAAGGTCTCGCCGAACCGGGCAACGTTCTCGACGGCGGCGCCCCGGAAGCTGTAGATGGACTGGTACGGGTCGGCCGCCGCCGTGATGTTGCCGCCGGCGGCGAGGGCTCGCAGCAGCCTGACCTGGGAGGTGGTGGTGTCCTGGTACTCGTCGACGAGGACGTACGACGGGTCCAGGGGGTGGTGCTCGAGGATGCCGACCGCCTCGGAGAGCAGCATCCCGTAGTCGATCCGTCCGTCGGCGAGCAGCCGCTGCCGGTAGCGGTCCATGAACGCCGGCATGCCCCGCCAGTCGGCGCGGCCCATCGCCTCGATGCCATGGGCGTCCAACAGCTGCTCGCTCGCCCTGAGCAGGAAGTCGGTGACCTCGCCGGCGAGCGTCGTGGTGAGCAGCAATGGACGCAGCGCCGGTGACCAGCGCGCCTGGTCCTCGCCTGCCAGCAGCTCCCTGACCAGGCTGGTCTGCTCGGGGCCGGTGAGGATCTGCGGCGGCCGGCGCCAACCCCGATCGTCGTGGTGCGCCTCGACCAGGCCGGCGGCCAGGGAGTGGAACGTGGTCACCCCGACCGGAGGGGCGTCGACCGGGGTCCTGGCAGCGATACGACGGTCGAGGTCGGCCACGCCGCGGCGACCGAACGCCACCACCAGGATCCGGTCTGGGGGCACGCCGACGCCGAGTAGGTGCGCGGTGCGCCGCACCAGGAACTCGGTCTTGCCCGTTCCCGGCCCGCCCACCACGATCTGCGGCCCTTCGGTCGAGGCCAGTGCCGCGTCCCAACCGTCAGGGTCGACCTCGACCTGGTCTCCGATGTTCGTCCGTGTCTCCGCCATCTCTCTCCGTCCGGTCAACCTTGCAACCGACCGCCCGAGCCCGCCTCCCCCGCCAATCCCGACCGCCCGAGCCCGCCTCCCACACCAACCCGACCCGCCCGACCCACCGCCGCCACCGTCACGCAGCCACTGCGGCACCGTCACGCCGGCGCCGCCACGCCGGCAAGCCTCCGTGGCTGCCGCCCCCGTCCCGGTCGCTCCGTTCCGGTGGCTTCGCCCCCGCCATTCCGCCAGCCGTCACCCCGCCAGCCGTCACACCGGCAGCCGTCACAGCGGCAGCCGTCTCTCCGGTCGTCGTTACACCGGCGGCCGTCACACCGGCAGCCGCGGCCCGGTGCGGCCAACCCGGCCCGCCCCGCCCCCCGGTCTGCCCGCTCCGTCGATGCCTCGCACCCGATTGAAGCCACCGTATCAAACGGGTGTGACAGAAACGCGTCGACGCCCGGGCTCGGTGCCCGGGCGTCACCGTTTCGAGTACTGCCGGGGGCACCGCATACGTAGCAACGGTTTCGGCCCGAAACCCAACCGGGGTAAGGGTTTCTCCCCGAACCGGCGACCCCCGTAGCTTCACTACGTTTCGCGGGCTTGGTCCCTATCTAACGTCGGTTGCGGCACAACCGGGGCACAGATGTAGCGGACATTCCCCTACCCCAACGGGGGCCGAGGTGCACCAGGACAGCTGCCCCGCGGCTGTAAGGACGCAGTGTGTCGCATTCGTAACGGCAGAGAAGCCCTCCTCGCCATGTCAGAGCGATCCGGTACCGTTAGCTGGCCCCAATCGGGACGAAGGGAGAACTCTGTGGCCGAACTCCGTGACGACATCGACGCTGCGCGGCAGCGGATGGCAACCAAGCTCGGATCCGGTGGTGAGGTCAAACGGATCGAAGGGCACTTGTGGCCCGGCGAACGTGTCGTCCAGATGGCTGGAGGTACATTCGGCGGGGGCCAAGGTCTGCTCATCCTCACCGGCAAGCGGCTGATCTTCCTCCGCCACGGTGTCGTGCGCCAAACGTTCGAGGACTTCCCCCTCGGCCAAATCGCATCGGTGCAGTGGACGAGCGGCTTGCTGGTCGGCGCCCTCACGATCTACGCGGCCGGGAACAAAGCCGACATCACGAGCATGAACAAGAACGACGGGCGGTCGCTCGCCGACACGATTCGGGCGACGATCTCGGGACAGACCATGCCAGCCGGCAACGAATCTGCTGCAACGGTCGGGGCCGTTGCGGATCCCATCGTCCAGCTCCGCGAACTCGCGGAGCTCCGCGACGCCGGTGTGCTCACACCTCAAGAGTTTGATGCCAAGAAGGCGGAAATCCTCGAACGGATGTAAACGCGCAGAAGCCCTCCCGTCACCACGCCGACGTCATCGCCGCCGACTGGCTCGCCGACAACGACTTCTGACGATCCGGTAGCCGTAAGCGACGCCGCGGCTTGGAGCAGACCAGTCGCGGCGAGTGCCGGGAGGATGACGAGCGCACCGGCGAGGGGCAGCGAGGCGCCTTCGCAGATCACCGGCGGGGCCTCGGTGATCAGCCCGACGCGGGCCGCCTGACGCTCCGCCGAACGGTCCGCTGGGCGGGCCAGGGGCTCGATCCCGGACGCGCCGACCGGCTCGGCCGCCTTCGACGCGGCGACCGGCGAGGCGGCCAGCACACGACGCCTACCGGCGGTAAACGGGCCCCGTAGGCCCCACCACAGCCCGTCAGACGGCTTTCTAAGGCCCTGTTCGCCTCGCAGTGGTACCAGACACCAGGGCGATCCCCGGTCCCGGTGGGTCGGCGGGACATCGACCCACCGCCGACCCACCGGGGGGCCGGGAAGCTCAAGGCTTAGGCGAACGTCGGCGTGACCAGTCCGGTGCCGCCAACGGTGCAGATCGCCGACGGATAGCGACCAGCAGTGAACGCCGAATACCCGTAGGCGACGAGCCTCACTCGGAGCGTCGCCGTGGCTGCCGGCTCATCGACCCGGAGCTGCTTGGGCATGAGGTCGGCGGCGTCGCGGTAGCGGTCTTGGCGGTGGCGACGTGGAACGGCGAGACCGGGCCGTCCAACACGCTTCCGCCGGCGCCACAGGCCACCGACGTGTGGGTCCTGGTCTCGCACCTACGATGAACCGGGTGTCGGCGAGGAGCGTCTATCACTCAGGTGGTAACAGTGATGCGTGTCCGCTGCACGATTGGGTTCGTAGTGCTGATGGCCGCCGCCGCCTGTGACGGGGGTGGGATGATCTCGACCACGGTGACCACGCCGTCCGTTTCCCACACCTCCGCCTCGAGTGAGTCCGTAACCTCGGAGCTGCCGGTCGGCTTCCCAGATTCGGCGATCGTTGATCTCACACCAACTGACGCGGTGCTTCGACAGCAATGCCAGGAGGCAGCCGATCTGCTCGGCTTCCCGGTGCCCTGCCCCTCGGCTCTCCCACCCACCAACCAACCCGTGCGGTGTCGGATACCAGGGGACTTCGCTGGAGCCGATGTGACACCGAAGGAGGGATGCGCCCTGGGGAGCGGATTCATCCTGGCTCCCAGCAGGTTCACGAACCCCGAGCTCTTCCATCTTGTGATCGAAGGTTCATTGTCGCCTCGGGTTGATTGTGGTGTGGATGACCCTCACCGTCGCATCGCGATCGATGGGGCCGAGGGCTTCCTGGCCGACTGCTCAGAGCTCGCGGGTCTGGTGGCCAACCATGTGCTCGTACGCATCCAGGTCGGTGAGGTCTTCGTGGACGTAAGCGTCCACGATCACACCGAAGACAATCGGAGCGTCGTCGTGGCCATTGCCCAGGAGATCGCCATGGTCGAGCCGTCCGGACGATGAACCACGGACAAACTCTGCTCGGGGCATCCTTAGGGTATCCGCCCGGCCAGAGCCGAGGAGGCACTCCCCCCAACGCTCCGATTGGTGCGATACGCGAGATATTGTCGAATGTTGTGGGTGGGGTCATGGTTAGGCTGCGACGTCCTCGGGGTCGGGCTGGTCGGTGTTAGTCAGTCGATGTCGTCGGTGAGCTGGGCGAGCAGCGACCGGGCAGCATCCCGGCCGTCCGTCGCCCCCACTTGCCGCAGAGCCTCCCCGGCCTCCCGGTAGCGCCCCCACAGCGGCGCACTCC
>Ga0136622_10000225_pt1 | contig 22382 bp, 22 predicted proteins | sample AntDrymUQ4482106_2_FD_104803 | JGI IMG/M metagenome (GOLD analysis project Ga0136622, IMG submission 104803) | Polar desert sand microbial communities from Dry Valleys, Antarctica - metaG UQ448 (21.06) | ecosystem: Environmental > Terrestrial > Soil > Desert | place: Antarctica: Dry Valley...
GCGCAGTAAGCTGCTGACTGATCGTAAGCGCCGTTGGGTATGATTGTGCGCGCAACCTATTAGGAACCGTGCATATGCCCAAGCTGCTGCTGATCCCGCTGGACGACACCGTCGTCTTCCCGACGATGGACATCCACCTCCCAGTCGACGCGAGCGGCGAAGATCGCGTGCTGCTCGTTCCTCGCCACAAGGGGGAGTACGCGAAGGTCGGCACGATCTCCAAGGTCGCCGACAGCATCCGCCTGCCCGGCGGCGGACGTGGCGTCTCACTGGAGGGCGTCGCACGCGGCGTCATCGGCGCGGCCGAGACCGATTCTGTCGGTCGCCTGCGCGTCGAGGTGACCGAGCGGCCGGATGACCATCCGACTGACGGTCGCACCCGCGAGCTCGAGCGCGAGTACCGCGCGGTCGTCGAGGAGATCCTGGTCGAGCGCGGCGCCGACGAGCGCGTCGGCGCGTTCCTGCGCTCAGTCGACGAGCCCGGCGCGCTGGCCGACACCGCCGGCTACAGCCCCGACCTGACCTTCGAGCAGAAGGTGCGCATCCTCGAGACGCTCGACGTCGCCGAGCGGCTCGCGCTCGCCGTCGAGCTCCAGCGCGAGCGGCTGACCGAGCTGCAGGTGCGCAACCGCATCCGCACCGACGTCGAGTCCGGCGCCCAGAAGCAGCAGCGCGAGTACTTCCTGCGCCAGCAGATGGAGTCGATCCGCCGTGAGCTGGGCGAGGACGAGGGCTCGATCGCCGACGAGTACCGCAAGAGGATCGCCGACGCCGGCATGCCCGAGGCCGTGCGCGAGCAGGCCGAGCGCGAGCTCGACCGGCTCGAGCGCTTGGGCGAGCAGAGCGGCGAGGCGTCGATGATCCGCACCTACCTGGACTGGCTCATCGCCGTGCCGTGGAGCAAGAGCTCCGACGAGCTGCTCGACCCCGTCCACGCGCGCGAGGTGCTGGACGCAGACCACGCGGGCCTCGAGGACGTCAAGGATCGCATCACCGAGTACATCGCCGTGCGCAAGCTGCGCGAGGAGAGACGGGGTGACGTCGCCCGGAGGTCGCCGGTTCCGGCGACCGGAGGGCGAAACCCAAATCGGTCGCCGGTTCCGGCGACCGGAGGGCGAAACCCCAATAGCGGCGCCATTCTCACCCTGATCGGCCCGCCCGGCACCGGCAAGACCTCGATCGGCGAGTCGATCGCGCGCGCGACCGGACGCGAGTTCGTCCGCATGTCGCTCGGCGGCGTTCGCGACGAGGCCGAGATCCGCGGTCACCGGCGCACGTACGTCGGCGCGCTCCCGGGCCGCCTCGTGCGCGCGCTGCGCGACGCCGGCACGATGAACCCGGTGATCATGCTCGACGAGGTCGACAAGGTCGGCGCCGACTGGCGCGGCGATCCGTCGGCGGCACTGCTCGAGGTCCTCGACCCCGCGCAGAACCACTCGTTTCGCGATCACTACCTCGACATCGAGCTCGACCTGTCGCAGGTCCTGTTCATCGCCACGGCAAACATGGCCGAGACGATCCCGGGGCCGCTGCTCGATCGCATGGAGGTCATCCGCTTCGACGGCTACACGGTCGCCGAGAAGACGGCGATCGCCCGCGACTACCTGTGGCCGCGCCAGCGCGAGCGCAACGGGCTGCGTGAGGACGAGGTCGTCGTCGCCGACGACGTGCTCCGGGTCGTCGTCAGCGAGTACACGCGCGAGGCGGGAGTGCGCCAGCTCGAGCGCGAGCTGGGGTCGCTGCTGCGCAAGATGGCGACTAAGATCGCGGCCGACGAGTCGATCGCTCCCGTGACGGTCGACCTCGACGCCGTCCGCGATGCCATCGGGCGCCAGAAGGTCTTCCAGGAGGCAGCGGCCCGCACCGCGGTGCCGGGCGTGGCCACCGGGCTGGCGGTGACCGGCGTCGGCGGCGACGTGCTGTTCGTCGAGGCCAACGCGATGAAGTCCCATCACTCCCAGGGCGGGCTGACGCTCACAGGCCAGCTCGGCGACGTCATGAAGGAGTCCGCCCGGATCGCGCTGACCTACGTGCGCGGCAAGTCCGCCGAGCTGGGCATCGACGAGGACGAGTTCGAGGATCGCGAGTTCCACGTCCACGTGCCGGCTGGCGCGATCCCCAAGGACGGGCCGAGCGCGGGCGTCACGATGACGACGGCGCTGGCCTCGCTGATGAGCGGACGGCCGGTGCGCCACACGGTGGGCATGACCGGCGAGGTGACGCTCCAGGGCCGCGTGCTGGCGATCGGCGGGCTCAAGCAGAAGGTGCTCGCCGCGCACGCGGCAGGGCTGACCGACGTGATCCTGCCCGAGCGCAACCGCGCCGACCTCGATGACGTGCCCGAGGACGTCCGCGAGGTCATGACCTTCCACCCGGTCATGACGGTGGAGGAGGCGCTCGCGGTCGCGCTGGAGCCGGCTAGGATGCCGGAGCCTGCTACGGCCTGAAGGAGCCGGCGAGGACGCCGGGAGCCCGCTGGTGCCTGAGGATCAAGCGCGAGGCCCGGGGCGGGGACATCGATGTCAACCCGCCCCGACCCTCGCGGGTTGCGGTCGCGCCACTTTGGGAGCGTGATCCGCGGTTCCTGCTCTCCGTCTCGGCGTAAACGCCGAGACGGATTGGGGCCGGCCGGATGGGGGAGGGGTATCCAACCGACGGACAGGAACCTGCAGAGCATTGTGCGCCGCGGACTTCAATCCCGCTTAAGGCCGCGATGAAGGTTTCGCTTACGTCGATTTAGGTTGGCGACGAGCCCGTATGGGCGGGGCGCGTGACACGGCTCGTCCACCAGATGAGCGCCGCTTGCAGCGGCAGTCGCGCCCACAGCAGGAGCGCCGGAAAGGCACGGTAGCGCTCGGAATGCAGCGCCATGTGCAGGTTGGCCGGGAAGATCGCGACGAGCGTGGCGACGAGCCACCAGCCGGCCGCGCGACGGGTGCCCGCGAAGGCGATGCCCGCACCGCCGGCGATCTCCGCCGCGCCGCTTGCGAGCACGAGCTCGCGGTGCGCCGGCAGGTAGTCCGGCATGATCGCCTCGTACATCCGCGGGCGCACGAAGTGCAGCGTCCCGAGCGTGATGAACGTGACGCTCAGCAGGCGCTGCGACCAGGTCACCGGGCGCGGAGCCCGTCGAGCGCGATCGCGAGGTAGCGCTTCCAGTCGACGGGCGCTCCGGCGCGCTGCGACGCGGCGATGTGGCCGAAGCCGCACATGATCGTCTTGACGTCGGCAACGGTCGCGTCGGGCCGCATGGCTCCCGCGGCCTGCGCGCGCTCGATCAGCGTGGCGGTTGCGGCGGCGAGGCGCTCCTGACCAGCGGCGGCGGCCTGAACGCTATGTGGATGACCGGCGATGATCTCGCACCACGCCACGTCCGCCGCGGCCGGGGCGGCCGTGCCCCAGATCGTGTCGCTGAAGACCGTCCACGGGTCACCGTCGACCGCGAGAGCCGACTCGACGACGTCTGCGAGCTGGTCGAAGTGCGCCTCCGCGAGGGCCTCGACAAGCGCGTCCTTCGTCGGGAAATGGCGGTAGACGGTGCCGACGCCCACGCCGGCACGGCGCGCGATGTCGTCGATCTGGGTGTCGATTCCGGTCTCGCCGAACGCGGCGGTTGCCGCCGCGATGACCTTCTCGCGATTGCGGCGGGCGTCCGCGCGCTGGGGGCGGTGGTCGGTGGTTGACAAGCGGAACGGTCCTTCCGTATGCTGCGCGGCGTCGAAGCGGAACCGCGCTTCATCTTAGTCCACCCCGTCCTGGAGCACCACCCATGACCGACGCCCCCCTGACCCAGCGCCAGAAGTGGTTCGCGCTCGCGCTGCTCGCCACCACTCAGTTCGTGATCGTGCTCGACGCGGCGATCGTAAACGTCGCGCTGCCCACGGTCGGCAGGGAGCTGCACTTCTCGCAGGACAACCTCGCGTGGGTCGTCAACGCCTACGTGCTCACATTCGGCGGCTTCCTGCTGCTCGGCGGCCGTCTCTCCGACCTGCTCGGCCGCCGGCGCCTGTTCATGGGCGGCCTGTTCGTTTTCGCGCTCGCCTCGCTGCTCGGCGGCCTGGCGGCGAACGAGGGCCAGCTGATCGCGGCTCGGGCGCTGCAGGGGTTCGGCGGCGCGATGCTCGCGCCCGCCGCCCTGTCGATGGTCACGACGACCTTCGTCGAGGGAGCTGAGCGCAACAAGGCGCTCGGCGTGTGGGGCGCGGTCTCCGGCTCGGGCGGCGCAGCGGGCGTGCTGCTCGGCGGCGTGCTGACCGAGTACCTCGGCTGGGAGTGGGTCTTCTGGGTCAACGTCCCGATCGGCGTCATCGCCGCGATCCTCGCGCCGCGCATGCTGCGTGAGAGCCGCCGCGAATCCCTGACGCGGACGTTCGACGTCGCCGGCGCGGTGACCGTGACCGCCGGCCTGGCGCTGCTGGTCTTCGCGCTCGTGGACGCCAACCGCGCCGGCTGGGACTCCGCCCAGACGATCGGCCTGCTGATCGCCTCGATCGCCCTGATCTCCGCCTTCGTCGCCGTCGAGCAGCGCTCGTCGGCGCCGCTCGTGCCGTTTCGGATCTTCCGCTCGCGCACGCTGACGGGATCGAACATCACGGCGCTGCTGGTCGGAGCGTCGCTGTTCTCGATGTTCTTCTTCATCTCGCTGTACATGCAGCAGGTGCTCGGCTACGACGCGCTCAAGGCCGGCCTGTCCTACCTGCCGCTGGCGATCTTCATCATCGTCTCGGCTGGCATCGCGTCGGTGCTCGTCACGAAGATCGGCTTCAAGCCGGTCCTCGTCACGGGGATGCTCCTGATCGCGATCGCGCTCGTGTGGTTCGCGCAGGCCGATGTCGGCGGTGGCTACGTGCCCGACCTGCTCGGCCCGATGATCGTGTCGGCGATCGGGCTCGGCTTCGCCTTCGTGCCGGTGACGATCGGCGCCGTGAGCGGCGTCTCGCCGCAGGACTCGGGACTCGCCTCCGGGCTGATCAACACCGGCCAGCAGGTCGGCGGTGCGCTCGGCCTCGCGGTCCTCGTCGCGGTCGCAAACGCGGTGACGGTCAACCCGCGCGACCCGGGCGAGCTCACCGAGGGCTTCCAGGCCGCGTTCCTGACCGGTGCTGGAATCGCCGTGCTGGGCATCATCGCCGCGCTGACGCTCATCCGCAGCGCCGACTCGCGCGCGCTGGTGGGGGCCGATCCGGCGGCGGTGCCGGTGGCGTAGCGGCTTGCGCGAGCAGGTTCGTCAATCAGGACGGCTGCGGCCCGAGGATCGGCGGTCGAGCTCGAACTCGTGCTCGCCGAGCAGGACGACGACGGCCTCGCCACGGCGCGCCGCGAGGCCGAGCGGCGTGTCGGGCTCGGTCGTCTCGTACTGCGCGGCGACGACGCTTGCGTCCGGCAGCAGGCAGGCGATCTCGCGTATCGCCTGTCCGAGCATGTCGAGGCCGCCGATGACGCCGGCCACCTTGCCGGTCGCGGGATCGACCTCCATCGGCGGCAACTGGCGCATGAGCGGCAGCTGGGGCAGCTCGACGTCTGCGGCGGCATCGTGCGGCAGCTGACGCTCGCCGCCGGCTTCGCGGATCACGATCGCGCGAAGCCGCGCGCATTCGATCAGCGCGGGCGTCGGGCGGTCCAGCGCGACGCTCACGATCAGCGCGGCCGTGCCGTGCAGCAGCTCGCGGGCGAGGGCGACGGCCAGTGCGAGCTCGGGATCCTCCTCTTCGAGCTCGGTCACGCGCTCTCGGGGCGCGCATGCGTGAAGCGGTGCTCCGGGCCGGCGATCCAGTCCGCGTCGCCGTAGCGCTCGTGCAGCGCGGCGGCGGTCGCGGCGTGGTCGTAGGCGACCCGGTGATGCTCGAACGCGCCGTCGTCGTGCAGCAGCGCGTAGGCGGCGCGGTGGTCGCCGTCGAACGGCATGCCGACGCTGCCGGGATTTACGAGCTCGATCGCGCCAGCGCGTGAGATGCGGCGGAAAGGGAGGTGCGTGTGCCCGAAGACGAGCCGCGACTCGCTCACGCCGGCGAGCAGCTCGAGCTCGTCCTCGGCCGGCTCGGGCAGGAACGAGCGCACGTCTGAGACCGGCGATCCGTGCCATGCGCGCGTGCGCTCGTCGAGCGGCGCGCTCGCGGGCAGTGCCGCGAGCTCGTCGACGAGCCTGTCGCCGAGCGCATCGCGTGCCGCGGCCGTCGCGCCGTGGACGGCCTCGGGCGCCGACTTCGGATCGGACGTCCAGCGCTCACCGTTGCCGCGGATCCACGTCGCGGGCCGAAGCTCGCGCAGGCGCGCCACCGTCTTCTCCGGCCACGGACCGAAGAGTGCGACGTCGCCGCCGATGAAGTAACGATCGGCGCCGCGCTCGCGCGCGTCCGCGAGCACCGCTTGCAGCGCGGGCAGGTTGCCGTGGATGTCGTACAGCAGGGCGAGCATTGCCGTTGGGCCCGTCGCGATCGGCCCATAGTGTCCCTGCTTGTGAAGGACGCAAGGGGCAGCGCGCCTCTCGGGCAAGCACGCCGGCCGCGGTGCGCGCGCTACAGCGCGCTCAGCGGGTTGATGCTCGCGCCGCGCAGCAGGATCTCCCAGTGCAGGTGCGGGCCCGTCGCCGAGCCGGTTGCGCCCACGCGCCCGAGCCGCCCGCCGGCGCGGATGAACTGCCCGCGGCGCACGCCGATGGCAGACAGGTGGGCGTACAGCGTGCGCAGCCCGAAGCGGTGGCGGATGATGACGAGGTTGCCCCAGCCGGCCGCGCTGTAGCCGGCCCACGCCACGGTGCCGAAGCCCGCGGCCGTCACGCTGGTCCCGGTCGGCGCGGGAAAATCCAGGCCGGCGTGGAAGCCCACGCCGCGCGGGCCGAAGCGGTCGCCGATCGGCGCGCGCACCGGGCGCAGCAGCTTCACCGGCGAGCGCGGCGGCGCCGCTCGCAGGGCACGCCGCGTGGCGCGCCCGGCGATCGCGTCGCTGGTGAGGCCCGCCCACGCCTGGAAGCGCCGCAGCGCGCCGCCCGAGCGCGGGCCGAGCACGCCGTCGACCGGGCCCGACGGGAAGCCGTGCGCGCCGAGTGAGAACTGGAGCGCGGCGACGTCCCAGCCGGCGTGGCCGACGCGCATCGCGCGGCTGCCGTAGCGTGGCCGGCCCGCGCGCCCGAGCGCGCGTCGTGTGCGCACCCCGGCGATCCCGTCGACCCTCAGCCCGGCGCGCCGCTGGACTGCCCTGACCCCGGAGATCGTTCTCGGCCCGCGGACGCCGTCGACCGCGCCGGCGTACACGCCCGCCGCGCGCAGCGCGACCTGCAGCGCGGCCACCCGGGCGCGGCCGTGCGAGGCCTCCGCGGGCGCTGCGAGCGCGAAGCACGCGAGCACGCAGACGAGCCCGATGAACGTGGAGCGAAGAGCCATGGTGCGCCCACCTTTCGAGCAGCGGCGGCGCGATCTTCCCCCTGGGCGCGAGCTTGCGTGCGACGCCGCTGTGCCGGCGCGAGCGGGATGGCGCTCAGCCACGCGCGTGGTGGAAGCCGGGCGCGGGCCCGTGCGGGGCCGGCGGCTCAGCCGCGCCGCGCCTCCCAGCTGAAGCCGCGCACGGCGAGCACCGCGCCGCCGGCGGCCCAGATGAGCACGATCGCAAGATCGGAGAGATGCTCGCCGAACGGCGCGCCCGTGACCATCGCGGCCGACAGACCGTCGATGAGGTGCGTCAGCGGCAGCGCCTGGGCGATGTCACGCAGGAACGCGGGCGCGGTATCGGCGTCGTAGAAGACGCCGCTGATCACGATCACGGGCAGGAAGATCGCGTTGACGTACGCCGGCGCGGAGTCGAAGTTGGGGATCGCATGCGACAGCGCGACGCCGAGCGCGGCGAAGCAGAACACGCCGCCGGCGACGAAGATCGCCAGGCCGGCCCACTGCTCGGGCAGCCCGACGTCGAAGATCAGCGCGCCGGCGCCGATCACGATCGTCAGCTGGATCGCGGTGTTCGTGACCGCGTGCGCGGCCAGCCCACCGAGGTAGGCGCCGCTGGGCAGCGGCGTCCCGCGCAGCCGCTTGAGCACCCCCTGCTCGCGCAGGAAGACCATGTTCATCGCAAGCGCGACGAACGTCGTCGTCATGATGCTCATCCCGGCGATGCCGGGCACGATGACGTCGAGGTCCTGCTGGCTGCCGGCGAAGATCGCGCCGAACAGCGTCAAGAACAGCAGCGGCAGCACGAAGTTGAAGAACGCGGCGCTCGGGTTGCGCCAGAACATCTTGCGCTCGAGGCGGTACTGGCGCCAGGTGAGGGCCAGCGCGTCGCTCACCGTACGGCCTTCTCCGCGGCACCGGGCGAGCTCTCGCCCGCGGCCTCGGCGGTCAGCTCGAGGTAGACGTCCTCCAGCGAGGGCCGGCTGACGCTGAGGTCCTCCAGCCCGACCCCGCGCGCGAGCGCGGCGCTCGTGAGCTGGTGCAGGAGCGCGGTCGGATCGTCGGTCTCGCGCGTCGCGAGCTCGCCGGACTCGTCGCGCCAGCTCACGCGGTAGCGCGAGGAGGCACCGACGCCCAGCTGCGCCGGCGCGCCGACGGCGAGGATCCGCCCGCCCTTCACGATCGCGACGCGATCGCACAGCGCCTGTGCCTCGTCGAGGTAGTGCGTCGTCAGCAGCACGGTCTTGCCGAGGTCGGCCAGCGCGCGAATCGTGTCCCACGCCGCGCGCCGCGCGGCCGGATCGAAGCCGGTGGTCGGCTCGTCGAGGAAGATCAGCTCAGGGTCGCCGACGAGCGCGAGCGCGAAGTCCAGCCGCCGCGCCTGGCCGCCGGACAGCTTGCGCGCGCGGACGTGATCGCACTCGCGCAGCCCCGCGAGGTCGATCACCTCTTCGATGTCGCGCGGCGCGGGGTAGAAGCCCGCCCAGTGCGACACCAGCTCGCGCGCGGTCAGGTGGCGATACGTGCCGCTGCTCTGCAGCACGATGCCGACGCGCTCGCGCAGCGCCCGCGGGCGCCCGCCGGGCTCGTGGCCGAGCACCGACACGATCCCGCGCGTGCGCTCGCGGTAGCCCGCGAGCACCTCGACGGTCGTCGTCTTGCCGGCGCCGTTGGGTCCGAGCAGGCCGAAGACCTCGCCACGGGCGACCTCGAAGTCGATGCCCTGGACGGCATTCACGTCGCCGTAGGACTTGTGCAGGTCGCGGACGAGGATGGCGGGAGCGGGCGTGTCCATCTGCAGCACGGATCATGACAAGATCGCCGCTTCAGTCCACGTGGCCCGCTGCGCCTGCATCGACGTCGGATCGAACACCACGAGGCTGCTCGTGGCAGAGGACGAGGATCGGCGGCTGCGCGAGCTGCTGGCCCAGCGCGCGTTCACGAGGCTCGGCGCGGCGCACGACGCTCGGGGGGCGATCGCGCCCGCGAAGATCGCCGAGGTCGCGCGGGTCGTGGCGTGGCAGGCGCGCCTGGCGGGCGAGCTTCACGCCGACTGCGTCCGCGTCGTCGCGACGTCCGCGGTGCGCGGCGCCGCCAACGCGGATGCGCTCGCCGCCGCGATCGAGGCGGCCAGCGGATTGCCGGTCGAGGTGCTCACGGGGGAACAGGAGGCGCGGCTGTCGTTCGCCGGGGCGATCGGCATGCTGCCCGATCCGCCAGCCGGCGAGCTCGCTGTCGTCGACGTCGGCGGAGGCTCCACCGAGCTCGCCGTCGGCACCGCCGCCGGCGGCGTGTCGTGGTCGCTGTCGCTGCCGGTCGGCTCGAGCGTCCTCACCGAGAGCGACCTGCGCCACGACCCGCCGTCGGCCGGCGAGCTCGCGCGGCTGCGTGCCAGGATCGACGCGATCTTCGACGCGATCGACGCGCCGCACCCCGCCACCGCCTACGCCGTCGGCGGCAGCGCGAGCTCGCTGCGCCTGCTCGTCGGCTCCGACCTCGGGCCGCAAGCGCTCGCCCGCGGCCTGCAGGCGCTCGTCGGCCGCCCATCGGACGAGGTCGCACAGCGACTGGGCCTGCACGGCGCTCGCGTGCGGCTGCTGCCCGCCGGCATCCTGCTGCTCGATGCGGCCGCGCGCGCCCTGCGGGCGCCGCTGCAGATGGGCAGCGGCGGCCTGCGCGAGGGCGTCGTGCTCGAGGAGATGCGGCGCAGGGCGGCGCGCTGACCTTCACGCGAAGGTCACCTGCTTGGTCAGCGCGCATGCTTTGATGTCATGGGTCACCCGGCTTCATGACGACACCCGAGACCACGACACCCGAGACCGACAGCCCCCTGCAGGAGTCGATCGGCTCGGTCGATGTCGCGCCCGAGCCCGCCGAGGCGCTCGACCGCGACCTCCACGACCCGTCGCTCTACATCGGTCGCGAGCTGTCCTGGCTGGAGTTCAACGACCGCGTGCTGCAGCTCGTCGAGGACGCCGAGGCGCCGCTCATGGAGCGCGTCAAGCTGGCCGCGATCTGGAGCTCGAACCTCGACGAGTTCTTCCAGATCCGCGTCGCCGGGGTGCACGACCAGATCGATGCGGGGCTCGCCGATCCGGGACCGGACGGGCTGACTCCCTCGCAGACGATCGATGCGATCCGCGCGGCCGTGCTCGCCCAGCAGGAGCGCCTCGAACGCTCGGTTCTGGGCGAGCTGTTCATGGCGCTCGCCGAGCACGGCATCCGCATCGTCGGGATGGACGACATCGGCGACGGCGACCGGCGCGGGCTGGCCGAACGCTTCGCGCGCCAGATCTTCCCCGTGCTGACGCCGCTCGCCGTGGGGATGGGCCGTCCGTTCCCCTACATCTCCAGCCTGTCGCTGTCGCTCGCGGCCGTCGTCCGCGATCCGACGAACGGCCAGCAGACCTTCGCGCGCGTGAAGGTGCCCAAGGAGATGCTGCCGCGCTTCGTCGCGCTCGACGACGACCCGCTGACGTTCGTCACGATGGAGGACGTCATCGCGGCGAACCTCGAGTCGCTGTTCCCGGGCATGGCCATCGTCGGCCACGGCTTCTTCCGCGTCACGCGCGACGCCGACTTCGAGGTCTCCGACGAGGCCGACGACCTGCTGCAGGCGGTCGAGGCCGAGCTGCGCCGCCGGCGCTTCGGCGAGGCCGTGCGGCTCGAGGTCGCAGCCGGCATGGACGAGGGCGTGCGCGAGGAGCTGCGCGCGGCGCTCGACCTCGAAGCGCGCCAGGTCTACGAGGTCGACGGGCTGCTCGACACGGCGGACCTGTGGCAGATCTACTCGATCAAGGGCTTCGGCGAGCTGCGCGATCCGCCGTGGACGCCGGTCACGCAGCCGCGCCTGCACGGCGAGGACGGCAAGCCGGCGAGCATCATGGCCGAGATGCGCCGCGGCGACATCCTCGTGCATCACCCGTACGACTCGTTCAGCACGTCGGTCGAGTGCTTCGTCGAGCAGGCGGTGTCCGATCCCGACGTGCTCGCGATCAAGCAGATCGTGTACCGCACGTCGGACGACTCGCCGCTCGTGCCGGCGCTGATCCGCGCGTCCGAGCGCGGCAAGCAGGCCGTCTGCATGGTCGAGCTCAAGGCGCGCTTCGACGAGCGCGCCAACATCACCTGGGCGCGCGCGCTGGAGGAGGCCGGCGTGCACGTCGTATACGGCTACCCCGGCCTGAAGACCCACGCCAAGTGCATCCTCGTCGTGCGCCGCGAGGGCGACGGCGTGCGCAACTACGTGCACATCGGCACCGGCAACTACCATCCGACGACGGCCCGCCTGTACACCGACTTCGGGCTGTTCACGGTCGACGAGCAGATCGGCGCCGACGTCGCGGACATGTTCAACTTCCTCACCGGGATGGCGCGCCCGGCGGACTCGCGCAAGGTCCTGATCGCGCCCGGCGGGATTCGCGAGGGGATTCTGCAGCAGGTCGCCGCGACGATCGAGGCGCACGAGCGCGGCGAGCACGCGCGGATCGCGATGAAGATGAACTCGCTCGTGGATCGTCGCTGCATCCGCGCGCTGTACCGCGCGTCGCAGGCGGGCGTGCCGGTGGCGCTCAACGTGCGCGGGATCTGCTGCCTGCGCGCGGGCGTGGCCGGCGTCTCGGAGAACGTCTCGGTGGTCAGCGTGCTCGGGCGCTTCCTCGAGCACTCGCGCGTGTACGCCTTCGAGCGCGGCGACGAGACGAGCGTGATCATCGGCTCGGCCGACCTCATGCCGCGCAACCTCGACACCCGCGTCGAGCTGCTGACGCCGGTGCAGGACGAGGCGGCACGCGAGGAGCTGCTCGACACGCTGGAGCGCTCGCTGGCGACCGACGCCGGCGCCTGGGAGCTTCAGTCCGACGGCAGCTGGCGCAAGCGCGAGCCGGGCGATCCGCCGCGCTCGGTGCAGCGCGAGCTGATGCAAAGCCACGCGGCGCGAGCCGGCGACGCCGCGCAGGCCGGCGGCGAGTGAGCCCGGCGCAGCGCGCGGCGGCGCCGGCGCCCGGCGACGGCGAGTGAGCCCGGACGCGCGCGCGCGTCCCGCGGCGCCCGGCGACGCGCGCGTGCACGCGCCGGCGCGCGGCAACCGGCGCCTGCAGCGGCTGCTCGATGCCGTCGACGCCGACCTGCAGGTCAAGGCGTGGTGGCATACCGCCGGGGTCAACGCCGAGCGCCTGCACATGTCAGACCACTCGTGGGTGCACATCCAGATCGTGCTGAACATGGCGCTCAGGCTCGCCCGGCTGCTGTTTCGTCGCGGCGTGGCGCCGAGCGTCGTCTCCGATCACGGCCTGGAGGCGCACGACGCCGAGGTCGTGATCGCCGCCGCCGCGCTGCTGCACTGCGTCGGGATGTCGATCCACCGCATCGACCACGAGAGCTACTCGCTGTTTCTCACCGCCGACAAGCTCGGGACGCTGCTGGAGGACGTCTACGACGAGCCGACGCGCTCGATCGTCGTCGCCGAGACGATGCACGCGATCATCTCGCACCGCTCCACGGGCGCGCCGTTCACCGTCGAGGGCGCGATCGTGCGCGTCGCCGACGCGCTCGACATGGCCCGCGGGCGCTCGCGCGTGCCCTTCGAGGCCGGCCACACGAACATCCACTCGCTGTCGGCCTACGCGATCGAGGACGTCTCGATCGGCGCGGGCGAGGACAAGGCGGTGCGCGTCGAGATCGAGATGTCCAACTCGGCGGGGATCTTCCAGGTCGACGAGGGGCTGGGGACCAAGCTGCGCGGGACGCCGCTCGAGCAGCACATCGAGGTCGTCGCGCGGATCGAGGCCGAGCACGAGCAGCGGCTGGTCCCGATCTTCCGCCTGTGAGCGCCAACGCGCCAAGCGCGTGATCTGTTGGCGCGTTCGTACCGCTAACCTCTGCAATGACCACGATCCATGGAGGCCAAGTGACCGACTCTGCACTGCGTGAGCTCGCGGACGATCCGTCCTCGCGCAAGCGCTTCTTCAAGATGATGGGCGGCGCGGGTGCGGTCAGCGCCTTCGGCGTCGTGCTCGCCGCCTGCGGCGACGACGACAAGAAGGACTCCGGCTCCAAGGACTCCGGCTCGACGTCCGGCGACGCCGACAACAAGAGCGATATCAAGATCGTCAACTACGCGCTGACGCTCGAGTACCTCGAGGCGGCGTTCTACCAGCAGGCGATCGACAGCGGTCAGATCAAGGACAAGGCGACGGGCGAGATCGCCAAGAAGTTCGGCGAGACCGAGCAGGAGCATGTCGACGCCCTCAAGGCGGCCGTCGAGAAGCTCGGTGGCAAGCCGGTCAAGGCTCCCAAGACGGCGTTCGAGGACGTCATCAACAAGGGCGCCATGTCGATCCTCGCCACCGCGGCGACGGTCGAGAACCTCGGCGCCGCCGCCTACCTCGGGCAGGCCGGCAACATCAAGAGCAAGGAGATCCTTGCCTCGGCGCTGGCGATCCACACCGTGGAGGCTCGTCACGCCGCCGCGCTCAACCAGCTGATCGGCCGCGGCTTCGGCGGCAAGAACCCGCTCGAGGGCACGCTGCCCGATGGCGCCTTCGCCAAGCCGATGGACGAGGCGGCGGTCCTCAAGGCCGTCAAGCCGTTCCTCGCCAGCTAACCCACCACGACGACGAAAGCGAGACACAACATGGCTTCATCGCGACTGGTGGCTCCTGAGCTGACCACCATCAAGGTTCAAGGGCACACGCGCGAGGCGTTCCTCATGCGCGCCACCCTGGCCGCGGGCGCAACCTACGGCGCCCTGTCGGCCACCCCGTTCATCACCAAGGCGCTCGCGCAGGAGAGCACGGGCGACGTCGACATCCTCAACTTCGCGCTCACGCTCGAGCACCTCGAGGCGGAGTTCTACAAGCAGGCCCTGCGTCAGGTGAAGGGGCTCAGCGGCGAGGAGACCAAGCTCGCCAAGGAGCTCGAGGCCAACGAGGCCGAGCACGTGGGCACTCTGATGGGGACGATCGAGAAGCTCGGCGGCAAAGTGGGCCCCAAGCCGAAGGTCGACTTCGGCGGCGCCTTCGCCAACCGCGCGGCGTTCCTGAAGACCGCCAACACGTTCGAGGACCTCGGCGTCAGCGCCTACAACGGCGCGGCCCCGGACATCGAGAACGTCGACGTCCTCGCCGCCGCCGGCCAGATCGTCCAGGTCGAGGCGCGGCACGCCGCGCTGATCCGCTTGGCGCGCGGCAAGCCGCCCGCGCCGATCGCCTTCGACATGGCCGATCCGATGGACGCGGTCGTCGAGAAGATCACGCCGTTCATCAAGTCCTAGCTGGCCTTCGGGCTGTCTGGCGAGCGTTGGGGAAGGGCCCGGCATGAATGCCGGGCCCTTCGTCGTCCACCGCGGGGCACGTTGTCTGAGCTTGTTGGCTGCGGCGTGCTCGCCCTGACGCTCCGGCGACGGCGGTAGGGCTCCCAGTCCTCCGAGCAGCGTGCTGCAGGGCAGATCTCGCGCCTCACGCCGCGCGGACCGGGTCTGTCACGGGCAGGGGTGCATCAGGCGCGGAGAGCCCGATCCGGTCGTGTAACCGTCGCAGCGGCGCCGGCGACCACCAGTTCCAACGGCCGAGCAGCGCCATCAGCGCCGGGACGAGCAGCGCACGGACCACGAAGGCGTCGATCAGCACGCCGGTGGCGGTGGCGGCGCCGATCTGCTGGATGAAGGAGATCGACGACGTCAGGAACGCGCCGATGGCGACCGCCAGCAGGATCGCCGCCGCCGTCACGACTGCGCCGGTGCGCTCCAGGCCGACGGCTACGGCCTCGCGCTCGGAGGCCCCGCTGACGCGGGCCTCCTTGATACGGTCGAGCAGGAAGACGCCGTAGTCGGTCGATAGGGCGAAGACGAGTGCGGCGGCGACGAGGAAGTCGGTCGGCTCCACCCCGCCGTTGGAGGTGTAGTCCAAGAGGCTTTCGAATCGGCCGTCCTGGAAGACGAGCGTGAGGACGCCGAGCGACGAGCCGACGGTCAGCGCGTTCATGAGGATCGACTTCAGCGGCAGGATCAGCGAGCCGGTCATGAGCCACAGCGCCGTGAACGTCAGCAGGGCCAGCAGCCCCATGGCCGGCGCCAGGCGCGATGAGATCGCGTCCTGTTGATCGACGAACTCGGCGGCTGTCCCGCCGACGAGCAGCGGGTACTCGGCGCCCGTGCGCCGTATCTGCTGGACGAGCGACTGGGCGAGGTCGCCATCGGGGTTGCCGGCGACGGCGACGTCGATCTGCCAGGTCGAAGCGTCCAGTGCCCGCGGCGCCTGCACCGCGCGCACGCCGTCGAGCTCGGTCAGGGTACGGGCGTAGGCGCGTACGCCGGCGGCGTCCGCCTTCGGCGCGCTGAGCACCGCGGTGACCGGCGTGGTGTCCTGGCGCGTGTAGCGCTCCTGGAGCGTGTCCGCCACGGTCCGGGAGCTCTGGCCCTTGGGGATGGCCGTCGCGTCGACGGGGGTGAACTGCGCCCGCAGCGACGGCAGCGCGACTACGATCATGATCAGGCCGGTGACGATCGCGACCGTGCCCGGCCGGCGCATGACGGCGTGCGAGAGCATGTACCAGCGGCCTCGGTTCGCCGGACGCCGATCGCCGCGTCGTGGCGAGACGGCGAGCTTGGCGCCCCACACGGCGAATAGCGCGGGAGCGATGACGAGCGTGGCCAGCGCCGCGACTGCTGCGACGACCGCACCGGCAATGCCCATCGACTGCAGGAAGTTCAGCGGGAACACGGTCAGCGTGGCGAGCGCGATCGAGACGGTCGCCGCGGAGAACACGATGGTCCGGCCGGCGGTGGTCATGGTGCGGCGGATGGCCACGGTACCGGGACCGTGCGTGGCAAGCTCCTCACGGAACCGCGTCACGAGGAACAGCGCGTAATCGATCGCCAGCCCGAGCCCGAGACCGATGACGAGGTTCAGCGCGAAGATCGACAGCCCGTAGGCCGTGTTGATCGCGCGCAGCGCCAGGAATGTGCCGAGGATCGTGGTGATGCCGACCACGAGCGGGATGGCGGCGGCGCGACGACCACGGAAGAACAGCAGCGAGAGCAAGACCAGGATCGGGAAGGCAAGCGCCTCCGCGCGTGCGAGGTCACCACCGACCGCGCCGCCGACCTGTTCGTCGGCGATCAGCCCTCCACCCACCTCGACGTCCGCGGCGTCGCCGAAGCGGTCGAGGACCGCGGAGGCCACGGCGTCTCCGTCGGCGTCGGCGCGCAGCGTCGCTGCGATGTAGGTCGAGCGGCCGTCGGAGGAGACGAAGCGCCTGTCGCCCGTCGAGGCCCGCGAGACGACCGATGCGATCCCGGGCAGGGCGGTGAGCTCGCGCTGGAGGGTGCCCACGCGCGCCGCCACGGTGGGGCGGCCGGCACCTTGCGGAGTTGCGACGAGCAGGACCACGCCCGGCGCGGCGCCACGGCCGGTAGCGGCCTCGATTCGATCCGTCGCGCGGGCAGAGCCCGCGTCCTCGGCGGCGAAGCCGCCCGAGTCGCGCAGAGACCCCGCGACGGGGCCCCCGAGCACGCCGGCGAGCGCGACGAATGCGAGCACGACGAGCAGCGTGCGCTTGGGTCGGGTGCTGATGCGGTCGGCGAGGACGGTGAGCATCTGGTCGACCTTTCAGGACGGGCCCCGCTCAAGGGTAATCGTGCCGATGGCCCGGCTCGCACGCGGTCGCAAGGAGCACTGCGCGCTTCAGCTTCGCGGTCCCACCAGCAGCGCCATCAGCAGCGAGGATCGCAGCGAGCGGCGCTGCTGAGCGGGGATTCGGACGAGGCCGACCGGCCGAAATGGATGAAACGCGTGCCTCACGAGCTCGTCACCAGTGCACTCCCTTCATGATGTTCGCGATCGCGATCTGCTCCATGCTGGCGTGTTCGGCGGTGGCCGGGTCGGTCTCGCCCTTCGCGGCGGCCGAGTCGGGGAAGACCTTGTAGGCCATGTGCAGGATCTGGTCGATCGCCTTCGGCGCGAGCGCATGGGCGACCTCGCCGAACGTGCCCAGGCGCGTGTTGATCTCCTTCGGCTTGGCGCGGATCGCTTCGCAGATGAGGTCGGCCGCCTCGTCGGGGCTGATCGCCGGGAAGTGGTCGTAGAGCTTGGTCGGCGCGATCATCGGCGTGCGCACGAGCGGCATGTGGATCGTCGTGAACCCGATCCCGTCTCCGATGACCTCGGAGGAGACGACGCGCGTCCACGAGTCCAGCGCCGCCTTTGACGCGACGTAGGCGCTGAAGCGCGGCGGGTTGGTCTGCACGCCGATTGAGCTGACGTTGACGACGTGGCCGAAGCCGCGCTCGCGCATGTGCGCCAGCAGGGCGATGGTCAGCTTGATCGCGCCGAAGTAGTTGAGCGCCATCGTGCGCTCGAAGTCGTGGAAGCGATCCTCGCTGAGCGCGATCGAGCGGCGAATCGAGCGACCGGCGTTGTTGACGAGCATGTCGATCGCCGGGTGGTCGGCGAGCATCCGCGCCACGACGTCGTCGATCGAGTCGGTGTCGGAGAGGTCGGCCGTGTACACGTGCCCGGTGCCGCCGCCGGCCTCGATCTCGTCGCGCACCGCCTCGAGCTTCTCCAGGCCGCGCGCCACGAGCAGCGGGATGCCGCCGGCCGCGGCGACCTTCAGCGCCGTCGCGCGCCCGATGCCGCTCGAGGCGCCGGTGATGAGGACCGTGCGGCCGTTGACCTGAGCCTCGAACGAGCGGTCCTCGAAGAGGTCGGGATCGAGGTTGCGCTCCCAGTAGTCCCACAGCCTGCCGGCGTAGGCGTGCAGCTCGGGGACTTCGATGCCCGACCCCGTCAGCGCGCGCTCGGTGTCGCGCGTGTCGAACTGGGCCCTGAGCGCGATGTGCTCGACGGCTTCGTCGGGGATGCCGAACTCCGCCAGCACCGTGCGGCGCAGCTCGCGCACCTGCGGCAGCATCATCAGCATCGACAGCGCGCCCGTGGGCAGCGCGTCGGTCAGCCGCTTGTCGATGCGCAGCGCGAGCTGCGGCGCGTGGGCCGCCTTCGCGAACGCGTTGAGCGCCTCGCCGACGCTCATCGGCGTCGGGTTGGTCAGATGGAACGCCTGGCGGTCGAGGTCGGGCCGGTGGGCGATGTGGTCCAGCGCGGCGGCGACGAAGTCGACCGGCACGAGGTTCGTGTCGCCGAGCTCGGGGCCGACGAGCGGAAACCACTGCGGCAGCGCGAAGCCCGCTTTCTGGATCGCCTTGAAGAAGTGGTAGGGCCCGTCGATCTTGTCCATCTCGCCGGTCTGCGAATGACCGACGACGACCGCCGGACGGTAGACGCGCCACGGGACCCTCGACTCGGTGCGCGCAATCCGCTCGGAGTCGAGCTTCGTGCGGTGATAGGGCGAGGGCAGCTTCTGCTCCTCGTCGAGCATGTCCTCGCGAAAGAGGCCCCTGTAGGAGCCGGCGACGGCGATCGACGACACGTGGTGCAGGTGCCGCGCGTGCAGGGCGTTGGCGAGGCTGACCGCGTTGCGCGTGCCGTCGACGTTCACGCGCTCATGGACCTCCTCGGGCGCGGTCATGTCGTAGATCGCGGCGAGGTGAAAGAAGTGCTCGATGTCGTTCTTGAGCGCGTCGATCTGCTCCTTGGAGAGGCCGAGATCCGGCTCCTGGACGTCGCCGATCACGGGCTTGACGCGCTCGGCCGCGGCCTCGCCCCAGTGCTCGACGAGGGCGGCGAGGCGGTCCTGCGAGTCCTCGCGCACGAGCACGTGGACGTCGCCCTCGCGCGCGAGCAGCAGCTCGACGAGATGCCGCCCGATGAAGCCGGTCGCGCCGGTCACGAAGTACGCCATCGATCTCCTCTCAAGGGGCGGTCGTACGCATTGCTGCCGTCTGGCGGCAACGACGCTCAGCACCTAATCGTGCCGGGCGTCGGCGACTCGCGGCCGGGCCGGCTGGCGCTCGCGACCGACGCGGCTACCAGCCGCCGCGCTCCTCGTCGCCGTTCGTCCCCACCTTGCGGCGCGCCTTGCGCACCTCCAGGCGCCACTGGAGCATCGATACCGCGAAGATGAACAGCGGAAAGAAGATGATCAGGATGAAGCCCGCGTTCGTGACTACGCGGTCGTTCGTCTCGCCGTACAGGCCCTCGCCGCCGTCGTGGGCGAGCGCCGGCGCCGCGAGCACGAGCAGCGCCGTCAGGGCAAGCAGGGCGGTCGTCGACAGGCGGCGCGTCATCGGCGGCTGCAAGTCTATCTGCGCCGATCCGCGCCGGCGTGCCGCATGCACGCGCCACGGCCCGGGCAGCAACCTTTCAAACGACCCGAGGAGGAGCCATGCAAGCGCGCGACGACGCCGCCGACGACACGCCGGACTTCGAGACCCGCGAGGAGCGGGCGGCGGCCGCGGAGGCGGCGGCGATCGGCGGTCGTCAGCCGGATGTCGCCGGCGTCGGCGACGAGCCGATCGACGAGGCCGAGCGGCCGGTGCGCGAGGCGGGCGGCGGCGAGCAGGAGGGCTTCGAGATCGCCGAGCACGACCTCGTCCGCAACGCGAGCCACGACGACGGCGCGGCGCTTCCCGCGCTCGACGCCTTCACCCCCGAGCGCGAGTCCGATCGCGCGACGGCGCAGTACGGTCAGGCGGACGAGGAGGCCAGCTCCGACGACTGACCGCTCCCGGCGCAGCTGCGCCGCTACCCGCTGGGGTCGGCGCAGGTGCGCGCCGTCCCGCTGCTCAGCGCAGCCATGCCGACAGCTCCTCGAGCGCATCCGGGCGCACGTAGTAGTAGGCCCACAGGCCGCGCCGCTCGGAGTCGACGATCCCGGCCGCGCGCAGCCTGGCGAGGTGGTGCGACAGCGTCGGCTGCGCGACGTCGAACAGCGGCACGAGCTCGCAGACACAGACCTTGCCGGCGTGCTGGCGCAGGACGTCGACGAGCTGGAGGCGGATCGGGTCGCCGAGCGCCTTGGCGACCGCGGCCATACGCACCGCATGCTCGCGCTGTACGTCGGGATAGACGACCGGCTCGCAGCAGCGCTCGCCGGCGGCGCGCTTGCGCTTGGGTGCGAGCTCCAGATCGGCGGCCATCGATCTACAGATATCGATTGAAGTCATGAATGTCAATCGATACGTTGCGCGGCATGAGATACGTGCTGTTCGTGTGCAACCACAACGCCGGTCGCTCGCAGATGGCGCAGGCGTTCTTCGAGCGCCACGCACCGCAGGGCTTCCGTGCCGAGTCGGCGGGCACCACGCCCGCGAAGCAGGTCCATCCGGTGGTCGTCGAGGCGATGCGCGAGGTCGGCATCGAGATCTCCGGCCGGCGGCCGCGGAGGCTGCTCGTCGAGATGCAGCTGGCGCCGGTCTGAGCGGTGCAGCGGCCGGATCTGCTGCGGCGGTCGTGTGCCGAGGGCCTTGCGGCGTTCGCGCTCGTCTTCGCCGGCTGCGGCGCGATCGTCACCGACGCAACACGCGACGGGGCGCTCGGCGCGACCGGCGTGGCGGCGGTCTTCGGCCTGGTCATCATGTCCATGGTCTACGCGACCGGCCATCTGTCGGGCGCGCACATCAACCCCGCGGTCACGGTCGCGTTCACGCTCACGCGGCACTTCCCGATCCGCGACGCGGCCGCCTACGTCGTGGCACAGCTCGCCGGCGCCACGGCCGGCGCGCTGGCGCTGCTCGCCGCCTGGAGCGACAAGCCGGCGGCGCTCGGCGCGACGGTTCCCAGCCTCGACGCCGGCACGGCGCTCGTCTACGAGATCGTGCTGACCGCGCTGCTCATGTTCGTGATCGTCGCGGTCGCCACCGACACGCGCGCCGTCGGCGCCGGGGCGGCGATCGCGATCGGCGGGACGGTCGCGCTCGACGCCCTCTTCGGCGGGCCGCTCACCGGCGCGTCGATGAACCCCGCGCGCTCGTTCGGGCCTGCGCTCGCGGCCGGCGAGTGGAGCGACTTCTGGATCTACGTCCTCGGGCCGATCACGGGCGCCGCGCTCGGAGCCGGAGCGTACCAGCTGATCCGCACGCCGCGGGCGGCCCTGGATGGCTGATCCGGCCGCGAAATCAGCCATCTGATGGCGAACGTGCTGTTCGTCTGCCTGCACAACGCCGGGCGCTCGCAGATCAGCCAGGCGCTGTTCGAGCGCGCGGCGCTCGGCACGGGCCACGCCGCGGCGTCGGCCGGCACGACGCCCGCCGAGCGCGTCCATCCCGAGGTCGTCGAGGCGATGCGCGAGCTCGGTGCCGACATCGCCGGCCGCGTGCCGCAGCCGCTCACCGACGAGCTCGCGCGCTGGGCCGACGTCGTCGTGACGATGGGCTGCGGCGACGCCTGCCCGTACGTGCCCGCCACGCGCTACGTCGACTGGGAGCTGCCCGATCCCAAGGGCCGCCCGCTGGACGAGGTGCGCGCGACGCGCGACGAGATCGCCCGGCGCGTGCAGGCGCTGCTCGCCGAGCTGTAGCGGGCTGCTCCTACCATGGAGCCGTGGCCGTCCTGATCGCCTCCGACCTGAGCAAGGACATGGCGGGCACGCCGCTGCTGCGCGGCGTCTCGTTCAAGGTCGAGCGTCGCGATCGCCTGACGATCGCGGGCCGCAACGGCGCCGGCAAGACGACGCTGCTGCGGATGCTGGCGGGGGAGACCTCGGGCGACGGCGGCGAGCTTGCGTTCGAGAAGGGCTGCCGCGTGGCGCTGCACGACCAGCGGCCGCCCCGCGATCGCGAGCTGACGCTGCGCGACTACATCCTCGGCGGCTGCGCCGAGCTGCTCGCGCTCGAGCACGACCTCGCGCGCCTGGCGCAGAAGATGGCCGACGGCGACGAGCCGGCGATCGACGCCTACGGGCGCGCGCAGGCGCGCCTGGAGCACGCGGGCGGCTGGACGTGGCGCGACCGCGCGACGTCGATGGTGCACGGGCTCGGCTTCCTCGGCGCCGACCTCGATCGCCGGCTGAAGACGTTCTCCGGCGGCGAGCTGACGCGCGCCTCGCTCGCGCGCGCGCTCGCGGGCGACCCCGATCTGCTGCTGCTCGACGAGCCGACGAACCACC
>Ga0136622_10000226_pt1 | contig 22352 bp, 18 predicted proteins | sample AntDrymUQ4482106_2_FD_104803 | JGI IMG/M metagenome (GOLD analysis project Ga0136622, IMG submission 104803) | Polar desert sand microbial communities from Dry Valleys, Antarctica - metaG UQ448 (21.06) | ecosystem: Environmental > Terrestrial > Soil > Desert | place: Antarctica: Dry Valley...
ACTAGTCCTCGGCGGTGACCACGAGGCGAAGCTCACGGACGGCCGTCATCGCCCGGATCGGGGCCGACGCTCGCCCTCGAGCCGCTGCTCCAGGAGCGCGAGCTTCTGCGCGAGGAGCGCGTTCTGATCCGCGAGCTTGGAGATCACCGTCGAGTAGTGCAGGAGCACGACGAGGATGAAGAGGGTCGCGACCGCGAACAGGACGGCGGGTGGGTAACCGGTGCCGAACCAGCCCGCGATCGTGTTGAGCCCGCCCCGCCACAACGAGAGGGCGAGGAGCACGAGCCCGGTCAGCAACCAGAGCAGTGCGTAGCGCTCGCGCAGCCGGCGGCTGCGGATCAGCTCGAGCACGACCAGAAGCAGGAGCACGGACGCCGCCGCCGCCGCGATCGAGATGCGAAGCGGCGTCACCGCACCACCACGTTCCGCCTGAACAGAGCGATGAAGATCGCCAGCAGCACCTTGACCATGTAGTAGACGGAGCTGAAGGCGGTGATGGACGAAGTGCCGCCGGTCCGCTCGCGCATGCGCACGGGCACCTCGCACAGGCGCAGCTTGTGCTTGAAGACCATCACCGTCGCTTCCACCTCGGGGTAGTCGTGCGGGTAGTCGGCGGCGAAGAGCGCGATTCCACGCCGGTTCACCGCCTGGAAGCCCGACGTCGTGTCGGTCAGCCGCTGGCGCACGAGCAGCGAGACGACGCGGGCGAAGAGGCGGATGCCCGCGCGGCGCGCAAGCGGCACGCGATAGCCCGTCGTCCCCGCAAAGCGCGAGCCGACGACGATGTCGGCCTCGCCCGCGACGACCGGCGCGATCAGCGCCGCGAGCTCCCCGGGATCGTGCTGACCGTCGCCGTCAAGCCGGACGGCGAGGTCGAAGTCCCCCTCCAGGGCGTACCGGAAGCCCGTCTGGACGGCGCCGCCGATGCCGAGATTGAAGGGCAGCCGAAGGACGATCGCGCCCGCCTCGGCCGCCACCTCGGCGGTCCGGTCCGAGGAGCCGTCGTCGACGACGACGACCTGGAGGTCGGGATCGACGAGCGCGATCTCGCGAATCACACGCGCGATGCACGCCTCCTCGTCGCGGGCCGGGACGATCGCCACGCGCCGGAGCGCCGCCGGCGCCGCCTCCGCGCGCGGACGTGCCGGCGCAGCGAGCTCAGACACCGACCGCCTCCCTGACACCGACGAGCTCGAGCAGGCGACGGGCGCGTTGCGCGTAGGTGTGCTCGTCGAGCACGCGCTCCCGGGCCCGCCGGCCGAGCTCCTCGGCCCGCATCGGGTCGGCGAGGAGCTCGCGGTAGGCGGCCACCGCCTCGTCCGTGCTCTCGACGACGAGCAGCTCCTGCCCCGGCTCGAACCAGCGCTCGATGCCCGCGTACGGATTCGAGACGATCGCCGCACCCGCCGAGGCGAGCTCGAACAGCCGGCTCGTGGACGAGGCGGCGACGGTGGCGTGAGGCCGCCGCCCGATGTTGAGGTTGATGCGCGACGCGGAGATCACGCGCGAGAGCAGGTTGACGGGCTGCCAGCCGAGCTCGCGCGCCTGGCCGACCTCACCCTTGAAGTCGCCGCCGGCGAGCACGAAGTCGGCCTCGGGCATCCGCCGGCTGGGCTCGGCCACCATGGCGCGCATCCAGTCGCGCCGGAACTTGTCGCCGTAGCCGTAGAAGGTGACGTCGTACTCCTTCGGCACCGGCTGCGGCGCGAAGAGCTCCGGGTCGGCGCCCCAGAAGAGGTGCTCGGCCCGCCGGGCGCCGAGCTCGCGCAGCCGTTCGAGCCCACCCTCCGAGTTCGAGAGCACGAGGTCGTACTCGCCGATGTCGGCACCGTGGTAGATGTTGAAGCCCGTGTCCATGCCGCCGTACTCGGGCAGGCTCATGGGCACGTCGGCGTCGTAGAAGACGACGGGCACGCCGAAGCGGTCGCGCAGCGCGCCCGGGATGCCGCGCAGATGACTGGGTGGAACGGTGAAGACGACGACGGCGTCGACGTCGCGCTCGCGCTCGAGGATCCGCTCGAGGTGGCGGCGCCAGCGCGGGTTGACGTAGCGGAGGATCACCTCGCGCACAGCCTTGTCGGCGAGCGAGTCCTCCGGGCTCTGCTCGTCGCGACGCAGGTGCGTGTCACCCCTGACGCGCGCGAGCGCATCCCGGCCCGCTGCGAAGAGCTCGCCCTCGCGGTAGGTCGGATTCGGCTCGGTGCGCCACCAGGGCGACTCGATCGCGCGCCCGCGGTAGGGCGTCACGATCAGGTCGGCGCCCGCCTCGTGGATCCCTTTCCACAGCTGCCACCACGCGGGCGTGCAGCCGTAGCGGAAGTCGAGGTCGACCGACGAGGCGACGGCGAGGAGCTTCGGCGCTCGCATGGACGGTCACTAGTATGGCCGGGCGAGCGGCGCCCACCCCGCGCTCCGAACCTCACGCTTACAGATGACGAAGACGGCCATCGTGACGGGCTCGAGCGGGTTGATCGGCTCGGAGGCCGTCACCTTCCTCGACGAGCGCGGCTGGCGGGTGCACGGCGTCGACAACAACATGCGCCGCGACTTCTTCGGCGAGGACGGCGACACGACCTGGGTGCTCGAGCGGCTACGCGCCGAGACGCGGCGCTTCGACCATCACGATCTCGACGTCCGCGACCGCGACGGCATCCTGCGCCTTTTCCGGGAGGTCCGGCCGGATCTGGTCTTCCACTGCGCCGCGCAGCCGTCGCACGACCTCGCGGCGGCCCGCCCCTTCGACGACTTCGAGGTGAACGCGCTCGCCACGCTCAACCTGCTCGAGGCCGCGCGCGAGGTCTGCCCCGAGTCGCCGTTCGTCTTCATGTCGACGAACAAGGTCTACGGCGACGCGCCCAACGAGCTCCCGCTCGTCGAGCTCCCGACCCGCTGGGACTACGCGGACCGCGACGGGATCGACGAGTCGATGCGGATCGACCGGACGATGCACAGCCTCTTCGGCGCCTCCAAGACGGCCGCGGACCTGCTCGTGCAGGAGTACGGTCGCTACTTCGGCCTGCCGACCGTGTGCTTCCGCGGCGGCCCCCTGACGGGGCCGAACCACTCGGGCGCCGAGCTGCACGGCTTCCTCGCCTACGTCGCCCGCGCCGTCAAGGAGGGCCGCACCTACCGGATCTTCGGCTACGGCGGCAAGCAGGTGCGCGACAACATCCATTCCTACGACGTCTGCACGGCGATGATGGCGTTCTGCGAGCGGCCCTCGACGGGCGCCGTCTACAACCTCGGCGGCGGGCGCGCGAACAGCATCTCCGTGCTCGAGGCGATCGAGCGGCTCGAGGAGCTCTGCGGCCGGAAGCTCTCGACGGAGTACGTCGAGGAGGCGCGCCGCGGCGACCACATCTGCTACATCAGCGACCTCGGGCGGCTGCGCGCGGACTATCCGGAGTGGGACGTGACGATCTCGCTCGACGGGATCCTCGAGCAGCTTGCGAACGTCGGCACCTCGAGCGCGCCGGCCGCTCGCTAGCGCTCGCCGTCCTCGGCGAGGTCGGCTATCGCTCGCCGAGCCGCTCCCGCGACGTGCGGGAAGAGTCCCCGCAACGGAACAGGCGGCTGAAAGTGCTCGAGGCGCTCCAGCTCGAGCCCGGCATGCTGAATCGCCCGAACGGTGTCCCGGTCGAGACGACAGCCTGCCGCGAGACGGCCCCAGAGAGGCTGAAGACGGTTCTGCCACCGAAGCGGCCCGTTCTGCGCCCGCACGTGCTCGAGAAAGACCAGGCGTCCTCCCGGGCGAAGGACACGGCGGATCTCGCGCATCGACCACTCGAGATCCTCGACACTGCAGAGGACGAGCGTGGAGACCACGACGTCGAAGCTCTCGTCAGCGGAGGACAGGGACTCGGCCGCATCGACCACCACCTCGACCTCGACGGGAGCGTTCCCGACCTTCTGCTCGAGGCGGCGGCGCATGAATGGATCAGGCTCGGCGACGACCAGGCGGCGCACCCTCGGGCCGTAGTGCGGCAGGTTCGCCCCCGTTCCGCCGCCGATCTCGAGCACCTCGCCGTCGACGCCGGCGAGCAGCTCCTCTCGCAGCTTCCCGAGCCAACCCTCTTCGGCGCCGTGTCCCAGGCGGTCGTAGACGGCGGCGAAGAGGCGGTGCGCGCTGCTCATGAGACCTCGGTTCCCTCGGTCAGGAGAGCCAGGTGATCGCTGTAGACGTAGATCTTGTTGCGATAGCGGCCGGTCACCTCATCGAGGATCCCGAGTCGACTGAAGGCGGGTGGCAGCCTTCCCCACGGTCGGCTGACTCAGCTCGAGCTCCTTCGCCGCGCGTGGAATCGTCAGGACGATCTCGCGGGCGACGAGCTCGAAGACCCGAGCTGCCGAAGGGGCGGACCGACCGAGTGCGTGCACGCGAGTCCTGTGCGACTCGACGAGCTCGAGGATGAGGCGGGTGGTGGCCTTGGCCGACGTGGGCACTTCGATGGTAGAGGAGCAGCTCCGAAAGAGACGTCTGAGTGCCCTCGATCTGGGAGGAGAGCACCGCCTCTTGCGGACGTAGGTGGAGAGAAACTGATCGGGGTTGGGGAGCAGGAAGCTCGCTCCGTCAAGCCGCCCCAACCCCTTGTTGGCTGTATCGAGGAAATCCTGAAGCTCCGGGCCGATTCTAAAGGAAGCGGCCGTTCCCTTAAGTTCGAGCGAGCGAACTAAAGCTTGCTTGGCTTCGGCTCGGGCTTCTTCAGTAAGCGCCGCGAGCCCCGAGCACGGCCGGAACCGTTCGCGCGAGGATGGAGATGTCGAGCCAGACCGACCAGTTCTCGAGGTAGTAGAAGTCGAGGCGCACCAGGTCGTCGAACCCGAGCGAGGAGCGGCCCGAGATCTGCCACAGGCCCGTCATCCCGGGCAGGACGAGGTAGCGCTTGCGGTGCCAGGCCTCGAGCCGGTGGAAGTCGCGCAGCGGCAGCGGCCGCGGCCCCACGAGGCTCATCTCGCCGCGGAGGACGTTCAGCACCTGCGGGATCTCGTCGAGCGAGAGCCGGCGCAGGAGTGAGCCCACCCGGGTCACGCGCGGATCGTCGCGGATCTTGAAGAGCGGTCCGTCGGCCTCGTTCCGCGCCTCGAGGAGCGCCTGGTGGTCGGCGGCGCCCGATGCCATCGTCCGGAACTTGAGCATGTCGAACTCCCGCTCGTTGAGCCCGATTCGCCGGTCGCGGTAGAGCACCGGACCGCGCGAGTCCAGCTTGATCGCCAGCGCGGTCACGGCCCAGAGGGGAAGCCCGACGACGATGACGGCGATGCTCATCGCGATGTCGAACGTCCGCTTGACGGCCCAGTCCACGCCCGCGAACACCGGCGGGCGCAGCTCGAAGAGCGGTACGCCCTGGCCGGGCACGTACTCGGCCCGCTGCTGCAGGAGCTCCGTGGTCCTGGGCGCGATCCGGACCTTCACCCCGCGGGCGTGCGCCTCGTCGACGAGCTCGAGCAGCCGGACCTCGTCGATGTCGGAGTCGGTGACGATCACCTCGTCGACCCGCTGCGCCTCGAGAACCGCCGCCAGCTCGGTGAGGTTGCCGAGACGCCGAAGCGGTGGCTCCACCCCTGCGGGCGCGAGCGCGCCCAGGAACTCGTAGGAGATTCCGTTCCGGCCGGCGCCGAGCGCGCGGTGCAGGTCGCGTAGGTGCCGTCCCTCACCCACGAGGACGGCGCGCCGCCGCACGCCCGCAACACGCAGGGCGTCCCGGGTGATCGAGTCGTAGCTCCCGCGGAAGAGGGCGATCAGGAGCCCGCACGTGACGAGCGCGGTCGGAGCGAAGCCGAACGTGTTGAAGCGGTGTCCGGAGCCGAAGGCGAAAGCAACGGTGAGCAGGGCCACGAGGAGCAGGGATGAGACGACCCTGCCCGCGCCCGCCCGCCGCTCTCGCTCCGCGTAGAGGCCCGCGCGCCAGAAGACGAGGATTGTGATCAGGGAGAGGAAGGGAAGCCACTCGCGCGGCCCGTCCCACAGGAGCCCCCAGAGCGGAGTCTGGCCGTACAGGTATTCACGCAGGACGAGCGCGGCGTAGAGGCCGAGCGTGAGCCCGGTCAGATCGAGGAAGACGAGAGCCCCGATGCTCGCCGCCCGGCGCGCGAACGAGCGCGCAGGGTAGTACCACGGCACACTCGGGTGCGGCGAGCGGATGTCCCCCGACGCTCCTGCAGAACCCCGCACGGGAACGGTCCGAGCCGGCTCCAACGCAGATTTGTCCCGCACGCGGCCATTCTATGGCCGACCTCGCGCGCCGCCCCCGGGCCGAGCCCGCCTCCGCCGGTAGCGTAGGGCCACCGTGTGCGGAATCGCCGGACTCCTCGCAACCGCGGCGGGCACCCCGCCCGAGCCCGCGGCGGTAGAGCGGATGAACGCGTCCCTGCTTCACCGCGGCCCCGACGAGGGCTCCGTCGAGCGCTTCGGCCCATGCGTCCTCGGCTCACGGCGGTTGCGCGTGATCGATCTCGCGCCCACGGGTCGTCAGCCCGTACGCAACGAGCGCGGCGACATCGCCGCCGTCTTCAACGGCGAGCTCTACAACTTCGCCGAGCTTCGAGCCGATCTTGAGACCCGGGGCCACCAGGTGCCGGGCACGGGTGACACCCAGACCCTGCCGCATCTCTACGAGGAGTACGGGCCGGGCTTCGTCGAGCGGATCGAGGGCATGTTCGCGCTCGCGCTCTGGGACGCCGGCCGTGAGCGGCTCGTGCTCGCACGCGACCGGCTGGGCAAGAAGCCGCTCCTGACCACGCCGCTCGAGGACGGGACCCTGGCGTTCGCCTCGGAGCTGAAGGCGCTCGTCACGCTTCCCGGCTTCCGCCGCGACGTCGACCTCGCGGCTCTCGACGCCTACCTCGCCCTCGGCTACGTGCCCGGCCCAGGCTCGGCCTTCGCGCACGTCCGGCGTGTGCCGCCGGGCCACGTGCTCGTGATCGAACGCGGCTCCGAGCGGCTCGAGCGGTACTGGTCGCCGCAGCCGGCGGAGCTCGAGCTCGAGGACGAAGAGTGGCTCGAGCGTGTGCGGAGCGAGCTCGACGCGGCGGTGCGACGCCGCCTCGTCGCGGACGTCCCGCTCGGCGCCCTGCTCTCGGGCGGGATCGACTCCAGCATCGTCGTCGCGCTCATGGCGCAAGCCGCGAGCGGGCCCGTGCGGACGTTCTCGATCGGCTTCGGCGAGCCGCGCTACGACGAGCGGCGCTACGCCCGCCTCGTCGCCGAGCGCTACGACACCGAGCACGAGGAGCTCGTCGTCGAGCCCGACGCCGCCTCGCTGCTGCCCCGCCTGGCGTGGGCCTGGGACGAGCCCTTCGCCGACTCGTCGGCGCTTCCGACTCTGCTCGTGTGCGAGCTCGCCCGCCGCCACGTGACCGTGGCGCTGGCAGGCGACGGCGGGGACGAGAGCTTCGCCGGCTACGAGCGCTATCTCGCCCACGGGGCGGCCGGGCGCGTGCCCGCCGCCCCGGCGCGCGCGGGAGCCCGACTCCTCCGTGCCCTTCCCGCGGGGCGGCGCGAGCCCCGCTCGCCCCTCTTCCGGGCGGCCCGCTTCCTCGCGCTGGCCGGACATCAGCCGGGGGAGCGCTACGGGCGGTTGCTGGAGATCTTTCCCGCTGAGCTGCGCGGCCGGCTCTGGAGCGACGATGCCCTCGCCGCGATCGGAAGCACGCGCTCGGCCGGCGACCTGCTCGGCTCACCCCTCGAGACCGGCGTCACCGGGCTCCAGCGCCTCGACCTCGAGACCTACTTGCCCGGCGACCTGCTCACCAAAGCCGACATCGCCGCGATGGCGAGCTCGCTCGAGCTCCGGTCGCCCTTCCTCGACCACCGCGTCGTCGAGCTCGGCCTGGCGCTCCCGCCCTCGCTGAAGCTCCGCGGCCACCACGGCAAGCAGGCCCTGCGCCGGGCGTTCGCCGCCGACCTTCCGCCCGAGGTAACGGCCCGGGGCAAGCGCGGATTCGGCGTCCCCGTCTCGCGCTGGTTCCGCGGCGAGCTGCGCGAGCTGGCCGGCGACATCCTCCTCGATCGGCGCGCCCGCGAGCGCGGGCAGCTCCGCCCGCAAGCGGTCGAGGCGCTGCTTGCAGACCACGTCGCGGGCCGAGCCGACCACGGTGCCCGGCTGTGGTCGCTCGTCATGCTCGAGCTGTGGCAGCGCTTCTACGTCGAGTCGGAGCGCCCGCCGGCCGGCGCCGAGGCAGCGACGCTCGCAGCTCTTTCGTAAAACCCGGTGCGCGTCCTCCACGTCCACCGGATCGCAGGCATCGGCGGTTCCGAGCGCCACCTGCTGGCGCTCCTGCCCGCGCTCGCTCGACGTGGCGTCGAGCCGTTCTTCCTCGGGCTCGACACGGCGGACGGAGCCGGTGAGCCCTTCTACCGCGAGCTCGAGGCAGCCGGCGTGCCCGCTTTCCGCCTTCCGGCGGCGCGCGACCTCGACCCCGCACTCGCGCGGCGACTCGTCGCCTCCTTCCGCGGCCTCCGGCCCCACCTCGTGCACACCCACCTCGTCCACGCGGACGTCTATGGGGCGGCCGCCGCGGCGCGCCTGCGCCTCCCGCTCGTGAGCTCGAAGCACAACGACGACCGCTTTCGCCTCGGACCGTTCCGTCACGTCGAGCGCGCGGCGACGCTTGCGGCGCGCGGGGTGATCGCCATCACGCACGCGCTCGCGCGCTTCTGCGTCGAGCGCGTGGGTCTGCCGGCGGAGAAGGTCGAGGTCGTGCACTACGGACTCGACCGACTGCCCGTGGCGTGGGGGCCGAATCCCGGCGTCGACCTCCCCCGCGAGGCTCGAGTCCTGCTCGCGATCAGCAGGCTGACCGAGCAGAAAGGCCTCGGCACAGCGGTCGAGGCGCTGCCGGGGATCCGCGCAGAGCACCCCGGCGCCGTCCTCGTGGTCCTGGGAGAGGGGCCGCTGCGCGAGCCGCTGCGTGAGCGGGCGAAGGCACTCGGGGTCGCCGACGCGCTCCTCCTGCCCGGGCGGGCGGGCGACATCGTCCCGTGGCTCGAGCGCGCGGAGGTCTTCGTCCACCCCGCGCGCTGGGAGGGCTTCGGGCTCGTGCTGCTCGAGGCGATGCTCGCGCGACTGCCGATCGTGGCGAGCAGGGTCAGCTCGATCCCCGAGATCGTGCGGGACGGGGAGACAGGAGACCTGGTCCCACCCGGCGATGCAGGTGCCTTCGCCGCCGCCGTCAGGCGAACCCTGAGGGAGCCGGAGCTCGGCCGCCGGCAGGGCGAGGCGGGGCTCGCCCGCGCGAGAGCACACTTCTCCGAGACCCGGATGGCCGAGCACACGCTCTCGGTCTACGAGCGCGCTATGCGGGCTCGTCCTGCGCGACGGCCGGAACGGGGCGCAGGCGGAGGAACGTCCGCCGGATCAGTCCTCGCTCCTCCTCGCCGAGACCGAACCGCCAGATGAGCACGGTGAACAGGATCGCCCAGGCGACGGTGACCCCGCCGAACTCCGGCAGCGTGTCGACGGGCAGCAGCCGGCCGAGCGCGAGCAGCGTCGGAACGGCCGCCACCAGCGCCACGGCGAGCGGACGGGACCAGGCCGCGAGGAGCGCTCCGGTTCCGATGCCGGCCTCGCGCCGCACGAGGCCGGGTAGCACGAGCGCCGCGGCCAGCCCCTCGGTGACGAGCGTTGCGAGCGCAACGCCCCAGATCCCCACCGTGAGGGCCAGGACGATCGACAGGACGAGATTCACGCCCACCGTCGCGAGCCGGACCAGTGCGAGCCTCGCGTGCCGTCCGCGCGCCACGAGGATCTGCGTCAGCACGTGGGTCGGGGCCGCGAAGAGCAGGCTCAGCATGAGGAGGACGAGCACCGACACGCTCGCCGCGAAGCCCTCGCTCTGGTAGCTCGAGCCCAGCCAGGCCTGCAGGAAGCGCTCGGGCAGGAGCACGAGCGGGAACGTCGCGAGCAGGACGATCGAGAGCACCACGCGCACGGCGGAGAGCAGCCAGCGTCGCTGCCGCTCGAGCTGCTCGGCCCCCTCGAGCTCGGCGAGGAACGGGAAGAGCACGGTCGCACCCGAGACGCCGAAGCCGAAGACGAGCGCGAAGAGCTTGGCGGCGAGACCGTAGTGCGCCGAGGCCCCGAGGCCGAGGACGATGCCGACCAGGACGATATCGGCCGAGAAGACGGCCTTCGACGCGACGTTGATGAAGAACGTGTGGACGCTGAAGCCGACCAGCTGGCGCAGTCGGGCGCGCCGGACGAGCGCAGGCGCGAACCGCAGCGTGGGTAGCTCCCGCCTCAACCAGAGGGCCGGAAGGCCGAGCCGCAAGGCCGTCGCGACCAGCGTGAGCGCCGCGACGAGCACGATCCCTCCGTCCCAGACGAGCAGGACGCCGGCGACCGCCACCGTGTAGACCACGATCGAGAGCAGGCTGCCGAGGTTGATCACGTCGTAGCGCTGCTGACCCGCCAGCAGATTGTTGACGAGGGAGAACGGGAAGCGGATCAGCGAGCCGGCGAGCAGCAGGGCGAGCGCGATCCGGCCCGGCCAGAGGAGGCCTTCGGGCACCTCCGCAAAGACGGGGAGCAGTCCGATCAGCGCGAGACCGAGCGCGAGCGTCGCAAGCGCGACGACGCCGTAGAGGACGAGTCCGGCGGAGGCAAGCTCACTCGCCTCGGCCTCCGCCTGCGCCCCGCGCCCGCGCTGCTCCGCGGCGAACCGGATGATCGAGGGAGCGATCCCGAAGTCGAGCAGTCCGAAGAAGACGACGAGCGAGCCCACGAACGCCCAGAGGCCGTACTCGTCCCGGCCGAGCGCCGACACGATGATCGGCGTGACGAGCAGACCCGAGACGAGCGTGACCGCGTAGATCGAGTAGATGAGGAAGGCGTTCCGGCGCAGGAAGCGCACGGACTACGGGTGGAGCTCGCGCACCGACGCCATGACCGCGTCCGCCCAGCTCTCGGTCGAGTGCCCCGACTCGACGCGCCGGCGTAGCTCCCGACCCGTCTCGAGTCGCGACTCGGGGCTGCTCGCAGCGAATCCCGTCAGGACGCGGGCGAGGTCTTCGGGGCTCTCGCTGCGAAACTGCAGCTCGAGCGGGAGGCCGGCGAGGAAGCGGTCGAAGTGCGGGTTGCAGGCGAGGACGGGCACCCCGGAGGCGGCCGACTCGTAGACGACCTTGTCGAGCGCGCCGCCGCTCGTCTGGCCCCTGGTCGAGTTGACCACCGCGTCGAACCCACCGAGGAGGGCGGGAACGTCGCTGCGCGGAACAGGCTCCCCGATCACGACGGTACCGGCGAGGCCCGGGCCTTCCGCGAGTCGCTCGAGCTCTCCGCGATGGCCTCGCTCCTCCGCGGTCGTCGAGGGCCCCCGGAGCTCGAGCGTCGCCTCGACGCCCGCGGCGCGCGCGAGCTCGAGTCCCCGGAGGAGCGTCCCGAACCCCTTGGAGGGCGAGGTGCGTCCGAGCCCCAGCAGGCGCAGCGGCCGTCCGTTCGCCGGCGGCGGCTCCCTCGGCGCGAACTCGTGGACGTCGATCCCGTGGCCGATCCCCTTCACCTTCGGCGAGGAGAGCGGGAACGAGCGCCGGTCGACACTCAGGACGAGGTTGCTCAGGCGGGTAGCGAGCCGCACCGTCCGGTCGATCGTCCAGTGCGTGTACCAGAGGACGAGCGGGATCCGCAGCGGGCGGGCGAGCGGCGCCGCGAGCACCAGGAAGATGGGGCACATGTGAGCGATGATCGCGTCCGGCAGGGGACGGAGCTCCGGGGCGAGCGCCCGCAGGAAGCGGACGCCGCGGGCGGGTCGGCTCGAGGCGCCGTACGTCCGGATCCGGCAGTTTTTGGGCAGATCGTGCCGGCCGACGTGGTCGCACAGGACGACCAGCTCGCCGCAGCGCCCCGCGAGCGTTCGCAGCTTGGCGACGGTCGCGCCGAGGATGGGATCGTCCACGTCGACCGCCTGTGTGACGAAGATCAGCCGCATGCTCGGTACGTCACCGCGGGGCCCCCGCGAGGGTCCGGTCGACGAGCGTGCGGACACGTGAGGCGTAGTCGTCGGGCGACCAACGGAACCCGGCGGAGGCAGCGGCGGCCCGACCGCCGAGGCCTTCCGCGAACGCGCGGTCCGAGAGCACGCTTACGAGCGCCTGGGCGAGACCGGGGACGTCGCCGTCCTCGACGAGGAGGCCGTTCCCGCCGTCGTCGATCAGGTTCGGGAGGCTGCCGACCCGGCTCGCCACCACTCCCCGTCCACGGGCGAAGCTCTCGATCACCACCCGCCCGAACCCCTCGCTGCGTGAAGGGAGGACGAGACACCACGACCCGTCCATCGCCGCCGCGACGGCGGCGGGCACGAGCTGCGGGTGATGCTCGACACGGTCGCCGTAGTCGTCCCGCAGGCGGTCGACGAGATCCACGAGGGCGCCGCGACCCACGATCACGAGCCGGGCGGCGGGAACGCGCGCGGCGACGAGCGACCACGCCTCGGCGAGAGCGCCCAGGTTCTTCGAGCGCTCCAGCATCCCCACGAAGACGACCGTCGGCGTCTCGGGCAACGGCGCAGGCGGCCCGGACGTGAAGGCCGAGAGGTCGGTGAACGCCGGAAAGGACTCGAGCGGCGGGACGCCCGCCTCGCGCTCGGCAAGCTCGGCCGTGAACGGCGAGAGCGCCCGCAGGGCGTCCGCCCGCCGCAGGGCGAAGCGCGCGGCCCAGTCGGCGAGCGGCGCCAGCAGCACACGCGCCCTCGACCCCGTCAGGCGGACGGTCACGCGCCAATCCTCGTGCGCCTCGACGACGAGCGCGGGTCTCGGGCGGCGGAGGGCTAGGCCGAGCAGGACGAGGAAGCCGAGGTGCGGCGTCTCGGCGATCACGACCGCGGGGCGGAAGCGGCGCGCGAGGCTCCGCACGCGCCACGGCAGGAGACCGTAGAAGAGGAGGCCGTCGAGCGGGCCTCGCCGCCGCGGCATGAGATGGAGCGAGCCGGGAGCGACGGCCGGGCGGCGGGAAGGAGTTCCCCTGGCCGCGCGCCCGAGTGCACAGAAGTCGACCTCGTCGCGAAGCGCGTCGAGCGCCGGCTCGGCGCCCTCGCCGTAGGGCCGATCGCCGACGAGAAGCACGCGCGGCTTCTCGCCCGGCACCGCGCCGGCATCGCGCAGGCAGGCGTCCACGAGGCCGCGCACGCGGGCGGCGTAGTGCGCGGGCGTCGTGTGCACGGAGGCGTACAGCTCGTGCGCAGCCAGTCCGAAGCGCTCCGCGAGCGGCCTGTCGGAAAGCGTGCGAACGAGCGCGTCGGCGAGGCCGTCGACGTCCTCCGGGTCGACGAGAAGCCCGGTGACGCCGTCGTGCACGAGCTCGGGGATACCGCCGGCACGCCCGCCGACAGCACCCCGCCCGCGGGCGAAGGCCTCGAGGAGGACGCGCGGCAAGCCCTCCGAGCGGGAGGGCAGCACGAACACGGTCGCCTCATCGAGCCGCCGGGCGACGCCCTCGGGCGGGAGCGACTCGATCCACTCGACGCTCTCCGGCAGCTCCTCGACGAGCTCTTCGACGAGCGCCCGCCGCGTACCGCGGCCCACGAGGACGAGCTTCGCCTCTGGGAGCCGGGCGACCACCCGCCGCCAGGCGGCGGTGAGCCCGTCGATGTTCTTGTAGGGCTCGAGGACGCCGACGAAGAGCGCTGTCGGCCGCTCCGGGAGGGGCTCGGGCGGGCGGGCCGCGAACGCCGAGAGATCCGTGTACGTGGGAAAGGTGGAGGTGACCGGGATGCCGCGAATGTCCTCGACGAGCCCGCCCGTGAAGGGCGAGACGGCGCGGACGGCGTCTCCGCGACGGAGCGCGAGGCGGCTGATCGCATCGGCGAGCGGATTCAGCACCCTGCGCCCGGTCGAGCCATAGAGCCTCGTCGCCGTTCGCCAGTCGCCGTGCACCTCCACCACGACGCGGGGTTTCGGCCGCCGCACGAGCAGACGCGCGACGAGGGCGGCGGCAGCCGTGTACGGGCTCTCCGCGACGATCGCCTCCGGCCTGAACTCCACGATGTGGCGCCGGATATGCCCTGGCAGGGCCAGGTAGAAGAGGAGCCCGTCTAGCAGGCGCACGCGGCTGGGAGGAAGGAGTCGGAAGCGGTCGCTCGTGAGCGGGCTCTCGGCCTCGGCCGAAGCGAGCACCCGGTAGTCGAGCTGGCGGTCGAGCGCGTCGAACTTCTTGGCAAGCCAGGCGGGCAGCGGCAGCCGGTAGCGGGTCCGCCCCACGAGCAGCACACGCGGCCGAAGGACTGGGTCAGACCCCTGCACAGTGTCAAGGGGTCTGATCCCCGTTGGAGCGCTCACGGGCGGAGGGCGGCTTCGAGCTCCGCCTGCAGCCGGCCGTAGATGCCGTCGCGCCCGAGCCACTCGACCGACGGCCGCGCCGCGCTGGCCAGCCGCGCCTCGAGCTCGGGGGAGCCCAGCAGGCGCGCGATCGCCTCCGCGAGCGCGTCGGGCGACCCGGGAGGGACGAGCAGGCCGTTCACGCCGTCCCGCACGACCTCGGGGACGCCTCCGACCGCTGTCGCGACCACGGGGGTCCCGACCGCGAGCGCCTCGACCGCCGCATGGGGAAAGTTCTCCCAGTCGCTCGACAGGATTGCGGCGCGCGCTCGGGCCAGCTCGTCGAGCACCGCAGCCCGCGGCAGCGAGCCGAGGAAGCGCACACGGCCGTTGAGGCCGAGGCGGCGCGCCCGCTCCTCGAGCCCGGCGCGCTCGGGGCCGTCGCCGACCACGACGAGCCGGGCCTCGGGCACGCGCGCGACCGCGTCGATCGCGGTCGCGAGCGCCTTCTGCCGGGTCAGCCGGCCGGCGAAGACGAGATCCCGCCGCTCCCCGTCCCCGACCTCCGCCCCTACGAGCGGGGCAGGGTTCGGGATGACGACGAGCGGCCGCCCGTCGAGACCCCACCCCCGAGCGATGGCGGCGAGGTACTCGCTCGGGACGACGAGCGAGCTCGCACGCCGCAAGGCGAAGGTGCGGGCGCGCTTGATCGCCTCGAGCCCCGGGGACTGCCGGCGCTGGAACTGCTCCAGCGAGCCGGCGAAGAGGCCGAGGCGTCTCGCGCGCTCGTAGGCGGGATCCGAGACGAGCTTGGCGACGAGCGGACGGCGCGAGGCGACAGCAGCCCCGGCCGCCGCCGCGTAGGTCGCGGTCGCGTAGACGATGTCGGCCCAGCGCGCCTCGCGCGCGGCCACCGCAGTGAGGAACCCGTAGCGCACGGGAAACGGATGGTGACGCGGAATCGTCCGGACGGGGCACGGCTGGTCGGTGGGCTCGCCGTCTGACATGGTGACCACGCGCACGCTGTGTCCGCGCCCGGCGAGGAACCGGGCGAAGTCCGGAGCGTGCGTGGCAGGCCCGCCCACGTCGGGTGGCCAGATGCCAGGGAGGATGAGAACGCGCATGGGACGGTGAGGGCGGGAGCCCGGCCGGCTCCGTCGAACGCCTCACTAGTATAGGGGCCGTCCATGACTGCCCTCCGCCGCGAACCCTTCTGGCGGCCGGTGCGCGACGTCCCATTCCTCGTCTTCTCCGTCGCGGTCGTCCTCGGGCTCGTCCGCTCGATCGACCAGCCCAGCGTTGCGATCTCGGGAGCCGGAACGGAGCTCTCGCTCGTCCCGACCGACGCCGCCCTCGCGGTGCTCGCCGTCCTCGTCGCGACGCGCCTGCTCGGCTCGCGCAGCCTGCCCCGGCCGGCGCGCGCGATCACCTACGCCGCAGGCGCCTTCTCGGCCTGGCTCCTGCTCTCGTCGCTCGCGAACGGCGCCGAGGCGGCGGTCGGCGCCGCCAAGCTGCTCGAGTACGGCGTCCTGGCACTCGGGGCGCTGCTCTTCGTCAGGCGGCGCATCCAGTTCGCCTTCCTCGTCGGCCTGCTCGTCGCCGTCAACACCGTTGCCCTCGCCTGGGCGCTCGGCTCCTTCTTCGACCTGCCCCCGCTCGACGGGCGTGCGCCCGGAGGCCGCCAGTCCTCCTTCCTCGGCGAGCACGACTTCGCCGCACTCTCGACGATGTCGCTGGCGCTCGGCCTCGCGGCGCTCTACGCCAGCCGACACCGGCTCGGCAGGCTCCCGCTCGTCGGCGGCGTCGTGGGTGGCCTCGGACTCATCCTCAGCGGAGCGCTCGCCGGCCTGCTCGGCCTCTACCTCGCGGCAGCCGCGATCGCTGCCCTGGCGCTCCTGCGCGGGACGGCGACGCGGCGAGCACTCGCCGTGACCGCGGCGACCGCCGTCGTCGTCACGGCCGGCGTACTGGCCCTCCGCAGCGACGAGCTCGGCGCGTTCGCCCGCTTCCTCGGGGTCTCGGAACGGCAGGCGGATCAGTACGAGAACGCCGCGAGCTGGAGCCACCGGCTCGTCTACGCCTACGTCGGCGGCCGGGTCTTCCTCGAGAACCCGGTGCTCGGTACCGGCTGGTACGGCCAGCTACCGCCCTCGGAGTTCGCGCGTTTCGTTCCCGACGCCCGAGCGCGCTTCGCCGACCAGCCGGACAACTACTTTCCCCGCACCGACGAGGGCTTCCTGCCCCAGCAGACCTACGACCAGATCCTGTTCTCGCTCGGGATCGTCGGCGCGCTCCTCTTTCTCACGCTCGCGCTCGTGACGGCGCGGGCCGCCGCGGTGGTCGGCCGGCTCTGGCCCGTGGGCGATCCGGACGAGCCGCTCGCCTACCTCCCGGCCGCCTGGATGTGCGCCCTCGCCGGCGGCCTCGCAGGCGCCGCCCTGTTCGGGGGCATCCCGCTCGCGGCCATCTTCTGGCTCACGCTCGGCGTCGTCGCGCTCGCCCCATCGCTCGTGCCGCCCCCCCAGCCGGGAGCCGTCGCGGAGCAGCCGCATGGGCTCGCCGCTTTGCGATGAGCGCCGGCTGGCCCGACCCCGCCCGCCGCAAGCCGCCCCGCAGCTCCCCTCTCTACGCCGTCCGGGCGCCGCTCGCGCGCTGGCTGCACGAGGAGGCGGCGCGTCTGCCGCCGGGAGCACGGGTTCTCGACGTCGGCTGCGGCGCCAAGCCGTACTACCCCTTCTTCGCCGATGGGGCGGCCACCTACGTCGGCGTCGACATCGTCGAGAACCCGCTGGCGGATCTCACCGGGGCGGTCGAGAGCCTGCCCGTCGCCGACGCGAGCTTCGACGTCGTCCTCTGCAACCAGCTCCTGGAGCATGCGGACGACCCCGCGCTCGCCGTCCGGGAGCTCCGGCGCGTGACCGCACCGGGCGGGCGAGTGCTCGCGTCCACCCACGGGGTGCAGGTGTACCATCCCTCGCCGGATGACCTCTGGCGCTGGACGCACGCAGGGCTCGAGCGGCTGTTCAGGGACAACGCGGACTGGGCGTCGATCCGGGTCCGGCCGGGCGCGGGCACGGCCGCCTGCCTTGCCATGCTGATGGGATTCTACGTCGCCCTCGCAGCCCGGCGGGCGCACGCGGCCCCGTTGGGTGGCGCGGTCGTCTCCCTCCTCAACGGCGCAGCGGAGACGATCGATCGCCGCGTCCCGAGCCTGCGCGAGCCCGGACCGGGAACGCTCTTCGCCAACCTCCACGTCGTCGCCGAGGTGGCGCCGTAGGCCGCCGGGCGCTCGTCACCGGCGGAGCAGGCTTCATCGGCTCGCACCTCGCGCGCGGTCTGCTCGAGGCGGGGGACGAGGTTCGGGTGCTCGACAACTTCTCGACCGGGATGCGGCGGAACCTGGCCGGACTCGAGGGTGAGCTCGAGATCGTCGAGGGCGAGCTCCGCTCCTACGAGCGGGTACACGCCGCGACGCGGGGCATCGACGTCGTCTTCCACCAGGGCGCTCTGCCCTCGGTTCCCCGGTCGGTGCAGGATCCGCTCACGACGAATGCCGTGAACGTCGAGGGGACACTGAACGTGCTCCTCGCGGCCCGCGACGAGGGCGTGCGCCGGGTCGTGTTCGCCTCCTCGTCGTCGGTGTACGGCAGCGCGGGGACGCTCCCGCGCAGCGAGCGGGACGCGCCCGACCCGATCGCTCCGTACGCGGTCGCGAAGCTCGCGGCCGAGCGCTATTGCGTGAGCTTCAGCCGCGTCTACGGCGAGCTCGAGACGGTCGCGCTGCGCTACTTCAACGTCTTTGGGCCCGGGCAGGACCCGACGTCCCAGTACGCCGCAGCTGTGGCTCGCTTCCTCGCGGCGGTGCACGCGGGCGACCCCGTCACGATCTACGGGGACGGCGAGCAGCTCCGCGACTTCACCTACGTCGCGAACGTCGTCGAGGCGAACCTCCTCGCCGGGACGGCCGACGGGGTGAGCGGGCGCGTGCTCAACGTCGCGACGGGAAGCCCGACGAGCGTGAACGATCTCGCCGACACGATCGGCGAGTTGCTCGAGCGACCGGTCGAGAAACTCTACGAGCCGGCCCGGCCCGGAGACGTGCGCGACTCGTGGGCGGACGTGAGCGAGGCGCGGCGGCTGCTCGGCTTCGAGCCGCGCATCGGGCTCGAGGAGGGACTGCGCCGGGCGGCTGCGGCCATGTCGGAACACCAGACCGCAACTGCCTGAGCTGAGCGCCCCGCTTCGCGCAGAGCCCGTCGGCGGTCGTCTGCGAGTTGAGCCTGCGGTGCAGGCAGGGCGTCCGCTCGCCGAAAGCCGCGCCACTGTCAGGCGGGTCGTCGAGCGTGGACGTAGAGGTTGGCGAACATGCGCGGATCGAAGCCCTCGCGCTCGGGGCCGAAAGCCTCCTCGAGCGCGAGCCAGAGCTGTCGCGCGCTCGCTGAGCTTCTCCATCCGGCCCGCCGCTGGCCCTCCTTCAGGGCTGCGATCGAGTAGTGCGCGCTCGCGACGACCTCGAGTCCGACGCGGCGCAGCTCGGCCTCGAGCCCGAGCTGCTCGATCCCACGCTCCCATTCGCCGCTCGCGAGCCGATCGGTAACCCGCGAGACAACGGGGATCCGCTCGCGAAGCCGCGCCAGCCGGCGCTTGCCTGCGAGTCTTGCCTCGAGCACCGCACCGCGTCGCAGGTCGCCCGAGTCGCAGGTGAGCAGCACCAGACCACCGGGGCGCACGACGCGGGCCATCTGCTGCACGGCCGCCCCCCAGTCCCTGACGTGCTCGAGTACCTGGCTCGAGACAACGGCGTCGAACGCGTCACCACCGAAGCGCCGCTCGAGCTCGAGCGCGTCGCCCTCCAGGAACTCGCCTCGGAGACCGAGCTGGGAGGCGCGCTCGCGTGCGCGGTCGACGCCGAGCACGTCGATACCCACGAGCTCGAGCCGATCGGCCAGCGGTGTGAACGGCTCCCAGAGGTTGAGCGGCGTCGGCCCGGCGCAGCCGACATCGAGAACACGTACGCGTCCTCCGTCACCGAGCCTCGCGGCGAGATCGAGTGCCAGCCGGAGCTTGGCCGGATTCCCGCCGATGCGATCGAGGTCGAGACCGCTCGCCTCCAGCTCGCGCAGGACGGCGAAGGGGGAGGGCCCGGCAGACCGAAGGCCTGCCGGGCCGTGATCCGGGTCGTCTAGCGCCGTCGCTGGCTGAGGCTGCGCGTCATCGCGCGGAAGGCGTTGAAGCTCGGCTTCTTCTTGCCACCCGACGTGTAGAAGCCGGACTGCCACCCGTCGAGCAGCGTCTCGTCCTTCAGCAGGAACCACAGCATCATGTCGATGCGCGGGTGCCTGTAGGCGATGTTGAACGCCTGCGTCAGGTACCTGGCCTGGAGCGCGTTCGAGACGCCGAAGCTTCGATCGGGCGGGTTCGTCTGGTACGCGTACTCGGTGATCCAGATCGGCTTGCGACCGTAGAGGCGGGTGACCTCCTTCACGAGCGCGTCGATGTTCCCGAGGGTGACGGAGTTGCTCTCCTTGCCCTGGATCGTCCTCGGCGGGGCCTTCGTCGGCTGGTCCGACGGGCCGGCGTAGTACGGGTGGTGCGCGTAGGCGTCGAAGCCCTTCGCACCGTTCGCCTTCATCGAGCGTAGGAAGGCGAGCGGCGACACCGACGGGCGCGTCTTGCAGGTCGCGCAGTTGTTACCACGCGGGCCCGTGACGCCGCAGGCGACCTTCTGGCCACGCAAGAGCGTCGACTTCACGCCCGTGACGACCGAGTTGCAGATCTTCGCGTAGTCCTTCCCGCTCTGGATCGTGTACTTCTTGCCCACCTTCCTGAACTGCGTCTTCAGGAAGTTGGGGTTGTTCGGCTCGTTCCACGCGAGCCAGTGGCGAACCGCCGGGAGGAGGCGGCCGTCGTTGTTGATCTTCGTCCCGCTGTAGCGGGTCGCGGCCGTGTAGGCGAAGCGCTTGAGGTCGGCGAAGTTCTTCGGCGGGATATTCCAGGCCTTGCCGCCGTTCGCCCACTTCGGGACGCCGACGATCGAGAAGACGACCCGGATGTTGTGCTGGGCCGCATAGAGCGTGAGCCGGTCGTAGATCTCCCAGTTGTACTTGCCCGTCTCGTCCGGGTCCTCGAAGAGCTGCGGGCGTGCCTTCGAGACGCCGAAGCGGGGGTGGCCCCAGTAGAGGTTGACCCGCAGCATCTGCGTGCCGAGCTGCGCGAGGATCGGGAAGGTCCGATCCGGGTTGCCGTAGAGGGTCTGCGCCTCGTCGTAGATGCCGGTCATCAACCCCGGCGACGGCGCGGCGGTCTGTGCGGTCGCGCCGGCCGTGACTACGACGAGCGCGACGGTGAGGAAGAAGCGTCTAGACACGAACAGATTCCCTCCCAGTCGCGGACAGCATCCTACGGAGGCCGTCCTCGAGGTTGATTTCAGGTTCCCACGCGAGCAGCTGACTGGCGCGGGTGATATCGGGCTGTCTCACTTGCGGATCATCGACAGGAAGTGCCTCGAACACGATTTCGCTCTTCGAGCCGGTGACGCGAAGCACGGTATCGGCTAGCTCCAGCAACGTGAATTCCCCGGGATTGCCGAGGTTGACCGGCAGGTGCTCACCACTTTCGGCAAGCAGGTGCAGACCGCGAATCAGGTCGTCGACGTAGCAGAAGCTTCGCGTCTGCGTGCCGTCGCCGAAGATCGTGAGCGGCTCGCCGCTCAGCGCCTGGCGCATGAACGTGGGGATCGCCCTGCCGTCGTGCGGCCGCATCCTCGGGCCGTAGGTGTTGAAGATCCGGACGATGCTCGTGTCGACGCCCTGCTGCCGGTGATAGGCCATCGTCAGCGCCTCGCCGTAGCGTTTCGCCTCGTCGTAGACGCCGCGGGGCCCGATCGGGTTCACGTTGCCCCAGTAGGTCTCGGGCTGTGGATGGATCTTCGGGTCGCCGTACACTTCGCTCGTCGAGGCGAGCAGGAAACGCGCGCGCTTCCACTTGGCGAGACCCAGCGCATTGTGCGTGCCGTAGGAGCCGACCTTGAGCGAGTGCAGCGGCTGGCGCAGGTAATCGATCGGGCTCGCGAGGGCGGCGAGGTGGTAGACGACGTCGACGGGCTCGTCGATCTCGATGCGCTCGACGACATCGTGGTTCAGAAACACGAACGCGTCCGTGCGGATGTGCTCGAGGTTCGTGAGCGTGCTCGACTCGAGGTTGTCGAGGCAAATCACGCGATCGCCCTGATCGAGCAAGTATTCGCAGAGATGTGAGCCGAGAAAACCGGCTCCGCCTGTTACGACGGCGGTTGCCATGCAGCGATCGTATCGGGGCCACCCAGCGGCACGTTGCTTCCTTACGAACTTCTAACGCCGAGTCCTGCTTCGCCTTCCTTTTTCCGTCCGTCTCACCCGGATCCGAGCGGTGGAGTCGAGAGGGTTGGGAACCATCCGAATGTGGTTCTCCCGCGAGGTATTCGTCGACGATCCGGCACATCATCGCAGATCCTTGTTCGACTCCATGTCGAACCACATCGCGAAGAGGGTGAACTGCGACCCCGAGATGAGGAGGAGCGCGATCAACCCCGCCGTCGCCGCCGTGATGTCGCTGCCCGCGATGCGCCGCACGGTGACGGTCACCCCCAGCAGGAGCCCCAGCCCGGTCATCACGAACCCGAGCGCGTAGAAGAAGACGAGCGGGTGGAAGTCGCGGATCACGTACTTCTCCCGCAGCCGCCAGAAGAACGCGCGAAAGAGCAGCCACGAGATGCGCGGGATCACACGGTGGAGCCTGATCCCCGAGCGCTCGCCCACGCCGTAGATCGGACGCGACGGGAAGTCGCGCACGCGGGCGTTCCACACGTTCAGGTGCACGAGCAGGTCGTTCGGGAAGCCGTAGCCGCGGTAAAGCCGCCTCAGGTCGATCTGCTCCAGGATCGGCAGCGCGATCACGGTGTATCCGGACTGCGAATCCGCCACGTGCCAGTAGCCGGAGGCGACCTTCGTGAGCAGCGACAGCACCGCGTTGCCGAGGTAGCGCGTGCGCGGGATGAGTTGCCACGCCTCGCCACTGATCAGCCGGTTCGCCTTCGCGTAGTCGACCTCGCCGCGGGCGACGGGGG
>Ga0136622_10000227_pt1 | contig 22276 bp, 22 predicted proteins | sample AntDrymUQ4482106_2_FD_104803 | JGI IMG/M metagenome (GOLD analysis project Ga0136622, IMG submission 104803) | Polar desert sand microbial communities from Dry Valleys, Antarctica - metaG UQ448 (21.06) | ecosystem: Environmental > Terrestrial > Soil > Desert | place: Antarctica: Dry Valley...
CCTGGCGGTCCCGGGCTCAAACCAACGTTTCCTCGAGAAGGCCAAGGGTCTCGACGCCGACCAGGTGTTCCTCGACCTCGAGGACTCGGTGGCTCCGCTGGCCAAGCGCGACGCCCGCAAGAACATCGTCGCCGCGCTGACCGACGGCGGCTGGGGCGACAAGGTTCGCGTCGTACGCGTCAACGACTGGACCACCGAGTGGACTCACGCAGACGTGATCGAGGTGGTAGCAGCTGCCGGTCCCCACCTGGACTGCATCATGCTGCCGAAGGTGCAGACCCCCGAGCAGGTGGTCGCGCTCGATCTGCTGCTCACCCAGCTCGAAAAGGCCCACGACCTGGACGTCGGCCGGATCGGCATCGAGACGCAGATCGAGAACGCGCTCGGGCTCGTCAACGTCGACGCAATCGCCACCGCCAGCCCCCGGGTCGAGGCCATCGTCTTCGGCCCGGCCGACTTCATGGCCAGCATCAACATGAAGTCGCTGGTGGTCGGTGAGCAGCCACCCGGATACGACGTCGGCGACGCCTACCACTACATCCTGATGCGGATCCTGATGGCCGCCCGGGCGCACGACAAGCAGGCGATCGACGGGCCGTACCTGCAGATTCGCGACGTCGACGGGTTCCGGCGGGTCGCGAGCCGGTCCGCGGCGCTGGGCTTCGACGGCAAGTGGGTGCTGCACCCCGACCAGGTCGATGCTGCCAACGAGACCTACAGCCCGCGGCAGGAGGACTACGAGCACGCGGAGGACATCCTCGACGCTTACCAGCACTTCACGTCCGAGGCGGGCGGCAGCCTGGGGTCGGTCATGCTCGGTGACGAGATGATCGACGAGGCCAGCCGCAAGATGGCGCTGGTCGTGGCCGCCAAGGGGCGCGCAGCGGGCATGCAGCGCAGCCAGCGGTGGCAGCCGCCGCCCGGCCCCGGCCGCGACATGCGGGTTGCCGGCGGTGACAAGCCGGACACGGCCGATGACTGACGCCAGAACCGCAATCAACGGTGTGGTGGCTCAGCCCGACCGGGAGGCCGGGTCGTCGTGTCGCGCCGGTCCGTGCCTCCTGACTAGGCGCCGTCGGTCAGCCAGTCCAGGCGCTCGCCGAGCAGGTCCGGGTCGCCGAGGTGGCCGAGGCCTGCTCCCGCACGACCTCGCACCCCGGGACGTGCTGGGCCAGCCACTCCCCGTGCCCCGCGGAGACGAGGACGTCCCCCACGCTGTACACGGCCCGGACCATCCCCCGGAGCTCAGCCATCGGGCCGGTCGTACGTCACCAGCCGGACCCCTGCCCGGTGGTACACGCCCTCGTCGCGATGCCGGCCGAGCCGCGAGCCCGGCGTGCCGTGCAAGGAGGCGACGGGCCAGCCGTCCGGGCCGCCCCACTCGGCGAACATCAGCGTCCTGCCGTTCGGGACGATGACGGTCTGGGCCTGCGCCGAGCTGGACATCCCCGGACGGTGGCGGCCCGTCCCTGCCGAGCGGGCCGCGTGTCAGCCGGCAGTCACGGGGACCGATACTGCACCTGGCGCGCCGCCCTGGCGCCCGCGACGCCAGTGAAGGGACCGCTCCGCATGGGCCGGCTGTGCCAGACCGAGGGTCTCACCGACGTGCAGGCCGAGATAGTCCGCACGGTCCGGACCTTCGTGGACAAGGAGATCCTCCCCTACGCCACCGAGCTGGAGCACGCCGACGAGTACCCGACCGACATCGTGGCCGGACTGAAGGAGCTCGGATTGTTCGGGCTCACGATCCCGGAGGAGCACGGAGGTCTCGGTGAGTCGCTGCTGACGTACGCCTTGGTGGTCGAGGAGATCGCCCGCGGCTGGATGAGCGTGTCCGGGATCATCAACACCCACTTCATCGTGGCCTACCTGCTGGCCCAGCACGGCACCGACGAGCAGAAGCAGCGCTACCTGCCGCGGATGGCTGAGGGCGAGGTGCGTGGGGCGTTCTCGATGTCCGAGCCCGGGCTCGGCTCCGACGTGAGCGCGATCGCCAGCAGGGCACTGCGCGACGGCGACGACTTCGTGCTGACTGGGCAGAAGATGTGGATCACCAACGGCGGCACGTCCAACCTGCTGTGCGTGCTGGTCAAGACCGACGAGGGCGCCCACACGCCCTACCGCAACCTGACCGCGTTCCTCGTCGACAAGCAGCCTGGCTTCGGCGAGACCATGCCTGGGCTCACCATCCCCGGCAAGCTCGACAAGATGGGTTACAAGGGCGTCGACTCCACCGAGGCCATCTTCGACGGGCACCGCGTCCCGGCCTCACAGGTGCTCGGCGGTGCCACCGGCCGCGGCTTCTACCAGATGATGGACGGTGTCGAGGTGGGCCGCGTCAACGTTGCCGCCCGTGGCTGCGGAGTGGCGCTGCGGGCCTTCGAGCTGGCCATCGCCTATGCGCAACAGCGGCAGACGTTCGGCAAGCCGATCGCTGAGCACCAGGCGGTGCAGTTCCGCCTGGCGGAGATGGCGACCAAGGTCGAGGCGGCGCACGCGATGATGGTCATGGCGGCGCGGAAGAAGGACGCCGGCGAGCGCAACGACGTCGAGGCGGGCATGGCCAAGTACCTCGCCAGCGAGTACTGCAAGGAGGTCGTTGAGGGAGCGTTCCGCATCCACGGCGGCTACGGGTACTCGCGGGAGTACGAGATCGAGCGGCTTTACCGAGAGGCGCCGATGCTGCTCATCGGCGAGGGCACCTCCGACATCCAGAAGATGATCATCGGCCGGCGCCTGCTTGAGACCTACGCGCTCTGAGACCCTGGTCCGGGCGGCGCGTCGGCGGCCGACCACCGGCACCGCCAGCTGACGCGTTCGCGTCGCTTGTACCTGCCCATCTGGTCGCCCGCGACCGCTCGGCCCGCCTCCTCCCAGTCGAACTCGGCCTCGACCCGGAACCCGTACGTGCGGAGCATCAGCCGCAGCGCAGCCGGCGAGGGCCAGCCGACCAGAGTGGTGGCGCCCTCGGTGTAGTCGTCCACGGCGGCGTGCGCCTGCCGGCCCGCCTTGTTGACGAGGATCTTGATGATCTTGCCCTTGGCGTTGACCACCCGGGTGTCCAACAGCAGGTGGCCAGGCTCCAACCTGCGCAGCAGCGAGAACAGCTCCGGGTAGCGCAGTGTGTGGTAGAGGAACCCAAAGCACTGGACCACATCGACCTCGAGCTCCTCGCTGGCCAGGACCGCGAAGACGTCGCCGGTGATGAACCGGTACGAGCCGGACTTCGCGCCATAAGCGGCGAGTGTCTGCTCGGCATGGTCCACCAGGTCGGGTCGGGCCTCGATCCCAGTGACATGGACGGCGCCAGCCTCGAGCGCGGCCATCGACCACCGGCCGTCATGGCTGGCGATGTCGAGTACGCGGGCACCGGCGAGGACGTCGCGGTTGGCCTGAATGAGCGCCCGGTGGCGCAGGTTCAACCGGAGCACCCCGACCGCGGTCGTGCTGGTTTCGAGGAAGCGCGGGTGCTCGTCGAAGAACCCGAGCTCCCGGGCACCGTGCGTCTGCGCCGTCGCACCCGACATCGGTCCCACCACCCCCACCTGTGCGCTCACGCCACGCACGCCAACGGGAGCCGGCGCGCCGAATCAGCATGACACGGCCGACCTCTGGTTTCCCGCAGCGCAGGGGCCCTGGCCCGGGCTGCGGGTCTGGGCCGTTGCCAGCGTGGCTGGCACCATGGCAGCTGGGACCGGCCGCACCTGGAGGAGAGTCACGATGTCGATGCAACAGCCGATGCGGATGCCGACCCCGCCGACGGGTGTCCCGGTCGGGTCGTACGAGACCTACGAGGCTGCCCAACGGGCGGTGGACTTCCTGTCCGACCAGGGGTTTCCGGTGCAGCACGTCACCATCGTGGGCAACGGGCTCCGCATGGTCGAGCGGGTCATCGGCCGCTGGGACCGCAACAAGGCCGCCGCCACCGGGGCAGCCGGCGGTGCATGGTGGGGGTTGTTCCTCGGGCTGATGCTGTCGCTGTTCTCCGAGGGCAGCTCGGGGCTCATCCTGGTAGTGCTCGCGGCGACTATCGCCGGAGCCGTCTTCGGCGCCGTCTTCGGCATGATCGGCTACGCCATGACCGGCGGCCGGCGCGACTTTCGCTCGCACAGCAGCGTGGTCGCCACCACGTACGACGTCTTGTGCCAATACCAGCACGCCGACCAGGCCCGCGGGCTGCTCGAGAAGCTCGCCACCCAGCGCTGACCCGGGTGCACGAGCGGCTGGCAGGCCTGCTCGCCCACCAGGCCGATGCCTGCGCACGGCTGGGCTCGCCGATGTACGCCGCGCTGCTGCACCGCGTTGCCGGTGCGATGGCCAACGAGGGGCCGGTCAGGCGGGTGCTGGCGCCGCACCTGGACGCGCCCGGCCCGGCCGCGACGGGGCTGCGGCTGCTGGGCGCCGTGCACCGGCTGGTGCTGGAACGGCGGGCGGGAGAGCTCGCGGCCTACTACCCGAGCATCGGCGGCCGCTTCGACATCGACTTGGCCTGGCCAGCCTTCCTGGCGGTGCTGGACGAGCGGTCCGCCGAGGTGGCCGAGCAGATGCGCCGCCCGCCGCAGACCAACGAGGTGGGCCGAGCAGCGGCGCTGACCGGTGGGTTGCTCCGGCTGGTCGGCGGATACGGCCGCATCGGCCCGCTGCCGGTCCGGCTGCACGAGCTCGGGGCCAGCGCCGGGCTGAACCTGCGGGCCGACCGGTTCCGCTATGTCGGCACCGGCGGCGCCTGGGGCAGCCCGGGCAGCCCGGTGCTGCTGGAGCCAGCCTGGCGGGGTGTCGCGACGCCGGTCGACGCCCGCCTGGACATCGCCGAGCGAGTCGGCTGCGACCCCAACCCGATCGACCCGACGAGCACCGAGGGCCGGCTGGTGCTGACGTCGTACGTCTGGCCGGATCAGGCCGAGAGGTTGCAGCGGCTGCGCGGGGCCTTCGCGGCGGCGGCCGAGGTGCCGGTGGTGATGCGCGCCCAGCACGCGGCCGAGCTGGTCGCCGGGCTGGAGCTGGCCGACGACAAGCTCACCGTGGTCTGGCACTCGGTCATGTGGCAGTACCTCGACGCTGGCGAGCAAGCCGCGGTGCGGGCCGACCTCGACCGGCTGGGTGCGGCCGCCACTGCCACGGCGCCCTTTGCCCACCTGCTCCTCGAGCCACGCCTACGAGACGGCCGCGCCGACCACGAGTTCCTCGTGGTGGCGCGGGCCTGGCCAGGTGGGAGCGAACGGGTGCTCGGGTCTGCCCCCGGTCACGGCGTGCCGGTCGAGTGGGAGGTGTGAGGGCTGGGCGGGTGTGCGGCACGATGCCCAGACGTGCCCATCGATCCCAGGAGGCCCAGTCATGCAGTTCGGCCGAACGTACGAGGAGTTCGAGGTCGGGGCGACGTATCGGCACTGGCCCGGCAAGACGATCACTGAGTACGACGACCACCTGTTCTGCCTGCTGACCATGAACCACCACCCACTGCACCTGGACGCGCACTACGCCGAGCACTGCACGCAGTTCGGTCGCAACGTGGTGGTGGGCAACTACGTCTACTCGCTGTTGCTCGGCATGAGCGTGCCCGACGTCAGCGGGAAGGCGATCGCGAACCTCGAGGTCGAGTCGCTGCGGCACGTGGCGCCGACCTTCCACGGGGACACCGTCTACGGCCAGACCACCGTTCTCGACAAGCGTGAGTCTGCGTCCAAGGACGACCGCGGCGTGGTGCACGTCGAGACCACCGGGTGCAACCAGGAAGGCACCCTGGTGTGCGTGTTCCGGCGCAAGGTGCTGGTGCCGAAAGAGTCGTACCTCATGGCCCGCGGCGGCCAGCAGCCAGGCCGCCCGACCCCCAGGGAGGGCTGACCAGGTGGACGAGCAGGTATGGCTGGTCCGGCACGGCGAGACCGAGTGGAGCCGCGACGGCAGGCACACCTCGGTCACCGATTTGGAGCTCACCGAGCGCGGAGAGCGGCAGGGTGCCGCCTTGCGGGAACGGCTCCGTGGACAACGTTTCGACCGGGTGGTCAGCAGCCCGCTCGGGCGGGCCCGGCGCACCGCCGTGCTGGCCGGCTACGCCGCGGAGGATGTCGAGATCGACGACGACCTGCACGAGTGGCGCTACGGCGACTACGAGGGGATCACCACACCGCAGATCCGCGAGACCGTGCCGGGCTGGACCGTGTGGACCCACCCGGTCCCCGGCGGTGAGACCGGGCAGCAGGTCGCGGCGCGCTGCGACCGGGTGATCGCGCGCAGCCGCAGTCAGGGCGGGCTGACCCTGCTGGTCGCCCACGGGCACCTGCTGCGGGTGCTGGCCGCCAGGTGGGTGAACGAGCCGTACGGCTTCGGCCGGCACCTGCACCTGGACACCGCGACCGTGTCGGTGCTCGGCGACGACCGGGGCGCGCCGGCGATTGCGCGGTGGAACGGCTGACCCGCGAGGCCGGGACGAGCGATGTCTCATCATGCGTCCGGAGCCAGCACCCCCCAGGCTGTCAGCGCCTCGACCAGCCCGGGGGCGGTCGGCAGCTCGGCAAGCTGGTCGGTCGCGAACCACCCCACGTCGCTGGCGTCGTCGCCGGCCCGGAGCCTGCCGCCGATGACCGTGCAGGCGTGGTCGCGGATCACGTACGTCACGCCGACAGGGCCGGCCCGCTCGACGGTTCCAACCAGCCGACCGGGATCAACGGCCAGCCCGGTCTCCTCGGCCACCTCCCGGCGCAGCGCGTCGCTGTCGAGCTCGCCGGGTTCCACCCTGCCTCCCGGCAACGACCAGGTGCCTTGCGCCGGCGGATTGGCGCGGCGCACCAGCAGCAGCCGGCCGCCGCCATTGCCGCCGCCGCTGCGGTCGCGGATGATCGCCCCGACGCACGGGACCCGCCGCGACCCAGCCACGCGGCCGACCGTACGCCGCCGCGGTGGCTGTTGCTTGACGCTGCGTGCGCGGTCCGCCACGGTTTCCGAGGTGACGTCCGGCCCGTCTGTGTGGTGCCCCCGGTGCGGCGAGGCCGTGGCCCCGGACCTCGACGGCGACGGCGCCTGGACGTGCAGACGGCACGGCCCGGTGCCACCCCTGCACGGTTTCGCCGAGCCGACCGTGAACGTGCTGCTCGACCACGTCACCCGCGCCGACTGTCCGACCTGGCTGCCCTGGCCGCTGCCGGCCAACTGGTCGGTGAGCGGGGTCGGCTCGGTGGGGGAGCGGCGCACCCTCGCAACGGTGCTGGCCTGCTCCGGCCCCGACCCGCTGTCCGGGCCCGGTGACCTGGTGGTGGTCGCGGAGGAGCCTGGCACCGGCCTGGGGGCGCGCTACGCCGGGCTGCACGCTCCGGACCCGGGCGCCGAGATCGACGGCCGCGCCGCCGACGCCAAGATCGTCGCCGGCGGGCACCCCACACCGCTGTGGCACCTCGGCGGGCCGGAGGACCGGGAGGCGTACGTCGGTGCGGCGGCCGGCCGCTGGCTGTGGCTGGTCGGGTGGCCCGGGCTCGCCACCGCGGTGGTGCTGCTGGACGCGACAACGTTCGTCGACATGGACACCATCGTGGGGGAGCTCGACGTGGTTCCGCTGAGCGGCCTGTCGGTCCGGCTGACCGCGCCGTGAGCGCCGACCTGCACACCCACTCGTACCGATCCGACGGCACCGACAGCCCCAAGAACCTGGTTCACGCCGCTGCGGCCGCCGGGCTGGATGTGGTCGCTCTCACCGACCACGACAGCGCTGCCGGCTGGGACGAGGCGTCGGCGGCAGCCGCCGAGGTCGGCATCGGCTTCGTCCCGGGCATGGAGGTCTCCTGCACGCTGGGCTCCGGTGCAGGCAGTGGCTCCGTGCACCTGCTGGCGTACGGCGTCGACCCCCGGCAGCCCATGCTGGCTGCCGAGCTCGACCAGGTGGTCGCCGGCCGGGCAGACCGGCTGCCCGGGACCCTGCATCGGCTGCGGAGACTGGGCATCGACATCGACGCAGACGACGTACGCGCCGTCGCCGGCGAGGCGGCTGCACTCGGCCGCCCACACGTCGCCGATGCGCTCGTTGCGGCTGGGGTGGTGGCCGACCGGCAGGAGGCGCTCGTCCGCTATCTCATGCCGGGCAAGCCCGCGTACGTACCGCGGTACTCTGCGCCACTGCGCGAGATGCTTGCCCTGGTGCGGGCCGCGGGGGGCGTGTCGGTCGTCGCGCACCCGTGGGCGCGGGGGAGCCGCCGGCTCCTGACCCCGGCCACGCTGGCCGAGCTGGCGCGGCTCGGGCTCACCGGTGTCGAAGTGTGGCACCGGAACCACACCGGTCACGACTGGCGCGAGCTGGGCACTCTGGCCGCTGATCTCGGGCTGGTCGCGACCGGCGCGAGCGACTTCCACGGGCTGGGCAAGGTCGACCACGAGCTCGGCTGCCACACCACCCCGGTGCCCCAGCTGCACCGGCTGCTGGCCGCCATGGAGCGCGCTGCCGACGCGGCCCTCGACGTCGACCCGTCCGTACGCCCCGCGGCTGCGGTGCTGCGGTGAGCTCGGTGGTCGACGCTACGTTGCTGACCGAGGTGTTCATCACCTTGTTCGTGATCATGGACCCGCCGGGAACGGTGCCGATCTTTCTCGCGCTCACCAGCGGCCAGTCACCCGCCGCTCGTCGGCGAGCAGCCTGGCAGGCGGTGACGGTGTCGCTGGTCGTCATCGTTGCGTTCGCGCTGTTCGGGCGGCAGTTGCTGCGCTACCTCGACATCTCGCTGCCCGCCCTGCAAGGCGCCGGTGGGCTGCTGCTGCTGCTCGTGGCGCTGGAGCTGCTGACCGGGAGAGGGGATGAGCCGAGCGCGGCTGCGAAGGTCAACGTGGCGATGGTGCCGCTCGGCACCCCGCTGCTGGCCGGGCCGGGCGCCATCGTCGCCACCATGGTGTTCGTCGAGCGGGTCGACGACACCGCGGCCCTGGTGGCGGTGATGGCCGGCATCGTCGGTGTGCACGTGGTGCTCTGGATCTCGATGCGCTACTCGGTCGCGATCCTGCGACTTCTCGGGGACTCCGGGGTCACCTTGGTCACGCGCATCAGCGGTCTGCTGCTGTCGGCGATCGCCGTGCAACTGGTCGCCGACGCAGTACGCGCCTTCATCGCCGGCGAGGGCTGAGGCGTCGCCGGTGCGCCGGGAAAGCACCCGCAGGTCGAGACATCGTGGTCGGTGGCGGGCTCCGTCAACGGTCGCTCGGAGCGGCGCGGGCGACCAGCGTGGCCGGGGCGACCCGGGCCAGCCGGGACAGCAGCTGGTAGCGCCGCGACGGCACCGAGACCCGTACGCCACGGGCAAGGTCACGCAGGGCGGCCGCGACCACCGCGTCAGCATCCAGCCACATCCAGGCCGGGATGCCGTCCATGTCGGCGTCCATCCGCTGGTGGAACTCGGTGCGCACGAAGCCCGGGCACAGCGCCATCGCCTGGACCCCGTCCCGGCGGTAGGCGAGGTCGAGCCATCGGGTGAAGCTGGTCAGCCACGCCTTGTGCGCGCCGTACGTCCCGCGCGGGATCCACCCGGCCACACTGGACACGTTGACGATCGACCCGCGCTGCCGGGCGCGCATGCCTGGCAGTGCGGCGTGGCACAGCCGCAACGGCGCACGGACGAGCACGTCGAGCGCTCGCTCCTCCTCCGCGAGCTCGTTGTCACCGAAGCCCAGGCGCTGCCCGAAACCGGCGTTGTTGACCAGCAGGTCGACCGGGTGGCTCGGCTCGGCCAGCAGCGCGCACACGGCGTCGGTGCCCGCATCGGTCGCCAGGTCCGCGGTGACAACATCGGCGCCGACACCGTGCCGCGAGCGCAGCTCGTCCGCGAGCTCGTCGAGCCGTCGCTGGTCGCGGGCGACGAGGATGACCTCGTCGCCGCGGGCCGCCAGCGCCGTCGCGAAGGCACGCCCGATCCCGGCAGTCGCACCCGTCACGACAGCGCGGGACCGGCTCGCCTGGGAGACCATCACCGCAGCATCTCGGCAGGCGGGCCGGCCGGCAACGCGGCCCGCCCCGGTGCGGCACACTGGCGGCGATGGGCACCACGCTGGCGGTCGCCAACCAGAAGGGCGGCGTAGCGAAGACGACGACGGTCGCCTCGCTCGGCGCGGCCCTGGTCGAGCTCGGACAGCGGGTGCTGCTCGTCGACCTGGACCCGCAAGCCGCGCTGACGTTCGCCCTAGGGATCGACCCGGAGGATCTCGAGGCGTCGGTGCACCAGGTGCTTCTCGGCGAGGACAAGGTCGCCAGCGTGCTGCTGACCGTCGACGACGGGCCCGACCTGCTGCCGGCCACCATCGACCTGGCCGCCGCCGAAGCCCAGCTGCTCACTCGCACAGGGCGCGAGCACGTGCTCCGGGTAGCCCTGGAGCAGGTGGCGGGGGACTACGACTGGATCCTGCTGGACTGCCCACCGTCGTTGGGAGTTCTGACCGTGGCGGCGCTGTCGGCCGCCGACCAGGTGCTGGTGCCGCTGCAGTGCGAGACGCTGTCGCACCGAGCGGTCGGGCAGCTGCTGGACACCATCTATGACGTACGGCGCTTCACCAACCGCGACCTGCAGGTGCTCGGCGTGCTGCCCACTCTGTACGACGGGCGTACGCAGCACGCCCGTGCGGTGCTCGCGGCGATCTCCACGACGTACGACCTGCCCGTGCTCGAGCCGCCGGTGCCGAAGACCATCCGGTTCGCCGAGGCACCGGCGATCGGCAGGTCCATCCTGTCCACCGCCCGTAGTCACCGCGGCGCGAAGGCGTACCGCGAGGTGGCCGGCCAACTTCTGACGCTGGTGTGAGAGCGGATCCGGCTGCAGCACGGCCGGTGTCGTGAGCCGGCCGTGCGGGCCGTGGTCGCTAGCATGAGGCCACCATGGCTGACCGGCGCGCACGCGCACACCCACCGCTGCGGGTCCGCCCCTTGCGCGTCGCGGTGTTCGCGGCGTCACTCGGACTCACCCTTGCCACCGCCCTGATCGCGGTCGGCAGCATGGTCGCCGGAGCGCCGCCCGTCCGGGCCGCATCAGTCAGCTCAGCGGACCCGCGCGACGCGGAGCAACCGTCACCGGTCGACCCCCAGCTGCCGCCGGGATTCTCGGTGACCGGTGCCGTGAACCGGCTCAGCGCCGGCCTCGAGGCAGCGGTGCAGCGAGCCCTGGCGGTCGAGCCACCGCCGCGGTCCGGAACCGGCAGGCGGGTCGTGTTCGACGAGTCGGCCCAGCAGGTGTGGCTGGTACGCGACGACGAGTCCGTGCACGCGACCTACCCGGTGTCGGGTTCAGTGCACGACAACCTCGAGCCCGGAACGTACGCCGTCTACTCGCGTGCGCGGGAGGCCGTCGGCTTCGACTACCGCAGTTCCATGGAGTACATGGTGCGCTTCACGCAGGGCGACACCGCGGCCATCGGGTTCCACGACATCCCGGTCGACGACCAGGGCCGGCCGGTCCAGAGTGTGACCGAGCTGGGCACCCCGACCTCGTCCGGGTGCATCCGCCAGCGCGAACGCGATGCGCTCCTGTTGTGGCGCTTCGCCCCGGTCGGCACGACCGTCACCGTCGTGGCCTGAGCCGACCTGAACGCGGCCCGGCGTCTGCCCGGGCGCGACGGGGCTCGGTCACTCAGGCTGAACGGTGCTCGGACCGGCGCCCGATCCCGAGCCGGAGCGCCCGCGCCGGCGGCGGCGCGAGGACCGCTCCCCGTCTGCTGCTGACGCGCTCTCGGTCGTGCCGGAGGAGGAGGTTGCTCCGGAGACTCCCGCCGCCTCGACCGGGGTCCCGCCGCGGGTGCGGTTGCGTGAGCGCTGCCGGCGCGGCCGGTCGGCGGTGGGCCGGGTCCGGTCGCCACGGCCGCCCCCGCGGTCCGTACCGCCCCGGCCAGCGGTGCCCGGACGTGACACCCCCGGCGTTGCCGGGACGACCCGCCCGGTGGCCCCCCGCGGGATGCCGAGGTCGTGGTACAGCCGTTCCGAGGTGGAGTAGGTCTCCTCCGGCTGGTCGAACGGCAGCTCCAGCTCGCGATTGATCATCTGCCAGCGGGAGACGTCGTTCCAGTCCACGAACGTGATGGCGATGCCGGTGGCGCCTGCCCGGCCGGTACGCCCGATCCGGTGCAGGTAGGTCTTGTGGTCGTCGGGACAGTGGTAGTTGATCACGTGCGTGATGCCGGACACGTCGATGCCGCGGGCTGCCACGTCGGTCGCGACGAGGACCGGGGTGACGCCCTCGCGGAAGCGGGCCATCGCCTTCTCGCGGGCCACTTGTGCCATGTCGCCGTGCAGCGGGGAGGCGGGGAAGCCGCGCTCGATCAGGTCGTCGGCGATGCGCTGCGCCTGCCGCTTGGTGCGCGAGAAGATCAGGACCTTGCCGCCGTCCTCAGCCTGCAGCACCCGCGCGATGATCTCCGGCTTGTCCAGGTCGTGGGCGCGGTAGACGAACTGCGCCGTGGCCGGCACCATCATCGAGTCGTCGGCCCCCTCGGCCCGGATGTTGACCGGGTGCCGCATGTGGGTACGCGCCAGCGACACGATCGCCCCCGGCATGGTGGCCGAGAAGAGCATCGTCTGCCGGGTCTCAGGGGTCTTGGCGATGATTCGCTCGACGTCTGGCAGGAAGCCGAGGTCCAGCATCTCGTCGGCCTCGTCGAGGACCAGCACCTTGACGTGACTGAGGTCGAGAGCGCGTCGGTCGGCGAGGTCGAGCAGCCGGCCGGGGGTGCCGACCACCACGTCCACCCCTCGCGACAGCGCGTCCAGCTGCGGCTCGTACGGCATCCCGCCGTACACGGTCACGCTGCGGGTGCCGCGCCGCTTCGCCGCGGTCACCAGGTCGCCGGCCACCTGCAGTGCCAGCTCACGGGTGGGCGCGACCACCAGCGCCTGCGGCTTGCCGGGCGCGACCAGCTGGTCGTAGTCGGGATCGTGGGCGGCCACGGTGCGCTGCAGTACCGGGATGCCGAACGCCAGCGTCTTTCCGGTGCCGGTGCGTGCCTGACCGATCATGTCGGTCCCCGTCAGCGCGATCGACAGGGTCATCTCCTGGATCGGGAACGGGGTGGTGATACCGACGTCTGCCAGCGCCTCGGTGATCTCCGCGATGACGCCCAGCTCGGTGAATGTGGTCAGGATGTCCTCGTTCCGTGGTGCCTCTGGTGCCTCTGGTGCGGCTGGCAGCCGACCCCGTGCCAGAGTGGCCCGGCCCGAGTCTAGCGATCCGTGCCGCGCACCCGGCCGGCACATCGAGGCCGTGGCCATGTCGACGGTGTCCTTCCCGGGCGCGCGCAGAGCGATTAGCCGTTGCAGTGGCTCGATGCTGGTGAAGGCACCTCGCTCACTCGATCTGCTTGATGACTGAGTGGCCGTACCCTGGCCGTCCATGAGCGACGAGCCGTCCGGCGCACTGGCCGACCCGGCCTACCGGGAGGCCGTGGTCGACCTGCTCGGCGTACTCGCGTACGGGGAGCTGACCGCCTTCGACCGGCTCGCCGAGGACTCCGCGATGGCCCCAGCGGTCCCTGACCGGGTGGCGCTGGCGGCGATGGCGGCAGCGGAGTTCGGACACTTCACCCGGCTGCGAGACCGGCTCTGCGACATCGGCGCCGACCCGTACGACGCGATGGAGCCGTTCCGCGCCAGCTTCGAACGCTTCCACGCCAACACCGCCCCCCGCGACTGGTTGGAGAGCCTGGTCAAGGCGTACGTCGGGGACAGCCTCGCCAGCGACTTCTACCGTGAGGTCGCGGCGTACCTGGACGAGGGCACGAGGACGCTCATCCTCGAGGTGCTCGACGACTCAGGTCACTCGGCCTTCGCGGTCGACCGGGTCCGGACCGCGATCGCGGCCGACCCCCGGGTCGGGGGACGGCTGGCGTTGTGGGGCCGCCGCTTGCTCGGCGAGGCGCTCAGCCAGGCCCAGCTCGTCGCCGCCGAGCGAGACGGCATGACCGCGCTGCTTGCCGACGGGCTCGACCGGCCCGGCATGGACCTGGCCGCCATCGGGCGCATGTTCGCGCGGCTCACCGAGAACCACGCGAAGCGGATGTCGGCACTGGGCCTGTCGTCGTGAGGCGGCAGGCCCAGCTCAGGTCTTCTGCCTGCCGTAGACCGAGGCGGCGAGCATGACGCCGCCGGTGGCGAGGACCAGCTGCGCGACCAGCTCGCTCCAGTCGAACCAGCCGGACGTCTCGCGCAGCGGCCCGACGATCAACGTCCCGACGATCGCCGCGGCGATGCCGACCAGGATCGTCAGCCAGATCGGGATGTTCTGCTTGCCGGGGGCGAACAGCCGGCCCAGCACGCCGAGCACCAGCCCGATGACGATCGCACCGAGAAAACCTTCAATGGTCATGGTTGTCGCTCCTCGTTGTCTGGGCGGTCACCTGCTGCCGAAACCGACCCGGCGGGCGGTCTCCTCGCCGATGTCGACGAACGCCAGCCGGTCGGTCGGCACGATCACCTTGCGACCGCGCTCGTCGGTCAGCACCAGCAGACCGTCGTCGGCCTGCAGGGCCTGCTGCACCGCCTCGGTGATCTCGTCACCGGTCTGTGCCGACTCCAGGACCAGCTCACGGCTGGTGTGCTGGACGGCGATCCTGACCTCCACTGGGCCTCCTGCTGCTGCGCTGGCCTTGGCCTGCTTGTTCGTCGGATGGGTGGTTGTGCTGCTACGGGACACGCCCTCGACTGTAACCAGCCGGTGCGTTGGGGCATCCGTCCGGCGCGTCGTGGGGATCCCGCCGAGGTGTCGCTCACAGCGCAAACCCTGACACACCGACACCGTTGGAACAGCGGACCGCCCGGCGCGGTTGCACCCTGCAGTTCGCAGCCGTGCCCGTCGTACAGGAGGTACACACGTGCCGCACACCGCCGTCGTCGACCCGCTGGCGCCGCTGGTCGAGCCCGCCGCCGAGCTCAACATCGACGAGGTCCGCCGCTACAGCCGGCACTTGATCATCCCGGACGTGGGCATGACCGGGCAGAAGCGGCTGAAGAACGCCAAGGTGCTGGTGATCGGCGCCGGCGGGCTTGGTAGCCCGGCACTGCTGTACCTCGCGGCCGCGGGCGTCGGCACCCTGGGCATCGTCGAGTTCGACGAGGTCGACGAGTCCAACCTGCAGCGTCAGATCATCCACGGGCAGAGCGACGTCGGGCGGCCCAAGGCCCAGTCGGCTCGCGACCGGGTGGTGGAGACCAACCCCTACATCGACGTGGTCATGCACGAGGACCGGCTCGATAACGAGAACGTGATGGCGATCTTCGAACCGTACGACCTCATCATCGACGGCACCGACAACTTCGCGACCCGCTACCTCGTCAACGACGCGGCGGTGCTGCTCGGCAAGCCGTACGTGTGGGGCTCGATCTTCCGGTTCGACGGCCAGGCCTCGGTCTTCTGGGCGGCGGCGCCCGGCGGCACCAGCCCGTGCTACCGGTGCCTGTACCCGGAGCCACCGCCGCCCGGCATGGTGCCGTCGTGTGCCGAGGGTGGCGTGCTCGGTGTGCTATGCGCGTCGATCGGCGCGATTCAGGTCAACGAGGCGATCAAGCTGATCACCGGGATCGGCACGCCGCTGCTGGGCAAGCTGGTGGTCTTTGACGCGCTCGAGATGGAGTATCGCAAGCTGTCGGTGCGCAAGGACCCCGACTGCGCCATCTGCGGCGAGAACCCGACGATCACCGAGCTCATCGACTACGAGGCGTTCTGCGGAGCGATGAGCGACGACGCGGTCGAGGCGGCTGCCGGGTCGACGATCTCGGTCACTCAGCTGTCGGGGATGCTGAAGGAGCGGGACGAGGGGACGCGCGAGTTCACCTTGGTGGACGTCCGGGAGCCGAACGAGTACGAGATCAACAAGATCCCCGGCTCGGTGCTGATCCCCAAGGGCGAGTTCCTGTCCGGTGAGGTCTTCGGCCGGCTCTCGCAGGACAAGCCGGTCGTCCTGCACTGCAAGACCGGTGCACGCTCGGCCGAGGCGCTGGCCGTGCTGAAGGGCGCCGGCTACTCCGACGCCGTCCACGTGGGTGGCGGGGTTGTCGCCTGGGTGAACCAGATCGACCCCTCGCAGCCCGCGTACTGACCGCAGCCTCGCGGACAACGGGCGGACGCTGCGGCGTGGGCGTGGACCGGGAGCAGCTGGTCGAGCAGGTGCTCACCCTGGTCGAGTCGGTCCCGGTCGGGCGGGTGACGACGTACGGCGCTCTCGCCGCTGCGGTCGGGTTCGGCGGCCCGCGCTGGGTCGGGAACGTGATGGCGCAGTACGGCGCCACGGTGCCGTGGTGGCGGGTGGTGCGAGCCGACGGCACACTTCCCGCCTCGCACCGACGGGCGGCTCTGGCGCACTACCGCGCCGAGAGCACCCCACTGCGCTACGACGCGAACGCCCGCGCGGCGCGAGTGGACCTGCGTATGGCGGGCTGGGAGCCGCCCGGCTGATGGGAGGGGCGGCGGGAGTGTCGGTGGCTGATGGTGGCATGCACCCGTGTCCACCTACCAGCTCCGGACCGATCACCGACCGACCCAGCCGCCCCCGACCCTCGACGCGGATCAGCGGGCCGTCGTCGAGCACCCGGGCGGTCCGTTGCTGCTGCTCGCCGGCCCGGGCACCGGCAAGACCACCACGCTGGTCGAGAGCGTGGTCGACCGGATCGAGCGCCGCGGGCTGGCACCCGAGCAGGTGCTGGTGCTCACATTCAGCCGCAAGGCGGCAGGCGAGCTGCGCACTCGGATCGCCGCCCGGCTCGGACGCACCACCTCAGGGTCGCTCGCGTACACCTTCCACGCGTTCTGCTACGCGCTCGTCCGCCGGTTCAGCGACCCGGTGCTGTACCGGCATCCGCCGACCCTGCTGTCCGCCCCCGAGCACGACGTACGACTGCGCGAGCTGGTCGACGGCACCCGCCGGGAGGGCAGCAGGGTGGACTGGCCGGTCGGCCTGCGCCCGGCCCTCGGCACCCGCGGCCTGGCAACCGAGCTGCGAGCCCTCGCCGCCCGGACCCGCGCGCTCGGTCTGGACCCGGCCGACCTGGAGGCGCTTGGCCGCGAGCACGGCCGGGGCGACTGGGTCGCCGGCGGGCAGTTCCTCGCCGAGAGCCTGGAGGTGCTCGACCAGCAGCACCTCGTCGACTACGCCGAGATAGTGCACCGAGCCGGGATCATCGCGGCCGACCCCGCGCACCAGGCGACGCTGCGCCGTGAGCTCCGCTACGTCGTTGTCGACGAGTACCAGGACACCGACCCCGCCCAGGTACGGCTGCTGCATGCGCTGGCCGGGGACGGGCACGACCTGCTGGCCGTCGGCGACCCCGACCAGTCGATCTATGCCTTCCGCGGCGCGGACGTGCGCGGCCTGCTGGGGTTCCCGACGCGGTTCCGCACCCGGGACGATGACCCGGCCCCCACCCTGACGTTGTCGTCTGTGCGCCGTTCCGGGCCGGCGGTGGTCGCCGCTGCCAGGACCGTCGTGAGCCGCCTGCCGGTGCCTGGGCCCATCGACGCCGAGGCGTTCCGCCGGCTCCGCTCGCCCAGCTGCGTCGACCCGCCGTTCGATCCGGGCGACGTCGGCGTGCGTACGTTCGTGTCGCCGGCGGCGGAGGCCGAGAGCATCGCCGAGCTGCTCCGGCGCGCCCACCTGGACGACGAGGTGCCGTGGTCGCAGATGGCGGTGCTCGTGCGCTCCGGGCTCAAGTCCATTCCGCGGCTGCAGCGCGCTCTGGCGGCAGCTGGCGTACCGGTGACGGTTGCCGGTGACGAGTTGCCCCTGCGCGCCCAACCCGCGGTGCAGACCTTGCTCCGAGCGCTGCGTCTGACGGCCGATCTGGCCAGCGGCCGGTCGCTGCGCCCCGACGACGTCGAGGTGCTGCTCACCTCCCCGCTGGGGGCGATGAGCCCCGCCGGGGTCAGGCGGCTGTGCCGGTCGCTGCGCGAGCGGGACCGCGCCGACCACGACGGCGTACGGCCACCGCGGCCGTCCGGGCAGCTGCTCGCGCAGGCCGTCGCCGAGCCCCAGCGGCTGCCGGGGCCGAGCGGACCCGAGGCCGCCCGGGTGCAACGGCTGGCGCTCCTGCTCGGCCGGGCGGCGGACTCGCTGGCCGCGGACGCGGCGGTCGAGGACGTGCTGTGGATGCTCTGGGACGGCACCGGTTGGCCGGGCCGGCTGCAGCGGGCCGCCCAGCACGGTGGGGCCGTGGCGCCGGCCGCCCATCGCGATCTCGACGCCGTCGTGCAGCTGTTCGGACTCGCCGCCCGGGCGCGGGACCGGCACCAGCGGCGCGGGCTCGGCGCGTTCCTCGACGAGGTGGACGCCCAAGAGATCCCGGCCGACCCGACGTTCGAGCAGACGGTCCGCCCGGGTGCCGTCCGGCTGCTCACCGCCCACCGGGCCAAGGGGCTGGAGTGGCGGCTGGTGGTGGTCGCGGCCGTCCAGGAGGGCAGCTGGCCGTACCTGCGCCCGACCGGCAGCCTGCTCGGCACCGACCGGCTCGCCGCGGACGGCGAGCTGCCGACCGGTCAGACCACCGCCCGGCTGCTGGCCGAGGAGCGCCGGTTGTTCTACGTCGCGCTGACCCGGGCCCGGGAGCGGGTCGTCGTCACCGCGGTTCGCGGGCCGAGCGAGTCCGGCGAGCAGCCGTCCAGGTTCCTCGACGACCTCGGCGTAAAGGTCGGCGAGCCCGAGCCGCGGCCACGGCGAGCGCTGTCGCTGCGGGGGCTGCTCGGCGAGCTGCGGGCGCGAGCCGAGGCCACTGACGACCCACGGGTCAGGCAGGCCCTCGCGCGGCGGATCGCCCGGCTGGCCAGGTCAGGTGTGCTGCCGGCGGCCGACCCCGACCGGTGGTGGGGGGTGCTCCACACCACCGATGCCGAGCCGCCCGTGCGCCCCCCCGACGACCCGGTCGCGTTGTCGGCCAGCGCGGTGCAGGCGATCGACACGTGCCCGCTGCGCTGGTTCTTGTCTCGCGAGGCCGGCGGCGAGCAGGCGGGCACCAACGCGCAGGGGTTCGGCAGCATCGTGCATGCGCTCGCCGCCGCAGTCCTGGACGGCGCCCCGGGACCGGACGCCGCGACGCTACTGGGCGAGCTCGACCGGGTGTGGGGGCAGCTGCGTTTCCCGGTGTCGTGGGCCTCTGCAGCCGAACGCCAGGAGGCCGCAAGCGCCGTGGAGCGGCTCCTCGACTGGCACCGCGCCGATCGCGGCCGCACTGCGCTCGCGGCCGAAGTCCCCTTCGAGGTGGTCGTCCCGGTCGGCGCCGACCAGGCGCTGCTGCGCGGAAGCATGGACCGGGTCGAGGTCGATGCCGACGGCCGCGCCGTGGTGGTCGACCTCAAGACCGGCAAGTCGGCCCCGACGGCTGCCGAGGTGGCCGAGCAGGCCCAGCTCGGCACATACCAGATCGCCGTGGCCGCCGGCGCGCTCGACGAGCTCGCCGGCCGCCGGCTGGCACCCGGCGGTGCCGAGCTCGTGCACCTGCGCCACCAGCTGCGTACGGGTGTGAAGGTGCAGCGCCAGCCGCCGCCGACCGTCGAGCAACCGCTGGCCGCCGACGACCAGCTGCAGCACGCGGTGAACGTGATCCGGGCCGAGCGGTTCCTCGCCACCCCGGGCAAGGCCTGCGGGCACTGCGACTTCCGTGACTGCTGCCCTGCACAGGCGGCCGGCCGCACGCTGTTCGAGGCGCCTGACGCCGCCGCGCCTGGCCGCACCAGCGATGAGCCACGATGACCGTCACCACGCTGAACGTCCTGGGTGGTGTCGACGACCTCGTCGCGCTGCTGGGCATCCCGCTCAGCGGCGAGCAGCTGGCCGCGGTCACGGCCCCGCTCGAGCCGGGCGTGATCGTCGCCGGAGCGGGGTCCGGCAAGACGACCGCGATGGCCGCTCGTGTCGTGTGGCTCGTCGGCACCGGTCAGGTGCTTCCCGACCAGGTGCTCGGCCTGACGTTCACCACCCGGGCTGCCGGCGAGCTGGGCACGGGCGTACGGGGCAGCCTGGCCCGGCTGGCCGTACGGGCCGGGACCGGTGTCCCGCACGGCCAGGCCGGCGACACCGGCGAGCCGACGGTGGCGACGTACCACGCGTACGCCGCCTCGCTGCTGGCCGAGCACGGCCTGCGACTCGGCCACGAGACCGACCTACGGGTGGTCGCCGACGCCGGGCGCTACCAGCTGGCGGCCCGCGCGGTGACCTCGTTCGACGGCGCTCGCGAGCACCTGTCCGTCGCGCTGCCGGTGCTCATCGGCCAGGTGGTGCAGCTGGACAACGAGCTGTCCGACCACCTGGTCGAGATAGACGACGTCCGCCGGTTCGACCGTGACCTGCGCCGCGAGCTGGCCGAGCAGAAGCAGATCCGCGAGGTTGCCGACTGCGTGGCTGCCACACACACCCGCGACGAGCTGCTCGACCTGGTGGCGGCCTACCGGGAGGCCAAGGCCGACGCAGGCGTCACCGAGTTCGCCGACCAGATGGCGCGCGCCGCCCGCCTCGCCGAGACCTGCCCCGAGGTGGGCGCGCTGGAGCGCGACCGCTACCGGGTGGTCCTGCTCGACGAGTACCAGGACACCTCGGTGTCGCAACGCCGGATGCTGCAGGGCCTGTTCGCCGCAACGTCGACGCCAGCCGGCGTGGGGCACCCGGTCACCGCCGTCGGTGACCCGTGTCAGGCGATCTACGGCTGGCGCGGCGCGTCGGTCGACAACATCGACGAGTTCCCCCGCCACTTCCCGCGCGCGGACGGGACGGAGTCGGCCCGGTACACCCTCAGCGTCAACCGCCGCTGCGCACGTCGGGTGCTGGACGTCGCCAACGACCTCGCCGCGCCGCTCCACGCCGTCCACGGCGGCGCGGCTGCGCTGGTCCCGCGTGCCGAGGCTCGGTCGGGTCAGCTCCGCGCCTCCCTGCACGAGACCGTCGTCGACGAGGTCAGCGCCGTGGTCGACGACGTCGAGCGGATCGGTCAGTGGTACGCGCGCCGCGGTGACGGCGGGTCGTGGTCCGACATCGCGGTGCTCGTGCGCGACGGCAGCGAGCGCGCCGCGCTTGCCACCGGTCTGCGGCGCCGCGGGATCCCGGTCGAGGTGGTCGGTCTTACCGGCCTGCTGTCCCAGCCTGAGGTGGCCGATGTGCTCGCCACCTTGCGCTGCGTGTCGTCCCTGACCGCCAACGCGGCGCTGCTGCGACTGCTCGCCGGTCCGCGCTGGCGGATCGGGCCGCGCGACCTGGCTCTGCTCGGTGCCCGCGGACGGCAGCTCGCGCGCGTCGACCGGCCGGCGACGCCCGGCCTGCGAACGCGGCTCGACGCGGCGGTGGCGGGGGCCGATGCCACCGAGGTGGTGTCCCTGTCGGACGCCCTCGACGACCCGGGCCCCGGCGGCTACTCTCCGCAGGCGCGGGCGAGGTTCGCAGCCCTGGCGGGCGAGCTGACCGCCCTTCGCCAGCTCGCCGGTGAGCCGCTGGTCGATCTCGTACGCCGGGTGGTCGAGGTGCTGGCTATCGACATCGAGCTGGCCACCGCGCCCAGACCGGAGGCCGACCTGGCCCGGGACAACCTGGCCCTGTTCCTCGACGCCGTCGGCTGTTTCGCCGGCACCGATCCGAGCGCCGGGCTGTTCGGGCTGCTGGCGTTCCTCGACGCCGAGCTCGAGCGGGGGGGCGGCATGAGCGTCGCGGATCCCGGCTTGTCGGACTCGGTCAAGCTGCTCACCGTCCACGCCGCAAAGGGTCTCGAGTGGCGGGCCGTGGTGCTGCCCTTCCTGGCGCAAGGCGTCTTCCCCAGCGCAACGCCTCGCTCGTGCTGGGAGCGCACCGCAGCGGTGGTCCCGGCGCCGCTGCGCGGAGATGCCGCGGCGCTCCCACGCCAACGCTCGTGGGACAAGACCGACCGGGACGCCTACGTCGCAGCCCAGCGGGCTCACCAGCTGCTCGAGGAACGCCGGCTGGCGTACGTCGCGGTGACCCGCGCCAAGGAGGTCGTGGTCGCCAGCGGTCACTGGTGGGGCCGCTCGCAGAAACGACCAAGGGGCCCCTCCGACCACCTCGACACGCTGCGCGCGCACGCGGGCAGCGGCCCGTCGTGCTGGGCACCTGCCCCGGCGCAGGGTGCGGCCAACCCCTGTCTGGCGAACCGGCCGGCGCTGGCGTTCCCCGGCCGGCTCGACGAAGCCCGGCTGCACCGGCGCCGGCAGGTGGCCGACGACGTCCGTTGTGCCCTTGCGGCCTCGGGGGCAGAGGCCGCCCCCCGCGACCTGGACCTGCCCGGCGTGGACCTGCCTGACCTGGACCTGCCTGACCTGGACCTGTGCGGGCTCGACGCCGAGATCGACGC
>Ga0136622_10000230_pt1 | contig 22173 bp, 18 predicted proteins | sample AntDrymUQ4482106_2_FD_104803 | JGI IMG/M metagenome (GOLD analysis project Ga0136622, IMG submission 104803) | Polar desert sand microbial communities from Dry Valleys, Antarctica - metaG UQ448 (21.06) | ecosystem: Environmental > Terrestrial > Soil > Desert | place: Antarctica: Dry Valley...
CCCGGGTACTACATGCTGTTCGTGCTCACCCCCGATGGTGTCCCCTCCGTGGCCAAGTGGGTCCATGTCGGATGAGGGGCCGCCGCTCGGTCGGCCGCCGCTGTGCGTGCTCACCCCCGACGGGATCCCCTCCGTCGCCGGGTGGGTGCACGTAGGCCCCTGACGGCTACCTACCACTACCTGTTGCCCGGCCCGTTCGGACCGAGCCGGTTGCGGGGCGGGCACCCCGCGACTCCGAGCGGCGGTCAGGCCGACTTCCTGGCCGCCGCCTTCTTCGCGGTCTTCTTGGCCGAGGTCTTCTTGGCGGCCTTCTTCGCCGCGGGCTTGCTCGCCGCCTGCTTCTTGGCGGCCGCCTTCCTGGTCGAGGTGGACGTGCGGCCGGCCGCCTTCCGGGTACCGGCCTGTTGGTCGCTCTGTTCGTCCGCGGGCCGGTCCTGCGCGCTGCCGTCGGTTGTCGCTGCCTTCCCCGCACCGGCAGCCGAACGCCCGGCGCGCGCCGACTCGACGCTCTTGCGCAGGGCGGCGACCAGGTCGACCACGTCGGCGTCCTCGCCGGTCTCGGTGGTGTCGGGGCGCAGCAGCTCCCGGGAGTCGTCCCCCTCGAGCTTGGCCTCGATCAGCCGTTGCATGGCGAGCTTGTAGTCGTCCTCGTACTGGTCCGGCTCGAAGTCCGAGGCGAGGCTCTCCACCAGAGAGGTGGCCATCGTGACCTCCTGCGGGCGCAGGTCGACGTCCTCGCCGAGCGAGCTGAAGTCGGCGGCCCGCACCTCGTCCGGCCACAGCAGCGTCTGCAGCACGATGACCTTGTCCCGCACCCGGAGCACGGCGAGCGTCTCGCGCTGGCGCAGGGCGACCTTGACCACGGCCATCCGGTCCGTACCGGTCAGCGCCTCCCGTAGCAGCGCATACGGCTTGGTGGCGCGGCCGTCCGGCTCGAGGTAGTAGCTCTTGTCCATCAACAGCGGATCGACCTGGTCGGCGGGGACGAACTCCATCACGTCGATCTCGTGCCCGCTGGCGACAGGCAGCTGGTCGAAGTCGTCGCTGGTCAGCATCACCAGCTGCCCGTCGTCGGACTCGAAGCCCTTGGCGATGTCGCGGTACTCGACCACCTCGCCGCAGACCTCGCAGGTGCGCTTGTAGCGGATCCGGCCACCGTCGGCCACGTGCACCTGGTGAAACCGCACATCATGGTCCCCGGTCGCGGCATACAGCTTGACGGGAATGTTGACGAGCCCGAACGCGACCGAGCCCTTCCAGATCGAACGCACCGCTCATCTCCTTGTCGCTGTCGCCTTCCCCGTACGCTCGCACAAGCAAAGCCCGGCAGCAGCATGACAGGTCCGAGGAGCCAGATGCCTGCATCGAGCACCAACACGGTGGAGATCGATGGTCGCCGGCTGAAGCTGTCCAACCTGTCAAAGGTGCTGTATCCCGAGGCCGGGTTCACCAAGCACGATGTGATCACCCACTCGATTGCGGTAGGCGACGCGCTGCTGCCCCAGCTCGCCGGCCGGCCGGCGACCCGCAAGCGCTGGCCGGACGGAGTGGAGGCCGCAGCCGGAGCATTCTTCGAGAAGAACGTGCCGCGGGGGACACCGTCGTGGGTTCGTACTGTCGAGCTGGACTCTCCCGGGAGCCGGGACCGCGAGCGGGTGACCTACCCGGTGGTCGAATCGCTGGCGGGACTTGTGTGGCTGGCGAACCTGGCCGCGCTGGAGCTGCACGTCCCGCAGTGGCGGGTCGGGCCGCGCGGCGGCATGCGCCGCCCCGACCGACTGGTCATCGACCTCGACCCGGGAGAGCCGGCTGCACTCGCCGAGTGTGCCGAGGTGGCGATGCTCGTTCGGGACCGTCTCACCGACGACGGGTTGGACCCGGTCCCGGTCACCAGCGGCAGCAAAGGACTGCAGCTGTACGCCGCGCTGCCTGGACGCCGGGACGCAGACGCCGTACGGGACTACGTGCACGACGTCGCACGAGAGATCGAGGCAGCCCAGCCGAGGCTGGTGGTGTCCCGGATGGCGAAGAACCTCCGCGGCGGCAAGGTGTTCATCGACTGGAGTCAGAACGACGGCGCGAAGACGACTATCGCGCCGTACTCGCTGCGCGGGCGCCGGCGCCCGTGGGTGGCCACCCCCCGCACCTGGGACGAGGTCGAGGACGCCGGGAGCCTGGGCCAGGTGCTGGCGGTCGAGCTGCCCGACCGGTTGGCCGACCTCGGCGACCTCGCCGCGGCGATGGGCCCGCACCACCCCGACGCGGTGGGCTGATCTGGGCCGACAACCCATCCTGGATGCTGGTTGCAGCGAACTGTCTGGCGGGGGGTCTCCCCGCCGTCACGTCCACCCACTGGCATGCCGAGGAGCCCCTGATCACCACCGTCTCATCCGCGCACCGGCCACGGGTCGCCGTCGTCGGGTCGGGTGTCTCAGGCCTCACCGCCGCCTACGTGCTGCGGAACACTCACGACGTCACCGTGTTCGAGACCGACGACCGGCTCGGCGGGCATGCGCACACCCACGACGTCGCGGCGAGCGACGGGAGGACCTACCCGGTCGACTCGGGCTTCATCGTCCACAACGACCGCACGTACCCCCTGCTCGGCCGGCTGTTCCGCGAGCTCGGCGTGGCGGTGCGTCCCACCGAAATGAGCATGAGCATCAGCTGCGACGGCTGCGGGCTGGAGTACGCCGGCGGGCGGGGCGCCGCCGGCTTGCTCGCCCAGCCACGCCGGCTGGCCGACCCGCGCTACCTGGGCCTGCTGGCACAGGTCCGGCGGTTCCAGCGTGCGGCGGCCCGCTTCCTCGCAGACCCGGACAGCTCCGGTACTACCGGCGACGACACGACGTACGGCCAGTTCCTCGCCCGGCACCGCTTCGGGGCGTACTTCGTGCAGCACTACGCGGTACCCGTGGTGTCCTGCGTGTGGTCGGCCGGGCACGACCGAGCGCTGGACTACCCGGCGCGCTACCTGTTCACCTTCCTTGACCAACACGGTTTCCTGGCGCTGCGCGACGCGCCGCAGTGGTACACCGTCGTCGGCGGCTCCCGGGCTTACGTCGCGGCGACCGCGGCAGCGATCGGTGACGTCCGGAGCGGCACCGGTGTGCGCGCGGTCACCCGCAAGCCCGACGCGGTCGAGCTCATCGACTCGACCGGGGAGCTGCACCAGGTCGACCAGGTGGTGCTGGCCACCCACGCCGACGACGCGCTGGAGCTCCTCACCGACCCGAGCGACGACGAGCGGCGGGTGCTCGGCGGGTTCGGCTACTCCCGCAACGAGGCGGTGCTGCACTCCGACGCGTCGGTGCTGCCGCGAGCGCAGCGGGCCCGGTCGGCGTGGAACTTCCACCTGGCCAGCTGCGACGAGCGGCACGACCGTACGCGCGTCGGCTACTGGATGAACCGTCTCCAGGGGTACGAGGACGCGGCCGACGACTTCGTGGTCAGCCTCAACGACACCGGCCGGGTCGACCCCGGACGGGTACTGGCGCGGATGACGTACACCCATCCGGTCTACACCGCCACGTCGCTGGCCGCCCAGGACGAGCTGGCCGGCTTGCCCGCCGACCGCACCGCCTACACGGGCGCGCACCTCGGCTGGGGCTTCCACGAGGACGGCTGCCGTTCCGGCGTCGAGGCGGCCCGCCGGCTAGGGGTGGACTGGTGAGCCGCGAGGTGGCGCTGCGGCCGAGCCAGCCCCGATCATCCGACGCTGTGGCTGCTCCTACGACCGAGCGGTCGGAAGATCGGTCGGGGGGCGTGAGCGGCGGGCGGGCCCTGCCCTCGCTCCCGGCGCTGGCCGACGGTCTGGTCACCCACGCCCGTCGGGCGCCGCTGCGGCACCGGTTCCGCTACCTGGTCTACCAGTGGCTGGTCGACGTCGACCAGCCACCGCGGCTGCCGCACTGGCTGCGTCCGTTCGCGTCGTTCCGCGCCGGCGACCACCTCGGTGACCCGGCCGCGACGATCCGCGCCAACGTCGAACGCTTCTGCGCCGACTCCGGCGTGGACGTGTCGGGCGGTCGGATCCTGATGCTGGCCAACGCCAGGGTCCTAGGCCATGTGTTCGACCCGTTGAGCGTGTTCTGGTGTCTCGACGACGACGGCGCCGTCCGATGCGTTGTCGCCGAGGTGCACAACACGCACGGCGAGCGGCACGCGTACCTACTCGACGTAGATGCACAGGGGCGGGCCAGCACCGACAAGGCGTTCTACGTCTCGCCGTTCTTCACCGTCGACGGGCGCTACGACCTGCAGTTCCGGCTGGACCGCGACCGGGTCGCCACCACCGTCCGATTGCGCCAGGGCGACGGCGGCGAACCGGTGTTCACGGCAGTCTTCACCGGCCGGCTCCAGCCAGCGACACCGCGACGGCTGGTCTCGCTGCTGCTGCGCCGCCCGTTCATGACCCAGCGGGTCAGCCTGCTCATCCGCCTGCACGGCAGCTGGCTGTGGCTGCGACGGCTGCCGGTGGTCCCCTGGACCGCGCACCATCACCAAGAAGGAGTCCGATGACAACCGTCGAGACACCCGGTCAGCTCGATCGGCTGCCCGCCGAGGTACTGGCTGAGCCACCGCTCCGCGTCCCGGTACCGTCGCAGGCCCGCTGGCCGGGACTGGCCGCGGTGCCGCACGTCCCGGTGCACCGGGCGGTCGCTCGCAGCATCGTCGCGCGGGCGGCGCGCCGGCTGCCCGTTCGCATGCAGTTCCCCGACGGCAGCCACTGGGGCAGCGGTGGCGCGGATGCACCAACGATGCTGCTGCTGCGGCCGGAGGCCCTGTTCGCCCGGCTGGGCGCCGACCTGCGGATCGGCTTCGGGGAGGCGTACATGGCCGGGGACTGGACGACCGCACCAGGTACGGACCTGGCTGACCTGCTGATGCCGTTCGCCGAGCGCCTCACGGTCCTGGTGCCGAGGCCGCTGCAGAAGCTGCGCGGCATGGTCGACGAGCGGCTGGCGACGCACGAGGAGAACACCATCACCGGCTCCGCCAGCAACATCGCGCGGCACTACGACCTGTCCAATGACTTGTTCGCGCACTTTCTCGACCCCACCATGACGTACTCGTCGGCCTGGTTCCCCGACGTCATCGCCGGACCGGCCGACCTCGACCTCGAGCGGGCCCAGCTGCGCAAGATGGACGGAGTGCTCGACTTCGCCCGCGTGGGTGCCGGCACCCGGCTGCTGGAGATCGGCACCGGCTGGGGGGCCCTCGCCCTGCGCGCGGCCGAGCGCGGCGCCCAGGTCACCAGCGTCACGATCTCGGCCGAGCAACAGCACCTGGCTCGCCGGCGCATCTACGAGGCCGGCCGGTCCGACCGGGTCGAGGTGCGGCTCGAGGACTACCGGCACGTCGACGGCCAGTACGACGCGATCGTCAGCGTGGAGATGATCGAAGCAGTCGGTGAGCGGTACTGGCCCACCTACTTCGCCACCCTGGACCGGCTCCTCGCACCGGGTGGCCGGGTCGGGCTGCAGTCGATCACGATGGCCCACGACCGGATGCTGGTCACCCGCCGGTCGTACGGGTGGATCCACAAGTACATCTTCCCGGGCGGGCTGATCCCCTCACTGCAGGCGATCGACCAGACGCTGGCCGCTGACACCTCGCTGCGGGTGCTCGAGCGGCGGGACCTCGGCTGGCACTACGCGGAGACCCTGCGACAGTGGCGGTCGCGATTCGATGCCGCCTGGCCCGAGATCAGCGCGCACGGCTTCGATGTCACGTTCCGGCGGATGTGGGACTTCTACCTCGCCTACTGCGAGGCGGGCTTTCGTACCGAGTATCTCGGCGTCAGCCAGCTGTCGCTGGGGCGCGCCCCACAGTGATCCACGCAGGGTGATGCACGCAGGGTCATGCATGCAGGGTGATGCACGCAGGTGATGCACGCGGTGATGCACGCGGTCCGCGCGCTACTCACGCGACCAGTGCGGTGATCCGCTCCACCGCGGTACCCAGGTCGGGCACCCACTCGGACGCCACCGGCTTCGTGTGGCTTGCCCGGCGGCGCTTCGGCCCACCCGCGGCTGGCTCGTCCGCGGTTGGATCGCCCGCGGCTGTCTCGTCCGCGCCGGGTCGGGACCAACCCGGACCCCCGAGCAGCAACATGGGGTCCGGCGCCACCGCACGCACCGTGCCGAGGTCACCCAGCTGACCGCCGGGATCCAGGCTCGACCACAAGAAGACAGCCCTGGGCGCCACCCGCTCGATCGCGGACACCAGCGCGTCGGAAGGCAGGCAGCAGCCCAGCAGCCAGGTGCGGATTCGCAGGTCGGACAGCGCCGCCGCCAGCGCCACCAGCGGCAACGCGTGCCGGTCGCCGCAGGCGCCGGCCAGCAGCACCGGCGGACTCGACGACATGGCCCGCTCGGGGTCGCGTAGCCGGTGCCGCAGCTCGGTGGAGACGCACTCGCTGGCCAGGTGCTCGGCCTCGACGCCGTAGCTGCCGGCAACCCACTTCTCACCCACGCAGCCGAGGAACGGCGCCAGCACCTCCGTCCACCCGCGGACCACGCCTCGCTGGTCGAGCACCCGCGCGAGGATCAGGGACAGCGTGGGGGCATCGAGCGCCTCCGCGGCCTGCAACAGCAGCTCGACCGTGACCGGCCCGACGACCGCCGACCGATCGCCGGCTAACGACCCGTCGTCTGCTGGTCGCCCCTGGTCCACCGGCCCGGGGCGGTTGGCCGACTCGACGCCGATGGAGACCGAGCTCACCGCGATCAGCGCGGCCTGGGCCGGCGGCACGCCGGTGGCGATGAGCCGGCACGCTCTGGCCACCCGGGCAACGTCCTGCTCGCTGTAGCGCCGGTGTCCACCCACCGTACGGACGCTGGGACTCAGGCCGTAGCGACGATCCCAGGTCCGCAACGTCGGAGTCGTGACGCCCAGGCGGCGAGACACCGCACCGACCCCCCAGAGCAGACAGGTCTGCCCGGGGTCGCCTGCGCCCTCCGCCCGGTCCGCCATGGCGCTCATCTTCGCCCCGGCAACCAGGAGTCGCATCTCACAACCGACCGTGCAGTTACCAGAACGGTGCCTTCATTGGTGAGACGGCCCTTGTGCAACCGGCGACGGCCTGCGTAACTTTTGCTGCAGTTCGCCCTAACCCCAGACCCCGGTCAGTGCGAGAGGTAGTCAATGGCTAACATCGCTCGGTTGCCGATGCCACTCATGGACGTCTACGACTGGCAGTACGACGGCGCGTGTCGCGAGGCCGACCCGGCCCTGTTCTTCTCCCCCGAATCCGAGCGTGGACCACGCCGGCACGCTCGCGAGAACGCCGCCAAGATGTACTGCCAGCGGTGCCCTGTCGTGGACCAGTGCCTGCGGCACGCGCTCAAGGTCAAGGAGCCGTACGGGGTGTGGGGGGGTCTGAGCACGTCCGAGCGAGCGGCCGCGGAGGTCCAGCCGGTTGCTGTTTGACCCGAGCCGAGCCCGGTACAGCGGTCAAGCCCAGAACACCCGCTTGACGACGGCCTGAGCCCGACGTGCCGTCCGCCGCCATTCCTCGACCACCTCCTCGCTGGCCAGCGGCGACATCCCGAACAGGTAGGCCACCCCCGCCCGATCGCGGAGGTCGCGCGGCAGCGAGTCCGACGGGCGGCCCCGCACCTGCATCACCGCGTTGCGCAACCGCTGGGCCAACCGCCACGCCCGTACCAGGTCACGTCCGTCCTCGGCGGTGATCAGATCGGCATCGACGGCCGCCAGCAGTGCCGCGACCGTCCGGGTGGTGCGCAGCCCCGGCACCCGGGCGGCGTGTCGCATCTGGATCAGCTGGGCGGTCCACTCCACGTCGCTCAAACCGCCCGGCCCGAGCTTCAGGTGCAGGGCGGGGTCCGCGGCACGCGGCAACCGCTCGGCGTCCATCCGGGCCTTGATCCGGCGGATCTCCGCCTCCGCCGCCGCGTCGAGCCCGTCGGCCGGCCAGCGCAGCGGGTCGATCAGGGCATGAAAGCGTCCGCACACCTCGGGATCCCCGACCACCGCCTCGGCTCGCAGCAGCGCCTGCGCCTCCCACGGTTGAGACCACCGGGCGTAGTAGGCGGCGTATGACGCCAGGCTGCGGACCAGCGGACCCTGCCGGCCCTCCGGCCGCAAGCTGGCGTCCAGCTCCAGCGGCGGACTCGTCCGTGGTCCAGCGAGCAGGTGTCGCATGCGCCCGGCAACCGCCTGGGCGGCCTCGGTGGCCCGGCGTTCCTCGGTGCCGGTGACCGGGACGTGACAGAACAAGACGTCCGCATCGCTGGCGAAACCCATCTCGTGGCCGCCGAGCCGTCCCATCGACACCACCGCCATCCGTGCCGGCAAGGGGGTGCCGAGGTCCGCCGCCACCGCGGCCGAGGCGGCGGACAGGGCGCCCGACAAGGTGGCGGTGGCCACGTCGGTCAGCGCCTCGCCGACGGCGTCGACGTCGAGCTGGCCCAGCGCGTCCCCGATCGCGATCCGGCACAGCTCGCGTCGCCGCATCGCGCGTACCGCCGCGATCGCGGACTCCGGGTCGGGGTGTCGCCTGGTCGCCGCCGCGACCTCGGTTCCCAGCGCACCGGGTGGTCGGGGTGCAAGGTCCCGACCCCCGAGCAGGGCCACCGAGTCCGGGGTTCCCATCAGCAGCTCGGTGGCCAAGCGGCTGCCGCTCAGCACCCGGGCGAGCTGCTCGGCCGCTGCCCCCTCGTCGCGCAGGCGCTGCAGGTACCAGTGCGTCCGGCCCAGCTGGTCAGAGACCTTGCGGAAGGCGAGCAGCGCGGCATCGGGGTCGGGGCCTTCGGCGAACCAGCCGAGCACGGCCGGCAGCAGCTGACGCTGGATCGCGGCGCGCCGCGACAGGCCGCCGGTGAGGGCTCTCAGGTGGGTCAGGGCGCCACGCGGGTCGAGGTAGCCCAGGGCGGTCAGCCGGTCGCGCGCGGACGCCGGACTCAGCCGTAGCTGGCCGGTCGGCAGCGCCGCCACCGCCTCGAGCAGCGGCCGATAGAACAGCTTCTCGTGCAACCGGCGGACCTCACGCGCACAGGCCTGCCAGTCGGCGCGCAGCCGCTCCACCGGCTGGGTGCGGTGGCCGATGGCGCGTCCGAGCCGCCGCAGCGCCTCGTCGTCGTCGGGCACAAGCTGGGTACGGCGCAGTCGCCACAGCTGGAGGCGGTGCTCGAGAGTGCGCAGGAACCGGTACGAGCTAGCGAGCGCTGCACCGTCCTCGCGGCCGACGTAACCGCCGACGGTGAGTGCGGCCAGGGCGTCGAGCGTGCTGGCGCTGCGGACATCGTGGTCGTCTCGACCGTGCACGAGCTGCAGCAGCTGCACGGCGAACTCGACGTCGCGGAGCCCGCCGGGCCCGAGCTTGAGCGCGCGGTCGACCTGCGCCGCGGGGATGTGGTTCACGACGGTGCGGCGCATCGTCCGCACCTCGGCGACGAACCCGGGCCGCTCCCCCGCCTGCCACACCAGTGCCGCTGCGGCGTCGGCGTAGGCCCGACCCAGCTCGGGGTCACCAGCCGCCGGCCGGGCCTTGAGCAGCGCCTGGAACTCCCAGGTGTGCGCCCACCGCTGGTAGTAGCCGAGGTGGCTGTCCAAGGTCCGGCTCAGCGGGCCGGACCTGCCCTCGGGCCGCAGTCCGGCGTCCACCGGCCAGATGGACCCGGCCGCGGTGTGCTCGGAGCAGATCCGCATCATCGCCGCGGCCAGCCGCGTCGCGGCCCGCAGCGCCGCGTCCGGGCTGGTGCCGGCGGTGGACTCGTGGCAGAACACGACGTCGACGTCGCTCACGTAGTTGAGCTCGCGCCCCCCGCACTTGCCGAGCGCGATGACCGCCAGCCGGCACCGGCCGGCCTCGTCCGGGAGCTCGGCCGCGGCCTGCCGCAGCGCGACCTGAAGCGTCGCGTCGGCCAGGTCCGAGAGCGCGGCCGCCACCTGGTCGAGGCCGGCCGCGCCGGTGAGGTCGTCGGCGGCGATCCGCAGCACCCGCCTGCGGTAGCCGACGCGCAGTGCATCCGGGCCACCGGCGACGGTCTCGTCGTCGGCCAACCCGGGCGGGACGGTGGCGCCGTCGGCGAGGTCGTGCCAGTGCTCGGGGTGCGCCGCGAGGTGGTCGCCGAGCGCCAGGCTGGCGCCACACACCGCGACCAGCCGCGCCACCAGCACGTCATCCTCGGCCAGCACCGCGCGCAGCTGGTCGGCATCCGGAGACGACTCCACCAGCCGGGCCAGGCCGGCCAGCGCGGCGTCGGGGTCGGCGGCTGCGGAGACGTGTCCGAGTACTGCTTCGAGGGTGCCCGCGTCGATGGCCCCCGCGTCGACGGCCCCGGTGTCGACGGCGCCCGCGTCGACGGCGCCGGTGGCCAATGCGTCAAGGTGCCGGGCGGCGGTCCTGGTGTCCAGCAGCCCCGCCCGGGCCAACCGGCCGGGCACCGAGGCCGGCCGGGTGGTGGTCACCATCCGGCGCTCACCGAGTCGCGGCCAGCGGGGTCGCAGGCCGACCGGCCAGCACCAGCCGGGCGAAGCCGGTCGCGAGCGGCTCCCATGCGGCCCGGACCTGCGGCTCGCCCGCAGTCAGGTCGCACCACAGCTGGTGCTCGGGGGCGCTCGCCGCCGGTGGATCCTGCTGCATCCAGGCGGTCACGACGTCGAGGCCCGCCTCGGGGTGTGCCTGGATCCCCCAGGCACAGGGGGTCACCCGCATCGCCTGCAGCGCGCCGCTCGGGGTGTGAGCCAGCGCCACCGCGCCCGGAGGCAGGACCGTGACGACGTCGATGTTCCAGTGCACGGCCAGCGGCTGGTCGTACCCACCAGCACGCACCAAGGGGCCGAACAGCTCGTCGCCATCGGCATGTTCGGTCCAGCCGACGGGCAGCAGGCCGCATTGCCGGCCTGCAGTATGCCGCTCCACCCGCCCGCCGGCGGCGACGGCCAGCAACTGGTGGCCCAGGCAGATGCCGAGCGTGGGCACCCCCTTGTCGCAGGCTTCGGCAAGCAGTGTGCGGGTAGGGGCAAGCCAATGGTGGTCGGCGTCGTCGACGGCCCCCATCGCCCCGCCGAGCACGAGCAAGCCGGCGTGGTCGCCGAGCCCGGCCGGCAGCGGCTCACCGTCGTACGGTCGCCGCACGTCCAGCTCGACCCCGGTGGATCCCAGCCACTGCCCGAACCACGCCGGTGGGCATTCGTCCTCGTGCTGCACCACCAGGACCGGTTGCCGCTCGCTCACGGCCCGAGGCTAGCCGCCAGGGCAACCCCCCGTGATGTTCATGGGCAGCATCCCAGGCCCCTAGGCAGGCGACGGAAGGGGGAAATTCGCGCTCCAGTGCGGCGGGGTGCGCCTCGTCCCGCGCAAGCGCGGACGGATCTTCCGACCCGTGGGCCGTCATAGCAACCCAGCCGTCGGAACATCCGTGCGGCCGCGCGCAGGCGCGCACGAATCTTCCGACCCGTGGGCCGTCATAGCAACCCAGCCGTCGGAACATCCGTGCAGCGGCCGCCGGCGGCGCGGCCCGCGCGCCGGCGCAGACGAATCTTCCGACCCGTGGGCCGTGATAGCCACCAAACCGTCGGAACATTCGTGCGGCGGCCCGCCGGCTGGCGCGGCCCGCGCGCCGGCGGGACGGATCTTCCGACCTATGGGCTGCCATAGCGACCAAACCGTCGGAACATTCGTGAGGCGGCGCGGGGACGCGGACGGATCTTCCGACCTGTGGGCCGCCATGGCCACCGAGACGTCGGAAGATCGGGTGAGGCGAGCGGGGAAGTCAGAGCATGGGTCAGAGCACGGGTCAGAGCACGGGGAGCATGGTGTCCAGCTCGTACTGGCTCACCTGGCGGCGGTAGTCGTGCCATTCGGCCCGCTTGTTGCGCAGGAAGAACTCGAAGACGTGCTCGCCCAGCGTCTCAGCCACCAGCTCGCTGGACTCCATCACCCTGATCGCCTGGTCGAGGTTGTGCGGGAGCGGCTCGAGGCCGAGCGCGTGCCGCTCGCCGTCGGTGAGCGCCCACACGTCGTCCTCCGCCTCGGCCGGGAGCTGGTAGCCCTCCTCGACCCCCTTCAGCCCGGATGCCAGCAGCAGCGCAAACGCGAGATAGGGGTTGCAGGCGGCGTCGATGGACCGCGCCTCGACCCGCGTGGACTGCCCCTTGTGCGGCTTGTACATGGGCACTCGCACCAGTGCCGATCGGTTGTTGTGCCCCCAGCACACGTACGACGGCGCCTCGCCCCCACCGAGCAGCCGCTTGTACGAGTTCACCCACTGGTTGGTCACCGCGGTGATCTCGGCCGAGTGGCGCAGCAACCCGGCGATGAAGGAGCGGCCGGTCTTGGACAGCTGGTACTCGGCACCGGCCTCGAAGAACGCATTGCGCTCACCCTCGAACAGCGACAGGTGGGTGTGCATCCCCGAGCCGGCGTGCTCGGTGAACGGCTTGGGCATGAACGAGGCGTACGTCCCCTGACCCAGCGCCACCTCCCGGACGACCACCCGGAAGGTCATGATGTTGTCGGCCGTCGACAGTGCGTCGGCGTAGCGCAGGTCGATCTCCTGCTGCCCGGGCGCACCCTCGTGATGGCTGAACTCCACCGAGATGCCCATCGACTCCAGCATCGTGATGACCTCGCGGCGGAAGTCCTGGCCGCCCTGCGCGGTGTGGTCGAAGAAGCCGGAGTTGTCCACCGGCACGGGAGTAGCACCGGGTTCGGGGCGGTGCTGGAGCAGGAAGAACTCGATCTCGGGATGGGTGTAGAAGGTGAAGCCGAGGTCCTGGGCGCGCGACAGTGCCCGCTTGAGCACGTGCCGCGGGTCGGCGTACGACACCCCGCCGTCGGGGAGCAGGATGTCGCAGAACATCCGTGCGGTGGCCGGGCCGTTGCCGCGCCAGGGCAGGATCTGGAAGGTCGTAGGATCGGGACGGGCGAGCATGTCTGACTCGTGCACCCTGGCGAACCCCTCGATCGCCGAGCCGTCGAAGCCGATCCCTTCGTCGAAGGCGTTGTCGAGCTCGGCCGGCGCCACGGCGACCGACTTCAAGAAGCCCTGCACGTCGGTGAACCACAGCCGTACGAAGCGGACGTCCCGCTCCTCCAGCGCTCGCAGCACGAAGTCCTCCTGCTTGCCCATGGCCACAGTCTGTCCGACGCTCGGCGCATGCTCCTGTCGGACCCCGCGCGCAGGCTGCCCAGGCGGCTGGTCCAGTTGTTCGCCGGGTTGCTGCTGTACGGATTCTCGATGGGGCTGCTGGTCCGCTCGGATCTCGGTGTCATTCCCTGGGACGTCCTGCATCAGGGGGTGTCCCGGCAGATCGGCTGGAGCCTCGGCACGGTGACGATCGCGGTCGGCGTGGTCGTGCTGCTGGCCTGGATCCCGCTGCGTGAGCGACCGGGGATCGGCACCGTGAGCAACGTGGTGGTCATCGGTCTCGCGGTCGACGCCACCTTGTGGCTGCTGCCACCCCTCGACGGCCTGGCGCTAAGGGTGTTGTTCGCGCTGGCCGGCATCATGCTCAACGCGGTGGCCACCGCCGCATACATCGGCGTGGACCTCGGTCCCGGACCGCGAGATGGCCTGATGACCGGGCTGGTCCGCCACACCGGCGGCTCGGTGTTCTTGGTCCGCACCAGCATCGAGTTGGCGGTAGTGGTGTCCGGGTTCCTGCTGGGTGGGACGCTCGGCGTGGCCACCGCGGTCTACGCCGTGTCGATTGGATCCCTCGTCCACGTGCTGCTGCCGAGGCTCCGGGTTGAGCCGGGCTGAGGACGGCCGCCGAGCTCAGCCAGATTCCGTGGCGCCCATGCGTCGGCGCCGAAGGCCCGGCAGCCTGGGCGGGTCGACACGGCGACGCAGTGACCGGTCGGCCTCCCCCTGGGCCACCCGGCACAACAACACGAGCGGGCTGCCGAGAAGGAGTACGGACAGCGCCCGCTGCCAGGCCTGCGCTCCGGGCAGGTACCCGTCGGGCGCCATCCCCGCCAGCACGGCGACCGCGCCGAGCAGCAAGGCAATCGACCAGGTGACCGCGGCCAGACGCCACCCGAACGCGCTCCAGGACGTGGTCGGCAGGTCCGAACGCGCGGTCCCGGACACGGCCACGCGGTCGTCGAGGTCGCGCAGTGCATCCGCCAGCGCGCGAGCCGAACCCCGTCCGGTCAGATCGAGGCTGGCACCGGGGCTCTCGATCCGCAGGCTCCAACCCGAGCCGTCTGCACGTCCATCCAGATATGCCGACGTTACATCGACCAGACGTACAGACATATCGGGGTCAGCGACACCGACCAGCTCGTACCTATTCGTGCGTGCCACCGCCAACAGCTCCCGGGTACCGGCCGCGCTGGAACGTAGTCGGCTGAGCAGGTCTTGCGCGCGTCCCCGGTCCGGGTGCGGGTAGCCGAGCAGCCAGCCGTCGAGGACGACAACATCGGCACTCTGCGGCGCGGACCGTTTGCGTGCTCCGATCGTGACGCGGGCGGTGAACGCGGTGAGCGGCAGCTCGTCGAGGCCACCCACCGGTGGCTCGGCGTCGTCCCACGGGGAGTCGACGGCCACCTCGAGGTCACGCAGCCAGCTAAGCAACGGCTGCGGGTCGCGCTCAGCGACCGCCTCCGCGATGCGGCTGTCGACCGTCAGCGGCTTGTCGTCCGAGCCGATGAGCTGGGCACCCCACAGATCGTCCCACCGCAGGGTGGCCCGACCCTGCTCCACCAGGACGACCCGGACGGCGGCGGCGAGCAGGGTGACAACAGCGGCGTCGCGCTGGTGCTCCCCCTTGTGGTCGGCCTCGTCGAAGACGGTGACCGCTTCGGCCGGGGGTTCCGGGGCCGGTCCGGCCCTGAGCCGATCGGGGTGGCGTGCCAGCAGCGCACCGGTGAGCGGCACCCGGTCGAAGGCTTCGGAGCCCGCCGGACGGTGGGCGGTGCTGCGCGCCAGCAGCTCCAGCAGTTCGGTCAGGGTCCGCGGCCAGCGTCCGGCGACGTGCACCACCACAGGGAGGCCGTTGTCTCGCTCGCGTCGCCAGAACTCCAGCCACACCTTGGTTGGCGAATCGGATCGTGCCACCAGCGATGCCTGCCTCCCGTCGCAATCGGCTAACCGTTCGGCCAGCCTCCGGTCGGTGACCACCTGGTCGGCGAGCAGGGACGACGCGGGGCGCAGCACCACCCGCTGCCTGCGTTCGAACAGCACCCCGACCCGGTCGCTCTCGGCCAGCGTCGCCATCGCGCCCGCTGTAGGAGCATCGAGGCCCAGCCCAACGCTCTGGGCCACCTGCCGGCGGGTCGCCTCCAGCTCCTCGACCTCACGCAGAGCCTGCAGCTCCGCCTCGTCGGCCTCGGTGGGACGCAGCCGGCGTGGCTTGGAACCTTCCCCCCAGTCGCGAACCGCGTCCAGCAGCACCAGCCGGCCGGAGCGGAGGTGTCGACCGAGCCGGCGCACCACCATGCCGACGACCGGGGTTCGGTCGCTGTTCAGCCGGGCATCGTCGAGGCGCGCCGCCAGGACCAGCCCCGGGCGTACCTGTGGGTCGTGAACGGCCCGCATCACCGAGACCTGCCCGGCCAGCAGCCGGTCCAGCTCGGCGACGTCGAGGTGCCACAGCAGCGGCGCACCGATGTAGAGCACCGGGTCGTCAGGGTCGGGCTCGAGCCTGACAACGGGCTCGACGACCACCCACACCTCGGTGGGGCAGCGCACGCCGAGCTCGGCGGCGAGCTGAGCCAGGTGCTGGTGCAGGCCGCGCTCGAACAGAACATGCATCGACGTCCCGTGGCGAGGTGCCGGTGCGCGGCGCAGTGCGTCGGCCAGCGCCAGCCGGACATATCCGGCGAGGAAGGCGAGTGGCCAGCCGACCAGCAGCACAGCGGTGCCCGTGAGCACCCCGGCCACCCCCGCCAGGAAGCCGGTGACGCACCCGGCCAGTGCGGCGGCGTTGGTGCGGCGCACGCGGCGGACAAGCGACGCCGCGGCACGCTCGGCGTCGCGGCGCGCGGCTCGCGACGTCCGCACCTGGACGGGCGAGGCGAGCGCGGTCATGGCGGGTCCCTTGTGAGCTGGCGGTGCGGGAGCGCCAAGGTACTCAGGCTGTAGCACACTGAGTAAGTATAAAATTACTAAGAGTAGCTGAACGGTGGATCGTCGCCAGCCCTACGATTGACCCGTGCTCCAGCTGAGGTTGGCCCTGGCCCAGGTCGACCCCACCGTTGGCGCACTCGCGGACAACGCGGACCTGGTCGCCCGTATGGCCGCCGAGGCCGCGGGGGCCGGTGCGCATGTGGTGGCGTTCCCGGAGATGACCCTGACCGGGTACCCCATCGAGGACCTAGCGCTGCGCGCCTCGTTCATCGAGGCGTCCCGGCAGGGACTGGTCGAACTCGCCCGCCGGCTGGATGCCGACGGGCTCGGCGAGCTGGTGGTCGTCGTGGGCCACGCGGACCGGGTAGAGGACGCCGCCCCCCGGCTGGGCGTACCCAAGGGCTCGCCGCGCAACGCGGTCGGCGTACTGCACCGCGGTCTGGTCGTGCTGGGCCAGGCCAAGCACCACCTGCCCAACTACGGGGTCTTCGACGAGGCCCGCTACTTCGTGCCCGGTGACACCCTGAACGTGGTCCGCGTCCACGGTGTCGACATCGCGCTGGCGGTCTGCGAGGACCTGTGGCAGGACGGCCCCTCCGCCGCGTCGGCCACGGCCGGCGCCGGTCTGCTGCTGGTCGTCAACGGCTCCCCGTATGAGCGCGCAAAGGACGACACCCGCCTGGAGCTGTGCGCGCGACGGGCGCGCGAGGGCGGCTGCGCGCTGGCGTACGTCAACCTGGTGGGCGGCCAGGACGAGCTGGTGTTCGACGGTGACTCGCTGGTGGTCGACGCCTCGGGCGAGCTGATCGCCCGGGCCGGTCAGTTCAGCGAGCAGCTGCTGGTCGTCGACCTCGACCTCCCGCCCGCTGCAGACGACCGGCAGCTGGACACGCCATCCTCGTCAGGCGGTCTGCGCTTACAGCGGACCGTCTTGTCCGAGGACCCGGTACCGGCGTACGAGCCGACTGGTCACGACATCGCCGACCAGCTGGACGATCTGGCCGAGGTATGGCAGGCGCTGGCCACCGGCCTGGCCGGTTACGTCCGCAAGAACGGTTTCGGCTCGGTGCTGCTGGGGATGTCGGGTGGGATCGACTCGACCGTCGTCGCCGCCCTGGCGTGCGACGCCATCGGCGCCGGCAACGTGCACGGCGTGTCCAACCCGAGCGTCTGGTCCACCGAAGGCTCACGCACCGATGCGGCCGAGGCCGCCCGACGGATGGGTCTTCACCTGCGCACGGTGGAGATCGCGCCGCTCACCGAAACCTTCGATGAGACCGTGCCTGGCCTGGAGGGGGTGGCGGCCGAGAACCTGCAGGCACGACTTCGGGCGGTGATCTGGATGGCGCTTTCCAACGCGGAGGGGCACCTGGTGCTGGCCTGCGGCAACAAGTCGGAGCTGGCCACCGGGTACTCCACCATCTACGGCGACGCCGTCGGTGGCTTCGCGCCGATCAAGGACGTCCCGAAAACGCTGGTGTGGGAGCTGGCGCGGTGGCGCAACTCGCGGGCGGCCGAGCTCGGGGACGCGCCCCCGATCCCGGAGGGGGTGATCGCCAAGCCGCCGAGCGCCGAGCTGCGCCCAGGCCAGCTGGACAGCGACTCGCTGCCGGACTACGCGCTGCTCGACGACATCCTCGACGGCTACGTCGAGCAGGACGCAAGCTCGGCCGAGCTGGTGGCGCGCGGTCTCGACCCGGAGGCGGTCGCCCAGGTGCTGCGGCTGGTGGACGGCGCGGAGTGGAAGCGCCGCCAGTACCCGCCGGGGCCGAAGATCTCGGCCCGCAACTTCGGTCGTGACCGGCGGCTGCCGATCACGAACGCCTGGCGCGAGCCCACCTGACCGCGATCCCCGGCAGGTGGTCACGGTTGACGGCCGCCCACGCAGCGTCGGGGCATGCCAGGCTGGTCGGGTCCGGGGACCCCAGCCACGGGGCCTCGAGATGAGGAGATCGACATGTCCGAGGTCACGGCCGAGCAGCCCGCTCCCGCGTCGCGTCGCATTCGCATCCACCACCTGCACGAGATGAAGGGCCGCGGCGAGCGCTGGGCGATGCTCACCGCGTACGACCAGTACGCCGCCGCCACGTTCGACGAGGCCGGCATCCCGGTGCTGCTGGTGGGCGACTCGGCGAGCAACAACGTCTACGGCAACGACACATCCCTGCCCGTGACGATGGACGAGATGGTCCCACTGGTACGCGCGGTGACCCGCTCCGTACGTCGCGCGCTCGTCGTCGCCGACCTGCCCTTTGGTTCGTACCAGGCGTCGCCGCAGCAGGCGTTCGATAGCGCGGTGCGGTTCATGAAGGAGGCCGGCGCGCACGCGGTCAAGCTCGAGGGCGGGCTGGCAATGGTGCCGCAGGTACGGCTGCTCACCGACGCGGGGGTGCCGGTGATGGCGCACGTCGGCTTCACGCCGCAGAGCGAGCACAGCCTCGGCGGCTACCGGGTGCAGGGTCGTGGCGAGGGTGCCGGCCGCTTGCTCGAGGAGGCCGTGGCGCTCCAGGAGGCCGGCGCGTTCGCGGTGGTGCTGGAGATGGTGCCGGGAGACGTCGCCGCGGAGGTCTCCAGCAAGCTGGCGATCCCCACCATCGGCATCGGCGCCGGGCCGGGATGCGACGCGCAAGTGCTGGTCTGGCAGGACATGTCCGGGTTGCGCACCGGCAAGGTGCCACGCTTCGTCAAGCGGTACGCCGACGTGCACGGGGTGTTGCTGGAGGCGGCTCGGGCGTACGCCGCGGAGGTCGCAGACGGCACGTTCCCCGCCGCGGAGCACACGTTCGACTAGCCCTGACCGGCTGCTAGCCGGCTGAGGTCGGCGCCGCCACGTCCAGCTGGGCCGCCAGCACGTCTCGCGCCTCGACGAGGGACGGGCCGTACCAGGTGAGATGTCGTCCGGACACGAGCGCGCACGGTGTCTGCCCGAACGACTCCGGCCCGTCGCCGGCGCCGAACGCGTACGGCTCGTCCGGCAGCACCACGATCTCGTAAGCCGGCAGATCGGCCAGGGCGATGCGCGGGTAGCGATCGGCGTGCAAGGCGAGCACGTTGTCGACCCCGAGCCTGGCCAGCACGTCGCCGGCGAAGGTGTCGCGGCCCAGCGCCATCCACGGGCGCCGCCAGATCGGCACCAGCGCCGTACGCCGTGACCCCACCCACGGCGCCGCCCAGACTCGCTCGGCCGCGTCGACCCAGTCGACACGGCTAGCCCCGAGCGCTGCGAGCAGGGAGCGCAGCTGGTCGAGCGCCTGCGGCACCGTCTCGGGGTCAGTGACCCAGACCCGCAAGCCGGCGGAGCGCAACGCGTCGATGTCGGAGGACCGGTTCTCCTCCGCATTCACCACCACCAGGTCGGGACGCAGGGCAACGACGCCAGCGACATCGGGGTTCTTGGTACCGCCCACGCGGGTCACGTCCAAGTCGGCCGGATGCGTGCACCACGCCGTGGCACCGACCAAGGCGCCAGGCACGGTGTGGGCGACCGCCTCGGTGAGCGACGGCACCAGGCTCACAACGCGCGACACCACACACACCTTAGGAGCCGCGCCACCCTCGAGCGGCTCCCCTCAGCCGTCGATGCGAGACCCGCCTGGCTGGTGCTCGATCGGGTATCAGACGTCGGTGACGCGGATCCCGGCGTGCGCCTTGTACCGCCGGTTGATCGCGATCAGGTTGGCGGTCAGCCCCTCCACCTGGCCCGCGTTCCGCAGCCGGCCGGCGAAGATCCCCCGCATCCCGGGGACCAACCCGGCTAGGGCGATCACCAGGTCGGCCGCTGCACGGTCGTCGCCGAGCACCAGCACGTCGGTCTCGATCGTAGGTAGCTGCGGGTCGAGCAGCAGCACCGCCGAGACGTGCTGGAACGCCGCCACGACCCGGCACCGGGGCAGCAGCGCTGCCGCCTGTTCAGCCGCGCTCCCCTCCGCAACCCCCAACGCGTACGGCCCCCGGCCGTCGAAGCCGAGCGGGTTGACGGTATCGACGACGATAAGGTCCCGCAGGGCGGGCTCGAGCTCGCGCAGCGTGTCACCGTGCGCGGCCCAGGGGACCGACACCACCACGACATCGGCGTCCGGCACGACATCGGCGTTGGCACCGCCGGTGACCGGCCGGGACAGGTCGGATCCAGCCAGCCGTCGCGCGATGTCCTGCACCTCGACGGCTGCCGCGGCGGCACGGTCCGGGTCACGCGAGCCCAACGTCACCGCGAGCCCGGCCGCGGCGAGACGGCAGGCCAGCCCGCGCCCCTGCTGGCCGGTGCCGCCGAGGATCGCGAGCCGCGTCCCGGTCAGGTCGTCGGACGGCACAGCGGCAACCCTATGGGCCGACCGGGCATCCCTCGCGGGGCGCCGTGGCAGCCGTCACTCGAGGTCGTCGTTCCAGTTGGGGTCGCTGTCCCAGGTCTCGTTGCGCTCGGCGACCTTCTCCAGCGCTCGCTCTGCCTCCGCCCGCGTCGGGTACGGGCCGAGCCGGTCGCGAGCCGGGCACCCCTGCTGGGCCTCGACGGTGTGGTGCTCGAGGCAGAAGTAGTACCTGTCGGCCATGAAGACATCCTGCACCCGTACGCGAGCCGCTCCTACACTCGACGGCATGTCCCCCACCGCTCCGGCCAGCGATGTGCTCGTGCCGCACACGGTCTCACCGCGCCGCCCGGTGCCCGCCACGATCGCCCGACCCGACTACGTCGACCGCCCCCGCGTCACCAAGTACGCCGGGCCGGACGCACAGCCGCCCGAGGTGGTCGAGCGGATGCGGGCTGCGAGCCGGCTGGCCGCGCAGGCGCTGGACGCCGTCGAGGCCGCGATCGCACCCGGCGTCACCACCGACGATCTGGACCGGGTCGGGCACGACTTCCTGGTCGGCCACGGCGCGTACCCCTCGACGCTCGGCTATCCCGGCGGTGGCTCACCGCCGTACCCCAAGTCGCTGTGCACGTCGGTCAACGAGGTGATCTGCCACGGCATCCCAGACGCTCGGCCGCTCGAGAACGGCGACATCGTCAACGTCGACATCACCGCCTATCTGACGATCGACGGAATCGGGGTGCACGGCGACACCAACAAGACCTACCCCGTCGGGGACGTCACCGACGAGGACCGGCAGCTGATCGAGCGCACCCGCGAGGCGCTCACCCGCGCCATCCGGGCCGTTCGGCCGGGGCGGCAGGTCAACGTGATCGGCCGCGTGATCGAGGCGTACGCCAAGCGTTTCGATTACGGCGTGGTGCGAGACTTCACCGGTCACGGAGTCGGCCCCGCCTTCCACACGGGCCTCGTCATTCCGCACTACGACGACCCCCGATTCGACAGTGTGCTCGAACCCGGCATGACGTTCACCATCGAACCGATGCTCACGCTGGGCACCATCGACTGGGACATCTGGGACGACGGCTGGACCGTCACGACCAAGGACAAGCGGCGCACCGCGCAGTTCGAGCACACCCTGGTGGTCACCGCCGATGGCGCCGAGGTGCTGACCCTGCCCTGACCGGACCTACGCCAAGACCTTCCTGCAGTCGCGACAGCCGGAGTGCCTCGAGGCGGCTGCGTGGTTCTTCTGCACACACGAGAAGGCCGGCGGCCGGATGCTGCGACGCGGCAGCTCAGCACAGCGGCGCCCGCTATACCCGCCCCAGCCTCAAGACCGACATCTGTGATGGCGGCCGGCGACGCCTGGGAGGATGTCGTGTCGTTCACCTGCAATCTAAGGAGTGAGCCCATGCAGGCTGTCCGGTGGCACGGGGTGCGCGACGTACGGGTCGACGACGTCCCCGATCCCACGCTCGAGGCGCCGACCGACGCGATCATCCAGGTGACGTCGTCCGGATTGTGCGGCTCAGACCTGCACCTGTACGAGACTCTCGGTCCGTTCATGGGTGTCGGCGACATCCTGGGCCACGAGCCGATGGGGATCGTGCAGGAGGTTGGCTCCGAGGTCGGCAACCTGAGCGTGGGCGACCGGGTCGTCATCCCGTTCCAGATCTCGTGTGGCCAGTGCTGGATGTGCGGCTCTGGCTTGTTCTCGCAGTGCGAGACCAGCCAGGTGCGAGAGCAGGGCACGGGGGCTGCCTTGTTCGGCTTCAGCAAGCTGTACGGCGAGGTGCCCGGTGGTCAGGCCGAGTACC
>Ga0136622_10000231_pt1 | contig 22170 bp, 22 predicted proteins | sample AntDrymUQ4482106_2_FD_104803 | JGI IMG/M metagenome (GOLD analysis project Ga0136622, IMG submission 104803) | Polar desert sand microbial communities from Dry Valleys, Antarctica - metaG UQ448 (21.06) | ecosystem: Environmental > Terrestrial > Soil > Desert | place: Antarctica: Dry Valley...
CCGCGCGATCTCAGCGGACAGCGCTTCGCTCAAGACGCTCCGGTCCCGCACCGCCTCCGCGAGCTCGAAGGACGGTTTGTAGGTGACCGCGGCACTGGTGCGGTCGGCGGTGGCATCGGCAGCGACGCGTGCATATGCGGTGCCGAGGTACGGCTGGAGGGCGTCGACGAGCTGGAGCCGGGCGGCGAGCAGCTCGGCGCCGGTATGGGCCAGGTGCTCGTCCCACACGTCGAGCGTCGCGACGGCCGCATCGCCTGATGTACCCCGGCGTGCGAAACCAGCCGTCTTGAGCAAGGTGTTGCGCTGGCGGAGTATCCGGTCGTAGTCGGCCTTGACCCCGGCGAACCGGGGAGAGCGCAGCACGAGCAGCTTGTCCAGGAAGCCGCGGCGGTCCGACGGGTCGCGCTTGACCAGGGCGAGGTCCTCAGGCGAGAACAGCACCGCACGCATCCAGCCGAGCACGTCGCGAGCGCGCGGCAGCTGCGAGCGGTTGACGCGCGCGCGGTTGGCCTTGCCCGGGTTGATCTCCACCTCGAGCAGGGCGCTGCGCTCGTCACGTACGACCGACGCGCGGATCACCGCCTGGCTGGCACCGGCGCGGACGAGCGGCGCATCGCTGGCGACCCGGTGTGAGCCGAGGGTGGCAAGGTAGTCGATCGCCTCGACCAGGTTGGTCTTGCCGTGGCCGTTGGCGCCGATGAAGGCCGTCGTGCCCGCGGACAACGGCACGTCGACCTGCTCATAGGAACGAAAGTCGTGCAGCGAGAGGTGGGTTACGTGCACGGCGGCCTCGACAGGTCTGGTCGAGCGGCGGTCAGCTGGTCTGTGCGTCGTCGTTCGCCTTCGGCGGAGCACCGGCCCGGACGGCGTGGCCACCGAACTGCTGACGCATCGCGGCGACGGCCTTCATCGCCGGGGACTCGTCCTGCCGGGAGGCGAAACGGGCGAACAGTGACGCTGAGATCGCATGCATCGGCACCGCGTGCTCGATGGCCGCTTCCACGGTCCACCGGCCCTCACCGGAGTCGTCGGCCCAGCCGGCGATCTTGGACAGGCCCGGGTCCTCCTCCATCGCCGTGACCAGAAGGTCGAGGAGCCAGGAGCGCACGACCGTGCCCTCGCGCCAGGAGTCGAAGACCTCGGTGACGTTGTCCACGAGCTGGGCCTTCACCAACAGCTCGTATCCCTCGGCGTAGGCCTGCATCATCGCGTACTCGATACCGTTGTGGACCATCTTCGAGAAGTGACCCGCCCCGACGCGCCCGGCGTGGACGAAGCCGGAGTCGGCCGGCGGCTTCAGGGCATCGAAGGCCGGCTGCACCTTGGCGACGTCCTCTGCCGATCCGCCCGCCATCAGCGCATAGCCGTTGTCCAGACCCCAGACGCCGCCGCTCACGCCGCAGTCGATGAACCCGATGCCCTTCTCGCCGAGCTCGGCGTGGTGGCGCTCGTCGTCGGTCCAGCGTGAGTTGCCTCCGTCGACGACGACGTCCCCCTCGCTCAGGAGCTCGCCGAGCCGCGCGACGACGTCTCGGGTCGGGTCGCCCGAGGGCACCATCACCCACACCACCTTGGGCGAGGGAAGGGCGTCGACGAGGGCCTCCACCGAGTCGACGTCGCTGACGTCCGGATCTCGGTCGTAGCCGGTAACGGTGACGTCGCCCCGGCGCATCCGTTCGCGCATGTTGGCGCCCATCTTGCCCAGGCCGATCATTCCGAGGTGCATGTGCGGTCTCCCTGCGGTCGAAGGTTCAGTGGTGACGTCAGTTTTGCAGCCGGACGGGCATGATCAGGTAGCGGAACGCCAGGTCAGGATCGGCGCCGACCTCCGCGACGCCCGCCAACGCGGCCGGACGGGTGTGCTGGGTGAAGGCCAGCTGCACGACGGGGTCGGACATGACGTTGAGGCCTTCGAGCAGGTAGTGCGGGTTGAAACCGATCGAGATGTCCTCGCCCTCGATCGTCGCCTCGATCGCCTCCGACGCCTGTGCCTCGTCGCCGCTTCCCGCCTCTAGAAGCAGCTGTCCTTTCGCGAACGTCAGCCGAACCGGCGTGTTGCGCTCGGCTACCAGTGCGACGCGGCGTACCGACTCGATCAAGGACGCCGTAACGACGTACGCGACGGTCTGCGACTGGGTCTGGAACAGCTGGCGCACACGCGGAAACTCACCCTCGAGCAGGCGCGTCGTCGTCCGTCGCACCCCGCCGCCGGCAACACCTTCGAACCCGATGAGTCCTTCGCCCTGGTCGGCTGAAGAGATCGCTATCGTCACGTCCGCGCCGGAGAGCAGCGACTTGGCGGTGTCGGCGAGGACCCGGGCGGGTACGAGGGCGTGCGCGGAAAGGTCTGGTTGTTCGGGGTACCACGGTACGTCGCGCAGGCTGGCGCGGAACCTGTCGGTGGCCATCAGCGAGATGGTGGACCCCTCCATCTCCAGCCGCACGCCGGTCAGCAGGGGCAGCATGTCGTCTCGCCCGGCGGCGGCGACAGCTTGGCTCACCGCTGTGGCGAAGACGTCGGACTTTACCGAGCCGGTAGCGGTCGGCATCTCGGGAAGCTGGGGGTAGTCCTCGACCGGCATGGTCTGCAGGCTGAACCGGGCGCTGCCGCAGACGAGCGAGACCTTGACGCCATCGAGGGACACATCGACGGGTTTGGCCGGCAGGCTCTTGCAGATGTCGGCGAGCAAACGTCCCGACACCAGCGCGCGTCCTTCATCGGCAATCTCGGCCTCGACCGTTGCGCGCGCAGAGGTCTCGTAGTCGAACCCGGACAGGCGGAGTCCGTCAGAGGTGGTCTCGATGAGCAGACCGGCGAGGACCGGGACGCTGGGACGGGTCGGCAGGCTGCGAGCCGTCCACGCGACAGCGTCCGCCAAGGTGTCTCGGTCGATCCGAAATTTCACGGCGATGGCCTTCCAGTGTCGGTGGACGAGAATCCTGTCACGGCCGCCCGGTCACACCCTACTCAGGGCAGTTGTCCCCAGGTAGGGGCTTGGGAGTCTGGTACGAGCTATCTGTCCAACTAACTCTCATCACAGTCGTAGCACCTGTGCGTTCTCTGGATAACCGGCGTCTGCGCAGGTCACCTGGGGGACGGACCGGTGGACACGTTGTGGATGTCGTCGACCGTTGGTGCACGGCTCGGTGGACGGACGGCCGCCGTCCACCTGGCGTTCACCAACGGGGGGCAGTCTTCTGCGCCAATCCGCACGTTACGCACAGGTCCATCCCCAGCTGTGGTCCGACGTCAGGAGCGCTGCCGGGCGTGCTGCTTGATCCGGTTGGTGAGCTCGGTGACGTGGTTGTAGACGACCCGGCGCTCGGCCATCAGGGTGCGGATCTTGCGCTCGGCGTGCATCACCGTCGTATGGTCGCGGCCCCCGAACTGCTGGCCGATCTTGGGCAGGGAGAGGTCGGTGAGCTCTCGGCACAGGTACATGGCGATTTGCCGGGCCTGGACGAGCGAGCGGCTGCGGTTGGCGCCGCACAGCTCGTCGATGCTGAAGTCGGAGTACGCCGAGGTCTGCGCGATGATCAGGGCGGCGGTGATCTCGGGCTCGCCACCGGTGGGCAGCAGATCCTTGAGCACGATCTCTGCCAGCGGCAGGTCCACCGCCTGGTGGTTGAGACTGGCGAAGGCGGTAGCCCGGATCAGCGCCCCTTCGAGCTCGCGGATGTTGGTTTGGATCTTGCTGGCGATGAACTCCAGGACCTCATCGGGTGCGGTGAGCTTGTCGAGGGTCGCCTTCTTGCGCAAGATGGCGATGCGGGTCTCGAGGTCGGGCGGCTGGACGTCGGTGGTGAGGCCCCACTCGAACCGGCTTCGCAGCCGATCCTCCAGTGCCTCCAGGCCACGAGGTGGGCGGTCCGAGGTGATGACGATCTGCTTGTTGGCGTTGTGGAGCGTGTTGAAGGTGTGGAAGAACTCCTCCTGGGTCTGGATCTTGCCCTCGAGGAACTGGACGTCGTCGATCAGCAGGACGTCGACCTCGCGGTACCGGCGCTGGAAGGCCGCCGCCCGGTCGTCGCGGATCGCGTTGATGAAGTCGTTGGTGAACTCTTCGCTGCTCACGTAGCGAACGCGAGCGGGCGGGTAGAGGCTTCGTACGTAGTGACCGATCGCGTGCAACAGGTGGGTCTTGCCCAGGCCCGACTCGCCATAGATCATCAGCGGGTTGTAGGCGCGCCCAGGCGCTTCTGCCACTGCGACCGCCGCGGCGTGGGCGAACCGGTTGGACGCGCCGATAACGAAAGCTTCGAAGTTGTACTTGGGATTGAGACGCGCATCGGCAGCACTGTTGGACGCCTGGCCCGGGCGGACGCGCGCGTTGGCCGCGTAGGTCGGGTTGATCGGGTCGCCGATCTGTCGACCGACGGCCGCGGACCCCCGTTCCATCGGCGACAGTTTCGACTCCTGAGCGAACTTGTCAACTAGTCCACTTGTCGACATGTCTATGTCCTGGGCGGTGCGGTCGGGATTTTCGCCCAGCTCTGCGTCGATGGTGACGGCGAGGCGGACCTGGCGATCCAGCAGGGCGCTGATCGCCTCCTCGAGCTGGGGACGCAGCCGGCCCTCGAGCTGGTTGCGGGTGAAGTCGTTCGGCACCGCGACGATCAAGGTGTTGGCGTGGAGTGTCAGCGGCCGGGACGACGACAGCACCGCGCGCGAGCTCGCCGGAAGGGCCTCCACCAGCTGCTGCCAGCTGGCTTGCAGAACCGTGTCGTCGACGGTGGCGTCTGTCCCCTCGGCCTGTGTCATGCGTGCTCCTTCTCGAACCGGGGCCACTTCATCGACTGCGCGGTGCCGTCCGATTGTCCACAAGAAGGTCCACAGGTGTGAATCATCCGATTTGCGATCTGGCACGCCGGTAAAGAGCCAAGACTTGCCCGTGCACAAGCAACTGGAAGTCACGGTACGCCCGACGCTAACAGTGGCGTCGGGCGGCAGCAATGAGTTGTCCACAGGCACGCTCCGGTTTGACCCTGTCGCTGCAGACGCCGTACCGTTGGGCAGTCCGACTGCCTTCGACGCCTGCCGCATGCGACGTGAGCCGGTGGTGGCTGTCCCAACCTCATCTTCTCGAGCATGGAGCACGTCTGTGAGCAAGCGCACGTACCAGCCGAACAACCGTCGCCGGAGCAAGAAGCATGGCTTCCGGCTCCGGATGCGTACCCGCGCCGGGCGTTCGATCCTCGCGACCCGTCGTCGCAAGGGTCGAACGAAGCTGGCTGCCTGAGCTCGGTCGAAGCGTCCCGGTTATGTTGCCTGCACCCGCACGGATGCGAGCCGGCGACGACTTCCGCCGGACGATGCGGCACGGCCGGCGCGCAGCGACGCGATCGGTGGTCCTGCATTTGCACCACACCGACGTACCCTCTATCTCGGTGGGGTTCGTCGTCGGCAAGGGCATCGGGCCAGCGGTCACGCGCAACCGCGTGAAACGACGGCTTCGCCACCTCATGGCTCAACGGATGGATGTGCTTGCAATGGGCAGCTCGATGGTCGTTCGCGCACTGCCGGTGTCCGCTCGCCAGTCGAGCGCCGAGCTCGCCGACGCACTGGACGACGCGTTGCGCCAGGCGTTGGACGGTCACCGGTGAGCCCGGTCCGCTCGGTCCTCGTCGGGTTGCTCAAGGCCTACCGCTTTGGGATCAGCCCGCTGTACGGCCAGGTGTGCCGCTACTACCCGACCTGTTCGGCGTACGCGCTGGAGGCCGTAGAGACCCACGGCGCGCTCGTCGGGACCCGCCTCGCGGCCGGACGGGTGGCGCGCTGCCACCCCTGGGCGGCTGGTGGATTCGACCCGGTCCCTGCGACGACGGCTACCTGGACCGACCGCAGCGACCGACCGCCGGATCGACGTGCCCCGGCGCGTCTACTGGACATCAAGGAGTCCGATGCTTGACGCACTCGGGGTGATCGGCGACTCGATCATGACCCCGCTCTACTACGCGGTATCGGCAATCATGATCGGGTGGCACTGGGCTTTCGAGGGCATCGGGCTGGACCCCGACTCCGGCTGGACCTGGGCGCTGTCGATCATCGGTCTCACGGTGACGATCCGGGCGCTGCTGATCCCGCTCTTCGTGCGGCAGATCAAGAGCAGCCGCAACATGCAACTGCTGCAGCCCAAGATCAAGGAGCTGCAGAAGAAGTACGGGCACGACCGCGAACGCCTCGCCCAAGAGCAGATGAAGCTCTGGAAGGACACCGGGACCAACCCGTTCGCCTCCTGCCTGCCGCTGATCTTGCAGATGCCGATCTTCTTCGCGCTCTTTCGCACCATCGACGAAGCCGCGAACGGCGACGCGAAGGGATTCTTGACGATCGATCAGGCGCGCTCGCTGCAGGACGCGTCCCTGCTCGGGGCGAAGATCGCGAGCAGGTTCCTCGACGACGGTGCGCTCTCGGTCAAGATCTTCACGATGACCCTGGTGGTGGTGATGTGCGCCACGACGTTCCTGACCCAGCGTCAGCTGATGAGCAAGAACATGCCCAAGGACGCGATGACCGGGCCCTACGCCCAGCAGCAGAAGGTGCTGCTCTACATCCTGCCGTTCGCGTTCGCCATCGGCGGCATCGCCTTCCCCATCGGCGTCCTGCTCTACTGGACGACCTCCAACGTCTGGACGATGGGGCAGCAGTTCTACGTCATCCGCAGCAACCCCGCCCCTGGTACGCCGGCTTTCGCCGCGAAGGAGGAGCGTGACAAGAAGTCGGGCAAAGCAGCGCCCGCGTCCGTGGCCGAGGAGCCCCCGGCGCCGGTGAAGAAGCCGCCGCCGCGCCAGCAGCCGAAGAAGCAGACCCGTAACCAACGCAGGAGCCAGAACCGCCCCAACGTCAAGCCCGGCACCCCCAAGGATCCTGGTGCGACCGACGACGACGGCATCGAAGGAGCACAGCGTGCCTGAGGACACTCAGACCGAGAAGACAGACATCGAGACAGCAGACAGCGACAAAGCGGACCCAGGGGTCGACACCGAGCAGATCAAGCTCGAGGCCCCCGACGCCAAGCCGGTTGACCCCGAGCAGCCGCACGGCGGTGCCACCGCCGAAGGCTCCCGCGCCTCGCGCGCGGATCGGCTCGAGGTCGAGAGCGACACCGCCGCCGATTTCCTCGAAGAACTCCTCGACATCGCCGACCTCGATGGGGACATCGAGATGGACGTCGATGGCAGTCGTGCGTCGGTTTCCATCGTCGGTGGCGAGCTCGACGACCTGGTCGGCAAGGACGGCGAGGTGCTGGAGGCGTTGCAAGAGCTGACGCGGTTGGCGGTGTTCCGTGAGACTGGTGAGCGCAGTCATCTGATGCTCGATGTCGCCGGCCACCGCGCCGGGCGCCGCAAGGTGCTCGTCGAGCTGGCCAACAGCGTGGTCCAGGATGTCAAGGAGAGCGGTGAGGCGGTCAAGCTGACGCCGATGTCGCCGTTCGAACGTAAGGTCGTGCACGACGCGGTGGCTGACGCCGGACTCAACAGTGAGTCCGAGGGCGTCGAGCCGAGACGCTGTGTCGTGGTGCTGCCGGCTTCGTGACCGACGTTTCACGTGAAACGCCGCCGCCGCCGCTGGCGGGCGAGCTGTTCGGATCGCGGCTGCAGATGGCGGTCGCGTACGCCGGACTGCTCTGCGGCGACGGGGTCGTCCGCGGACTGATCGGCCCCCGGGAGGGGAGTCGTGTGTGGGACCGCCACCTGCTGAACTGCGCCCTGGCGGCCGATACCGCGCCGACCGGCGCGAGGGTCGCCGACGTAGGCGCGGGCGCCGGTCTTCCTGGCCTGGTCTGGGCAATCGCGCGACCAGACCTCGACGTCGTCCTCATCGAGCCGTCGTTGCGGAGAACGGCGTTCCTGCGCGAGGCGGTGTCCCATCTCGGGCTCGAGGACACCGTGACCGTTGCCTGCGCTCGAGCACAGGAGCACACAGCTCTTTACGATGTGGTCACCGCCCGCGCCGTAGCGCCGCTGGACCGCTTGGCGCGCTGGTGCCTTCCACTGGTGCGCTCCGGCGGTTCGATGGTGGCGCTGAAGGGGTCCGCCGCGGCGCAGGAGCTGGCTGGCGCCGACGCGACGATCCGGAGTTTGGGCGGAGACCCCGCCATCAGGTCGTACGGCGAGGGTCGCGTCGAGGTGCCGACGACCGTGGTCGAGATCGTCAAGGCGTAGGCTGTTGACAGGTGCACGGCGGGCGCGAGGGGGACAATGCCAGGCGACGCGGAAGTCCAGCCCGGTCTGGGATGGCCGCTGCCCGCCCGCGTCCCGTCCCCGCTCCCAGGGGAGAGCACCGGCTCGGGGTGGGCGCCGGTCGCCCGTACCGTCAGCGATGTTTCACGTGAAACGAAGAATGTTCAAGGCGCCGAATGACCTCCGAACCTGCTGTGCGGCCGCCCTACGGCCCGCACCCGGCTGCCGCGACGTCACGGGTGCCACGTGCTGAGGACCTTGTCGGTGATGTACCGATCGTGACCGACGCACCCCCCCTGGCCCGCGAGACCGCCGCGCAGCTCACCCGCGAAAAGGTGGCTGCTGTGCGTACCGCCTTCCCACGGCCAGCGACGACCCGCGTCTTCGTGGTCGCCAACCAGAAGGGCGGCGTCGGCAAGACGACGTCAGCGGTCAACGTGGCCGCCGCGATGGCACTGCACGGACAGCGGGTCCTGCTGATCGACCTAGACCCACAGGGCAATGCGTCGACAGCCCTTCGGGTGGACCACAGCGAAGGAACCCCGGGTGTCTACGAGGCCATCGTCGAGGGCGTTGCGCTGTCTGAGCTGGTCAAGCCCTGCCCGGACCTGGACAACCTCCTGGTGTTACCGGCGTCGATCGATCTCGCCGGTGCCGAGATCGAGCTGGTCTCGCTGGTCGCGCGCGAGTCGCGCCTGGCCAGGTCCCTCACGGCTCATCTCGACGCGGTCGAGTCAAGCGGGGACGGGCTGGACTACGTCATCATCGACTGCCCACCGTCCCTGGGGCTGTTGACGGTCAATGCCTTGGTCGCCGGGCGCGAGATGCTGATCCCGATCCAGTGCGAGTACTACGCCCTGGAGGGGGTTGGCCAGCTGCTGCGCAACGTCGAGCTGATCCGCGCCCATCTCAATCCCACGCTCGCGATCTCCACTGTGCTGCTGACGATGTACGACGGTCGCACCAGGTTGTCCTCCGGTGTTGCCGACGAGGTGCGGGCGCACTTCGGCGACAGCGTGCTGAAGACCGCCATCCCGAGATCGGTACGCATCTCGGAGGCGCCGAGCTACCAGCAGAGCGTCATGACGTACGACCCGTCGTCGCCGGGCTCGCTGTGCTACCTCGAGGCTGCCCGGGAGATCGCCGAACGAGATGCCGACCCGAGGGAGCAGCGGTGAACCAGAGACGCGGACTCGGACGAGGTTTGGGCGCACTGATCCCGTCCGCGCCGGTCGCGCCGCAAAGCGTCCAAGCCGGAGCCCCACCGGATGAGTCAGACCTCACGCAGGTCGACGGAGCCTGGTTCGCGGAGATCCCCGTCGAGCAGATCGTGCCCAACCCGCGCCAGCCGCGCCAGGTCTTCGACGAGGAGGCGATGGACGAGCTCGTCCGATCGGTACGCGAGGTCGGCCTGCTGCAGCCGGTCGTCGTACGCCAGACCGGTCCGGAGTATTTTGAGCTGATCATGGGCGAACGCCGCTGGCGAGCCGTCCAGCAGGCGGGCACGGACACCATCGCCGCGATCGTGCGTGAAACCGCGGACGACGACCTGTTGCGCGACGCGCTCCTGGAAAACCTGCACCGAGCGCAGCTCAACCCGCTCGAGGAAGCCGCGGCGTACCAGCAGCTCCTCGACGACTTCGGCTGCACCCACGACGACCTCGCCGGTCGGATCGGGCGGTCACGTCCGCAGATCAGCAACACCATGCGGCTGCTCCGGTTGAGCCCACCGGTCCAGCGGCGCGTCGCTGCCGGTGTGCTGTCAGCCGGCCATGCTCGCTCGCTCGTCGGCATCGAGGACTCAGGCGAACAGGACCGACTCGCCGCCCGGGTGGTCGCCGAGGGCCTGTCGGTACGTGCTCTCGAGGAGATCGTTGCATCCGGCGTGACCCGCTTGGGCACGACGACGCCGTCGCGCCGCGGACCCCGCCTCACCGCACCTCGGCTCGCAGACGTAGCGGCCCGACTGTCCGAGCGCTACGACACGCGGGTGAAGGTCGATCTCGGGCGGTCCAAGGGCAAGGTCACCGTCGAGTTCGCCTCGATCGACGACCTCGAGCGGATCGTCGAGCTGATGGACCCGAAGCACTAAAACAACAAAGCATTAAACTAGTTTGTCGTTTTGTCGACACCAAAGTTTAGCCCCGGTTCCGCGAGACGGCGGCGAGCACCAGCGCGGCACAGACGTCGGCAACAGTCGTCCCGGCCTGGTCGATCGCCAGTGGAACCAGCGACGTCTCGGTCATCCCGGGGGCGACATTGGCCTCCAGGAACCAGACCGTGCCGTCGGCGTCGACGATGAGATCGGACCGGGACAGATCGCGTAGACCGAGCGTGAGGTGCGCCGCGACGGCGGTCCGCGCGCAGTCCGTTGCCACCGCTGGGCTCAACGGTGCAGGTGTCACGAACTCGGTACGACCGGCGGTGTAGCGCGCGCTGTAGTCGTACAGGCCGCCGTCGGCGATGATCCCCACCGCCGGCAGCGCACGCGGACCGGCGCCGTCATCGACGACAGCAACGGCGACCTCGGTGCCGGAGACGTACTGCTCAACGAGCGCCACCGGACCGTAGGCGAAACAGCCCACCATTGCGCTGGGCAACTCGGCAGGAGTGCGTACCAAGGTCACTCCCAGCGAGGAACCGCCGCGTGTCGGCTTGACCACCAGCGGCAGGCCCAGCCGTTGGATGAGGAGCTCCATCACCGCACTCGCCCCGACCTCGCGGAACGTCTCGTGCGGCAGCGCGACCGACGCCGGCGTCTGAATCCCGTCGCGGGCCACCAGCGTCTTGGCAATGGGCTTGTCGAACGCCAACCGGCAGGCCGGGGGGGTGGAACCGACGTACGGCAGGTCGAGGGTCTCCAGGATCTCGCGTACCGACCCGTCCTCACCGGCCTCCCCGTGCACGAGGGGGAACACGCACCCGGGCGGCTCGGCGGCGAGCGCGCCGAGCAGGCCGGCGTCGATGTCGCGCTGCTCGACGTCGAGCCCGGCGTATCGAAGCGCCTCACTCACCCGGCGCCCGGACTTGAGCGAGACCTCCCGCTCGTGCGAGAGCCCTCCGGCGAGCACGACGACACGGCCTAGGTCCACGATCCGTCCTTTCCTTCGGCAGCGATCACGACAGGTCGGCCTGCGGTGACTCATAGCCGCGCCCGAGGCGCGGTGCCGACGCTCCGAACGTCTCGCGTAGCTCCATCTCCTGCACGATCACCGACGACAGACGGCGTACCCCCTCGGTGATCCGCTCCGGTGTGGGGTAGCAGTACGACAGGCGCATGCACTGCGACCCGGAGCCATCGGCGTAGAAGGCAGTGCCCGGGACGTAGGCGACCCGGGCAGTGACCGCGCGCGGCAGCATGGCCTTGGCGTCGATGCCCTCGGGGAGGGTGAGCCAGACGTAGAAACCGCCTTCGGGGCGGGTCCACGTCGCCGTCGCCGGCATCTGGTCACCCAGGGCGGAGAGCATCGTGTCGCGGCGCAGCCGGTACATCTCACGGAAGGACTTGATCTGGCCCTGCCAGTCGTTGCCGGCGAGGTAGGCCGAGACGGCAAGCTGGGAGAAGGTCGGTGGGCACAACGTCGCCGATTCCTGCGCGAGCACGAGCTTCTCGCGTACGGCGTGGGGAGCCAGCACCCAGCCGACGCGGAAACCGGGGGCGAAGGTCTTGGAGAAGGAGCCGAGGTAGACGACCCGCTCGGACTCATCGGCGCGGAGCGCGCGGTACGGCTGCTCTGCGAAGCCGAGCAGGCCGTACGGGTTGTCCTCCAGGACGAGCAGGTCGGCCTCGGTGGCGATCTGCAGCACCTCGGCGCGTCGCTCGTTGGCGAGGGAGACGCCGGCGGGGTTGTGGTAGTTGGGGATCGTGTAGACGAGCTTGATGCGCTTGCCGGCGGCCTTGACCACACCGACGGCCTGCCGCAGCGCCTCGGGGATGAGGCCGTGCTCGTCCATCGCGACGTGCACGACGTCGCACTCGTAGGCGCGGAAGACCCCGAGGGCTCCGACGTAGCTCGGTGCCTCGCAGATCACGACGTCGCCGGGGTCGCAGAAGATCCGGGTGACGAGGTCGACACCTTGCTGGCTGCCGACCGTGACGACCACGTCCTCGGGGTGGGCGGTGATGCCCTCCAGGGCCATGACGTCGCAGATCTGTTCGCGCAGGACTGGGTCGCCCTGGCCAGAGCCGTACTGCATTGCCGCCGTGCCGCGATCGAGCACGAGGTCCGCGATCGCCTGGCTCACGACGTCGAGCGGCAGGCCCGAGATGTTGGGCATCCCCCCGGCCAGAGACACCACCTCGGGCCTGCTCGCGACGGAGAACAGCGCCCGGATCTCCGAGGCCCGCATGCCGCTGGTACGCGTGGCGTAGCGGTCGACGTAGGAGTCCAGGCGTGTGTGCTTACCGGCCGGGACGCGGTGTTGGCTCATCGGCGCTGCTGTCTCATCGGGTCGCGCACGGGCGCGATCCGATGTCAGGAGACGTAGGGGCTGAGGTCCTTGAGCAGGGCGGCCTTGGGCTTGGCGCCCACGATCGACTTGACGACCTCACCGCCCTGGTAGACGTTCATCGTCGGGATGCCGGTCACGCGGTACTGTGCCGGCGTCTGCGGGTTCTCATCGACGTTGAGCTTGACGATGGTGAGCTGCTCGCCGTACTCGGCGGCGATCTCTTCCAGGATGGGGCCAACCTGGCGGCACGGGCCACACCACTCGGCCCAGAAGTCCACGAGCACGGGCTTGTCCGAGCTCAGGACGGTGGTCGCGAACTCCGCATCGGTGACGGCATTGATGGTTGCCACAGGTTGCTCCTCAATTGTGGTTCGGGCCGGAGCCCGGCGTTGGTCCGAAGGACTGTACGTGGGCACAACAATGCCGCACGCCTCAGACATTCCCGCGCACGCCACGGTGACAGTCCGCTCTGGCTATGCTCTGGCCATGGCGTTATCCGATGTCCGGGCCACGGGTGGCTGCCTGTGCGGCGAGATCACGTACGCCGTGCACGGTCCCCTGCGGGACGTGCTCATCTGTCACTGCGCCGACTGCCGTCGCTGGCACGGACACGCGTGCGCCATGACGTCTGCCCGCCGCGCCGACGTCGTCATCGACCGGCCCGCATCGGTGCAATGGTTCACCGTCGCGGGCGACGGACCGCTTCCGCGGCGGGGATTCTGTCCCACCTGCGGCGCGAGCCTGTTCTGGGATGCGCCGGAGCGGCTCACCCTCGGGATCACTGCCGGAACCCTTGACGAGCCCACGGGGCTGCGGACCGTACGACATGTCTATGTCGCGCACGCGTCGGACTACGAGCTGATCGTCGACGACGGCCTGCCGCACGACTTGGGTCCGTCTTCGGGCTCCGCGGCGCCGCCGAAATGAGCTGGCAGCGGATTCACCGGACGGTCTGGCCGACGCAGATCAGGATGAAGCCGATGAGCAGGAGCTAGGATCGCAGTCCCTGGACCAGCTCCCACCGGCATCACCCTGCCGAAGGTCGTCAGTAGACCTTGCTCGACCTGCAGATGTGCCGCAGGCGGCAGGCGGCCGATGACCGGATTTACGAACATCGATCTTCGCTAGCGGCAGATGTGTCCTGCGACGAGACCGATAGCCACCATGCCGCCACCAAGAGGAGGACGAACATGGCGGCAACGAAGAGGTTCACTGGCATTCCGGCGACTCGGGGCAGCTCGCCGGGTACGTCCTCGGCCGCCGTCTCTGGCAGCAGCAAGGCCAGGAAGAACGAGCCCCAGGACGGCACCTGGATCAGCATCGCCAGGAAGTGGTGTGTCCTGAGCTCGGACGTGCGTCGCCGCAGGAGCCAGAGACCAATCACGCTGAGTCCGGGGGAGGCAATGAGCAGGACGGCGGTGTGGAAGCGGGCGTGTGGCGGCCGATGCCGTGCAACGATGTCTCGACGCCGGGGCACACGTCGGACCCGCCGATCGAGACAGCTTCTTCGTGGCGATTCAGCTGTAGGCGTGGTTGCACGGGCTGGTCGACCTGTGTATCAGCAAGCCCGAGATGCCTTGGCCGGCGGTCGACACCCTGCTGGATGCGATGCTCTCCGACCGGGGGTTGTCAGTGTGAGGTGCGCTAACCGGCGCTTGTGGAGAGGCTTGACCATGATCAGGCACGGACTGCCTGGCCACAGCTCATGTGTCTCCTCAAGGGGTGAGAAGCGGACCGACGAGTAGAACGCCCGCGTGGCGGCGTACCCCTGATCCGGGTGGGAGACACCCAGCGTCTTCACCTAAAGCAAGCAACAACCGTCCTCCTGGAGCGCCATCTCCGTCGTGACGAGGAGTTCCCTGCGCCGACACCTCGTCGGTGCCACTGCGGGTCTACTGCCATCAAATGGATCTCAGCCGCTGCCTGGAAGTGGCGACGGTACAGCAGGACACCGATCGTACGATCGCCCGAGCGTGCGATGAGTCCAGGTAGCCGCTCAGCCGACTCGACGTACTTTGCGTTCGCCTCGGGTAGCGCAAACCATGCCGGCAAGATCTCCAGCAGATGCTCGACGGCGCTCGCCAGCGAATGCGACGTCGCGGCGCGCCCGACATTGTAGGAGCCGAAACCGGCCATAGGGCATGGTGTCAGACCAACTATCAACGGACCACCAGGTTTCCGTGCGGCGGCGACTACCAGGCTTGTCAGGCTGCCCCGTTTCAGATGACGAGCAGGGTCTTGCCGATGACGTCCCGCGCCTCGATCGCGGCGTGAGCGTCAGCGGCGTGTTCCAGCGAGAACCGTTGGCCGATCACCGGCCTGATCTGCCCTGAGGCGGCGTCGGACAGGACCTGGACGACCAGTCTCCTCACGTCTGCGGAGGTGAACTGGACTTGTTCGATGCCGCGGACGGTGATCCCGCGTCGTTCTGCCTCCTTGGGATCGACGTCGGCGAATGCGCCACTTGCTGTGCCGTGCGCGGAGAACCGCCCCCCGGGACGGGTGATCTCGAAGGCTGCGCGGCCGATCTGCCCGCCTGCGCCGTCGAAGACAACGTCGGGCCCGGTGCCACCGGTCGCCTCGCGCACTTGTGTAGTCCAGTCCGGTTCGGAGTAGTCGACCACCGTTTCGGCACCCAGCTCGCGGACAAGGCGGAGCTTCGCCTGGCCGCGGGCGGCGGCGACGACGTGGGCGCCGCTCGACCTCGCACGTTGTACGAGCAGGATGCCGAGACCGCCCGCCGCCGCGGTCACCAGCACAGACTCTCCCGCGTGTGCACCGGTAGCCTCGAGAAGGCCGAGCGCCGTGCGGCCGTCATGAAACAGCGCCACGGCTTCGTCCATGCCCAGCCCGTCCGGTATCGGCACCAGGTCCGCGACCAAGGCGATGGCCTGCTGCGCGTAGCCGCCACCGGCCATGCCGGCGACGACCCGCTGGCCGATCCACGATGGCTCGACCCCCTTCGCGACACTGATCACTTGCCCGGCCACCGCTCCACCGGGCACGTAGGGCGGTTTGACCGGGAAGTACCCGCCACCTTCACCGCGACGTACCACCGTCTCGACGAACAGGACGTCCGCAGCCGTGACCCTGACCACGACCTGACCCGGCCCAGCGACCGGATCTGGCATCTCGGCCGCCATCAATACCTCCGGGCCCCCGAATCTCTCCACCTTCGCGACGCGCATGACCATTCCTCTCAGCTCATACTTCTGTGGACGCACGGGCACCTTCTCGGCGCTCAGCGGAAGTCGTCGGCGTGCTCCTTGGCCCATTGGCCGAACGTGCGCGCCGGCGTTCCGGTGACGTCCTCGACCGTCGACGTCACGAGCTCGGGTCGGCTCACGAACGCCGCCCACGCGTCGAGGGCACCGTCCGCTGTCGACTCGTCGCCAAAGGCCACGATCAGCTGCCGGCGCGCGTCCTCGCGCGAAAGCTCCTCCCAGCGGACCGGAAGGCCGATGGCCGCACCGATCGCATGCACCTGGTCGGCCTGCGTCAGCGCCTGGGGTCCGGTCACGACGTACGTGGCGCCGCTGTGCCCGTCCTCGGTGAGCGCGCGGGCAGCTACGGCCGCGATGTCGTGCTCGTGGATCAGCGAACGGGAGGCTTGACCGTACGGCCAGCGGACAACTCCAGTGTCGCGGATCTCTTCGGCCCAACCCAGGGTGTTGCTCGCAAATCCGCTCGCGCGGATGAATGTCCGTTCCAGACCGGACGCCTCGACCAACTGCTCGAGTTCGGCGTGGGACTGGTTGATCGGGTCGGCCTGTCGCTCCGCACCGTCGCGTACTCCCGCCGAGGACAGGTAGACGATCCGGCGTACGTGCCTGGCGAGAACGTTCACAGCCACAGCCGCCGAGTTCACGCCGCCCGTAGGCCACAGCAGGAACACGACCTCGACGTCATCCAAGTGGTCCTCCAGCGACCGTGGGTCCGAGAGGTCAGCGCGGACGACCTCGACATCGTCGGGCAGGCCGGCGTTGTCGGGGTCGCGAGCCACCGCCCGGATGGCGGCACCTTCCCTTCGGAGCTGGGATACGAGGTGGCGACCGATCTTGCCGGTCGCGCCGGAGAGGAGAATCATGGATGTCCTTTCGATGGGCCTGCTGTGATCAGCGTGCGGTGTGAAGCATGGTTGAGGTCAAGCGGAGCGGTGCCCGACGAGATGCCGACGCCGTGTTCATCGGGTGGTCGACACGATGCGGCCGTACCAGGCCAGGGGAAGTACGAGGACACCGACGCCAGCACCTAGTGCAGCCAGCAGCCAGTAGCCGTCGCTGGCCATCACCGGCCCGGCGGCGACACCGCCTCCCGCGGCCGCGATACCCATGGCGACTTCACCCCAGCCCTCGCGTCTGGGCCGCTGGCTCGCACTGACGCCGGCGGTGAGCAGAGCACTTCCCGACAGCAGCGCGAGGTTCCACCCAACTCCCAGCAGCACCATGGCCGCGGCGAGGATGGGCGGCGAGTCGGCTGCAGTGGCGAGCCCGGACGCGGCGATCAGCATCATCCCAGCGGCAGCGGCCGTGGGCGCCGTGCCAACCCGGTCGGTCAGCCAGCCGCTGACCGGCGAGGGTGCGAACATCCCCGCGATGTGCAGGCTGATGACCAGCCCGATGACGACCAGACCGCTGCCGATGTGGTGCAGATGCACCGGTGTCATGGTCATCACCGAGACCATCACCAGGTTTGCCAGGGCAAGTACTGCCAGTCCGACCAGGCCCTGGCGTCTCAACGTGTCATCGGTGGTGGGAGCCGGCTCGATCCCGGCCACCGCCGACGTCCTTGCGACCGGCACTGTGCTGGCCCGGAGGCCGACGGCCAGGATCGCCGCTGCCGCGGCGAAGCTGATCGCCGCGACGAGGTACGGCCCAGCCAGGGCAGGCAACCCCAAAGTGTCAGCGAGGCCGCTCGACGGGCCCAGCAGATTTGGACCGGAGACCGCCCCGACCGTGGTGGCCACCAGCACGGAGGCCATCGACCGGGCGCGGGACGTCTCGGGGCCGAGGTCCGCGGCGGCGTACCGGCCAAGCATGACCGCGGTGGTTCCGGCACCCAGCAACAGGCTACCGAGCAGGACGAGCCACAAGCTGGCGAGCAGCGCGGCGGCCGCGACGACCAAGCACCCGCTCGTCGCTACCACAGCGCCGGTGCTCAGCGCTGCGCCCCGCCCGCGACGCACTGTCAGCCGGGACAGCGCCAGCGCCGAGACTGCGGCCCCGACGACCAAGGACGCCTGCGGCAGGCCCGCGACGGCTACAGCACCCCCGACGTCACCGGCGAGCAACGCGCCCGCCGCTCCCGCCAGCGACTGCCCCAGACCTCCCAGGGAGCTCGCCGCCCACAACGCGTACAGCATCCGCCGCGAGCCCGCCGCATGGTGTGCGGGCTTGTCATCGCCGACCTCAGAAGTCCGGGGTACATCTCGCTGTGCCATTACCTGAACGATATAAAGGCAAAACGCGAAAGAGAAGGGACTCCGGCGTAGTGTTGGTCCGCGAAGACTTTGCGTACGAGAGGAAGATGCCGTGTCTACCTTGCAATCGATGAAACTCGACAATCTCGACTGGCGACTATTGGAGGAGTTGCAAGCCGACGGCCGGTTGTCCTTCAACGAGCTCGCCCGCCGAGTTCATCTCTCCCCGCCAGCAGTTGCCGAGCGGGTTCGACGCCTGGAGCAGGCCGGGATCATCACCGGCTACGCCGCGACAGTCGATCCCGCGCGTGCCGGACAGCCATTGCTGGCATTCGTCCAGCTGCGCTGCAGCCTGGGGAGCTGCTTGCTCAAGACCACCAGCGCAGCGGACTACCCAGAGCTGGTCGAGATCCACAAGCTCTCCGGCGAGCACTGCACGATGCTCAAGGTCCGCGCCACGTCCCTGGCGCACCTCGAGGGGTTGATCGAACGGCTCGGTGTCCACGGCGAGATGCGTACCCACATCGCGCTGTCCACCCAGTACGATGGGCGACCGGTCCAACGACCCATGCCCGAACGCCCCGTCACCTCGTCCCAAGGATGGACCTGAGCAGACCGTTGCCTGCGGCCTGGGGAACAAAGCGCCAAGGAGGTTCGCCATCAGGTCAGGGGCGAGTCATCGCGCCGCCATCACCGGGGTCTTCTTCCTCAACGGGGCGGTCTTCGCCGCCTGGTACGCCCGGCTGCCGGCAATCCAGGATGAGCTCTCGCTCACACCCGGTCAGGTCGGCATCGCACTGCTCGGCGCCCCGGTCGGCCTGCTGCTCGCGCAGCCGGCGACGGGGTTGCTGGTCGCGAGGCGCGGATCGCGTCCGGTCGTGGCCGCTGCCCCGTTGTCCATGCTGGCGGTCGCGCTTCCCGCAGTCGCCGTCGACCTGCCGACGCTGGTTGCCGCCGTCTTCGTCGTGGGAGCTGCCAATGGCGCTCTCGACATCGCGATGAACACCAACGGCCTCGCGGTCGAGCGGCGCGCGGACCGGCCGCTGTTCTCCTCGCTGCACGCCGCGTTCTCCTTCGGCGCACTCACCGGCGCAGCGGCTGCTGGCGCCTTCGCCGCAGTCGGTGTCGAGCCGCTGGCACATCTGCTGGCGTGGGGCGGCGTAGGCGCGATCGCGGCCCTCCTGCTCGTGCCGCACCTGCTTGCCGACGAGGCGACCGAACGCCCGGCGGGGGGCGTCAGGCGGCGGTTGCGGCCGTCGTCGCGGCTGCTTGTACTGAGTACCATCGCCTTTTGCGCCCTGCTGGCCGAGGGAGCGGTCTTCGACTGGAGCGGGATCTTCCTGGCCCGAGAGGCCGGTGCGACCGAGGGCGTCGCCGCCCTCGGCTTGGCGCTGTTCTCGCTGTCGATGGGCGTCGGCCGTCTCGGCGGCGACGCGATGCGCGTACGTGTCGGCGCTGCGGTGCTCGCCCGTGTCGGTGCCGCAGCTGCAGCGGTCGGGCTGGCGCTTGCCGCTGCTGTCTCGACCGTCCCGGTGGCACTCGCCGGGTTCGGGCTGATGGGCATCGGGTTATCGGTGGTGTTTCCGCTGACGTTGCGCGTCGCCGGGCGAGAAACTGCCCAGCAGCTCGCGGCCGTGTCGGCGATCGGCTACACCGGTTTCCTCGCCGGGCCGCCACTGATCGGACTGCTCGCCGAGCTGGGGGGCCTGCGCGGCGCGCTGATCCTGGCCGTCGCTGCCTGCGTGCTTGCCGCAGCGCTCGCCTCGGCGTTGCGAGAAGCCGACGACACGGCTGCGCCCAGACCGTCAGCCTGAGACGTCCGGCTGGCCGGGGTCTGCGCCGCGCGAGATCAGGTGGTGGACGCTGTTGGCTCGGCCGTTCTCCCTCGCGACACGTAGCGCTTGCCGTCCCCAGCGTTCATCCACGGCATCGATCGGCGTACCGGCCGCGACCAGGGCATCGACGACGTCGGTCATTCCGAACACCGCCGCGTGCAGCAGGGCAGTGCCGCCCGGTACGCCGCCGGCGGTGGCTGAGGAAGTGAGATCGAGCTGCGCGCCAGCCTCGATGAGCACCCGCGCGACCTCGGCGTCCCCGTAGCTTGCCGCCGTCATTACGGGGTTGCGGAGTCCTCGGGTCACCGTCGACAGGCGCGCCGGTCGCCAGCAGTTCGCGGGCCATAGCGCCGGTGCCGGCAACATCGCGCCAGATGCCGCGTCTCGTGTCGCACCGCAGCATGGCCACGTAGCTGAGAGGGGCCGCTCCGAGCGGGTGGTCGCACCAGGGACCCAGCTCGGTCACGGCAAGCTGCGGGTCCTCGATCAACAGTCGCTGAAGCTCGACGACATCACACGAGTCCAGGATCTCTCTGGCCGCAACCCGCGCGGGGTTGCGCAGGCCACCGCAGCCGGTTCCTAGCCAGCGCGGGTCGGCCGGCCTGCGGTTCAGTCATCACGTCTCCTCCATGCGCTCGCGAGCCCCCGGCGGTCCGTGGTAATCAGTCTAATCACTCTGGTCGTACGGTTCTGTTGCGCTCTCCGCGAACGACGATGGTGCCCGGCGCGAGACTGGTCTTGACTCTCGACATGAGAGTTCTTGTCCTCGGCGGTACGGCTTGGCTCGGCGGCTACATCACGCAGAGCGCACTGGAGGGCGGACAGCAGGTCACGTGCCTGGCCCGCGGCGAGTCTGGGTCCGTAGTGGGCGGGGCGGCGTTCGTGGAGGCTGACCGGACCCAGCCCGGCGCGTACGACGAGGTCACGAGCGGTGGGTGGGATGTCGTTGTCGACGTGTCCCGTCAGCCTGGGCAGGTCAGGGATGCTGCGGCGGCACTCGCCGACCACAGCGCCGCTTTCATCTTCGTCTCGTCCGGCAACGTCTACGCCGACCACAGCGTGCCCGGCCAGGATGAAGGCGCGGCCCTGCTGCCGGCGCTGGACGGCGACGTCATGGAGAGCATGGAGACCTACGGGGAGGCCAAGGTTGCATGCGAGCAATACGTGCTGGAGGCATTCGGACCCGACCGGGCGCTCATCGTCCGGGCCGGTTTGATCGGAGGGCCTGGCGACATCTTCGGCCGCACGGGGTACTGGCCGCACCGCTTCGCGTACCCCGCTACGGAGGACGGCCGCGTTCTGGTGCCGGACGCGCATGGGCTGGCGACTCAGGTGATAGATGTCCGCGACCTCGCCGCCTGGATCGTGGAGTGCGGCAAGGGCGGCGTCAGCGGAATCTTCAACGCCATGGGCGAGACGCTCCCCCTGCCCCAACACTTGCAGGTCGCGCGAAAGGTCGCTGGTCACTCTGGCCCGGTAGTGGCCGCGAGCCAGGAGTGGCTGCTGGCTCAAGGCGTCGAGCCGTGGATGGGCGAACGCTCCCTGCCCTTGTGGCTTCCCGAGCCGGAGGACGCCGGATTCAACGCGCGCGACAGCAGCGCGGCACGGGCTGCGGGACTCCTGACCCGCCCGCTGGCGGAGACCCTGGCAGACGTCCTCGCGTGGGAGCTGACCAAGGACCCTGCATTGCCGCGGCGTTCAGGACTCACCCGCGACGACGAACGGCACCTGTTGGACATGCTCGCGGCCGGGTGAGGCCGACGTACCGACCGGCCCGGGCGCGGGACGAAGCCCCGCACAGGCTGCCGCTCGCACCCTCCTAGGAGCCAGTTGGCTCGGCCTCGGCTCGCAAGACCCAAGCCGTGTAGAGAACACATACCCCGAAGGTCAGCCCGGCCATGCGAGGGGGATCGCCACGAACGCGAGCCGTCGGCCAAGTTGGCCGAAGCTGTTTCCCGACCAAAGCCAGCAGAAGTCGATGGCGCCCCGACACTTCACCGAGTGGAGCATCGATTCACCGAGGTTGCGGCCTCGGGTATCCGTCGCCGTACCAGGTGAACCTGGTACGCGAGTGACGGAATGTCACGATGTTGCCGCTTTCACCGCCGGTCGACGGGGGCCGCTGCGCTGTGCATGGAGACACCCAGGGATCGGCCCCCGTCCACGGTAAGAACTGTTCCGGTGATGTATGACGACTGGTCGCCCATCAGGAAGCTGACCGCGTCGGCGATCTCCGCGCTGTCTCCGAACCTCGCCAACGGGATCAGTCCAAGCATGTGC
>Ga0136622_10000232_pt1 | contig 22167 bp, 19 predicted proteins | sample AntDrymUQ4482106_2_FD_104803 | JGI IMG/M metagenome (GOLD analysis project Ga0136622, IMG submission 104803) | Polar desert sand microbial communities from Dry Valleys, Antarctica - metaG UQ448 (21.06) | ecosystem: Environmental > Terrestrial > Soil > Desert | place: Antarctica: Dry Valley...
ACATCGCCACATGCGACTCGTGCATCCCCACCACACCCGAGATCCGACGCGACGACACCCCATCGGCGGCGAGCAGAACGATCCGTGCCCGCACCACGTCCCGCTGCGGTGTCGTCGTTGCCCTAACTCTCGCTTCCAACACGGCCCGGGTCTCGTCGACCAAAACGATCGGCTCCGCCTTGAACCCCATCACACACTCTCCTCTCCATCGAAACCCCCAAACTACACGCGTGTGACTAAGAACCCGGTGCACTAGCATCCCGGCGATGTAGCCGCCGACGATGAAAGGGAGCAGGGCTCCTCCGGTCAGAGCCCCGAGGAGTAGCCCGATGAGCCCACCGATGATGCCGGCGAAGAGGGAGCCGAGGACACCGGTGTCGACGTCGGTTTCGATGTCGAGCTGGAACCCGGCGACGCCATCCGTCACCGTGGGAGTGAGGTAGACGTCGACCCTGACGGTGGCGTCCGGCCAGATGTCGATGGGCACCTCGCCGATCAGCGTGATGCGCATCCTGCCCGGCTGCGGCGCCGCTGCCACCACCGTCCAGGTGCCTTGACGGTCGTCGGCGTCAGGCAACGGATGGGTGCCGTCGGGGGCGCGCAGCTCGGTATGCCACACGTCGTTGGCGAACCGGGAGAACGTCGCCTGACCCAGCCCGACGGCGAGGTCGACCCCGGTGGGCAGGAAGCTGGTGGCCAGCTCGACCCGCCCGCGCGGGAGGTGCTCGCCGGCCGGAAGCGGCTCCTCGTTCTGCGGGCTGGTGCGCAGGTCGAGGTTGGCCAGCAGGGCGAGGCACGGCTCGTGGTCGCCGTCGCCGCGCAGCTTGACCATCGTCGGTGGCGCCGCCAACCCATCGAGCAGGTCGAAGGGGATGGCGGACTCGTCGTCGGTCCGGTTGTTGGTGATGTGCAGTTGGGTGCCGTCGGCCGACAGCTCGGTGGCGACCAGTGTGGGGAGGGGGAACCCGGCGATGGTGATGACGACGTCGAGGTCCCACGGATCCTGGTCGAAGATGATCTCGACCTCGGTGACGTCGACCTGGGAGCCGGGCGGCGCCTCTGGGGGCAGCTCGATGAGCAAGCCCTCGGCGGCGAGGGTGCGGAGCGCGGTCAGGATCCAGCCCCGCCCGATCTGGACCTCGACGTCGAACTCCGACATGATCCTGGCGGTGTCGACCATGTGCCGCTCCTCTCCCGGTGGGCGACGGCGATGCGGACGCGGCGGCGGCGCCCACAGGCGCCCCGTGCAGAGATGCCGAGAGTCTACGCCGCGGAAGCTCTCCGGCCCCTCGGCGCCGGGCGCCCTCATCAGCGACGCACGAGTGTGGCGGAGGTCGTGAGGTGTGGTAGGCGACGTCATCGCCGGTGGCAGCACGCCCAGTCCCAGATCGCAGGAGGGCCACCGCCGGACACCGCCTCCCTCGCCAGCAGAGCCCTGCAACCTTGGTTACAGTTAGCCTATGGCTGGGGCTGCGAAGACGGAGTGGGTGTTGTTGGCCTACCGGCTGCCCAGGGAGCCTTCCACCCCCCGGATCTCGGTGTGGCGCAAGCTGCGCCGGTTGGGTGCAGTGCAGGTCCTGGGAGGGCTCGTGGCCCTTCCTCGTGATGCCCGGACATTGGAGCAGCTCGGCTGGATCGCCGACGAAGTGATCGCGGCGGGTGGTGACCCCTACCTGTTCGAAGGCCGGCCGGGCTCCTTGACCCAGGAGAACGAGCTGGTCGAACGGATGCGATCTGAGGTTGCCACCGCCTACCGGAAACTGGTCGCCGAAGCGGAGACTTTGCCTTCCGACACCGATCCGGAGGAGGCGCGCCGGGGGTTGGCCAGGCTGCGCCGTGAGCTGGCCAGGATCCGCCGCCGGGACTTCTTCCCACCACCGGAGAGAGAGCGGGCCATCGCCGTCCTCGCCGACCTGGCGGCCGCGATCACCGAGACCCCAAGGGCGTCGTCGTGAGGTGGGTGACCAGAGAGGGCTGTCACGTCGACCGGGCGGCCTGCGCCTGGCTGATCCGCCGCTTCATCGACCCTGAGGCCGTGTTCTCGTTTGTGGCCGACCCGACCGAGGTGCCCGCCGACGCCACCCCCTTCGACATGAGAGGGGTGGAGCTGTCTCATGTCGGGGGCCGCTGCACCTTCGAGGTGATGCTCGACCGTTTCGGACTGGTCGACCCGGCCTTGGCGGCGATCGCCGAGATCGTTCACGAAGCCGACCTCTACGACGAGCGCTTCGACGCCCCGGAAGCGGCCGGTCTCGACGTGCTGATCCGGGGGCTGTCGATGGTTCGCCCCGACCCCGATCTGTTGGAGATCACCGCCGTCATCTTCGATGGTCTTTACGAGTACCGGCGCCGCCCTCTGTTGGAAGGGAGACAGCCATGAGATGGGTCACCCGAGAAAGGCCCAAGACCGATCGGATCGCCTGCCCCTGGCTGATCCGTGGGTTCATCGACTCCGAGGGCAAGAAGCACACCAACCAGTGACCGATCCCCCGCCTGCCAACGTCCCCATCTACCGGCTTGGGGAGTTGGTCCGCTACTTCCTCTATCTGGGATCGTTTGGCTTCGGGGGGCCGGTGGCCCTGGTCGGGTACATGCACCGCGACCTGGTGGAACGGAAAGGATGGATCAGCGACGACGAGTACCGTGAGGGTCTCGCCCTCGCCAACCTCTCCCCCGGGCCCCTCGCCGCCCAGCTCGGCATCTACCTGGGCTTCGTCCACTACCGGTTCCTCGGCGCCACCCTGGTAGCGGGCGCGTTCATCCTCCCCTCCTTCCTGCTGGTGGTGGCGGCCGGCTGGGCATATGTGCGGTTCGGAGGGCTCCCCTGGATGCAGGCGGTGTTCTACGGGGTGGGAGCGGCGATCATCGGGATCATCGCCTGGAGCGCCTTCCGGCTCACCAGCAAGACCATGGGCCGAGACCCGCTCCTATGGATCATCTTCGGAGTGATGGCAGTGGTGACCGCGGTAACCGAGACCGAACGGATCGAGCTGTTCCCTCTCGCCGGGCTGGCGGTGTGGGCCGCCCGCAGCCCACGCTTCCGCCAGGCGATCCGCCGCACCGGGGCGGTCTTGCTTCTCCCCATTCCGCTCTTCTCACAGACCGACGGCTCCGGCTCGTCGTCGGAGCTGAGCGACATCTTCTGGTACTTTCTCAAAGCCGGCGCCTTCGTCTTCGGGAGCGGTCTGGCGATCGTCCCCTTCCTCTACGGTGGTGTGGTCGGCGGGTTCGGCTGGCTGGACGACCAACAGTTCCTCGACGCCGTCGCCGTCGCCATGCTCACCCCCGGACCAGTCGTGATCACCACCGGGTTTATCGGCTATCTGGTGGCCGGGCTACCCGGAGCGGTGATCGCCTCCGTCGCCACCTTCCTCCCCGCCTACCTGCTCACCGTCTTTCCCGCCCCCTACTTCCGCAAGTACGGCAGCCGGCCCGCTCTCGCCGCCGTGGTCGACGGGGTCACCGCCGCCGCCGTCGGCGCCATCGCCGGTGCCGTCGTCGTCCTGGGACGGCGGGCGATCGTCGACCTCCCCACCGCCCTTCTCGCCATCGCCGCCCTGGCCGCTCTGTGGAGAACGCGCCGTCTCCCCGAACTGGTGGTCATCCTGATGGCGGCCGCCGCCGGCCTGGCCCTCTTCCCGACCTTCGGAACGTGACAAGCCGGGTCGACGGGACAACCGATGTGCGGCTGATCTTCCTCGCCCAGGCGATACGGGCCGCCGCCTACGGGTTCGGCTCGGTGGCGCTCGGGGTGACCCTGGCGCACCGCCCCCTCACGCCAGATGGGCCTGCTCCTCACCGCCTTGGTCGCCGGCGCCGCCGTCGTGACCGCCGCCGTCGGCACCTGGCGCGACCGTCTCGGCCGGCGCCGGGTCTATGCCGGACTCTTCCTGACCCTGGCAGGCGTCGGTACCGTCTTCGCCCTGACCGACATCCTCTGGATGCTTCTCCTCGCCGCCCTCTCCGGCATCATCTCCACCGAGGTGGTCGATCGGGGACCCTTCACCTCCCTCGAACAGCCGATCCTGGCCGGCCTCACCACCACCGGACGGCATCCCGCCGTCCACGCCCGCTACAACGCCGCCGCGCCCGACCCCTCGGGACCCTCACGGTCGGCAGCCTCCAACAAGTCGCCCTCGGCCTCCCCTTCCTGGTCGCAGGCACGCAAATCCGTCTACGACCTCACCCTTTGGGCGCGGTTTTGGAGGATCCCCCTCGCCGCCGAAACGACCGAATCTGCCTAGTAGCAGAGGTGACGGCTCGCCTCATCGGTCGGCACCACCCCGCCAGGTTCGGTATCGTCTCCCCCTCTCCGTGACATCTCGTTGCCTCGTTGCCGTGCTCCTGATCTCGCTCCGGTTGCACAGGTGACGAGCGGGGAGCGGCCCTCACGCCGGTCCTGGAAGCGCAACACCCGGTGCTAGCCCAAAGGGCCGACATGAACGATCGGAGCGTAGGACCTGACGACCGACCCCAGCCAGCTCCCACCCGGCCTTCCCGAGCCGGTAGACGACGGCGCTTGTGACCATCTGGTGGGCCTCGACCTACCCGACATCTTGCTGCCTGCTGCCGACGGCACGAACCTATCGTTCCGGCACGCTCCCACCCCGAGGCTGGTGATCTATGTGTACCCACGGACCGGCGGACCAGGAATCGACGTGCCCGACGACTGGGACCTCATACCGGGAGCCCGGGGTTGCACACCGCAGGCCTGCGGCTTCAGGGACCACCACACCGAGTTGCAGGCGCTGGACGCCACCGTCTGGGGACTCAGCGCCCAACCGATCGCCGAGCAAGCGGGGTTCGCCGAGCGAATGCACATCCCCTTCCCCCTGCTCAACGACTCCCGGCTCCGGCTCGCCGGACCGCCCCTCCAACTCCCCACCTTCACGGCGGCAGGGGTCACGCTGTACAGGCGGGTCACCCTCATGTGCCAGGGGGCCCGGATCACCAAGGTCTTCTACCCGGTGTTCCCCCCCGACCAGAACGCCTCCGAAGTGATCAACCACCTCCGGTCGTTGATCTGAGAGATGGGTGGACGCTGTTCTGGCCGACCGGACGCCTCCACGAGAGGTACTCGACGATGGGGCATCGACGGGCGCTGCGGGTGGCGCCTTCGGGGATCGCCGAATGCGTCAGTCGGTGCATCCGGTCAGACCGGCGGCGCGTAGCGCCTGCGGATCGGGGTCGACGTGACCGTGGGGGTGGGCATAGGCGGGATAGGTACCCCGGTAGCCGGCGACCCGCCCCAGCGGGGCGAGGATCCCGATCAACACCCGTTGCACCGCCGCCGGTGGCTTGGTGAACCGGATCACCCTCCCCGAAGTGGTGTGATCCGCGTTTCTTAGGACCGAAACGCGTCGCTGACGACGCGTTTCGGTCCTAAGAAAGCATCAGGGCGATGGCATGGCGGTAGACGGCCCGCACCGCCAGGGTCTGGCGCACCTCGCCGACGAACTCGTCGAAGAACTCGCCGCGGTAGGTCGGGTCGGTCATCGCCGTCACCGTGAAGTAGAGACCGGAGAACGTGGCGAGGAACACGGCCACCCGGATCAGCTCGACGCTGAGGATCAGGGAGTGGTCGAAAAGGGTCGCCTGCCACAGGATGCCGGCCGGTTTGCCCGCCCACGCCTCGATGGTCTCCGGTCGCATGGCGATCATGCCGAAAGCAACGAAGAACGCACCGACCAGGGCGCTCACCAGGACCACCTGGAAGCCGTGGTTGAACAGGATCACGAGGGCGAGGTTGACCCGCTCCCGGCGACTCAGCGGAGGCGCCGGCCCTGGATCGCCGGCGATGGTGAGCGTCTCCACCGGTGTCCCGACGCAGAGCGCCACCAGGTCGGCGCCTTGGGGTAACGACTCGAGCTGACGGAGCTCCCGGGGGATCTGGGTGGCGATGAACACACCGCCGAGCGTCACCAGCAGCACGGCGATGGCGGCGAGGTACCCGTTGGAGAGCCCGGAGATCATCTGCCAGGTGTCGGCGTTGACGAACAGGAACAGCACGAACAACAGCAGCAGCGGCAATGCCCTGGCGAACAGCCCGACGATCCTGATGAGGCCCTTGGCCGACTGGGCCGCCGCCCAACGGATCAGCGGGATCAGCCCGTAGGTGGTGACGGCGTACGCCAGCGCCAGGATGAGGAGGTTCTGGGCGATCACCCTGAGGGCGCTGATGCCCGCGCCCCCGAAGAGCAGATCGATCAGCGGGGCGGCGAGGACGAACACGCCGAGCTCGACCGCCCCCAGCCGTTCGGGGCGGGCCAGCAGCGGGCGGCCCCGCAGCCGGTTGACCAGGGCCCACGCCCCGATCAGCAGCGCCAGCCCGCCGGCGACCGCCAGGACGTTCCCCCACCACGGCCAGTCGCTGTTGAGGACGACCAGCATGCTGAACAGGAAGACGGTGGTGAGGAATGGCAGGGTCCTGGTCCAGATGTCCTCGGTGGCCGAGTAGTCGGCGATGAACTGGGGAACCCCACGACGGACGAACCATCGCTCCACCGAACGGCGGGTGCCCTCCATCGGCGGCAGGCTAACCCGTACGCCATCGGCCACCCTGGTCCCGTCCCGCCGGCCGACCAACGACGGAACGTGTCACATTCCTCGGATATGGTGCGAACCATGACCGGGACCCGCCCCGGGAGGGCCTCGCCCGCCCGGCCGACCGGGTGCGGGTGGATATTCGACGAGCGAGCTCCTGGCCCGAGTGGCCCAGCACCCTGACCCCGGCAGATCCGACCGGAAGGTGAAGGAACATGGATTGGAAGCTCGAGCTGATACAGGTCCCGGTGTCGGATGTCGACCGGGCGAAGGCGTTCTACCGCGAGCAGGTCGGCTTCGTCGTCGACCTCGACCACCAGGTGAATGACGAGACCCGCATCGTGCAGCTGACTCCTCCCGGGTCGGCATGCTCGATCGGTCTCAGCGCAGGGACCGACGCCCTGCCGGCGGGGTCGTTGCATGGCATGCAGATCGTCGGGTTTGACGTCGATGCGGCCCGGGCCGAGCTGGTCGAGCGGGGTGTCGAGGCCAGCCCGGTCCACCACTTCGACGGATCGGCGATGGTCGAGGGACGCGGCGGGCGCTGGAACTCGTTCGTGTTCTTCAGCGATCCGGACGGCAACAGATGGACGCTGCAGGAGAGACCGGCCGGCGACCGACCCACCGAGGCGGACACGGTTGATGGCGATGCTCGGGGGGACGGGTAGCCTCCAGCCACCGATCGAACGGCACCGATGAAAGTCACCGAGCATTACGCCAAGGCGGCCGAGCCGCTCATCTCGTACGAGATCATTCCGCCGCGACGGGGGGGCTCGATCGACGACATCCTCACCATGGTCGAGGCGCTACTGCCCTTCGATCCGCCGTTCATCGACGTCACCAGCCATGCCGCCGAGGCGTATTACGAGGAGATGCCCGGCAACGTCGTCCGCCGCCACGTCAAGCGGAAGCGTCCGGGGACGATCGGGATGTGTGCGGCCATCCAGTACCGCTACGGGATCGACGCCGTCCCCCACATCCTGTGCCAGGGCTTCACCCGCGAGGAGACCGAGGACGCCCTCATCGAGCTTCACTACCTTGGGATCCGCAATGTGCTCGCCGTGCGAGGCGACGACATCGGCCACGTCAAGCCGGAGCGTCCGGACCGGTCCGCCAACATCTACGCCAGCGACCTGGTCGGCCAGATCGTCCACATGAACGAGGGGCGCTACCTCGAGGACCTGGTCGATGCCAAGTCGACCGACTTCTGTATCGGGGTCGGCGGCTACCCGGAGAAGCACGTCGAAGCCCCCAACCTTGCCTGGGACATCGCCAACCTCAAGCGGAAGGTCGACGCCGGGGCCGACTACGTGGTCACCCAGATGTTCTTCGACAATCGGCACTACTTCCGCTTCGTCGAGCTGTGCCGCCAGGCGGGGATCACGGTGCCGATCGTGCCCGGTCTGAAGATCCTCGCCACCACCAACCACCTCCAGTCGCTCCCCCGCACCTTTGGGGCCGAGATCCCCGAGGCCCTGGCCGACGAGGTGCTCGCCGTCGACAGCAACGCCAAGGCGACCGACATCGGGGTGGCGTGGGCCAGGGAGCAGGCCACCGAGCTGCTCGAAGCAGGGGTGCCGGGGATCCACTTCTACATCATGAGCACCGCCAACCACGTGGTGCGGGTGGTGGAGCCGCTGCGGTGAGCGCCTGCTCGCCCGGCTACGCCCTGCACCACGTCCAACTGGCCATCCCGGCCGGGATCGAGGACGCCTGCCGAGCCTTCTACCTGGGCATCCTGGACATGGTCGAGGTCGACAAACCCCCGGGGCTGGCCGAGCGCGGTGGCCTGTGGCTGCGGACCGGCAGCCTCGATCCACCTCGGGGTGGAGGACGACTTCCGACCTGCCCGCAAGGCCCACCCTGGGATCATGGTGGACGACATCGAGCTGGTGGCGGAACGGCTCGCCGCCGCCGGGGTGACCGTCACCTGGGACGACCGGCTCCCCGGACACCGGCCGGTTCTACTGCCCCGACCCCGCCGGCAACCGACTCGAGTTCCTCTCCCCCACCTGACCCAGAGCCGGCTGACCGACGCCCGTTCTGTTTCCCCTCCCGTTCTGTTTCCCCTCCCGTTCTGTTTCCCCTCCCGTTGGGAGGGGTGCCCGGCGAAGCCGGGCGGGGTGGGAGACCGACGGCCCGCGGTGCTGTCTGACCTGCCTTCCCCCGCCCCGGCTGTTGTTGCTCGCCTACGGCGTTGTGCTCAGCCACCCCTCCCCCGAAGGGGGAGGGGAAACAGACGAGGGGGCTCGGCTCTGCGAGCCGGGGGGGGATACGAGGCCCCGGTGGTGCGGCCCGGCTACCTTCCCCGCCCTGCGGGTTCCTTTCCCCTCCCGTTGGGAGGGGTGCCCGGCGAAGCCGGGCGGGGTGGGGTACCGACGGCCCGCCATGCCGGCGCTCGGGCCGGACTGTCCTCGCCTGCCATCAAGCGTCGGCCCAGGCCTGAACCATCCGCTCGAGCGTGTCGAGGGGGACGTTGCCCGAACCGAGCACGGTGTCGTGGAACCCCTTGATGTCGAATCGGTCGCCCATCGCTTCCATGGCTCCCGCCCGCATCCGCAGGATCTCCAGCCTGCCGATCATGTACCCACAGGCCTGACCGGGCATCCCGATGTACCGGTCGACCTCGTCGGCGATGGTGACCATGGTCATCGGCGAGTTCTCGGCGAAGTAGTCGATGGCCTGCTGCCGGCTCCACCCCAGGGCGTGCAGCCCGGTGTCGATCGCCAGCCGCCCGGCCCGCATCGAGTCGGCGGAGAGCATCCCGATCCGTTCCAGCGGTCCCGAGTAGAGCCCCATCTCATCGGCGAGCCGCTCGGTGTACAGGCCCCATCCCTCGGCGTATGCGTTGACGTTGACGTGCTTGCGGAACTCGGCGATGCCCTCCAGCTCGCCGGCGATGGCGAGCTGCAGATGGTGCCCGGGGATCCCCTCGTGGTAGGCCATCGCCTCGATCTCGAAGCGGTGCCAGCGGGTGGGATCGGCGGTGTTGATGAAGAAGATGCCGGGCCGGCTCCCATCCGTGGCCGGTGGGTAGTAGAAGGCGGTGGGTCCGGTTGGTGTCTCTTTCACCAGGCAATCCGCCTTGGGCAGCCGCCCGAACCATTCCCCCATGGCCGCCTTGGCCTTCGCCATCGCCTGCTCGGACGCCGCCACGATCGAGGGGCCGTCCTCGAACAGCAGGCTCCGGTCGTTCCGCAGCCGGTCGAAGATCTCGGTGAGGTCGGAGATGCCGAGCACCTCGCTCCCCAGCTCGCGGTACTCGCCGGCGAGACGCTCGATCTGCCACAGCCCGATGCGATGGATCTCCTCGGCCGACAGGTCGGTCGAGGTGTGGCGGCGCAGCAGCCTGCGGTACGTCTCGTCGCCGTCGTCGAGCCAGCACACACCCGGTTGATCCTCGGGGCGACCGGCCGGCGCCACGGTGTCTGCGACCATCCGCCGGTACTCGACCCACGCCGGTCGCACCTCGGCCTCGACCACCTCGGCCAACTTCGCTCCCCACACCGCCGCCTCGTCGTCGGTCATGTCCGGCGCCGGGTCGATCCCGAGGTACGGGTCCTCGGTCAGGTCCGAGGCGAGGTAGTCGTCGAGTTGGGCGACGGTGAGATCGCAGGTGTACCTCGGCGGTGTACGACCCGCTTCGACCCCCTCGGCCAACCGGCCCGCCAGCTCCCGGATGTACCGGCCCATCCCGGTGAACTTGGGGATCATGGCGGCGGCGTGGGCGGGTTCGAGCAGCCTGATCTGCTGCACGGCCACGGGCAGCTCGGTGTGGAGCCCGATGGCATGGTTGACGGCGAGCTCAGCCTGGCGGGTCTCGAGGACATCGGCGGAACGGCTCGTCTCGAAGATCAGCAGATCGCGGGCCGACTGTTCGTCCCCGGTCAGAGCGACCGGGTCGATCGACTCGGCCTCGGTGGCGAACCGCCGGTGGGCGACGATGACCTCATCCTCGGCGGTCCTCGAGCCCTCCTCGAACCGGTCGTCGTGATGGTGGTCCCCGAGCAGGAGCGCCATGGTCGGGTTGACCGCGAGCTCGTGGTCCCAGAACTCGGTCCCCAACCGTTCCAATCGCTCGTTCACCGGTCGCCCCCTCCTCTGCGGATGTCGGGCAGCCTATCGAGCGCGTCACCACGGTCCGGTGGGTGGGGTCAGGTGGCGGGACCTGGCGTCTCCACACCCGCCCCCTGCCGGTAGAGACGAGATCGGCGCCGAGCGGGCCACCGGCGGTCATGGCGGTCGCTGCGGTCACACCGAGGGCGACACCAGCCAGACGCCGGCCCCGGAGCCTGGCGACCAGCAAGGCCAGCTAGCGCTCGACGCCCCCGCCGACCTCGGAGAAACGGGCGAAGGTGGTCATCGCCGATTCCCCTGGTCAGGAGACACGCCGGCCCCGCCAGCCGGTGAAGGCGCCGATCAGGAAGAGCACCAGAGCGACGATCAACAGCCAACGGAGGGCGGTGACGAACAACCCGACGCCGCCCAACAGCAACGCCAGGATGAGCAGGATTGCCAGAGCCATGGGTACTCCCTCTTTGCTTACGGGGTCAAGCCTTCCCGTTCCAGGCGACCGCTAAACGACCGGCGGGCACCCGATGTCAGCGGTCGAGGATACCGGCCAGCACCGAGCGGATCCCCTGGCGTACGTACCCCGCCCGGTCGGTGTCGCCGCCCAGCGTCGCCCGCATCATGTTTGCCATCTGCTCCCACGAGACGTGCGGGGGCATGGGCGGGACGTTGGGATCGGTGACGGCCTCGATCAGGGCGGGGCGGCCGGCGGCGAAGGCGCGGTCCCAGGCGTCACCGAGCGCTTCCGGCCGGTCGACCCTGATCCCCTCGAAGCCGAGCAGCTCGGCGTAGCGGGCGTACGGGAAGTCGACGATGCGCTGCGAGGCGTCGAACTTGGGATCCCCCTCCATGGCCCGCTGCTCCCAGGTGACCATGTTGAGGTCGTTGTTGTGCAGCACCAGCACCACGAAGGTCGGGTCGGACCACCGATCCCGGTACTGGTCGACGGTGATCAGCTCGTTGATCCCGTTCATCTGCATCGCCCCGTCACCGACCAGGGCGACCACCGGACGGTCCGGCTCGGCCAGCTTGGCCGCAACCGCGTAGGGGACGGCGCACCCCATGCTGGCCAGCGTCCCCGACACCGAGGCCCGCATCCCGGACCGCAGCCGCACATGACGGGCGTACCAGATGGTGCTGGAGCCGACGTCGACGGTGACGATCGACCGGTCGGGCAGCCGCGGCGAAAGCTCGGCGAACACCAGTTGAGGATTCAAGGGCTCGGCCTCGGCCCGGGCCTGGGCATCGAGCAGGCCCCACCACTCATCGATGTCCGACTCGATCGTCTTCCGCCAGGTACGGTCGGTCTTCGGCACCAGCATCGGGAGCAGGGAGTCGAGCGTCCTGGCGGCGTCGCCGACCAGGCTGAGGTCCATCGGGTAGCGGATCCCGATCATCGTCGGGTCGATGTCGATCTGGACACCACGCACCGACCCGGGCTCGGGGAGGAACTCGGAGTAGGGGAAGCTGGACCCGACCATGAACAGGGTGTCGCAGCCGGCCATCATCCGATCGGACGGCTTGGTCCCGAGCAGACCGATGGAGCCGGTCACGAACGGAAGGTCGTCGGGCAGCACGTCCTTGCCCAGCAGCGCCTTGGCCACCCCAGCGCCAAGGGCATCGGCCGCCCGGACCACCCGGTCGGCGGCACCGCGGGCGCCGGAGCCGATCAGCATGGCCACCCGCTCGCCTCTGTTGAGGACGTCTGCCGCCTGCTGCAGGTCGCCCATCGAGGGGACCACCTCCGGCTCACGTACCCCGCTGCCGCCGGGAACGATCCCGTGCTCCCTGGGCAGATCCTCCGGTTCGACGGCGTCGAGGCTCTGCACGTCGTTGGGGATGATCAGGCAGGTGACGGTGCGGCGGGAGACGGCGATCCTCGCCGCTCGGTCGACCACGTTGGGGAGCTGCTCGGGCACGGTGACCATGTGGACGTACTCGCCCGCCACGTCCTTGAACAGGCCGGTCAGGTCGATCTCCTGCTGGTAGCTGCCGCCGAGGGCGGAGCGGGACTGCTGACCGACGATGGCGAGCACCGGCTGGTGGTCGAGCTTGGCGTCGTAGAGCCCGTTGAGCAGGTGCACCGCCCCCGGCCCCGAGGTAGCGATGCACACCCCGAGCTCGCCGGTGAACTTGGCGTGACCGACCGCCATGAACGCCGCCGCCTCCTCGTGGCGGGCGAGGATGAACTCGATCTCGTCGGTGGCCCGGTGCAGGGCACCCATCACCCCGTTGATCCCGTCGCCCGGGTATCCGAAGACACGGCGGACACCCCACTCCCTCAGGATGCTCACGACCTGGTCAGAGACGGTTCGGCTCAAGGGGATCCCTCCGGGTGGGCGAGACCGCGTCTACCCGTTGACCGGTCCCCGGAAACGCCGCCGGCTCAGCGTTCGAGGCGGTCCCTCCCCGGGGAGGGAAAGTCGGGGAGGGACCGGCGCTCGATCGGTCGCTGCCGCTCACTCGTTGCGGCAGCCGTCTTCGCCGGGGAGCAGCGGGCGGGCGAGGAGCTGGACCTGCCGGGAGCCGGTGTCCCACACGGTCACCTGGGTGGCCCCGGTGAACACCTCGACGGCGGCGGCGGCGTCGGCCCGTTCGAGAATCGTGCATGGCAGGTCGAAGCTGGTCTGGTCGAACTCGTCTACGGCGATGGCCAGCGGGTAGGGTCGGACGTCCTCGGGCACCCCGGTGTCGGCGGGGATGAGATCGCCGCTGACCACCACCTGCCACCGGTCCGACTCGTACGGCTGGGACGGATCCCCACCGAAGGCGGTGGCATCGAGGGTCATGATCAGGTCGCTGAGCGCCACCGTCCTCTCGTCGGCCGTGTTCGCCTGGGGGTCGAACCCGAGGGCGTAGACGCCGTAGCGATGCGTCCCGGCCTGGTCGAAGTAGGTGAGCACCGTGGTCGAGGCGTCGGCCACATTGGCCGCCCCGTCATTGTCGATCTCCTCGGTGATACCGGCGATGCCGACCCGGTCGAGGATGTCCTCAAGGTCGGGAAGCAGATCGGAGACGTCCATCACCTGGTAGTTGGGTACCAGAGGGCCGGGGAAGATCTCGGGGATGGGGCCCTGCATGATGAGCCGCCCATCGGTGGTCACCACGTAGGCCGGTCCGATCGCGGCGAACATCGACGGTGAGGCGAACCCGCCCTCGTAGGTGATCATGAACAGCGCCTGGTCACCGGTGGCCGGCGGGCCCCCGGTCGTGGTATCCGTGGCGCCGGTGGTGGTGCTGTCGCCGGCACCGCCACCGCAGGCGGCCAGGAGGAGCACGAGCACGAGCAGCCCGGAGAGGATCCAGGTCCGGCGGGTGCGAGGTTGCGTCATGCCATTTCGACGGGCAGTGTCGCCGGCAGGTTCCCGTTCACGCCTTCGGCGTTGTCTCGATGCCACACTGTCGACGACAGGTCTTCTGGTTGACGGAAGGGGTGCATGTGGCGATGCCGAGTCCGGAGCCGATGGCGACTCCCGACGCACAGCCGGTCCTTGGCCAAGGCGCCGTGGCCAAGGTCGTCAGGGGGCTGTTGGCCGTCCTGACCGGGGCCGCCCTCATCGTCGCCTACGCCCCCGGAAACTACTTCTACTTCTTCACCATCCTGTCCAACATCCTGGCGGTGGTGTTGTTGGGAGGGCAGGCGTTGCGCCCGGGCTGGATGTCGACCAACGCCACCTTGCGCGGGGCGGTCACCCTCTACATGACGATCACGGGGATGGTCTACGCGGTGCTACTGGCCCCGATCTCGGCCGATGTCGGGCTGATCGACCCTTGGGTCAACTTCGTCCTCCACTCCCTCGGCCCGGTGGCGGTGCTCATCGACTGGCTGCTGTTTCCACCCGTTCAGCGGCTGGGAACGAGGACACTCTGGATCTGGCTGGTGTTCCCCGCCGTCTACCTCACCGTGACGATGATCCGTGGCCCGATCGTGGACTGGTACCCGTATCCGTTCCTCGATCCCCGCGGCGACGGGGGCTACCCGACGGTGGTCGCCTACTCGCTGGCGGTGTTGCTGGTGTTCGTCGCCGTCGGGTCCTTCCTCACCTGGTGGGCGAACCAGCGGTCCGACGCCGGTTCGCAGACGCCCCGCCCCGACGTCGCTGCCTGAGGGCGGCCCACAGTCCACCCGGCACGATCCGCCGGAACCGACCGGCTACCATGGCTGCCAGCCAGCGCCGAGGCGCTGTGCAACGACGGCTCTCGCGCCACGAACGCCAGGCCGCACCGACAATCATGCGCCCGTAGCTCAATTGGACAGCGCGTCTGACTACGGAGCGGTTCTCCCGAGGTCACCACTGGGTGAGCTTCCAGATAGCAGGCTCCATACTCCCCGGTTCGCTCCCTACCTCGGCGAAGAGGGCTACCGCCCGCTTGAGGTGGTCCATGGCCTCGGTCTCCTGGCCGGCGGCGTGGAGCAGGTCGGCCAGGTTGTTGTGGAGGGCTGCCTCCCGATGGCGGTCGCCGAGCGGCCCGGCCACATCCAGCGCCTGGCGAGCGGCGTCGATCGCCTCCTCAATGCGGTCTTCCCGGCCGTGGGTGAGCGCCAGGTTGTTGAGGGCTGCCGCCCGTAGCTCGGGCTCCACCATCCGTTCGGCAAGCCGAAGGGCCGCCTCCAAGTGGACGACGGCCTCGGGTGGGTCGGCCAGGATCCCGAGCAGGTTGTGGGCCTGGGCGAGGGCAGCATCGTCGCCGGCCTCCTCCGCCAGGTTGAGGGCAATCCCCGCCAGCTCCTCCGCCCGCGCCCGGTTCCCGGCCCCGAAGGCGACCAGGCTGCGGTCGGCGGCTAGCCGCGAGTGTGCAGACGAACTCCCGTCTGCACCGAGCGCCCGGTCGGCGGCCGCCAAGTACCGCTCAGCCGTATCCCATCGGCCCAGCCGCCGGTACACCTCGCCGAGCCGATGATCGACCGCCGGGGCAGGGGGGCCCTGGCCGAGGGCGACCGTCGCCTGGTAGGCGGCAAGCGCCTCCCCGTATGCGCCCAGCCGGGTTAGGACGTCGCCGATCCCCATATGCAGGTCGGTGATGGCGGGGTGGCCGAGGGCGAGGGCGGCCCGATAGCTGTTCAGGGCCTCGGGATGGGCGTAGACGGAGCGAGCATGGCGGGCGGCCCGCAGATACCAATCTGCCGCCTCTTGCTCGTGCCCGGCCTTGTGGAGGTGGGTGGCCACCTCGGCGGCCACCATCTCGGGTCTACGCCGATGGCGGGCCCGGAGGGCGACGGCCGCCCGGCGGTGAAGCAGGCGGCGCCGGGCGAGAGAGGCACGCCGGTACACATGCGAGCGGAGGAGCTCGTGGGTGAAGTCGAGGCCACCCTCCGGACCGCCCGGCGGCTCCCGGAGCAGACTCCGTGCCGCCAGCTCGTCGAGGGCGTTCCCCACCTCCTCCTCCGAGCGGCCGCTGGCCGCCGTCAGCAAGTCGAAATCGAACAACCGCCCCAGCACCGCCGCCGTCTCCAGCACCTGCCCGGCCTGCTCGCCCAACCCAGAGAGCCGCGACGCCAGCAGGCTCTCCACGCCGGCGGGGACCTCGGGCATGGAAGCGGGGTCGGCCGCCAGGGCGGCCAGATATTCCACCAGGAAGAACGGCACCCCTTCGGTGTGGACGGCCAGGTCTTTCACCAGCTCGTCGGTGGGCGGGTTGGGGAGGAGCGCCTCGGCCATCCGGGCGATGTCGGGCTCGGTCAGCCGTCCCGGGCGCAGGATGGTGCATCGGCGTAGGCGGGAGAGCTCGGCCACCAAACGGCGGAGCGGATGGTCTTGGGTCACGTGCTCGGTGCGCCAGGTCACCACCACCAGCAGCTCCAACCGGTCGAGCCGATGGAGCAGGTAGGCCAGCAGCTCGACGGAGGAGGTGTCGGCGAAGTGGAGGTCGTCGAACACCAGCACGGCGGGCGCCGGCGACGAGGCGGCGGCCAGCACCCGGCCGACGCCGTCGAAGAAGCGACTTCGGGCGGCGGGGCTCTCGGTTCGGGCACGTGAGACGATCCGGTCCGGCGCCAGCTCGGGGACCAGCCGCGCCGCCTCGGCCAGCGCCTCCTCCGGCACAACCGCCATTGCATCTCGGGCTTCGGGCCGGGCCGCCCACGTGAGGAGCGCGTCGTGGAAGAGGCCGTAAGCGAGGCCCTCTTCGTCTTCGTGTCCCCGAGCCGACAGAATGGTCACCCCGTCGGCGGCGAGGTGGGCGGCGAAGTCCTCGACCAGCCGGGTCTTGCCGATCCCCGCCTCTCCTTCTACCACCACCAGCTGCCCACCGTCACCGGCGAGGGCGTAGGCCACCGAGAGTCCTGTCCACTCCGCATCCCGGCCCACCAGGGGCAGACCCTGGGTCGGGGGTGCCGGACGGCCAATCGGCCTCACCCGTACCGGGGGGGCGGGGGCAGGAGGCAGGTCGTCCTCGAGGATCGCCTCGTAGGCCTCGGTAGTCTCTTGGAGTGGAGCGACGCCCAGCTCCTCCTCGAGCACCCGCACGCAGTCTCGGTACCGGCGGATGGCGCCCGCCCGGTCGCCGCTCCAGGCATGGAGCAGCATCAACCGGGATTGGGCGGCCTCGTTGAGCGGGTCGAGGGCTACCCGCCGATCGGCACTCTCGATCGCCGGGCCGTAGGCACCGGCGGCGGCATGCGCCATGGACAGTCGCTCCAGGATCAATCCCAGCTGTCGGCGGTGGAACGAGGACTGGGCAAGCTGCCAGTCCTCGAAGTCGGGGGAGTCTCGCAGGGCGAACCCGGCCAGGAAGTCGTCCCGATGCAGATCGGTCGCTTTGGTCAGGGGCGGGATGCACTCCGGGCAGGCGGCGGACAGTGGGTGCCCGTGCCCCGACAGTGGTTGGAGCAGTTCTTCCACACCGGCGACGTCCAGCATCACCGCTCGGTCCGGTTCGAATCGGACCATGACCCGGTCGGCGGTCACCCAGCGTTGCCCCATGCCGGTCCTCAGGGTGGAGAGCGTGCGGCGCAAGGCGCCTCGGGCCCGTTCGGGGGGGTATTCGGGCCAGAGCAGGGTGGCGAGAACGTCTCGGCTCTGCGGGACTCCGGTGACGGCCAGGTAGGCGAGCAGCGCCACCGCCTTACGGGTGTCCACTTGAAGCGGATGGCCGTCGACCCTCACCTCGGGCGGGCCCAGGAGAGCGATGGTCAGATCCCCCAAGACCGCTACCCAGATACCGGATTGTGCATGACGGTAACGATAGGAGGAGCCATGGTCGTAACGATCGGGGGGATGCCCCATGCGAATCCTGGCGGAGTACTCGGAAGGAGGCAACATCCGTCGACCAATCGTCTGGTTGGTCTTGATGGGAAGATGGCCACCGCCTGTTCGGGAGGTGGCGCCGCCAACAACGTGGAGATCGAGGAGATCCTCGACGCTCTCGCCCGGACGGCGGGCGACACCCAGGCCGACCTGACCCCTGTCGACAGACCAAGGGCTCATGGAAGGGCCCGACGGGATGACGAGGAAGGAGCTCTCGGCCCGGGGTGCGGAAGCCTTCCCGATGGAGGTGGCGTGCGATCACGGCCGCGTCGACAAAGCCCGGTGGGAGGTCGACGTAGCGCCGTGCGAGGTGGGGGATCTGTCGACCGAGACCCCCTCTCCGCGTCGTGGCGAGAGGTGCAGCCTGGGTCGATGACGGGGTAGCCGCGGAAGCCCCGGCCGGCTCTCGTAACGATGTCGGGACGATCGGATTGTAAGAACAGCCCGCACACCGCCGGCGCCTACTTGGAGAGGCGAGGTCTGCCGAGGCCGACCGTCCCCTGGGATGAGCTGCGAGCGATCAAGAGAGAGGTGTTCCGGTGACGGCGCCGAGAGAAGGTGGGGAACGATCCGGTTGGAGCTGGGCCCGGGTGCTCCGGTGGACGGGGCTGGCCGGGTTCCTGACCATGGGCCTGGTGGGGGTGGTCCTGGGGGACCTGGAGGCGATAGCGGTAGCGCTGGGGTTCGGGGTGGCGTCTTTCCTGCTCAGGCGGGGACGAGGCCGGGCAGGAGCGTTGGGGCTGGCGGTGGTGTCGGCGGTCACGCTCCTGTTCATGCTGCCCGCCTCGCTCACCAACTTGACCAGCGGCGCCCGGCTGGTGGCGGTGGCGGTCCCGGCCGTCCTCTCCTCGGTGGCGTTGGCAGCCCTGGGCTCGGCGTTGTGGTGGCTGACCGGCCGAGCGAATGAGAGAAGCGCCGGTCCCCGGGTACTTCTGGCCCTGGCGGCTGCACTGGGAGTCGGGCTGGTCGGCGCCACGCTACTGGCGGGTGGCGATCTCCCCGAGGCGGGGCAGGGGGACCTCCGCCTGGATTCCGAGATGCTGGCCTTCTCGGAGACCGAGCTGACCGCTCCCGCCGGGAAGGTAACAGTGGAGCTGACCAACCAGGATCTTTTCTGGCATACCTTTACCATCGACGAGCTGGGGGTGGACTTGCTGGTGCCGGTGCTGGGACGACGGTCGACCTCCTTCACAGCCTCTCCCGGCGTCTACCGCTTCGTGTGCCGAATCCCCGGCCACGTAGGGGCGGGCATGGAGGGTACGCTCACGGTGGAGGGATAGGATGTCGCAAGCCTCCGGGGCCCCGGGTGGTGGCGGCCATCGCCATCGGAGGGGCGGTCCTCGCGGTGGCGAGCAACCTGCTTTTCGGGATGGCCCTCGGCCTCGATACCTCCGAGCTGTCGGCGGTCCCCCGGTTCTCATCCGTCCCGCCCGAACGGGCCGGGTTGGTGCGCTGGGGCGCCCTCACCGACATGCTCGGCTATTACCTGCCCGCCATCCCGGTGGCCGTATACCTGCGCCGCCGACTGGCGGATGGTTTCACGACCGATCTGGCCACCGTCGGAGGCGTGGCGTATGCGCTGATCGGGTCGATGGGGGCGGCCGCCCTGGCGGCCACGGCGCCCAGCCTGCTCCGGGACGGTTCGGCGGAGGCGGCGGCGCTGCTCGAAGCGCTCACCAACCTGGTGGTGGCGGGATGGTGGCAGACCCTCCAGGCCATCCCGTTTGCAATGTGGATGGTGGGGATGGCCGCCGCCCTGCCGGATCATCGCCGAGGCCTGAGGGCCTTTAGCTGGATCCTGGCGTGCGCCGCCGTTATCACCGCAGTGGCCCGGTTGCTTGCGGTCGAGCCGTTGGCATTGGCGGGTGTGGCGGCGTGGGTGGTGCCGTTTCCGGTCTGGCTTTTGGCGGTGGGGCTGATGATCCGACATGACGGGGCAGGGCGGGTGACGTGATCAAACGCTGGACGATTTGGGGAGCTGTCAGCTTGCAGGTCGGTCTGGTGTCGTGGGGTGTCTACCTCGATGAGGTCAACCGGCCGGCGTTCGTCGAGGTGACCGGTAGCCTCGCCACCAGCCTGCTCGCCGCCCTCTCGGTCCTGGTGTTCCCGGCCATGGGAGCGGTGATCGTCATCCGGCGTCCCGATCATCTGATCGGATGGCTGCTGGTCGTCTCCCAGGTCGGCTGGGCGATCAACAATTGGGCGGGGGCCTACGCCCGTTACGGCACCACCCAGCCGTCGCTGCCTCCGGGGTTCGACCTGGCGGTGTGGCTCTACACCTGGCCCGGGCTGCTCAGCGTTGGCACCCTGGTGCTTCTCATGTTGCTGTTCCCCTCCGGGAGACCGGCGTCCCGCTGGTGGGGCGGAATGGCATGGACGGTGGTGGCTTCCAGCCTGATGGGCGCCTTGGCCTTTGCCTTCGCTTCCGGTCCGGTGGACGACACGAGCGGGTTGGAGGTCGCCAACCCCTACGGGGCGCCCGGCGCTCTCGGTGATGCTCTGGCGATGGTGGCCGGACCGGCGTTCTTCTGGATGATCGCCCTGCTGGCGGTCTCGATCGGCTCAGTGGTCATCCGCCAGCGGCGCGCCGCCGGGCTGGAGCGACTGCAACTTCGCTGGTTCACCAGTGCTGTCGGGCTGGTCGTGGTTCTAGTGGTTGCCCAGGGCCTGGTGTTCCTGAGGTATGAATCGTCGAGCGCCCTACCTCCCTGGGCGGCGGTGATCTCGTACTTGGGGATCGTCTCCTCGGGGGTATTGCCGCTGGCGGTTGGGATCGCCATCTTGCGTTACCGCCTCTACGAGATCGACCGGATTGTCAACCGGACCCTGGTCTATGCGGCGCTTACCGGGTTGTTGGCCATGGTGTACGTGGGGTCGGTGGTGGTGTTGGGCGGGTTGCTGCGGCCGGTGACCGGGTCGAACGACTTGGCGGTGGCCGGGTCGACGTTGGCGGTGGCAGCTCTCTTCTCCCCCTTGCGCCGCCGGGTTCAAGGCTTCGTCGACCGACGCTTCTACCGGCGCCGCTACGACGCCGCTCGGACGGTGGAGGTCTTCAGCGAGCTGCGTGACCAGGTCGCCCTCGAGACCCTGACCCGGGACCTCCGGGCGGTGGTACAGGAAACCCTGCAGCCGGCCTCGGTGTCGGTGTGGCTGCGGGAGCCGCGCAGATGAGGGAGCGGGTGGCGAAGGCGGCCGCCAAGCCGTTTCTACGTCGCCGCTACGAACCTGCCCACCCCGTGGAGGGCTTCTCGACCCCCCGGTGGCGAGACCAGGTAGACCTAGACACGCGCTTCCGACGATGGACACCACCACCACTCCTCGGCCTGAGGGACCGGATGAGGCGGCCGACCCTCCTCCGGCTGCCCTGGTTCCTCTGGACACTGACGACCCTCGGGACGGTGGTCGGCTCGGTAGCCACGGCCCTCAGTAGCGGGTTGGGTTACGACGACCTGGCCTTCGCGGTGGTCTTCGTCGTGTTTGCCACGGTTGGGGCGGTGATCGCCACCCGGGAGCCGGCCAATTCGATCGGCTGGATCTTTTGCTCGGTAGGGGCGCTGGGAGGGTTGGGCGGCTTCCTCGACGCTTATCGGGAGGTGGCCGTGCATAGTGGACTCCCGGCCGCGGACTCGGCCGCATGGATCGGGTCCTGGCTGTGGGCGCCCATCGTCGGGCTGGCCTACATCCCTCTCCTGCTGCTCTTCCCGGACGGACGGCCGCCCTCCCGACGATGGCGCTGGGTCCTCTGGACGGCCGGAGGCTTTGTCCTCTTCGCCGTGCTCGGCAACGGCCTGTATCCATGGCCGGAGTCGGAAGGGGGCCCCAACCCGTACGCCATCGAAGGTGCCGAGCAAGCCCTCACCGTCCTCACGGACATGGCCGGTGCCTTTCTAATAGTGGGAATCGTGGCCTCGGTGTCCTCGCTGGTAGTCCGGTACCGAAGAGGAAGCGCCCTCCAGCGTCAGCAGCTCAAGTGGTTCATCACCTCCGCCGCTCTACTCCCGATGGCGGTCGTCCTCGGCGAGCTCGCCCACCAGGCCCTCCAGGCGTATACCGCGGCCGGCGCCCTGTCGCTGTTCGCCCTGGCCACCGGCATCGCCATCCTCCGCTACCGCCTCTACGACATCGACCGGATCATCAACCGGACCCTGGTCTACGGTGCCCTGACTGCCATCCTGGGGTTGGTGTATGTGGGGTCGGTGGTGGTGCTGGGCGGGTTGCTGCGGCCGGTGACCGGGTCGAACGACTTGGCGGTGGCCGGGTCGACTTTGGCGGTGGCAGCCTTGTTCTCTCCGGCCCGTCGTCGGGT
>Ga0136622_10000233_pt1 | contig 22120 bp, 17 predicted proteins | sample AntDrymUQ4482106_2_FD_104803 | JGI IMG/M metagenome (GOLD analysis project Ga0136622, IMG submission 104803) | Polar desert sand microbial communities from Dry Valleys, Antarctica - metaG UQ448 (21.06) | ecosystem: Environmental > Terrestrial > Soil > Desert | place: Antarctica: Dry Valley...
AGCCGGGAACGACCACGCGCAGCGGCGCCCCATGGACGGCGGGCAGCGCTTCGCCGTTCATCGCCCATGCGAGCAGGACCTCGCGCCGGTTCGCCTTGTCGAGCGGGATCGAGCCGCCGAAGCGCTGCGCGGGCTTCGCGTCCGGGCAGAGGTCCGCACCGTTGAACCCGACGTGCGTCGCGTCGCGCAGCGGGCCGGCGAGCGCGAGCACATCGGCGAGTGCCACGCCGGTCCACGTCGCTGTGCCGGTCGCGCCCGGGCCCCAGGGCGCTTCCCCGGGGATGTCACGGATGGCGATCAGGCCGGCGCGGCGATTGCCGGCGCACTGCAGGGTCGCCGTCACCACGCGCTCCCGGAACGCCTCGCGCAGGGTGGCGATCGAGAGGTGCAGCTCACGCTCCACGACGCCGTGGACGTGCAGGCGCCAGGCAGTCGGGTCGATCTCCGGCACGGTGCCGTGCCCCCGCACGTAGAACGCGTCGGTCGCCGTCAGCGAACCCTCGGCGAGAGCGGCGAGCCCGGTCTCGGCGTTGAACGGCTCCTGCTCGTGCACGATCAGGTCCGCGCGCTTCCCGTAGCGACTCACCCGTCGAGCACGTTGATGTAGGTCACCTTCAGCTGGGTGTAGTTCTCCAGCGCGTGCAGCGACTTGTCGCGGCCGATGCCCGACTGCTTGTAGCCGCCGAACGGGAGCGAGTTGTCGCCGTAGTCGTAGCAGTTGACGCACACCGTCCCGGAGCGGATCGAGCGCGCAAAGCGCAGCGCCTTGTTGATGTCGCTCGTCCACACCCCGGCGGTCAGCCCGAAGACGGTGTCGTTGGCGATCCGCAGGCCCTCCGCTTCCGAGCCGAACGGGATCGCGGTCAGTACCGGGCCGAAGATCTCCTCCTGCGCGATCTTCATCGCGTTGGTTGCCGAGCCGAAGATCGTCGGCTCGACGTAGAAGCCGCCGCTGTCGCGCCGCGCCCGCCCGCCGCCGAGCCGCAGCTCGGCGCCCTCGTCCGACCCGGTCCTGATGTAGGAGAGGACGCGCTGCATCTGCGTCTCGTCCACCATCGAGCCCATGCGCGTCGCGGGATCGAGGGGGTCGCCCGGCTGCCACTTGGCGGCCTCCACGGCGAGCTTCTCGAGCACCTCGTCGGCGATCGACTCCTGCAGCAGGAGCCGCGAACCCGCGCTGCACACCTGGCCCGAGTTGCCGAAGATGCCCTCGGCCGCATGCGCGACCGCGACGTCGACGTCAGGCGCATCGGCGAAGATCACGTGCGGTGACTTGCCGCCGCACTCGAGCTGGACGCCCTTCATGTTCGACTCGCCGGCGTAGACAAGGAACAGCTTGCCGACGTCGCTGGATCCGGTGAAGGCGATCTTGTCTACGTCCATGTGGCGCCCGAGCGCCTGTCCTGCGGTCTCGCCGAAGCCGGGCAAGACGTTCAGGACGCCGTCCGGCACGCCCGCCTCAGAGACCAGCGCCGCGAGCGCCAGCGCGACGATAGGCGACTGCTCGGCGGGCTTGAGCACGACCGAGTTGCCGGTTGCGAGCGCCGGCGCGAGCTTCCACGTCGGCATCAGCAGCGGATAGTTCCACGGGACCACCAGGCCGACGACGCCGAGCGCCTCGCGCGTGACCAGCGTGACCGCCGACGGCCCCGTCGGCCCGACCTCGCCGTAGACCTTGTCGACGGCCTCGGCAAAATAGCGGAAGCAGGCCACGGCACCCGACACCTCGCCCGCGGCATCACCGATCGGCTTGCCCATGTCGAGCGTGATCATCATCGCGAGCTCATCCGTGTCGCGCTCGATCAGCTCCGCCAGCCGCAGGAGGACCGCCTTGCGGGTCTTGGGCGCCAGCTGCGACCAGGAGCCCGACTCGAAGGACCGCCGCGCGGCCGCTACGGCGCGATCGATGTCCTCCGCGTCGCACGCCGCGACCTCGAAGAGCAGCTCACCCGAGACCGGGCTCATGCACGCGAACGTCTCGCCCGAAGCCGCGTCGGCGAAGTCGCCGTCGATGAACGCCTGCCGGCGGAAGTTGCTGCTGTCCGGCAGTTCGGTGCGGTTTCCGGCGGCGGCGGTGGTCATTGCTCGGTCTCCCCGATCGTTTGCACGAATGCGCCACCGATGCTAGACCGCCGCGTAGCGGAGGTGCCGCTTGTCGACCCGGATCGGCGATCGCCCGCCATGAGCGCCATGATGGGGGATCGCGATCGCGCTCGTCGCGGCTGGGTCGCTGGCGCTGATCGCGCAGGCTCAGTAGCCGACGTACCTGAAGCGTGTGCCACCGCAGAACCGGCGCAGTTTGATGCCCATCACGGACCCCGCGCCCCGATTCTCGCCCGACGGCACGTACTCGACGTCCGCCTTCCAGCCACGCGGATCGCGGCCCGCTGTGAGCCCGTTCCCACGCCCGCGACCGATGGCGGGTGGAACCTCGTCGCGGTCGTATCCCCGCCGCGTCGGAATGTCGCGGAGCAGCCGATCGCGGCGCGCGTCCGCGGCGCGGCGCGTGATCACGTAGACCGAAGGCCAGCCCTGCGCGGCCGCGCGCTCGGCGTGCGCGAGCACGTTCGGGTACCTGATCCTCGAAAGGCCGACATCCACGACCCGGTCCGTGCGCACGCAGCCGTGCGACGGCACCGGCGCTTGCACGTCGTCAGGAGCCGTCAGCGCCCCGATCAGCAGAGCGAGCGCGAGCGTGCGTCGAAGAAGGCGAGCCACGCTCTCTCGTTCGCGGCATGCCGCAGCGCCCCTCCTACCCGGAACGCCTGGACGAACGCGCTGCGATGCAGCCGGGACGCCCGGCGCCGACACGACGCAGGGCGTCTGCCCGCCATCTCGATCGCCTCGCTCCGGCGCGCTCCCGCAGGGCGTCGAGGGCCGTCTCGACGCGCAAACCGTCTACGAGCGTCCCCTGCGGAGAAACGGGATCGGGTTGCCGTGGGCGGCGATGACCTTGTCGTACTCGATCCCCGCGGCGCGGAGCGCCTCCTGCACGCGCCGACAAGGATGGATCCGCGGGCCGCCCTCATCGCCGTGGCAGACGAACAGCGTCGGGTTCTCGGTCATCGCTTCCTCCGGGTCATGAAACAGCGTGAGCCTAAGCCGTCGGAGCCGCAATCGTGTGGGCGCAGAGGACGGGCACCACTGTGCGGGCATAGGCCGACTCTTGCTCGGACCGTCGAGGGGATGAATAGAGTTGGCGCGTGTCAGCGCCTCCGCGACCGAGCTTCGACCCGGAGAGCCTGTTGCGCTCACTGATGGAGAGCGTGCCCGGCGCGGTGTACCGCTGCGCGGACGACGCGGACTGGACGATGCTCGGCATCGGCGACGACATCGAGACGATCTCGGGTTACCCGGCGACGGACTTCATCGCGAGCTCGGTCCGTAGCTTCACCTCGATAATCCACCCCGACGACTGCGAGCGGGTTCAAGAGGAGGTGCGGGTCGCCGTCGCTGCGGGCCGGTCTTTCTCACTCGAGTACCAGCTCCGGCGCGCTGACGGAGAGCTGCGGTGGGTCCTGGATCGCGGCGTCCGCACCGTCGATCGTCTGGGCGACTCGTGGCTGGACGGCATCATCTTCGACATCACCGAACGGCGTGCCGCTGAGGAGCTGCTGCGCAAGCGGGACGCCGAGGCAGCGCGGCTCGCGGAGCTCCAGGCGTCGCGCCGGCGCATCGTTGCGGTGGGCGATGCGGAACGGCGGCGACTGGAGCGCAACCTCCACGACGGTGCCCAGCAGCGTCTCGTGGCGATCGCGCTGCAGCTGCGGCTGCTGGAGGACCACGTCCGCGACGACGCGACGGCGGTCCGGCTCTTGACGACGGCCAGCGACCAGCTTGCCCTGTCGCTTTCCGAGCTGCGCGAGCTGGCGCGCGGCATCCACCCGGCGGTGCTCGAACGCGGCCTTGCCGCGGCGCTCCACTCGCTCGCCTCCCGATCGCCGGTTCCCGCCACGGTGACCTACGAGCCGCGAGATCGCTTTCCCGAGCCGATCGAGCTTGCGGCGTACTTCGTGGCCTCGGAGGCGCTTGCGAACGTCGCCAAGTACGCCCATGCGACGTCCGTCTCGGTGCGCGTGCGGCGCGCCGACCGGATGGCGAGCATCGAGGTCGCCGACAACGGCATCGGCGGAGCCGACGATACGGCGGGTTCAGGGCTGCGCGGTCTGGCTGATCGCGTCGAGGCGCTGCAGGGCAGCCTGCACGTCGTCAGCCCGCCTGGCGCGGGAACCGTCATCACCGCGGAGTTGCCGTGCGGGCCTTGAACAAAGCCGAGAACTGCGAACCCGCGCCGAGCTACTGCGCGCTCGCACCCCAGAGCCGCCGCCGCAACCCGGACGCTCGCGCCACCGGCCGCGACACCGCGGCGCGGATCGCGTCCTCGCTGCCGACCAGGATCAGCCGTGCGCGCGCCCGCGTCACGGCGGTGTAGAGCAGCTCGCGAGTGAGGATCCGCGAGGTTGCCGCCGGCAGCAGCACGGCGGCGGTGTCGAACTGCGAGCCCTGGCTCTTGTGGATCGTCATCGCGTAGGCGGTCTCGGAGGCGCCGAGCCGCGTCGGGCCGAACTCGATCACCTCCCCGCGGCGCTCGAAGGCCGCGCTGACACGTAGCGGGCTCGATTGCACGACGACGCCGGTGTCGCCGTTGTAGAGCCGCAGCTCGTAGTCGTTGGCCGTCACGAGCAGCGGACGGCCGACGTACCAGCGACCGCTGGGCGCGAAGCCGCCGACCGCAGCGGTGAGCCAGCCCTCGACCTGTGCCGTCCAATGGCCGACGCCGTGAGTTCCCTCGCGATGGGCGCACAGGATCCTGAACGTGCCGAGCGCCTCGATCGCCGCCATGACCCGGCCCTCGCGGGCCGCTTCGATGACCGACCGCCCGGCGGCGACGGCGGCTTCATGGACCGGCGCCAGCGCGCCCGCGCCCTGGGCCTCTGCGACGTCACAACGGAGCCAGCTCACCGACCCGGAGTCACGTGCCAGCGCCTCGAGCACGGCGTCGGCGTCGCCGCGGCGGATCGCCTCGGCGGTGCGCGCGATGTCACCTCCGAAGCGATGCACCCGGTCGAGCATCACGATGCCGTCGCCGACGGTGGCGCCCGCAGGCGGGTCTCCCGCGGGGACGGCCTGGTGGGTCGCCGCGCCGAGCAGCGTGCGCGTGTGAGGTGACATCAGCAAACCGTCGGTGACCGGTCCGACGATGTCGCCGAGGACCGCTCCCGCCTCGATCGAGGTGAGCTGGCCCGGATCGCCGACGAGGATCAGTCGCGCCTCGGGACGGACGGCCTCGACGAGCCTCGCCATCAGCGAGAGCGAGACCATCGAGGTCTCGTCGACGATCACGACGTCGTGCGGGAGCCTGTTGCCGCGGCGGTGCCGGAAGCGGCTGTGGCTGTCGGGCCGCCAGCCGAGCAGCCGGTGGATGGTGGATGCCTCGAGCGCGAGCAGCCCCTCGCGGACCGCGGGTCGCAGGTTGAGCTGCCCTGCTTCGCCGTGGACCGCCTCCGCCAGGCGCGCGGCGGCCTTGCCTGTGGGCGCGGCGAGCGCGACCAGCGGCGGCGACGCCCCGTTGGCTGCCGACTGCTCGACGAGCAGCGCGACGATCCGCGCGACGGTGGTCGTCTTGCCGGTTCCGGGCCCGCCCGCGACGACGGCGAAGCGCCGCAGCACGGCCGCGGCTGCGGCGAGACGCTGGCTGCTGTCCGCATGTCCCGCGAACAGCCGCTCGAGCCCCTCGGCGAGCAGCTCGACCCGCAAGCCGCCCGGCGTCCCTTCGCTGATCGCCTGCAGGTCGGCGGCGATCTGGCGCTCTTCGCGCCAGTAGCGGTCCAGGTACAGCCATGAGTCGACCAGCCGCAGCGGGCCGCTCGGCTCGGCCTGCTGCTCTCCGACCGTGACCAGCGCGCTGCTCGCGATGCGCTTGATCCAGGCGCCGGCGGAGGGCCACGGCAGCATGGCGGGATCGACGGCTTCCTCGGCATCCACCGTCGCCGTCTCGCGGATCGTCGCGAGGTCGACGTGTACGTGGCCCAGGCGCGGCCCGCGGACGGCGAGCGCCACTCCGAGCAGGACCAGCTCGTCGCTCTCCCCTGAGAGCTCTCCCAGCCTGCGCGCGACATGCACGTCGGCCGCGTTGAGCACACCGGCCTCGTTGAACTCGCGCAGCAGCCCGGCCGCGCTGCGGGCACGGTGGACATCGAAGTGGTCGAGCTCGACGACGGGCCGGCTCACTGCAGCGCTCCGTCGTCGAGCACGTCGCTCAGCGCCTCCACCAACTGCCCTGGCGGCTGCCACGCGAAGACGCCGCAGGGCGTTCCGGCGACGGTCGGCGTCGCCGCGCCGGTCATGCCGCGCAGGAACAGGTACAGCACCCCGGCGAGGTTGCGCCCGGCGTCGTAGCCGGGAAGCCGCCAGCGCAGGTAGCGATGCAGCGCAGCCGTGTAGAGCAGCGCCTGGAGCCAGTAGTGCCCGCGCTGCATCTCCGCAGCCAGCGCCGACGGCCGGTGATGCCAGGCGGACAGGCTCTCGTCGGGAGCGGCGAGCCAGTTCGTCTTGTAGTCGAGCACCGCGAAGCGGGGCACGCCGGCGGCATCGCGCGCGCGGACCACGAGGTCGATGCTGCCCGTGAGGTAGCCGCGCAGGTTCTGGCGCAACGCCGGATCGTCCAACCGCGCCAGGTAGCCCGCGAGCTCGTCCCCCGGTCCGACGTGCTCGCGCAGCACCGCGCCGATCGCCGCCAGCGTGAGCGTGCCGGTCGGCTCGTCTCCGCCGACGAGCGGCAACTCGAAGCTCAGCTCGTCGAGACGGTCGGCGCGCCGGAAGTCGCGCAGGCGGGCGCCGCCGAGCGCGTCGCCCAGCGGCGTCTCGATCACGGCCTGCAAGCCGGCCGCGACCAGCGCCCGATCACCGATGTCGACCTTGCGCCGGGCCTGCGCGGCGGCGACGTGCGCCGCGATCTCGGCCTCGAGGTCGGACGCGGCGAAGTCGACGGCCTCGAGCACCGTGTGCACGAACGTGCCGACGTGGACGCCGACCGGCATCGCGCCCAGGGGCGAGGCGGTGCCGAGCAGTTCGGACGCGTCCCCTCGATCGCCATCGGTGTGCGCGGCGACGGCGCCGGCCGCTTCCGGCGGCAGCTCGTCGTCGACGATCGGATCCTCGGGCTCGCTCGCGACGCGCGCCTCGTAGGCTCCCGAGGCGATGTCGGAGTAGGAGGTCCGTCGCCAGCGCCAGTCCAGTGAGCGGTCGAAGCGGGCCGCCGCGAGCTCCGCACGCTCCCGCGGCGCGCCCGACCAGGTCGTCGCCAGCCCGAGCGTCGAGCGCTCGACGCGGATGCAGCCGGCCGCCTTGCACGCCAGCTCCTCGAAGCGGGCGACGGCGGTCGCGTCGGCCGGCGTCGCGCGGCCGACCGGCGGGACGTTGCCGTCGGCGTCGCGATCGAAGACCAGCCGGCCGAGGGCTGAGTTGCGGCTGTCCCAGGAGCCCGCCCACCAGATCACCGCCTGATGCTGCGCGCGCGTGAGCGCGACGTATGCGAGCCGCAGGTCCTCCCCGCGCTGCTCTTCGAGATGCTGCTCCTGGTGAGCCCGGAAGTCGGGTCCCTCCAACCCGACGTCGATCGTACGCGCATCGCCCGCGTCGGGGTCGTGGAAGAAGATCGGACGCGCGCCCTTCGGGATGAACCCCGGCTCCCACAGGCCCGGGTAGTAGACGATCGGGAACTCGAGTCCCTTGCTGCGGTGGATCGTCAGCACCTGGACGGCTTCCGCATCTGACTCGAGCCGGCGGCTGCGCTCCTCGTCACCCGTGTCGCGCAGCGCCTCGTCGATGCGCTGGCGGAGCCATGCCGTGAGCGCCGTCGTCCCGATGTGCTCCGTCGCGGCGGCGGCGTGCAGGAGCTGGGCGACATGGCGCAGGTCCGTCAGCCGGCGCTCGCCGTCGACCGTGGAGAGGACCCGCGCCGGCAGTCCCTCGACCTGTGTGATCGTCTCCGCCAGCGCGGCGACGCCCTTGGCGCGCAGCACCCGCGCCCAGTGGTGCAGCCGCTGGTGGAGCTCCTCCCACTCCGCCTCGCCGGCGGACGCGACCCGCTTCGCGGTCCAGCCCAGGAACGGCGTCAGCGCGGCGGAGTGCGCGCGTTGCGTGGAGGTCGGGCGCTCGATCGCCTCCAGCAGCCGCAGCCAATCGCGCGCGGGATCCGTGCCGAAGACACTGCCCGCGCCGTTGATCACGGCCGGGATCCCGACGGCGTACAGCGCGTCGCGGACCAGCGACGCGTTGCGATGGGTGCGCACCAGTACCGCGACGTGCCCTGGCCGGATGCGCTCGCGGGCCAGCGTGGCTCCGTCGTCTGAGCGGGTCTCGACCTCGGCCGCCGAGCTCAGCAGCGCGACGAGGTCCGCGGCGAGATCCCGCGCGACGTGCTCGCGCGCCGAGGCGTTGCCCGCGCAGCCGCCGCGCGTCAGCTCGATCCCTGGCTCGTCGCGATGGACCACCCGCAGCCGCACCGGAGCGCTCTCGGGTGCGCCCGACAAGCGCGGGGACTGGTTGGCGTCCGCGGCGCGCACCCGGCGATAGACGATCTCCTCGTGCCCCAGCTTCGCGCCGCCGAACATCGTGTCGTAGGCGTCGATCAACCCCTGGTCGCTGCGCCAGTTGACCTCGAGCGTCGCGCGCGTGTCCGCGGACTGCGCGGCGTCGAGGTATGCGAAGACGTCGGCGCCGCGGAACGCGTAGATCGCCTGCTTGGGATCGCCGATCAGCACGAGCGTCGTCCCGCCCTCGCCGAACGCGCGCCGCAGGATGTCCCACTGCACGGGGTCGGTGTCCTGGAACTCGTCCACGAGCACGACGCGGTAGCGCGCGCGCAAGCGCTCAGCGGCCACCGCGCCGCCGGCGCCGGCGAGCGTGGCGTCGAGCCGCGTGAGCAGGTCGTCGTAGCTCATCACCCCCATCTGGCGCTTGCGTCGCTCGAGCTCCTCGCGGGCCGCACCCGCGAGCCGGCGGCGCATCGCGGCGATGCTGTCCTCGGGCGCTGCCTCCGGCTCGATCGGAGCGGCGGAGTTGTCCACTGCGAGCCTCGCGATCTGCAGCGCCTGCTCGCGGTCGAAGTCCGGGACGTCGCGACGGTGGAAGCGGCGCACGTAGAGGTCGTCGACGACCTCTGCGAGCAGGTCGTCGATGTCCTCGACGAACGCCGTGTCGCGCTGGACGTCACCGGCGACGCCCAGCCCGCCGAGCACCTCCTGGCAGAAGCCGTGCGTCGTCGCGATGGTGGCCGCGTCGAAGTCGGCGAGGCCGCTCGCGAGCCGTCCCCGGCGCTGCTCGACCTCACCGCGCGATCCCTGCGCGAGCAGCGCGACGACCTCGTCGCGGGCGCTCGCCGGCGCGCCGGCCAGGATCCGGGCGAGGCCCTGCTCGGCGGACACGAGCCGCTCGCGGACGCGGTCGCGCAGCTCGCCGGTCGCCATCCGCGTGAACGTCACGAGCAGCAGCTGGGAGAGCGGCGTGCCCTCGGCCACGTAGCGGGCGGCGAGCGCCGCGATCGTGAAGGTCTTGCCCGTGCCCGCGCTGGCCTCGAGCACCGTCACCCCGGCCGGCAGGGGCCCGCCGACCTCGAACGGATGCACGTCGGACGCCGCGCTCACCGGTCGATCAGCCGTTCGCAGGACAGCAGGCCGCTCCACATGCGCCGCGCGTAGCGGCCGAAGCGCGTTCGCTCGCCCAGGTCCCAGCCGGCCCCCTGCTCGTCGGGCCGCGGCGGCTCCTCGAGCAGCTCCGCGAACGTGCGCACGCCCCCGAGCACGAGCTGGTGCTCGAGCTCCTTGTCCTCCCGATCGAAGTTCCACCCCGATTCCCACGCCTTGCGCCCCGCCGCCTCCGCGTCGCCTCGCTGCGCGGCGGCCTGCGCGTATGCGGCCGACGCGAGCCCGGCGAGCGGGAGCGGCTCGCGCATGCCACGGTCGTAGACGTCGAGTACAGCCGCAAGGTGCGCGCGCGCGAGCTCGCCGCGGGTCGCTGCATCGGCTGCGAGCACGGGCAGGCGGGCGACCGTCACGCTCGCGGCGCCGGGCGCCCCGGCCCGCGCACGCCCCACCGTTGCCGCCTCGTAGGCACGTTCCGGGTATGCGGCGCACAGCGCGAGCCAGCGCACCCACAGCGCCAGGCGATGGCGGGCGTTCACGCGCGAGAAGGTGACGGTCCGCAGCAGATCGCCGCAGACCCCGGCGACCGTGCCGCTCAGCGAGCGACCGTCCGGCAGCACGAGCTTGACATCGACCGAGCCCGGATCGGCGCTGGTCGCGAGCAGGTCGCGGGCGTGGCCCGCGATCTCCTCCACGATCGGCCGCACGCGATCGATGACGGGCTTGGCGAGCAGCCCCGGGGGCAGCGTCCCGCGCGCGAGCTCGGCGGCCACGGCGGCGTCGATGCCTGTCCCGCCGAGGCACGAGTCGAGCATCCGCTGTCCCACACCCCAGACGGCGAGGCCGTCGAGCTCCACCGACAGGGAGTCCTGGATCTCGTCGGAGTAGTCCGTCACGCGGATGCCGAGCCGCTGACGCAGGAAAGCACGTACCGGGCGCTCCGCGAAGCGCACCAGATCCTCCAACTCGACGATGTTGCCGGGCGCTGCCGGGAGCGGTCCGTCGAGGAAGCGGCCGGGCTCGACGCGATCGCCCGCCAGGGCGACCGCACCGGCCAGCGTGACCCGCTCGAAGCCCCAGGGACGATCCGCGACCAGTTCGCCGACGACGAAGTTGCGCGGGTCGAACGGCTGCAGCGGATGCTGAACGACCACGCGCACCTGCGCCTCGTCCCCGCCCTCCGTGCGCACCGTGCGGTCGACGACGTCGAGCAGCTCGCCGACAGGGACCGCCGGCGGCCGCTGCGTGTTCGTGCGCTCGTCCCTGCCCGTGTACGTGATGATCAGCCGGTCGGTCGCGGCGAGCAGCGCGTCGAGCAACATCTGGCGGTCCTCGGTACGCGAGTCGCGGTCGCCCACGTGAGGCTCGTCGAGGAGCAGGTCGTCGCCGTCGCGCGGCGCCTTGCGCGGGAACACCCCGTCGTCGAGGCCGAGCAGGCAGACGACCCTGTGGGGCACCGAGCGCATCGGCACCAGCGTGCAGATCGTCAGGTGGCCGGTGCGGAAGTTCGCGCGCGTGGGACGTCCCTGAAGGCGATCGGCGAGCAGCGCGCGGATCTCCGGCAGCGCGAGCGTGCTCGGGTCGGGCCCGCCTGCCGTCGTGGACTCGCTGACGACGTCGTCGAGCAGCCGTCCGAGCTCTGCGCGCTGCCAGGCGTCGCGCACGCTCGTCGCGGTCAGGGCGTCAGCCGCGGACGCGATCGCGACGACCCATGACGCGACCGTCTGGGCGCCGGCCAGCGCGTCGAACGAGCCCTGCAGGCGATCGATCAGCTCCGCGAAACGGCCCGCCAGGTCGATCGCGCCGCTCTCGACGTCGTCGAGCGGCAGCACCGCGTGGAACAGCCCCGGCTCCTGCTCGCTCATCGCGACGCCGACAAGCACCCGGTCCAGGCCTGCGCGCCAGGTGCCGGCGGCCAGCGCGTCGAGCTTGAACGGCGCGCGATGGCCCGCGTCGAGCCCCCAGCGGATGCCGGTGGCCGCGACCCACTCCTGCAGCCGCGCGAGGTCGTCGTCGTCGAACCGGAAGCGCCGCCGGACAGGCTCGCGATCGGCGAGGTCCAGCACCTGGGAAGCGGTCAGCCGGGTGTCGGCGAGGTCGAGCAGCTGGGCCACCACGCCGAGCACCGGGTTCGTCTGGCGCAGCGCGCGGTCGGCCAGCCGGACCCGCAGGTCGGTCGGGCGCACCTCGGCCGGCAGCGCGTCGAGCTCGTCGTCGGACTCGAGCACGTCGCCGGCGCCGAAGGTCGCCTGGATCAGCGGGGCGAAGGTCTCGATGTCCGGGCACATCACGATCACGTCGCGCGGCTCGAGCGCCGGATCGTCCTCGAGCAGGTGCAGGATCGCGTCGCGCACGACCTCGACCTGCCGCGCACGGCCGTGGCAGGCATGGACCTGCAGGCTGCGGTCGTCCGGTTCGAGCGCCGGGCGGCGGTCAGCCTGCCCCGGCAACGGCGGTCCGGGCGGCGAGCGGTCCGCGATCACGTCGGCTTGGATCAGGGACAACAGCGTGTCGGCTCGATGATCGACGTGGTGGTGGTGATCAGCGTGGTCCTCGCCCGCGCCGACCACGAGTTGCAGCTCGCGCGCGTCGTGCCCCCAAGAGGCCAGCATGCGATTGTCCGCAAGCGTCGCGGTGCTGTCGGCGCTGCGCCGGACGACCGGCGGACCCGACTGCGTGGCTCGCGCGACCGCCTCCCACAGCGCCGGGGAGGGATGCAGCAGGAACAGGTGCACATCGCGCGCCGCCGCGAGTGCGCGCAGCACGTCGAGCTGACTCGCGGGGAAGCGCGTCAACCCGAAGAGCGAGACGCGCCCGGGCAGCGAGGCGAGCCCCGGCTCGTCGCGCAGGCGCTCGCAGGCCGCCCAGACGCGCGCGGCCAGGTCGGGTTGCGCGATCGCGACCCGCAGGCGCCGCCACAGCTCCGCCTGCCACACGCCGTCGCGCGGGAGCTCGCGACCGGTGCCATCGGTGTCCTCGCCGCGAGCCCAGGCCAGGACCATCTCCGGCCTGTGCAATGCGTAGCGATCGAACAGGTCGGCGAGCCTGCGCACGCTGCTGAAGCGCCGCCCGCCGCGCAGCGGGTCGGCCATCGCACCGTCCGCGCCGAGATGCATCGCCAGCGGGCGCAGCCAGGGCTCGGCGAGGCTCTCGTCGACCACCCGCAGCAGGGGCCAGACCGCGCGCTCGGGGAGCCACGGGTCCCTGCCGGCGTCGATTCCCGAGGCGATCGCCACCGCGTCGCCGACCAGCCGGCGGGGCGACGGGAACTCGACGTTGGCGCAGACGCCGTCAGAGCGGCCGGGCGACGCGCCGAGGCGATCCGACATCCGCTGTGCGAGCCAGCGCTCCATCCCGCGCGTGGGCACGGCGACCACCTCGGCCGCGAACGGGTCGGGCAGCGGCTCGCTCATGAGCGCGCGCAGCGCGTCGATCAGCGCGTCGGCTCGTTCGGCTCGATGGACGTGCAGCATGCCGCCTGCTCATCTGGGGAATCGGAAGCTGGTCTGGCCGTGGGGCTGCTTCGCGAAGGCGAGCACCTTGGCCGGCTCGATCCGGAACACCATCGAGATGTCGCCGCCGCTGAAGCGGCTGTCGAACGCGGTGATCGGATCAGGGTTCATTCACGGCCTCCGTCGTCGGCGAGCACTCACCGCCTTCATTGTGCGCGAGATCGGGGCGTTTGTGCGTTTGGCCGCCGATGAGCGCTTCAGCGCAGCAGCATGGCGCTGCCGCGGCCCTCGGCCTTGGCGGAGCAGTGCGCCAGCAGGCGGCCCATGCGCGTGTCCGCTCCAGACGTGCCCGGAGCCTCCATGGAGGACCAGACTACGCCTCTAGCGCCCGACCGGGGCGACCGGCACCCGGGCGCCGCTGTCGGCGGACTCGACGGCGGCGTGGCACATCGCGAGGCTCTGCACGTTGTCGTGGCATTCGCCGGCGGGCAGGCTGCCCGTCCGCAGCGCGGCGACGAAGTCGGCGAGCGAGGCCTCGAGCCCGAAGAAGCGGTCCTCGGCAAGCGGCACCTCGACCGGCACGGAGGCGCTGATCGACGCTCCCGGCCCGGCCCCCACGCGCGGCGCGCCCTCACCGTCCCAGGTTGCGGTGCCGAGCTCGCCGACGGCTCGCCACGAGCCCGTCCACGAGGTCTCGAACCCGTCTGCAGCCCAGTTGCCGTCGAAGCTGAAACGCACGCCGTCGCTCATCTCGAACACGGCGTGGGCAGCGGCCGCGCCCGCGTACCAGCTCCACGGCGGGTTGTACGCGTCGCAGAAGACCGTGCGCGGGCTCGTGCCGGTGATCGCGCGCGCGCCGTCGAACAGGTGGATCGCCATGTCGAGCAGGAGCGGGTGCGGAAACTTGAACAAGAACTCGGCGGCCTCCTCGCGGTGCGCGCGGTAGAACTCGCAGCTGATGCTCGAGAGCTGCCCGAGCCGGGCCACCGTGTCCCGGAACGCGATCAGCCCCGGCAGGTAGCGCCGGTTCTGGCTGACCGCCAGCAGCAGCCCGGCGCCGTCGGCGGCCACGATCATCTCGACCGCCTGTGGCAGCGTCGCGGCCATCGGCTTCTCGCTCAACACCGCGACGCCCGCCTGGAGCGCTGCGATCGTGACCGGGTGGTGGGCGGCAGGAGCGGTCACGTTGACGAGGAAGTCGGGCCGCTCGCGCTCGAGCACGTCCGCGAGCGTCGTATCCGTCCCGAGCCCGGTGAGCCCCAGCGCATCAGCCTCGGCGCGAACCCGCCGCGCGTCGAGGTCGACCCAGCCGACGAGCTCGGTCGCGGGGCTCGCGAGCAGCTCGCGCGCCCAGTACGGACCCAGCTTGCCGGCGCCCGCGAGCACCGCGCGCAGCGGCGCAGCGCCGGCGATCGTGGCGAAGCTCACGCCTCGAACCAGCCGCGCGGCGCGTTCGGGCTGTCCGCCGCGCCGCCGTGCCCGCCGGCCCCGGGAGCGGCCCAGAGGACCGCGTTCGCCAGCACCCGCCGGACGGCTGGGTGGTGATAGACCGGATAGTCCTGGTCGCCGGGGCTGAAGTAGAAGATCCGCCCGCGACCGCGGTGAAAGCAGCAGCCGCCGCGGAACACCTCGCCGCCGGAAAACGAGCTGACGAACACGAGCTCGTCGGGCGCCGGGATGTCGAAGTGCTCGCCGTACATCTCCTGCGCCTCGATCACGATCGGATGCGGGACGCCGGCCGCGATCGGGTGCGCAGGGTCGACCGTCCACACCAGCTCGCGCTCGCCCTCGTTGCGCCAGCGCAGGCTGCACGACGTGCCGAGCAGGCGGCGGAAGATCTTCGCGTAGTGGCCCGAGTGCAGCACGAGCAACCCCATGCCCCCCAGCACCGCGTCCTGGACCCGCTCGACCACCACGTCGTCGACCTCGTCGTGCGCCGCGTGGCCCCACCACGTCAGCACGTCCGTGTCGTCCAGGACGGTCGCGGTCAACCCGTGCTCGGGCTCCTGGAGGGTAGCTGTGCGCACCTGCACGGCGCCACCCAGCACCTCGTCGAGGCCGGCCGCGATCGCGGCGTGCATGCCGTCGGGGTAGATCGCGCGCACGTGCTCCTCGGTGCGCTCGTGGACGTTCTCACCCCAGACCGTGACCCGGACCATGCCCCGGTCCCACCTCCCGCTGATAGGGGTGCTTCGGCGATCGATCGTCGGACAACGAGCTCTGCGAGCGTGCGACCAGCGCCTCGATGGCGTCGGCGAGGTGGATCTGAGCGATGTTGCGGTCGCCGCGCGCGACCCGGAGCTTGTGCGCCTCGAGCAGCACGTCGGCGTGCGTGCAGGCGGCCGGTGGCTCGAAGCGGTACGCGGCGAGCTCGATCAGCCGCCCGAGCGGATCCTCGAAGTAGATCGAGTCCATGAAGCCGCGGTCCTTGACCCCGCTGTGGCCGATCCCCCGCTCGTCGAGCCGCTCGACCGCCTGGTGGAAGCTGACCTGCGAGAGCGAGAACGCGACATGGTGCACGCAACCGGGGTCGGTCGCCGTGCGGCCCGGGTCGGCCGCGCGATCCTCGTTGGTGAAGATGGTGATCAGGCGCCCGTCACCCGGGTCGAAGTAGAGGTGGCTCTCGGATGCGTTGTCGAGGTTGGGCTGCTCGAAGACGAACGGCATGCCCAGCAGGCCCTCCCAGAAGTCGATCGAGACCTGCCGGCCGGCGCCGACGATCGTGATGTGGTGCACACCCTGGCTCTGGAGCTTGCGCATCGGTTCGCGTCAGACTAGGCGAGACCGATGCAGCCGGCTCAGCGCAGTGCGGCGAGCCGGCGCACACCCTCTGCAAGCCGCTCGGGCGGCTCCGCGGCGAAGGTGAGGCGCAGGTGCGGCCCGGGCGGCTCGGCCGGGAACCAGGGTCGGCCCGCGAAGACCTTGACGCCGGCGTGCTGGGCGCGCTCGGCGAGCGCGACGTCGTCCTCGCCCGGGTCAAGCGCCACCCACAGGTGCAGGCCGCCGGCCGGCGGTCGCGTGCGGCCGGGCCCGAGCTCCTGCTCGACGGCGGCCGCCAGCACATCGCGGCGCTCGCGCAGCGCGGTGCGCGTGCGCTTGAGGTGCCGGCGCCAGGCCGGTGCGCCGAGCAGGTCGAGCGCAGCCTCCTGCAGCGGTCCCGAGACGTAGAAGTCCTCGACCACGCGGGCGGCCCGCAGCCGCGCGAGCGCCGGCCCGCGCGCGGCGATCGCGCCGAGGCGCAGGCCGGGCGCCGCGACCTTGGTCAGCGAGGACAGGTGCACGACGTGGCCGTCGCGATCGTCGTGGGCGAGCGGCGGCGGCAGGCGCGCCGGCTCGAACGCGAGGTCGCGCAGCGGGTCGTCCTCGATCAGGAAGGCGCCGGCCGCCCGCACCGCCTCGAGCACGCCCGCGCGGCGCGCGGGCGCCAGCGTGGCGCCATGCGGATTCGCGAGGGTGGTCTGGCAGTACACGAGCCGCGCGCCGGAGTCGGCGAGTGCGGCGGCGAGCAGGTCAGGACGGATGCCGTCGCCGTCGCTGGGCACCGGCACGGGCACCAGATCGGCCGCGCGCGCGGCCGCGAGCGCGCCGAGGTAGGTGGGCGACTCCACGATCACGCTGCCGCGCGACGGGGCCAGGCCGCGCAGGCACGCCGTGAGCGCCGCCTGGCCGCCGCTCGTGATCAGCACGTCCTCGGCGGAGTAGCCCCCGCCGAGCCATTCCGCATGCTGCGCCCGCAGAGGCGCGATGCCCTCGGCGGGCGCGGGCCCCCAGGCGCCGGGACGGCGGGCGGCACGACCGAGCGCCTGGCCGAGCGCGCCGCGCGGCTGCAGCTCGTCGGGAAGATAGCCCGACGAGAGCACGAGCACGCCGGCCTGCGGCGGGCGCAGCAGCTCCTCGAGCGCCGCGGCATCGAGCGTGCGCGCGCCCAGCGCGACCGTCTGCCAGGCGTGGTCGGGAGCAGCGCGACCGGCGCTGGGTGGACCGGCCACGAACGTGCCCTGCCCCGGCCGCGCCTCGAGCACCCCGCGCCGCGCGAGCAGGCTCACCGCGCGCTGCACCGACGCCGGTCCCGCGCCGTGACGGCGCATCAGGTCGCGCACCGACGGCAGTCGCTCGCCGGGACGAGCGCCCGCTGCGACTCGCTCCAGCTCTTCCAGGACGGCGTTCGTGGTGTTACTCTCTGTCATGAGTGATCGCAGTAACGTTACTGCATCGGCCGCGGTAACGGCAACCGGCGCGGTCAACGCGGCGGCGCCGGGCCATCCCCGGCTCGGATTGGTGCTCGGCTGCGTGGGCATCCTCGCGTTCTCGTTCTCCTTCCCAGCCACCAAGCTTGCGCTCGACGGCTTCGATCCGTGGCTCGTCGCGTTCGGCCGTGCGGCCGTCGCGGGCCTGCTCGCGACCGCCTACCTCGCCGCCGTGCGCGCGCCGCGGCCGACCCGGGCGCAGGCGCGGCGGCTCGGCATCGTCGCGCTCGGGGTGATCGTCGGCTTTCCTCTGTTCACCAGCCTCGCGCTCGTCACGAGCGACGCAGCCCACGGCGCCGTGGTGATCGCCGTTTTGCCCGCCGCGACCGCCCTGGCGGCCGTCGCGCGCGCCGGCGAGCGCCCGGGCGTGGCGTTCTGGCTCGCCGCCGCGGCGGGGCTCGCGGTCGTGCTGGCCTTCGTCCTGCACGAGGCGTCCGGCGCGCTGACAGGCGCCGACCTGTTTCTCCTGCTCGGCACGGCGCTCTGCGCGCTCGGCTACGCCGAGGGCGGCGCCTTGTCACGCGAGCTGGGTGGCGCGCGGACGATCAGCTGGGCGCTCGTGCTGTCGCTCCCGCTCACCCTCCCGGTGACGTTCGCAGTCGCCCTGGCCACCGACCTGGACGCCGGTTCGAGCGCCTGGCTCGGGTTCGGCTACGTCGCAGTGTTCTCGATGTTCCTGGGCTTCTTCGCCTGGTACGCGGGGCTCGCGCGCGGCGGCGTCGCCCGCATCGGCCAGGTGCAGCTCAGCCAGCCGCTGCTGTCGGTCCTGTGGGCCGCGCTCGTGCTCGGTGAGCAGCTCAACGCGGCCATGCTGGTGGCCGGCGCGGGCGTGCTGGTGAGCGTCGTGGCGACGCAGCGGGCGCGGATCTCCGTGCGGCCGCTGCAGTCCAGATCCGGCCCGCAGCCCGAGCCCGCGCGTCCCTGACGCCTGGGCACTCGCCTCATCGCCCTCCGCGCCTACGACGATCTCAGGCGCTCCGGCTGACGCGCGGCTTCGTCGAGGCACCCGACCGCTTTATCCGCGCCGCGCTCGAGGACCCCGAGGCGTGACGGCGGCGCTTGCGTGCGATTCGCGCGCGAGCACCGCGTAGATCGCCAGCGTTGTGCATTCGCCCCTGAACCAGTCAGCCTCGATTCGGCGTCTACGTCAACAGCCGCATCGAAGGGAGGCCCGCACCACCGGGCAACGCCGGTCGCTCCTTAAGTCTGACGGTCCTCCCGGCGTTGAAGGCGGGGATCACCGTCAACGCGGGTAAGGCGCCGCGTGCGAGGTGGCGACCGGCGTTGACCGGCGACACGGGCTCCAACGTCGACTCGACCCCGAGCGGCGTCCCCTCCCCGCGATCGGCGATCGCGAGGGATCACGGGCGTCGGCTCAGAACTGCTCGAAGCACCAGGGCTCGCGCTCGGCCTTGAACGCGCGGCTGGCTGAGGCAGCGGCGCCGGCCGTGCGCTCCTCCACCCGGCCGGCTGCGGTCAGCGCGGCCAGCGTCGTCCCGCCCAGGAAGGCGGCACCCAGCTCGCACGCGCTCAGCGCGAGGTCCGCGGGCGCCGCCGAGCGCTCGCAGGTCGCCCCGGTCGCGTCGCCCGCCAGTCGCCAGCGGCGCGCGTTCCATCGGCAGACCGCGTCGCTCACCTCGAGCACGACGTCGACCGGAGCGGAATAGGTGCGCGCCTCGAGCGCAGCCGACACATCGACCAGTCGCACGAACAGGCCGTCATCGACCTTGGCGGTGACGGCGCCCGAGTCGGTGAGCATGTGCGCGAGCTCGTCGTCGAGCGGGGCGCGCGACCACCGCACCGTGCGCGAGAGCGACATGCGCAGCAGGTGCTCCCACAGGGACGCGCGCGCCACGGCGGTCAGCGCCACGAGCTCGTGCAGCACGATGACGTCGTCCGGACGACCTTCGGTCTCCTGCTTGCGCACGGCGAACAGCGCGTAGCCCTCGGGGCCGCCCGCGCCGTCGAAGATCAGCGCCCGCAGCCGCCCGGCACCCTCGCGGTCGCCCTCGAAGTCGATCGTCGCCGCCTTCCACGCCCGCGCGTCGCGGGCGATCATGCCCGGCCGCGCGCCGAAGAACGCGTCGTGGACGGTCTTCATGTCGGCGAGCAGTGCCGCTGGCGTGCCCGCGCGCGGGCGCGCCTCGGGGACGGCGGTCAGCACTGCCTCGGCCGAGCGCACACTCAGCTCGGACACGCGCACGGCGGTGCCGAAGCCGAAGCGGCCGTAGATCCCGGCCTCGGACGCCCACAGCGTCGCGAGCACCTCCTCGCCGTGCTCGTGGATCGCGTCCAGATGCCGGCGCATCATGCGGTCGAGCAGCCCGCGGCGCCGGTGCACCGCATGCACGCCGACGGCGCTCACGCCCGCCATCGGCACGACGGCCCCCGGGATCGCCATCCGCATCGAGATCAGCTCGGACGTCGCGACGATCGCCTCGCCGGCGAACGCGGCCAGCGTCCGCTCCGGCTCGATCATCTCGCGCCACAGAGCCAGCTCGTCGTCGCGCGGGTCGAACTGGAACGCCTCGCCGACCGCGCGCGCGTATGCCTCGGTCTCGTCGGCCCGGATCGGTCGCAGCTCGTACTCGGCCATCACCTCGGAGCTTGCCACTCGCGGGCACCGATCACGGCCACGTCGACGCGGTCGCCTCGCCGCTCCGGCTTCACCCCGGCCGGTGGGTGACCGCCTCGACGTTGTTGCCCTCGGGATCGAGCACGAACGCGCCGTAGTAGGACGGGTGGTACTGGGGCCGCAGGCCGGGCGGCCCGTTGTCACGCCCGCCCGCCGCAAGCGCCTCACGGTGGAAGGCGTCGACGTGCGCACGGTCCGGGCTGGCGAAGGCCACGTGCAACGGGGCTGAAGACGGGCGGTCGGAGATCCAGAAGTCCGGCTTTCCGTCCTTGCCGAAGCCCACCCCGTAGGGCGTCTCCATCAGCACGGAATAGCCCAGCGTCGCCAGCGCGGGCTCGTAGAAGGTGCGGGCGGCCGCGACATCCGCGACGCCGATGTTCACGTGATCGATCATGCCCGGTCGTCCTCCACCCAGCCGCGGAAAGCCGCCTCGAAGCCGCCCGGGATGAAGACGTTGAACGCGGTCGCGCGAACATCGCCGCGGTTTGCGAAGTCGTGGGTCACGCCCGCCGGGATGCGCAGGAACGTGCCCGCCGGCGCCTCGACCCACTGGTCGCCGACGAGAAACCACAGCGTCCCCTCGGTGACCAGGAAGAGCTCTTCGTTGGCATCGTGCTGATGCGCGCCGGGCCCCGGCTGCCGGGGCTCGACCGACCACTCCGAGGCGCAGTAGCGATCCTGCGTCTCGGGCCCGTCGGCCTTGAACACGCCGCGCATCGGGCCGAGGTCGTACGCGCGGCCGTCACCCGGCGGCAGGACGATCGGCTCGACGCTCATGCCCTGGCCCAGCTAATGGTCGTGCGCCATCCCGAGAATCTGCTCCCGGCCCATCTTGCCTACCAGCTCCGGGTGCTCGGCCTGGACGTGCTGGTCGACCTTGGTGACCAGCTCGTCGTCGGTCTCGGCCTGCACGTCGGTGCCGCAGTCGCAGTGGACGACCTTCATGAGACTCCCTCCGTCGTTGGAGTTCAATCCTACGGAAACGCCGTGTCCAGCCGGACGCTGAAGAACAACGTCTCGCCGAGGTTGTCCCGACACCGTCGTTGTCAGTGACCAGGTACAAGCGGCCGTCCGCAGTGACGGCGGCGCCCTCGAGCTTGTCGGGAACGGAGATCGGACAATCCGACCCAGCCGCCGGAGGCTCGTGGTGAAGCCGCAAAGCTTCCGCACGCAGGCCCCGCAATGGTGACCTGGTCGTGAACCGTCCCCGCGCGGTCGCGCACGGGATCCGACCGCGCTTCGACGCTGGCCCGTGAAGCGCGGCTGCTCGGGCTGGCACGCCGCGGGAGCGCGCCGCAGGATCTGAGCCGCGCTGCGCGCCTCTGCTCCTTCCTCGTCTGAGTGCCCCCGGCTTGAGCTAGGAGGCCAGGCTGACCGACGCCGGGCGCACGGTGTTGCGTCCCGCCGCCTTGGCCGCGTAGAGCGCGAGGTCCGCCCGCGCCAGCAGATCGTCGCTGCCGTCGCTCGTCTCCCAGGACGCCCAGCCGATGCTGGCCGTCACGGCGAGCGTGCCGACCGCGAGCTCGATCGGCTCGTCGCCGATCACCGCCCGGACGGACTCCGAAACGACCTGCGCCCCTTCGGCCGGCGTCTCGGGCAGGACGAACAGGAACTCCTCGCCGCCCCAGCGGCCCACCAGGTCGTCGCCCCGCAACCGCCGCTCGAGGCGGGCGGCCACCTCGACCAGCACGGCGTCACCGACGGCATGCCCGTGCTCGTCGTTGATGGCCTTGAAGTGGTCGACGTCGAGCATCGCCACCGAGATGAGCTGGTCGTGCCGGCGCGCGCGCAGGATCAGGCGCTCGAGCTCGCGGCCCACGTGGCGGCGGTTGTAGAGGCCGGTCAACTCGTCGGTCGTGGCCAGGCGCTGGAGCTGGGCGTTGCGCTCGCGCAGCTCGTCGGCCAGTCGCTTGGTGCGTAGCGCGGCGCGGACGCGGGCCGCGAGCTCAGTGCTCTCGACGGGCTTGCGCAGGTAGTCGTGCGCACCCCGCGCCAAGCCCTCGGCGACGTCCTCGGAGCTGACACGTCCCGTCAGGAACAAGACCGGGATCGTCGCCAGCTCGGGGTCGCCGATGACGACGTCCAGCACTCCCAGCCCGTCGACCTCGGGCATGTCGATGTCCAGCAGGGCGACGTCGGGAC
>Ga0136622_10000234_pt1 | contig 22118 bp, 22 predicted proteins | sample AntDrymUQ4482106_2_FD_104803 | JGI IMG/M metagenome (GOLD analysis project Ga0136622, IMG submission 104803) | Polar desert sand microbial communities from Dry Valleys, Antarctica - metaG UQ448 (21.06) | ecosystem: Environmental > Terrestrial > Soil > Desert | place: Antarctica: Dry Valley...
AGCCCGTCCACGCCCATCCCGCCGGTTGCGCTGCACTCATGCCCGAAGTGTTGCACGCACGAAACGGCGCTCGCACCGGCCGACCTCACCACTTCACCTGGCGTAGCGTCACTGCACCGAGGTTGCGACCCTGGTGGCGACGCCGTACCAGGAGAACCAAGGTGTGACGGGTGGTGCCAGCGGTCAGGAAGCGGCGATCAGCTCGGCAATCTGGATCGTGTTGAGAGCCGCACCCTTTCGTAGGTTGTCGTTGCTGACGAAGAGCACCAGCCCGCGCTCGCCGTCAACGCTCTGGTCCTGCCGGATGCGACCCACGAAGCTGGGGTCCCGGCCCGCCGCGAGCAGCGGATTGGGCACGTCGACCACCTCCACCCCCGGCGCGGCCGCGAGCAGCTCGGTCGCCCGCCGCACGGTCAGTGCGCGGTCGAACTCGCAGTTGAGCGAGAGCGAGTGTCCTGTGACGACCGGCACCCGTACGCAGGTGCCCGAGACCCGCAGGTCGGGGATGTGCAGAATCTTGCGGCTCTCGTTGCGCAGCTTCTGCTCCTCCTCGGTCTCGAATGAGCCGTCGTCCACCACCGAGCCGGCCATCGGGAGCACGTTGAAGGCGATCGGTGCGACGTACAGCTCCGGCGCACCGAAGTCCACCGCCGAGCCGTCATGGGTCAGCACGGCCGCCTGGCCGACGACCTTGTTCATCTGGCCGAGGAGCTCGTCCACACCGGCCAGTCCGCCGCCAGAGACCGCCTGGTAGGTGCTCGCCACCATGCGCACGAGGCCTGCTTCGTCGTGCAACGGCTTGAGCACCGGCATCGCCGCCATCGTCGTGCAGTTGGGGTTGGCGATGATCCCCTTGACGGCACCGGCGATCGCCTCGGGGTTGACCTCGCTCACCACGAGAGGGACGTCTGGGTCGCGGCGCCACGCCGAGGAGTTGTCGATCACCGTCACCCCGGCCTCGGCGAACCGAGGTGCCTGCACCTTGGACATCGTGGCGCCGGCGGAGAACAGCGCGATGTCGAGCCCCGTCGGATCGGCGCTGGCGGCATCCTCGACGACGATCTCGCCGCCGGCCCAAGGCAACGTCGAGCCTGCCGACCGCGCCGACGCGAAGAACCGCACCTGCGCGGCGGGGAACTCGCGTTCGGCAAGCAGCCGGCGCATCACCGCACCGACCTGACCGGTGGCGCCTACGACACCGACCCGCAAGCCCTCGCCGCCTTCGCCGCTCATCGTCATCGCCCGGTCCCCCCGTACACCACGGCCTCGACCTCGTCCGAGCCAAGTCCGAAGGCGGCGTGTGCGGAGGTCACGGCGTCGTCCACGCCGTCGCCGTTGACGATGACGGAGATCCGGATCTCGGAGGTGGAGATCATCTCGATGTTGACACCGGTGTCGGCGATCGCCTTGAAGAACTTTGCGGTGATCCCCGGTTGCGACCGCATGCCGGCACCGATCAACGAGATCTTGCCGATGCGGTCGTCGTACTGGATCTGCTCGTAGCCGACCTCGTCCTTGAGCTTGGCGAGTGCCGTCATGGCGGTCTGGCCGTCGGTGCGCGGGAGGGTGAAGGAGATGTCGGTGAGCGCAGTCGCGGCCGAGGAGACGTTCTGAACCACCATGTCGATGTTGATCTGGGCCTCGGCAAGCGCCTCGAAGATGTGGGCGGCCTCACCGACCTTGTCCGGGACCCCGACGACGGTGATCTTGGCTTCGCTGCGGTCGTGTGCAACGCCGGAGATGATCGCTTGTTCCATGGGTTCGCCCTCGGGTTGGGTGCTGGTGGAGTCGACGACCCACGTCCCTTGCTGCTGGGAGAACGAGGACCGTACGTGGATGGGCATCTGGTTGCGGCGGGCGTACTCCACACAGCGAACATGCAGGATCTTGGCGCCGCTGGCTGCCATCTCGAGGGTCTCCTCGTAGGACAGCCGTGGGATGCGCCGGGCGTTGGGGACGATGCGAGGGTCGGCGGTGAAGATCCCGTCGACGTCGGAGTAGATCTCGCACACGTCGGCGTGCAGCGCCGAGGCGAGTGCGACGGCCGTCGTGTCTGAGCCGCCACGTCCGAGGGTGGTGATGTCCTTGCTGTCTTGGGAGACACCCTGGAATCCCGCAACGATGGCGATGTGGCCCATGGAGAGCGCCTCTTCGATACGCCCCGGTGTCACGTCGATGATCTTGGCCTTGCCGTGCGCGGAGTCGGTGATCACACCGGCCTGCGACCCGGTGAACGAGCGGGCGTCGTGGCCGAGGTTGGCGATCGCCATCGCCAGCAGCGCTTCGCTGATCCGCTCGCCGGCGGTCAGCAGCATGTCGAGCTCGCGACCCTGGGGCAGCGGTGAGACCTGGTGCGCCAGGGCCAACAGCTCGTCCGTGGTGTCGCCCATGGCGGACACGACGACGACGACGTCGTTGCCCGCCTTCTTGGCGGCCACGATGCGTTGGGCGACCCGCTTGATGCTGGCGGCGTCCGCAAGCGAGGAGCCGCCGTACTTCTGCACGACTATGCCCACGGCGATCCTTGGGGGGTTGACTCGGGCTGCGCGGTTCTGCGCCAGGCCAGTCTAGATCACGCGTCGGCGCCGGCCGGGACAGCCGTCCGCGCCTCGACCCGCCCGCCCCGGTGTCAGGGAGCGGCGATCACCGTGTCGTCGAACTCGGTCTCGCCGAACCCGTCGACCTCCCGGTCGAGGCGGTCGTGGGCGACTATCGACTGAAGGGCGCGCAGCGCCGCACTCCCCTCGCCACCCCATGAGGAGACGTAGGAGAACTGCCACCACCACAGCGCCTCCTCGGTGCGGCCGGCACGGTGGTGCTGAAGTCCGTGGGCCACGCTGCCGGAAATCGCCGCGATGTCGTCGGAGATCCGCGAGGTGACGAGCTCTGGCGGGTCGAGGTAGGGGTCGAAGACCTCAGTGAACTCGTCGAACTCACCCAGCAGCTCGGCCAGCGCCACCCGGATCGCGTCCAGGTCGGGATCGGGGCCGACGTCGGGCTCGAAGTCGTCCTCAGGGACGAAGTCTGTCTGCGCGCCGAGGCGGGCGCCGGCGAGCAGCAGCTGACTCACCTCGAGCAGCAGCATGGGGACGGCGCTGCCCATCTCGCCGCTGCGGGCTACCTCGCGTACCGCGATGAGGAAGCTCTTGGCCTGGTCGGCGATGGAATCAGCGAGCTCGCCGAGCTCGCCGCTGCTCGACATCACCTCGTCGGCCCACGTGTGGTCAGTCATCGATCGATCTCCTCCCCTCGAATGCGCGCCCCAGGGTCACCTCGTCGGCGTACTCCAGATCGCCTCCCACCGGTAGTCCACTCGCCAATCGGGTCACACGCAAGCCGAGTGGCCGCAGCAACCGCGTGAGGTACGTCGCAGTCGCCTCGCCCTCGAGATTGGGATCGGTCGCCAGGATCACCTCGGTGACGGTGTCGTCGGCGAGACGCTGCATCAGCTCCTTGATGCGCAGCTCGTCCGGGCCGATCCCCTCGATCGGCGAGATCGCGCCGCCGAGCACGTGGTATCGCCCGCGGAACTCGCGGGTGCGTTCGACCGCCACGACGTCCTTGGACTCCTCCACCACGCACAGCATGCTGAGGTCCCGGCGCGGGTCGGCACAGATCCGGCACTGCTCGGACTCGGCGACGTTGCCGCAGGTGATGCAGAAGCGCACCTTCTCCTTGACCACGGTCAGCACCTCGGCGAGTCTGCGCACGTCCCCCGGGTCCGCGTCGAGGATGTAGAACGCGATGCGTTGCGCACTCTTGGGTCCTACGCCGGGAAGTCGGCCGAGCTCGTCGATGAGGTCCTGGACGATGCCTTCGTACATCAGGTCACTGGAACCCGGCGGGCCCGGACGCTCCCGGTGCGCCGCCGAAGGGGTCACCACCGCCGAGCCCGGCCAGCGGACCCATCCGCTCGGCCGCCAGCGCGGTGGCGTTGCCGGTGGCGTCGCGGATCGCAGCGACCACCATGTCGCCGAGCGTCTCGACGTCAGCCGGGTCCACCGCTTCGGGCCGGATGTCGAGCGAGACCAGCTCGCCGGTGCCGGTGACGGTGGCAGTGACCAGCCCGCTCGCTGCGGTGCCCTGAACCCTCTCTGTGGCGAGCTCGTCCGTTGCGGCCATCAGCTGCGCCTGCATCTGCTGGGCCTGGGCGAGCAGGCCGCCCATGTCGAGCCCGCCGAGATCCGGCATGCCACCCAGGTCAGGCAGTTCCTGGGGCGACTCGTCCTGCGGTTCCTGCGGGCTCACGGTGCTCCTCGTGTCGACGTGACTCCAGCCTAGCGAGAGCGGCCTCGGGCCCACCCCAGGACGCGCGAGAGTTATACGCCAGTTGACTGTAAACATCGACGTTGGTGAACATCGACGTTGGCATACTTTCGGTATGTTAACTCACGTTTACGCCGACGCGGCCCCACCGGCCGGCGGGGCCGCCATCGGCCAGGTCTTCGGCCTCAGCGCCACCGCTGCCTTGGTGAGCGCGGCCCTGCTCGGTGTCGCGTACCTGCACCGCACCCGCAAGATCACCTGGCTCGGCGACCTCGCCGACAAGGTCGGGTCGCGCAGCAGGCTGCCCGGCTGGGCCGCACTGCCGAGCGTGCTCGTGACGATCTCGCTCATCACGGCGCTCTTCGGGTTCTGGTGGGACGTCTCGCTGCACATCGGCCGCGGACGCGACGACGGACCGCTCGCCAACCCGGCGCACTACTTCATCCTCGTCGGCCTGTTCGCGATGTTCATCGCGGGCATGCTCGCGTCGTGCTCCCCCTCGACGAACGCCCCGGCCCGGCCGCGGTCAGAATCACCCGCAACTTGTACGCCCCGGCCGGTGGCATCCTCGTCGCGAGTGCGGACTGTACGCCCTTCTCGGGTTCCCGCTGGACGACATCTGGCACCGCGTCTTCGGCCAGGACGTCACCCTCTGGGGGCCGACACACCTGATGATGATCGGCGGCGCGGGCCCTCGCTGATCGGTGTCCTGGTGCTCGACCGCGAGGCTCGCCTGTCCGTCGGCGACACCGGCACGCGACCCAAAGACACCTCTTCCTGGCTGCTGAAGGTCGGCGCAGCGGGCGCCCTCGTCATCGGTCTGTCGGCCTTCCAGGGGGAGTACGACTTCGGCGTCGAGCAGTTCCGGCTCGTCCTACAACCGATGATGATCACCGGAGCCGCCGCATTGGCGCTGGTCGCCGCGAGGATGCTCCTCGGTCGCGGCGGCGCCGTGCTGGCGGCGCTCTTCTTCCTCCTGCTGCGCGGGATCATCTCGGTGCTGGTGGGCCCGGTGCTCGGCGAACCCCAGGTCTGGTTCCCGCTCTACCTCAGCGAGGCGATCATCGTGGAGGCCGTGGCCCTCACCCGCCTCACCCGCAAGCCGCTGGCCCTCGGCGCCGTGAGCGGTCTTGGTATCGCGACTCTGGGCATGGCACTGGAGTCGCTCTGGATCAACCAGGTGTTCGCGGTCCCGTGGGCGGCGTCCATCTGGGCCGAGGCACTCGCCATGTGTATCCCCGTCGGTGTGGCGACCGGGATGTGCGGCGCGCTACTGGCCACCGCGCTGCGCGACGGCCACCTCCCACGCCCCGCCCTCTCGCGCGGGATCGTGACGGCGACCGCGCTCATCGTCGCCGCCGCCACGGCCAACGGCCTCTCCGCGACGGTGCCAGACAACGCCACCGCGACCATCGCGCTGCGCGAGGTCTCCGGCACCGGTGCCGCGCGTACAGCCGCCGCCGAGGTGCGGGTAACACCAGCCTCGCTCGCGCAGGAGGACGCGGCGTGGGTGGAGATCCTCGCCTGGCAGGGCGGTGGTGCGGGGGAGCGGGGCCTGGTGATCGACCGGCTCAAGCGCACCGGACCCGGCACGTACGAGTCGATCAAACCGATCCCCATTGCAGGTGGATGGAAGTCGACACTGCGCGTGCAGGACGGTCGCACGATGACGGCGGTCCCGATATACCTGCCGGCAGAGGACGCTATCGACGCCGAGGAGGTCCCCGCGTCGGCGACCTTCACCCGGCAGTTCGTACCGGAGATCACGTTGCTTCAGCGCGAGCGCAGCTTCGACCACCCCGCGTGGCTGTGGGGCGCCGCATCCGTCGTGGTGCTGGCATGCTCGGTGGCTCTCATCTGGGCTTTGTCCCGGGGTGTGGCGCGGCTCGCCCGCAGCTCCCCAGGCCGGGACCGGAACGACGCCGGCGACCGCGAACGCGTGCTGCTGTGACCAGCGCAGCCCTTGCCGCAAGCGGAGACGTCGTCCTGGCTCATCACGCGCTGGTGGTCGCGGTCCCGGCCTTCGTACCCGCCCTCGTGATCGTCGGAGCGGTCATCTGGGTCGCCCGCCGGGACCGCAGGGCCGAGGCGGCCGAGCAGGCAGCCTCGGTGCCATCGGGCACCCGACCGGAGGGGGACCGATGAATCAAGGGGCCCGGTCATCGCTACCACCGCGGCGGCGGTGCTGTCGCAGGAGTTGGGCGATGCTCTTGTCGACCTGACGGCCGGCCAAGGGTGGCTCATGGCCGGGGCGGGTGGTCCTCGATGACCTTTGCGCCGAGGACGTCCGAGAGAAGGTCCTCGTGGCTCACGTCCACGGTCTCGACAACGGGGTCGTCGGGGTCGACGTCGGCGTCCTGTGCCGAACCTGCTGCACGGGGCTCGCTGCAAGACGTGGAAGCGCTTTGTCCCCCTGACGGACGCTCAGGTGTCGCTGGATTCTGGGCCTGCGGTGCCGTCGTCGTAGCCGCGGACGTCGACCGGGATTCGGTGCCCGCGGGCGACGGGCTGGTGCCAGGATCGACGATCGTCTCGATCCGCCAATCCCCACCGATGACGTCCACGATCGCAGCGCGCAGCACGTCGTCGGAGCCGCTGCGGGCGAACGAGTCACGGGCACCGGCGTTGACCAGGGCGATCGTGATCACCGCGCCGTCGACGGAGTGCACCTGGGCGTTCTGGCTCAGCATGATCCACGCGAAGCGGCGAGTCACCATCACCCGGTCGAGCACCTCGGGCCAGAGCCGGCGTAGGTCGGTGACGCCGATGGCGCCGGTTGCTGCAGGCGGCGGTGGGTCTGGCGGCTCGGCAGCCGCAGGCGACACGTTCCGCTCCGACACCTCCGGCTCTGACACGGGCTGGACATCGGCTGGGGGCGCTGGCGCGACGGGTTCTTCGAGCGTGCCGCCAGCGGGGTCGGACGCTCGGACGGGCCCGTCGGGACTCGAGGGTGTCGGCCAGGAGGCGCTTGGCGCGGCAGCGGGAGTGGTAGTGGTGTCCGCAAGGTCCGTCGCCGCACCGGTGATGGACAAGCGGCGTTCGATCCGGTCGAGTCTCGCCTGGAAGCCCGACGTCGAGTGGTCCGCGCCCGGCAGCAGGATCCGGGCGCACATCAGCTCCAGCAGGAGCCGGGGGGCGGTGGCCCCACGCAGCTCGGTGAGCCCTTGGCCCACCACGTCGGCGGCGCGGGTGAGATCGGACGCGCCGAACCGCGACGCCTGGTTCTCAAGCCGCTCGGCACGGTCGCCGGGAATCTCCAGCAGCCCCATCGAGACGGCACCGGGCACCGCCGAGACGATGACGAGGTCCCGTAGCCGCTGCAGCAGATCCGCGGCGAACCGACGCGGGTCCTGGCCCGTCTCGACAACCTTGTCGACGACCCCGAACACAGATCCGCCGTCACCGGCGGCGAACGCGTCGACGACCTCGTCGAGAAGGGAGTCGGGCGTATAGCCGAGCAACGCCGCCGCCAGCTCGTAGGTGACGCCGTCGGGACCGGCACCACCGAGCAGCTGGTCGAGAACGCTGAGCGTGTCGCGGACCGAGCCAGCGCCGGCGCGTACGACCAGTGGCAGCGCGGTCGGCTCGAGACGTACGGACTCGGCCTCGCAGAGCGAGGTCAGGTAGTCGCCGAGCACCTTGGGCGGGACCAGCCGGAACGGGTAGTGGTGAGTGCGTGAGCGGATGGTGCCGATGACCTTGTCGGGCTCGGTCGTGGCGAAGATGAACTTCAGGTGAGGCGGAGGCTCCTCGACGAGCTTGAGCAGCGCGTTGAAGCCCTGGTTGGAGACCATGTGGGCCTCGTCGATGATGTAGACCTTGTAGCGGCTGCTGACGGGACTGAAGAACGCCCGCTCACGCAGGTCGCGGGCATCGTCGACACCGCCGTGGCTCGCCGCGTCGATTTCGATGACGTCCATGCTGCCGGGCCCGCCTCTGGCGAGGTCGCGGCAGCTCTGGCATTCACCGCACGGGTCGGCGATCGGCGCCTTCTCGCAGTTGAGCGTACGGGCGAGGATGCGCGCACTGGTGGTCTTGCCGCAGCCGCGCGGGCCGGAGAAGAGGTAGGCGTGGTGGAAGCGGTTGTTGGCGAGCGCGTGCCTCAGCGGCTCGGCGATGTGCGCCTGTCCGATGACATCGGCGAAGGTCTCGGGCCGGTAGCGCCGGTACAGAGCCAGAGGTGCGTCCACGACATGCACCCTAGCCACCGGACCCGACAACGGGCAGCAAAGACCCCCCGCGCACCCGGTAGAGCCTGCTTGCCCTTGCTGTCTTCCGACCCTGGGGGAGTTGGGCAAGATGCCGCCGCGCGAGGGGCTACGCCCATGTTAGGCGCCGGCACCGATTTCATGCCAGCCGGAGCGAGCCGGTAGCGTGCCCGACGGAGGATTCGCATAGTGGCCTAGTGCGCACGCTTGGAAAGCGTGTTGAGTGAAAGCTCTCAGGGGTTCGAATCCCCTATCCTCCGCCGGTACGAGACCCGCCCCCCATCGCTGTGGCCGCGGCGGGTCTTGCCGCGTCGCCGACTAGGATGGCGGCTGTGATCTTCAAAGGAGTCGGCGACGGGCGCCCGTACCCCGACCATGGCTTCTCCCAGAGCGACTGGGCCAAGGTCCCGCCCCAGCAGGTGCGCCTCGACGAGCTGGTGACGGTCAAGACGCAGCTCGACCTCGGCGCGCTGCTCGATGAGGACTCGACGTTCTTCGGTGACCTGTTCGCCCACGTCGTGGAGTGGCACGGTGACCTCTACCTCGAGGACGGTCTGCATCGCGCGCTGAGAGCCGCCTTGCACCAGAGGCAGATCCTGCACGCCCGCGTCTACCGGATGGGCGACCGGACATGACCTGCGACCAGGAGCTGCGATGAGTCGGACGACCAAGTCGGTGGCGACGATGAGTGTGCTCGCTGCCGTGTTCGTGATCGGTTCGCTGGTGGGCGTCCGGTTGCTCACCGCTGCGGCCCCGGCGTTGCCAGTCGACCAAGGGGCCGAGTGTGAACCTCGCACCATCCGTGCCGGCGGCACCCTCAAGGCCGCCGCGGTGACAGTCGATGTCTACAACGCGAGCGCGATCTCGGGGCTGGCCAACCGGACGATGCTCGATCTAGGCAAGGCAGGCTTTCAGTCCGGCCGCGTCGCCAACCTGCCGTCCCAGGTCGAGGCTGGCAGACAGGTCACCATCTGGACCAGCGGGAGGTCCTCGGGTCCGGTGCGCCTGGTCGCCAAGCAGTTCAAGGGCCAGGTGAGCTACCTCAAGCGGCCGGGCGCACAGAGCGATCTGGTTCGCGTCGTGGTCGGCGCCAACTATCCCGGCGTCGACAAGAAGGCGCCGACCAAGCTGAAGACCAAGGACTCGACCAAGGTCTGCGTCCCCGTGGAGCCTGACGTCGGCTGAGGCGGTTTACGGTCGCCGTGGGGGGGTGCCGTCGTTCCAGCCCGCGAGTCGACCGTGGCGCGCTAGAGCCCGCAGCCGTGCCTCGGTCTCGTCCCGCAACCGCCGGGGTGCGACGACGAGGAGGTCGTCGTCACCGCGGATACGCATCGTGCGGTGCGGGGTGAACGACTCGTCCCCGCGCACCACCAGTGCCACCGAGGCTCCCACCGGTAGCCGGAGCTCTCCCACCTCCACACCCACGAGGCGGGACGTACCCGGCACGGAGATCTGCAGCAGGTCGGCCGCGATCCGCTCCAGCGGTGCCGCTTCGACGTCCACGTCCCGAGCGTCGTCGGTCGTCACCGACAGGGTGCGCGCGATCCACGGCAGGCTCGGCGCCTGGACGAAGGTGTAGACCACGACGAACACGAAGACGATGTTGAACAGCTCCCCCGATCCCGGCACGCCCTCGGCCAGCGGGATGGTGGCGAGCACGATGGGGACGGCGCCGCGCAGTCCCGCCCACGACAAGAAGGCCTGCTCCCGCCATGGGGTACGGGTGACCGCGGCACACACCAGGACCGACAGCGGCCGAGCGACGAAGGTCAAGATGGCACCGCCGACGATCGCCACCAAGACCTGCCACATCGTCACCTCGCCCGGGCTCGCCAGCAGACCGAGCATGACGAACAGGCCGATCTGGGCCAGCCAGCCGACACCCTCGGCGAACGACCGGGTGGCGACGCGGTGCGGCAGCTCGGCGTTGCCCAGCACGAGCGCCGCGATGTAGACCGCCGCGAAGCCGCTCCCGTGCAGGACGGCCGCGCCACCGTACCCGAGGACCGCGAACGCGAGGACCGCGAGCGGGTAGAGGCCCGATGACGGGAGTGCGACACCACGCAGGATCAAGGCACCGGCCCGGCCGACGAGGAAACCCACGACTCCGCCGAGGAGCAGCTCACCGGCAACGATCAGCGCGAACACCGGCACCGAGTGCTCGGTCGCGGTCCCGATGCTCACCGCGGTGACGATGACCACGATGGGGGCGTCGTTGAGCCCGGACTCCACCTCGAGCGTCCCCAGGACGGAGGGACGCAGTGGTACTCGCCGCAGCACCGAGAACACCGCTGCAGCGTCGGTCGGAGACGTCACCGCCGCGAGCAGCACCGCGATCTGCCACGGCAGATCGAGCAGGTAGTGTGCCGCGACGGCGACCACGGCGACGCTGATCACGACGCCGACGGTCGCGAGGAGCAGTCCCAGACCGATGGTGGGACGGACCTGTGACCACTTCGTGGTCACGCCGCCCTCGGCAAGGATGAGGAGCAGGGCGGTGAAGCCCAGCGACTGAGCGAGCTGAGCATCGGAGAACTCGATGCCGAGCACGGAGTCGCCGAGCACGAGCCCCAGGCCGAGATAGACCAACAGCGTCGGCAGTCCGGCGACCACTGACAGCCGCACGGCCAGGATCGCGGCCAGCAGCACGGCGGACCCGAGGAGGAGAAGGGCGTCGAGTCCGTTCAGATCCACTGCCGTTGCCCTCTCACGAGCTCATCTGGTGGCGATCCTCGTGGGGGATGTGCAGGGGTCAGCGACCTACAGTGAGACGGCGTGCGGCGGGGTCGACGTCGAGGATGATCTCGGTCGCTCGCTCGGCCTCCTCGTGGAAGTACCTCACCTCGAAGTTCTGTGGTGGCTGGCTGCGCGACCCGATCTGCGCGAGGAACCCGTCGGCGCGCAGCGCGGCGAGGATCGGTGCGCAGCGATTGCCCTCACCAGGCGCCCAGGAGGCGAATCGCGGCTTTTCGGCGGCAAACTTCTGTTTCTCGGCCATGGTCAGCAGGGCCCACTTCCGGGAGCCGGCAGCAGGCATTCCAAGACGGGATGTCACTTCGCCGGATGGCCCATCGTAACAAATCCGCCCGACGCGCCGGCAGGCTCAAGCTCCAGTGACGACCATGGGCCAGGCATTCGGCGGGCGGTCCGCGCCTAACGCGGCGCGGGCCTACCAGGCGCGCCACCGGTCATCGACCTACCCGAAGCCGCCTGACCCGGAAGCACCTGACACCACACCCCGCATCGAACCCAACGCCCTGACACTCAGCGACCGCTGAGGCAGGGCGTTTCGTCATTCTCGGGCAGCCGAGGCACACGCACCAGGCACTGACCGGCTCCGGGAACGACATGGGCCTGTCCGAAATACGGAAAACCGCCCCCGGCAGCCGATTTCTCGGACCTGAGGCGGCTCTCTCCGACCTTCGCCGGTGATGGTTTTGGCTTTCGTCGGAACCCCGTGGCGGTGGCGGTGGGATTTGAACCCACGGTGGGCTGTTAACCCACACACGCTTTCGAGGCGTGCTCCTTAGGCCGCTCGGACACGCCACCGCCGATGAGGTTACTAGACAGGCCGCACCGCGCCGCAATCGGTCACACGCGTACCAGGTTCTCCTGGTACAGCGTCACTGCACCAGGGTTTGCAACCTAGGAGAACCGACGCCGTACCAGGAGAACCTGGTACAGAAGTGGCGGACGTGGGCGAGCTGTACGCAAGCTGGGCGCGCAGGTCAGGGAGCGTCCCGGCGATGGCCAGCGAAGAACTCGCGCAGCAGCGCCGCGCTCTCGGCCGCGAGCACACCGGAGACGACCTCCGGGCGGTGGTTGAGGCGACGGTCGCGTACGACGTCCCACAACGAGCCCACGGCACCGGCCTTGTCGTCGAACGCGCCGAACACGAGCCGGGCGACACGCGACTGCACGATGGCGCCGGCGCACATCGTGCACGGTTCCAAGGTCACCACCAGCGTGCAACCCTCCAGCCGCCACCTGCCCACGGAGCGGGCCGCGTCGCGAAGGGCGACGATCTCGGCGTGGGCGGTAGGGTCACCCTCGCCTTCGCGGGCGTTGACGCCGGTGCCGACCACTGTTCCATCGGCGTCGACGACGACGGCCGCGACGGGGACGTCATCGGTGGCGGACGCGGTTGCTGCAAGTCCCAGCGCTCGCCGCATCAGCTCCGCGAGCCGCTCCGGCGAGACGCCGGAGGGGTCAGCCGACAACGTCTTCGAACTGCGCACCGAACCCCAGTCGGGTGGCGATGTTCGTCAACATCTCCTCGGGGTACAGCTCGGGGTCGTCACACAGCACGGCAAGGTCCATCGCCGACATGCCGAGGTCGCTGACGATGTCCATGTCGCCCGCGGGCTGAGGGTCGTCGTCGTCGTCGGGATCGGGTACGTCGAGCAGGTCCGCGACACCGCTGGCGATCGGCCACTCGGTGACCGCGGTGACGTCGGACAGCAGGACACGCACGTGGGTGCCTTGCACCCGGGCGAGGACGAAGAAGTCCTCATCGACGGCGACGAGCCCGAGGACACCGGAGTCCGAACGCCAAGGTCGCAGGGCGGCGATGAGCTCGTCGATGTCGTTCGCGACCGCCTTCGGCAGCTCCGAGACCTGCCACTCGCCCTCCTCGCGGAACGCAACCACGGCGAGATCCACGGACTCCTCGGACATGGCGTCCTCCCTGTTCGCGCATCGGTCGTGGTGCGGTCGGGCACCACGACGATGGTGTCAGACACTGCGCACGATGGGTAGTGATCTGGCGTCGCCGCGGCCGCTAGTGTTCATCCATGCAGATCCATGTCGCCGACCACCCGCTGATCTCGCACAAGCTGACGACGTTGCGCGACGTCAACACCGACTCCCCGACGTTCCGCCGGCTCGCCGACGAGCTCGTGACGCTGCTGGCGTACGAGGCGACGCGCGACGTCCGTACCGAACCGGTGCAGGTGCAGACCCCGGTGGCTCTGGCGCAGGGCGTGAAGCTGACCAGCCCCAAGCCGCTGGTGGTGCCCATCCTGCGCGCGGGTCTGGGCATGCTGGAGGGGATGCAGCGGCTGCTGCCGACCGCAGAGGTCGGGTTCTTGGGGATGATCCGCAACGAGGAGACGCTGGAGGCGTCGACGTACGCCGAACGACTGCCCGACGACCTCTCCGGTCGCCAGTGCTACGTGCTCGACCCGATGCTCGCGACCGGCGGGACGCTGTCGGCGGCGATCGCGTTCCTCGTGCAGCGCGGCGCCGCCCACATCACCGCCGTCTGTCTGCTCGCGGCGCCCGAGGGCATCGCCCGGGTAGAGGCCGACCTCGCGGACGTCAGTATCCCGGTGCTGCTGGTGACCGCTGGGCTGGACGAGAAGCTCAATGAGGTCGGCTACATCGTCCCCGGGCTCGGGGACGCGGGCGACAGGTTGTACGGCGTCGTGGGTCTCAGTCTGCAAAGGGCGGCGGACCTAGGAGCGTAACTCCGCCGTTCTTCTCTGCTGAGGCCCGGATTCGGTCGAAGTCGACCGTCTCGGCGAACGTGCCGTCCGGACCGATCGGCTCGCTGGCATCGAGGTAGAACGCGTCACCGCCACCGGGGGTTTGGAAGCAGAGCACCCGCGTCCGGTCCAACATCACACGGAACGCATGCGGCACCTCGCGAGGTGCAACCACCATGCCCCCTGCTCCGACGCGGTACTCCTGCCCGTCCAGATGCACCAAAATGTCACCTTCGAGCACGTACATCGTCTCGTCGACAGGATGCGTGTGCAGCGGCGTCACCTTTCCTTTGTCCATGCGGTCCTCGAACAACAAGAACGCTCCACCTGTCTCTTCGGACGTGGCCTTCCAGGTGTGGACGCCACCTCCGTAGAACCAGCGTTGTTCTCCCTCAGCTGTGCCCCGGACGACCGGGGCGAGTGTGCTGTCTGTGTCCATGGTGCGCTGACTTCCTCGGGTTGATTTTATGGGATGTAAGTACCATGACGATACTGCTGTACCATCTCACTCATGTCAACCCCCTATGAAGCCCACGGCCGCACCGGCCAGAAGCAGCGAACCCGGGACCTACTGGTCGCCGCAGCTCGACGCATGGTCGCCTCGGGCTCCAGCCCAACGGTCGAGCAGGCGGCGACCGAGAGTGGCATCTCCCGCACCACGGCGTACCGCTACTTCCCCAACCAACGGTCGTTGCTCGTCGCGGCCCACCCCGAGACCGGCGCGGTCTCGTTGCTTCCGCCCGAACCACCCGAGGAACCCGCGGCGAGACTGGAAGCGGTCGTACGGGCCTTCACGGGCATCATCGTCGAGACCGAGGCACAGCAACGCACCATGCTGCGGCTCTCACTCGACGCAACCGCCGCCGAGCGCGCTGCGCTACCACTGCGCCAGGGCCGAGCCATCGAGTGGATCGAGGACGCCCTCTCCCCTCTAGGCGACCAGCTGACCGAACCGGCCAGGCGTCACCTGGTCCTCGCGATCCGTAGCGCGATCGGCATCGAGGCGCTCGTCTGGCTGACCGACGTCGCCAAGCTCGACCGCGACAAAGCAGTCGACCTGATGGCCTGGTCGGCTCAAGCCCTCCTGCACGCCGCCCTCACGTGGACGCCACCTGCAACCACCGGCTCCACCTGACCCGGCTCACCGCGCGGCGATCCCCATCGCTTGCATCCCCGGCCGCGGCGTCGTCGCGCTCAGCCGCCGATGGGGGTGTTGCCGGTGAACACCGCCGAGGCGATGATCGCGATGGCCAGCGCACCGACCAGGAGCATGACGGCGCGGGCCCTGGGTCTCGGACTTGTCCTCGGGCTCGTCGTACTGTTTCTTGTCCATGACGGTCTGCCTTCGAGTGGTCGGGCCTCCCGGGTGCAGGTTATCGGCAATGTCGCCGCGACCGTGCCGAGCAGGCAGGGTTCAGAGCGCCTTGACGGCGCTGAGGAGCTTGCCCATGGTGTCCTTGGCGTCACCGAAGAGCAGGGTGGTCTTGGGGTCGAAGAGCAGCTCGTTCTCGATGCCGGCGAATCCGGGTCGCATCGACCGCTTCATGAAGATGACCTGCTGGGCGTCGCCGGCATTGAGGATCGGCATGCCGTAGATCGGCGCACCGGGCGTGGTCTTGGCCGCGGGGTTGACCACGTCGTTTGCGCCGACCACGAGGACGACGTCGGCATGTTTGAAGTCGGAGTTGATCCCGTCCATCTCCACGAGCTTCTCGTACGGGACCTGGGCCTCGGCCAGGAGCACGTTCATGTGACCGGGCATGCGTCCGGCGACCGGGTGGATGGCGTAGTCGACCTCGATGCCTCGCTCGTCGAGCACCTCGACGAGCTCGCGGAGGGAGTGTTGCGCCTGAGCAACGGCAAGGCCGTAGCCCGGCACGATGATGACCTTGTGGGCGTACGCAAGCATGATGGCGACGTCCTGGGGGCCGGCGGACCTGACCGGCCGGTCGCTGGCCTCGCCTGCGCCGAGCGTCGAGCCGCCGCGTAGCGCACCGAACAAGATGTTGACCAACGAACGCCCCATCGCCGAGGCCATCAGCTTGGTCAGCAAGGTGCCCGCGGCGCCGACCAATGTGCCGGCGACGAGCAGGAGGGTGTTGTCGAGCACGTAGCCGCCGGCGGCGACGGTCAGGCCGGTGAACGCGTTGAGCAGCGAGATCACGATCGGGACGTCGGCGCCGCCGACGGGCAGCACCAGCAGGGCGCCGACCACGAGACCGAGCACCGCCAACAGGACGCCGGGCCACAGCTGCGGCGAGACGACCGCGACGACCGCGATCGCGATCGCGGCGACGAAGGCGCCGCCGAACGCGACCGGTAGCCCGGGGAAGATGACCGGCCGGGTAGTGATCAGCTCCTGCAGCTTGGCGAACGTGATCATCGACCCGGCGAAGCTGACCGCCCCGACGAAGATGGTGAAGACCGTGGCGACGAAGGTGAAGGTGGGTACGACGTCGGCGAACGGCGTCAGCTCCTCGAGCTCGATCAGCGCGACGAGGGCGGCTGCCCCACCGCCGACCCCGTTGAACAGCGCGACGAGCTGCGGCATCTGCGTCATCTGGACGCGTTGGGCGCCGACGACGCCGAGGACTGTGCCGACGGCGATCGCGGCGATGATGAGCCACAGGTGATCCAGGTCGGCCTCGAAGAACACCACGACGGTCGCCCCGACAGCAGCCGCCGCCCCCAACTGGTTGCCGCGGCGCGCTGTACGAGGCGACGACAGGCCCTTGAGGGCGAGGATGAAGCACACCGCGGCGGCCAGGTAGGCCAGCTGCACCCAGGTCGGGATCATGCAGCGTCACCGCTCGGTCCGGTGGCATCGCTCGCGGGTTTCGACGCAATCGGCCTCGCCTTGCCGAACATCTGCAGCATCCGGTCGGTCACCACGAAACCGCCGACCATGTTGACCGCCGCCAGGACGATGGCAACCAGCCCGACAGCGACCGCGATGCCGGAGTCGGTGCTTCCGGTGACGAGGATCGCGCCGATGAGGATCACCCCGTGGATGGCGTTGGCGCCGGACATCAGGGGTGTGTGCAGGGTCGAGGAGACCTTGGACACGACCTCGATCCCCACGAACACGCTGAGGACGAAGATCGTCAACCAGACGATGGAGTCGTTCATGCTTGCACCCCTTTCGAGGTCTCGGTCGGGTCCGCAGATCCCTCGATTAGTTCCCGCGAGGGTTGATGGTGGATCGCGCCGGCGTGTGTCACGCACGCTCCGGTGACGATCTCGTCGTCGAAGTCTGGCGCGAAAGCACCGTCCTCGGCGCTCATCAGCGTGAGCAGGTTGAGGACGTTCTGGGCCAGCAGGCGGCTGGCCGGACCGGGCATCTGGCTGGGGACGTTCTGCCCGCCCCAGACCTGGGCATCTCCGATTGCGACGATGCTGCCCGGCTGAGAGCCCTCGACGTTGCCGCCAGACTCAGCTGCCAGGTCGACGACCACCGAACCGGGCTTCATCTGCTCGACCATCTCGGCCGTGACGAGCATCGGAGCCTGCCGACCGGGCACGGCGGCAGTGGTGATCAGCACGTCGGCGGCGGCGATGTACGGCGTCAGCAGGTCGCGTTGGCGCGCGGCGCGATCCTCGTTCATCTCCCCGGCGTAGCCGCCCTTGCCCTCGAGTGACTCCAGCTCGAGCTCGATCGCCTTCGCGCCGACCGACCGGATCTCCTCGGCCGCCGCCGCCCGCACGTCGTACGCGCGCACGACCGCTCCGAGGCGTTTGGACGTGGCGATGGCCTGCAGGCCGGCGACGCCCGCACCGAGCACGACGACCTCGGCTGGTTGCACGGTTCCGGCGGCGGTCATGTTCATCGGGAAGAAGCGGCGCAACAGTCCCGCCGCGACGATGGCGCAGCGGTAGCCCGAGACGAGAGCCTGCGACGAGAGCGCGTCCATGGCCTGGGCGCGTGAGATCCGCGGCACCAGCTCGAGGGAGAAGGCCGTCACCTCGGCGTCGCGGAACGCCGTGACCAGATCGGGGTTCTGCAGCGCGGGGAGGAACGACAGCGTCGCGGTGCCGGGGGCCAACGCCCTGAGCCGGTCGGGTGTCATCGGTTGTACCGAGCACACCACGTCAGCGCCGTCGGTGACGTCTGCGTCCAGGCTCGCGCCCGCTTCCTCGTACTCGCTGTCAAAGAACTGCGCGAGCAGCCCGGCACCGGGATGGACGGCGACCCGGTGACCGGCCGCCACCAGCTTGCCCACGGCATCGGGGACCAGCGCCACCCGCGCCTCGCCCTCGAGAGTCTCCTTGACCACGGCGATGTCCATGCAGGTCAACGTAGAGCACATTCGCGTACCGGGATCGAGATATGTGGTTCACGTCTCACCGGACGGCCGCAAGCGCTGCATCGATGAGTGCCTCGTCCGTTCGCTCGGCCACGATGCCGGTCTCGGCGACCGCCTGGGCGAGCAGTAGCCGACCGGTCCGTTCCAGGTGGTCAGCCAGAGCGCGGGCCATACCGACGGCGTCGCCGGCGCGTGCGGCGGTGATGATCGGCTCGTGCTCGTCGGCGACCTGCGCGAGCGAACGTGAGGCGTCGACGGTCGAGGCCCGTACCGCCAGGATCGAGTCCCGCAGGCCGTCGACGGTCTGCAGAAGTGTCCGGTTGCCGGCACCGGCGAGGACCAGCTCGTGGAAGGTGCGGTCATGGGCCATGAAGCGCGGTTCGTCGTGGGCGGCGGCGGCTTCTCGCATCGACGCGAGCTCGGCCTCCAGAGCGGTGGCGAGCTCCGACGTGGCAGGCGCCACCCGGGCGGACGGCACCTCGAGCAGGATGCGCATGGCGAATATCTCGGCGATCTGGTGCGGGTCGTGACGGATCACTCGGAAGCCGCGGTTGCGCTCGAACCGCACCAGTCCGGCGTCGGCCAGCCCGAGCAACGCCTCGCGTACCGGGGTACGCGAGACGTCGAGCCGGTCGGCGATCTGCTGGACCGAGTAGAGGTCGCCGGTACGCAGCTCGCCGGAACCGATGGCGTCGCGGACAGCGGCCGCTACCTGCTGGGTGAGGTTCGTCGCGGTCGAGAGCTGCCTCATGCCTGGCCCTGCAGGCGCTCGGCGAGCAGCTCGGCCAGGTGGGTGCCGCGGCGCGCGGTCAGCCCCTCCAGCTGGGTGCGGCAGGAGAACCCGTCGGTCAGCACCACAGCATCGTCGGGCGCGTTGCGCACCGCCGGCAGCAACGCCGTCTCGGCGACCGCGACGCTGACGTCGTAGTGGCCACGTTCGGCTCCGAAGTTGCCGGCCAGCCCGCAGCAGCCTTGCACGGTCTCGACCCGCGCTCCGGCGCCCCGGAGCAGCGCCGCGTCGGCGGCCCACCCGAGCACCGCGTGCTGGTGACAGTGCGGTTGGGCGACAGCGGTGACGTCGGAGAGGTCTGGCGGCGTCCACCGGTCGCGGTCGGCGAGCGCCTCGGCGAGCGTACGAACCGCTGCGGCGACTGCGACCACCTCCGGGGTCTGCCCGAGCAGCTCGGGTGCGTCGCTCTTGAACACCGCGATACAGGAGGGCTCGACCCCGACCAGCGCCATGCCGGGCTCGAGCTCGGCGGCGAGTGCTGCGACGCTGCGGCCGAGGATCGTGCGGGCAGCGTCCAGCTGCCCGGTGGAGATCCACGTGAGGGCACAGCACAGCTTGCGGGCGGGGATACGTACGGAGTAGCCGGCATCCTCGAGCACCCACACGGCCGCCTGGCCCACCTGCGGCGTGAAGTGGTCGGTGAAGGTGTCGACCCACAGCAGCACCGGCGTCCCGGCCGGCGTCTCGTGGCCGGTGAACCACTGCCGGAACGTCTCGTGCGCGAACACCGGCAGGTCACGGCGGGAGTCGACACCGGCAACCCTCTTTCCGACCCCCGCCAACGGGCTGCGCATCAGCGCATTGAAGAGGCGCGGTGTTCGCGAGACGACGCGCGCCCACCGAGGGAGCCATCCGAGCGCGTAGTGCGCGGACGGACGGAGCCGGCGACGGTACCTCTGGTGCAGCGCCTCGGACTTGTACGTCGCCATGTCGATCCCGGTCGGGCAGTCCGACGAGCACGCCTTGCACGATAGGCACAGGTCGAGCGCCTCGTGCACCTCCGGGGCGTCCCAGCCGTTGACGAGCGTGCCGTTGACGAGCTCCTGAAGGACCCGGGAACGGCCGCGGGTGGAGTCCTTCTCGTCGAGCGTCGCGCGGTACGACGGGCACATCACGCCGCCGCTGTCCGCGCCCACCCGGCACTTGCCGACCCCGGTGCAGCGGTGCACGGCGTTGGCGAAGTCGCCGCCGTCGTGCACGTACCCGAAGGCGAGGTCGGTGGTCAGCGGCGCCGCGGAGGCGAGACGCAGGTCGGCGTCGACCGGGCGCGGTTCGACGATGATGCCGGGGTTGAGGATCCGGTCGGGGTCGAACACGTCCTTGACTGCCGTGAACGCCTCGAGGGCGCCGGCCGAGTACATGTGCGGCAGCAGCTCGCCGCGGGCCCGTCCGTCGCCGTGCTCGCCGGACATCGACCCGCCGTACCGAGCCACCAGCTCGGCGGCGCGGCCGAGGAACTCGCGGAAGACTGCCACGCCCCCGCCGTCGTCGAGGGCGAAGTTGATCCGGACGTGCACGCAACCGTCGCCGAAGTGGCCGTACGGCACGCCGGCGAGATCGAAGGAGGCCATCAGTGCCTCGAACTCGCGCAGGTATGCCCCCAGGTGCTCTGGCGGTACGGCGGCGTCCTCCCAGCCGGACTGGCCAGGTCGCTCCGGGGTGGCGCGCGCGGCGAGCCCGGACCCGTCCTCGCGGATCCTCCACAAGGCGCCCGCTTCGGCGGGGTCGGAGACGACACGGGACCCGAGCGCGCCCGCTGCTGAGACGACGGCCTCGGCACGGGCGTCGAGGTCCTCGCCGTCAGACCCACCGAGCTCGACGAAGAGCCAACCCGTCCCCTCTGGCAGCGCGGGGATCGTCGCATCCCCGCGCTGGCGGCGCACGACGTCCACGATCCTCTCGTCAAGTCCTTCGACCGCGACCGGACCCAAGGGCAACAGCGCGGGCACGGCGTCGGCCGCTGCCGCCATGTCGGGGTATCCCAGCACCACCAGACGCGTCGCCATCGGTGCGCGTACGAGGCGGACGGTAGCGCCGAGCAGGATGCCCCACCCGCCTTCGCTGCCGACCATCGCGCGAGCGACGTCGAAGCCGTTCTCGGGCAGCAGGTGCTCCAGGGAGTAGCCCGACACCTGGCGTCCGAATCGCCCGAACTCGGTGCGGATGAGCCCGAGCCGCTCGCGCACCACGGCATCGAGCGCCGCCAGCGTCGGGGACGTCGCAGGGCCCGCGCCGGCGCGGACGGTGAGGCGCTCGCCCGTACCGGTCACGATGTCGAGGTCGACGACGTTGTCGGCCGTCCGCCCGTACCCGAGGGCTCGGGAGCCACAGGCGTTGTTGCCGATCATGCCGCCGAGCGTGCAACGGCTGTGCGTGGAGGGGTCCGGTCCGAAGCGCAGACCGTACGGCGCGGCGGCGCGTTGCAGGTCGTCGAGCACGACACCGGGGTCGACCACGGCGGTGCCGGCAGCCGCGTCGATCGAGTGCACGCGGTTGAGGTGGCGGGAGAAGTCGACGACGAGACCTTCCCCGACGGCGTTGCCGGCGATGGAGGTGCCGGCGCCACGGGCGATGAGCGGCACCCGCAGGTCCCGGCACACGCCGACGATCGCGACAACCTCCTCGCGGGTGCGGGGGAAGGCGACCGCGACGGGCACCACGCGGTAGAGCGAGGCGTCGCTGGAGTACTCCGCCCGTCGACGCGTCGAAAAGTCCACCTCTCCGGCGCCGGCATCGCCAAGAGCCGCCTCGAGGTCCGTCACGAGTAGCATGCTACATGCCACACTCGGACCACGCCCACTCCCCCTTGGCACCGCAACGACGCGACCCCTGCTGACGAGGTTTGGCGGATGCGGACGGCTGCCTCCCGCGCGTCCTCTTCCGCGGGGCAGGGAGGCGCCCATCGGGCCAGGAAAACTGCGATCAGCACGCGGAAGATGGTTCCGCCGGGGACCTGGTAAGCCCGGATGAGTGCGCCGAGCAGCAGTCGGCTGGCCAACGTGGAGCGGAGTGGTGCCGAACCCCGGTACCGGGCAAGCGCGCCGGGCACGGCGACCACGTTGTA
>Ga0136622_10000235_pt1 | contig 21926 bp, 18 predicted proteins | sample AntDrymUQ4482106_2_FD_104803 | JGI IMG/M metagenome (GOLD analysis project Ga0136622, IMG submission 104803) | Polar desert sand microbial communities from Dry Valleys, Antarctica - metaG UQ448 (21.06) | ecosystem: Environmental > Terrestrial > Soil > Desert | place: Antarctica: Dry Valley...
TCGGACATCCAGCGCAGCCGGGTGAGGACCTCCTCCGAGTAGGCGCCGTAGCGCAGCACCTTTCCGAGCCCCTCGTTGAGCGAGCAGTACGCCGTACGCCCATGGACCGGGTCGCGCAGCTGGAAGACCCACATCGACGGGGAGATGACCCCGGCCATCGGGCCGACCGCGGCGTGGTGATGGCACGGCTCCAGCGTGATGCCGTCGCCCGACGCCAGCGCCTGCTCGGCAGCGTCGGCGGTGTCCGCCAGCCCTTCGAAGAGCATCGCCCCGATCAGGGCGCCCCGCATCGGCCCGCTGGCGCGGTCCCAGATCAGCGGAGGGCCGGCGTGGAAGAAGGTGCCGGCGCTCATACCGATTGCTTGCCCGGCCGGCAGTACGTCGACCAGCTCGGCACCGGCTGCAAGCACCCGCTCCAGCGCAGTTCGGTTCGCATCTACGCGGCGCAGGTCGGCGGCGACGGCTGCGATATCGGTGACCTCACCGAACGGCGGCGGTCGCCAGTCGACCTGCTCGACTGGGCAGGCCTGCGCCCGCAGGCTGTCGGCGAACAGCTCCGCGCCGACGGTGAGGACGCTCAGGTCGTCCCCCAGCAGATCGCCGGTCATTGCGCGGCTCCGGCGGCTCCGGCGATTCTCATCGCCAGGGTGACTGCTCGGCGCGCCGCCGCTGCGTTGGACAGGTAGACCTCGGCGCCGGCAGCGGCCAGCGCGGCGGCCTGCGCGGACCAGGACTGCGGGTCGCCTTCAGTGCCGCACAGCGACACGATGATCGCCGGTTCGCGACCGTCCCGCCGCACCAATTCGATCGCCGGAGCGAGCGTCGCTGCCGGGTCCGGATCCGCCGCAAAGCCAAGCACGACATCGAGCAGTACGACAGCCGTGGCAGAGTCCCCGCCGTACCGCGCGAGGCTCTCCAGTCGCAGCGTCGGGTCGATCATCGGGTGCGCCCGCCCCGCGGTGAGGGCGTCGTCGCCGAAGTCGACGACCAGGTGCCCGGCTACGGCGGCCGCGAGGATCTCCGCCGGCTCGAGGTCCGCATCCGGGCCGATGTTCGTCCGCACGGCACCGAGCCTCGAGGCGATGACCAGCGCCTCGCCGGCCAGGGTGCCGCCGGCGAACAGCCCGGCCAATCGCCCGGCCAGGGGAGCCGAAGACACTGCCGGCAGCAGCTCAGGCCATTCGGGTACGGCGATGCCCGCGGCCCCGATCACCAGCTCGGTGGCGGCCGTGAGATCGGGTTCGCCGGCACCGAGGACGGCAAGGTGCACCATCGTCTCGAGTTCGTCGGCGAGTTCAGTGACCCGCTTGGCAACCTCGGCGGCCGCTGGCTTCGACACCACCACGATCCGTTCCGTGGCCGGGTCGGTGTCCAGCATCCGCATCGCCTGCAGGGTGGCCCGCCCGCCCACGTCCGCAGACAGGTCGCGGCCGCCGACACCGAGCAGGTGACTCAGCCCGAGTCCGGCGGCGTCCAGCAGGGCCGAGACCTGCTGCGCGCCGGTCCCCGACGCGGCCACGATCCCCACCCCTCCGGGCCGCACGACATTGGCGAAGCCGAGCGCCACGCCCTGGACGATCGCGGTACCGCAGTCCGGGCCCATCACGAGCAGGCCGCGACGGGCTCCCTCCTCCTTGAGCGCGATCTCCTCCCGCACCGGCACGTTGTCGCTGAACACCATGACGTGCCGGTCCGCGTGCAGGGCATCCAGGGCTTCGACGTACGCCGACGGCCCGGGCACCGACACGAGCACCAGGTTGGCAGTCGACCGGCGCAGCGCTGTCCCCACTGTGGGGGCCGGCGGCAGTTCGCCGTCCAGCGAACCGGATTGCCGGCCCGCATGGCCGGCCAAGCTCTCCGCCAGCACCTGCAGGGCATGCTGCAGCGTGGGCTCGTCCAGGCAGTCCACCGCGACGACGAGGTCGTTCGGCCCAGCCGCCGGTACGTCGAAGCCCATGCCACCGAGCAGCTCGAGGTTGAGCTCGGTGCCCATCGCGACGAGTGCGGCGCTGACACCGTCCATCGTGGACAGTGCCCGGCTGGTCTGCATGAGAATGACCGAGTCGAAGTACTGCCCCGACCGCGCCTCGACGTGTCGCGTCATAGCCGGGCTGCGACGTCCGCGCCGAGGACGACGCCTGCACAGAGGGCCGCGCCGCTGCTGTGCCCGACCGCGAGCAGCTTTCGGCTGGCGGCCTGGAGCTGCCCGAGTCCCGCGAGCGCCCGCAAGAGTGCACCGACTGCGCCGACGCAATGGCCCAGCGCGGCGTGTCGGAGCAGCGCGAGGGACAGGTCGGTCGTCCTGCCGGCGGCCGCGGCCTGCACGTCGACCGCGACGCGGGTGAACGCCGGGCCACCGAGGCAGGTCAGCGCCGACAGCAGCCCCACCAGCACGTCGTCACCGGCCGGGGTCAGGCCGGGGCCCAGCCCGACCAGCGTGGCGGCGGCATCCACCGCTGCCGTCTCGTCCCGCTCGCGCAGCGCCGCGCCGAGCGCTGGCAGGGTGGCTCGCAGGGCGCGATCCGGCAGCCCGGTGGCGGCCGGGGCGCCGTGATCGGCGAGTTGAGCGAGGTTGGTTGCCAGTACGCCGGGGGCCAGCGGCGGCAGGGTCGGGCGCGGGTTCCACCACCGCACGACATGCGCCGAGAAACAGCTGGTCTCGATCCGACCGCCCCCCACCTGTCCCTGCTGGCATGTTGAGGGGCGGTTTCCGAGGAGGTTTTCGTTGCCAGCAACCGCACCTATCGGCAGCCGGGCGGCCGCAGGCCCGAGGACGGCGATCAGCTCACCGTCCGCCGCGCGGAGGTAGACCGCCCCCGCCGGCGCTCCCACCGCAACGGCCGGTTGCACAGGTCCGGCGAGTGTCGCGCGCACCGCCGTACTGGCGGCGACGGCCACCCCCCTAACGTCCGCAGATCTGAGCGGCATACCGCTCGGTTGTACGGACGTTGCGGCCACGGCGGGAACCTATCCGCGGCTAAGGGGGCGGCCGTATGGTCAAACCTGACAAGAAAGCAGGGCGATGCCGCACCTGCTTGCCAACCGGCGGGAGGCCTGATGCCGGCAGCCGGTCGAACCCGTGCCGGTCGGGCGGCTGCCGGTCGCGGCGCCAGGTCGGCCGCTGACACCGGCCGAGGGCTGGCCGTGCGCGAGGTTCTGGGGGTCTCCTCGTTGACGCAGGCGAGGCTCCTCGCCGGGCGGGGCGGGCTGGACCGGATCGTCGAGCGGCTGAACGTCATGGAAGTCCCGGACGTGCTGCCCTGGGTCAAGCCGCACGAGCTGCTGCTGACTACCGGCTATCCGTTGCGGGACACCCCAGCCGCGCTCACCGGGCTCGTCGGCGCGCTCGACGATCGCGGACTGGCGGCGCTGGCGATAAAACTCGGGCGGTACATCGACGAGTTGCCCGAGCCGATGCTCGCGGAGGCAGACCGGCGCGATTTTCCGGTCATCCTGCTGCCGGACGACGTCGGATTCGACGACATCCTCAACCAGGTGCTCACCGACATCCTCAACCGCCAGGCGGCTGCCCTGGCGCGCTACGACGAGGTGCACCGCGCTCTGGTGCAGATCGTCCTGGCCGGCGGCGGCCTGGAGGAGGTCGCTGAGGAGACCGCATCACTGCTGGGCGGGGCGGTGCTCGTCATCGGGGTCGATGGCCGGGTACTGGCCACCGGCGGACCGCCCGCGGACCTCGACGCCGCCAGGGCGGCCGCCGTCAACGAGGCGAATCGGTACAGCAGCGACGTGCTCGGCACCCTGAACTCGAGCGACCCGGCCGCTGGCCGGTTCGTGTCGGTGCCGGTCGTCGCCGGCACCCTCGATCACGGCCGGCTGGTCGCCTTCCGCCGACGCGCTGACGCAGCGCTGGGCAACGCGGCCGTCACGATCCTCGAGCGGGCCGCCACGGTTGCGGCACTGGTGATCACCCAGCGGCTGGCGGTGACAGCGGTCGAGAGCAAGTACCAGTCCGACCTGGTGCGGGACCTGGTGGACGGCCGGGAGCTCGACACCGCACGGGTGCTCGGCCAATCCCGCGCCTTCGGCTGGAATCTGGAGCGTCCACTGGTCGTCGCCGTCAGCGAGCTCGAACCGCCCGCGACCGCGGGGACCGACCGGCAGGAGCCCGTGGAGCGCCTCGCCGCGCTGTGGCGCGCCGCGATGCGCTCGTGGGATGAGGCAGCGGCCGTTGTCGCCTTCAGCAGCGAGGTCGTCACGCTGCTCGGCGCGCCGGACGACGCGCGGGCGTGCACGGTCGTCGAGGCCGTCTCCGGTCGGGTCGGCGGTGAGCTGCGGCGTCGAGGGTGGAGTTGCAGCGTCGGCATCAGCCGGGTCTGCCAGGGGCTGGCCGCGCTGCCTGCGGGCTACGCGCAGGCCAGACGCAGCGTCCAGGTCGGACGGCAGATGCACGGGCCCGGACAGGTCGCGCACTTCAACGACCTGGGTGTCTTTCGACTGCTCTCCCTCGTTCCGGAGGGGGAGGAGCTGCGTTCGTACGTCGGGGAGGTTCTCGGGCCGCTGGCCTGGACCGACGACGCCGAGGCCGTCGACCTCCGGGAAACGCTGCGCGTGCTGCTGGAAACCAACCTCAACGTCGCCGAGGCCTCCCGCCGCCTGCACTTTCACTACAACACGCTGCGCTACCGGATCGGGAAGCTGGAGCGGATGCTAGGACCGTTCAGTTCGGACCCGGACCTGCGGCTCAATCTGATGCTCGCGCTGCAAGTCATCAGGATGCGCGGGGTGACCAGTCGCGGGATGTGAAGCTCGCCAGCCGAACGGCCGAGCGTTGTGAGTAGTTGACCATGACCCCCCGCGGCAGGGGGGCCAAACTTTCCAGGCAGCGCCGCCGGGTTCCGGCGGCGCCCGTCGAGGGAGACACGCCATGGCATTGAGTTGGAAGCTGTACGGCGACGGCCGCACCCCGCCACCCGGCGAGGCAGTAGCGCCGGACGAGCGGCTGTCCTGGGGGCGCACGGTCGGCATCGGGGCGCAGCACGTCGTCGCGATGTTCGGCGCGACGTTCGTGTTCCCGCTGGTCATGGGCCTGGATCCGAACCTGGCGATCATGATGTCCGGGGTCGCCACCATCGTCTTCTTGCTCATCGTGCAGGGCAAGGTGCCGAGCTACCTGGGCACCAGCGCCTCGTTCGTGGGGGCGGTCTTCGCCATCCGCGAGCTGGGCGGCGACGACGGATCGGTGACCGGCGCCATCCTCGCCGCCGGTGTGGTGTTGGCACTCGTCGGCCTGCTGATCCACTTCGTCGGGGCCAGAGCGATCAATGCGGTGCTGCCACCGGCCGTGACCGGTGCGGTGGTGCTGCTGATCGGCTTCAACCTGGCCCCGGTCGTGGCCGACATCTACTGGCCGCAGGACCAGTGGGTGGCGCTGCTCACGATGGCCTTCGTCATCGTCGGTTCGCTGGTACTACCCGGCTTCTGGTCCCGGATCTCGATCTTCCTGGCGCTGATCTTCGGCTTCGCGCTGTCCTACCTTCTGGACAAGACAGTCGGTGAGATCACGTCGGTGACTCCGGCCGACCTGACAGTGGAGGTCCCGCACTTCCGGACCGACTTCAGTGGCGTCGGGGCCGCGAACTGGGTCGGTCTGCCCGACTTCCACGCGCCGAGCTTCGAGGTCAACTTCATCCTGCTCGTGCTGCCCGCGGTGATCGCGCTGCTTGCGGAGAACGCCGGACACGTCAAGGCCGTGGCCGAGATGACCGAGCGAGACCTGGATCCGAGCCTCGGGCGGGCGATCTTCGGCGACGGCGTCGGCACCGTCATCGCCTCGTCGGTCGGCGGATCACCCACGACGACGTACGCCGAGAACATCGGGGTCATGGCCGCCACCCGGGTCTACTCCACGGCTGCCTACTACGTGGCCGCGCTGGTGGCGATCCTGTTCGGTCTCTGCCCCAAGTTCGGTGCCCTGATAGCGGCCACGCCCGGTGGCGTGCTGGGCGGGATCACGGTGGTCCTGTACGGGATGATCGGTCTGCTGGGGGCCAAGATCTGGAAGGAGAACCGGGTCGACTTCGCCAACCCGATCAACCTCGTCCCGCTGGCCGCCGGGATCATCCTGGCGATCGGCAACGTCACCCTGCAGGTCACCGACGACTTCTCGCTGTCGGGCATCGCTCTTGGCACCATCGTGGCCGTGCTCGGGTGGCACGTCGCCCGCGTGCTCGCACCCCGGCAGATGCAGGACGCCCTGCGCTCCGAGTCCGGCTATGCCGGAGGCACCGGCCCCGCCATCGGGCGGACCGGAGTGCATGATGACCGTGACCGTACGGCGGAGGCTCGTAAGCCCGACGACTCGACGGCCTAGGCTGCGGCAGGTGAAGCCGGCGGCGTTCACCTACCACGCACCTGAGTCCGTAGCGGAGGCGCTGCAGATCCTGGCCGACGTCGGCGACGACGGCAAGGTACTGGCCGGTGGCCAGAGCCTGGTCCCCATCCTCAACATGCGGCTGGCGGCGCCCGCGAACCTCGTCGACATCAACCGGGTCGCCGGACTGTCCACTGTGGACGCATCCGCGACGGCCGTCACGGTCGGGGCTACCGCGCGGCACGCCGACGTCGAGCGGCACGAGGTGGCGTACGGCGTACAACCGCTCCTGCGCCGCGCGCTTCGGCTGGTGGCGCACCCGGCGATCCGCAACCGCGGCACGACCTGCGGGAGCCTTGCCCACGCCGATCCGGCCGGGGAGATGACCGCGGTGCTGGCGTTGACCGGCGGCACTGTTCGGATCAGCAGCGCTGCCGGGCAGCGGGACGTCGGCGCGGAGGAGTTCTTCGTCGGGCCGTTGGAATGCTGCTTGCGGCCTGGGGAGCTGCTCGAGTCGGCGATGTTCCCGGCGTTCGAGCGGGGCACCGGCAGCGCGTTCGTCGAAGTGGCACGGCGGCACGGCGACTACGCCCTGTGCGGGGTCACCGCGGCGGTCACGGTCGTCGCCGGGACGGTGTCCGCGGCGCGGGCGGCGTACATCTCGGTGGGGCCGACCCCATTGCTGCTGGACCTGACCGACGCGGTAGCCGGCCAGCCGGTGGCCACGGCTGATTGGACGGCCGCCGGTCGGCTGGCGCAGTCCCGGGTCTCGCCGGAAGCCGACATCCACGCGACGGTTTCCTACCGCCGGCACCTCGTGGGCGTGCTCACCGCACGAGCGCTGGCCGAGGCGGCGGCCCGGTGACCGCCGAACAGCACCGAACGATCACGCTGGTCGTCAATGGCGCGACACATCAGGTCGACCTGCCCGTACGCCGTTTGCTGTCCGATGCCATCCGGCACGATCTCGGACTGACCGGTACCCACGTCGGCTGTGAGCACGGCGTGTGCGGCGCGTGCACGGTGCTGCTGGACGGGAGGCCGGTGCGGTCCTGCCTGCTGTTCGCGGTCGGCGCCGACGGTGCCGCGATCACCACCGTGGAGGGGCTCGCGGCAGCGGACGGGACGAGGCACCCGGTGCAGCAGGCGTTCACCGAGTGCCACGCGCTGCAGTGCGGCTTCTGCACGCCGGGTTTCCTCACCACCATTGCCGCTGCGCTGGAGGACAACCCCGACCCGTCCGAGGAGGAGGCCACCGAGATCATCAGCGGCAACCTCTGCCGGTGCACCGGGTACCAGAACATCAAGGCCGCCGTGCTCCGCGCCGCTGAGCTGAAACGGGTCGACCGGTGACGTTCGGCAAGTCGGTCACCCGCCGCGAGGACGCCCGGCTCACCACCGGTCGGGGCCGGTACCTCGACGACCTCGGCCGGAACGCCCTGGCCGCCGCGTTCGTCCGCAGTCCCCACGCTCACGCGCGGGTCGGAGAGATCGACGTCACGGCGGCGTTGGACGTGGAAGGGCTCGTCGGGATCTACACCTACGACGACCTCGGGGGACCGCTCGCAGACCCGTTGCCGCTGCTGATACCGCATCCCACGTTGACCGCGGGGCGGACGGGGTACCCCCTGGCCAACGGCGTCGTCAGGCACGTGGGTGAGCCGATCGTCATGGTGATAGCCACCGACCGCTACGTCGCGGAGGACGTCGTGGGGCTCATCGAGGTCGACTACGAGCCGCTCCCGCCCGTGGTGGGACTCGTTGCCTCCAGGGCGGGGAGCCGGCTCGTCCACGCCGACCTCCCGGACAACGTCGCTGCGCACCTCGTGCAGGAAACAGGGGACGTCGACGCTGAAATGTCGGCAGCGCCGAACACGCTGAGATTCACCCAGACGATCGAGCGCAGCGCCTCGATGCCGATGGAAGGCAAGGGCGTCTACGCGCGTTGGGACGGTCAGGACGACTCGCTGCGGGTCTACAGCTCCACCCAGACGTCGACGTCGGTGCGGGCCGCCATCGCGGCCAAACTGGAGCTGCCACCGGGCAAGGTCGAGGTGGTCGCCCCGGACGTCGGCGGCGGATTCGGCGTGAAGATCGTGCACCCGTGGCCGGAGGAACTACTCATCCCCTGGGCTGCGATGCTGCTCGACCGCGAGGTCAAGTGGGTCGAGGACCGCCGGGAGCACTTCATCTCCTCGGCACACGAGCGCGGCCAGATCCAGGAGATCACCGCCGGGTATGACGACGAGGGCCACCTGCTCGCCCTGGACGCGCGGATCTGGCACGACCACGGCGCCTACACGCCGTACGGGATCATCGTCCCGATCATCACGTCGACCCAGCTGCTCGGCCCCTACAAGCCACGGGCCTACCGCTGCGCGATCGACAGCATGTACACGAACACCGTCATCGTGACGCCGTACCGTGGCGCCGGCCGGCCGCAGGGCTGTTTCGCGATGGAGCGCACGATGGACCGGATCGCCGACGACCTCGACCTCGACCGGGCCGTCGTCCGCGAGCGGAACCTGATCCAGCCGGACGAGTTCCCCTACGACCACGGCCTGACGTTCCAGGACGGCCGGCCGCTGATCTACGACTCCGGTGACTATCCCGAGTCGCTGCGGATGATCCGCGAGCTGGTCGGGTGGGACGACTTCGAGACCGTCCGGTCGCGGGCCGCAGCCGAAGGCCGCACGGTCGGGATCGGTTTGGCCTGCTACGTCGAGGGCACCGGCGTCGGTCCCTACGAGGGCGGGCACGTCCAGGTCGAGAACTCCGGGCGGGTGCTCGTTTCCACCGGTCTGACCAGCCAGGGGCAAGGCCACGAGACGGCCTTCGCGCAGGTCGTCGCCCAGGAGCTCGGCGTACCGCTGGACGACGTCGTCGTCACCACCGGCGACACCCGGCGGTTCGGCTATGCGGTGGGCACGTTCGCGTCGCGGGCCGCGGTGATGAGCGGCAACGCCGTCGCCCTTGCCGCGCGCGCCGTACGTGCCAAGGCGCTGCGGATCGCTGCCGACGCGCTGGAGTGCAGTCCTGAGGATCTCGACATCGTCGACGGCGTCGTCCAGGTCAAGGGCGACCCGTCCTCGGCCATGGCGCTGTCCACGGTGGCGGTGCTGTCCAACCCGCTGCGCTACGCCTTTGACACGGCCGCGCGTGCCGCCACCCAGTTCGCGCCACGGACCGATCCCACCCGCGCGCCGGTGGACGAGGACGACGAGCCGGGCCTGGAGGCCAGGGACTACTACTCGCCGATCCGCTCCACGTTCGCCTCGGGAATGCATGCGGCTGTCGTCGAGATCGACAGGGAGACGTGTGAGACGAAGATCCTCCGGTACGCCGTCGTGCACGACTGCGGCAACCTGATCAACCCGATGATCGTGGAGGGCCAGATCCACGGTGGGGTGGCGCAGGGCGTCGGCGGCGCGCTGTACGAGGTGATGCACTACGACGAGCACGGGCAGCTGCTGAACGCCTCGTTCATGGACTTCCTGATGCCTTACGCCACCGAGGTGCCGCACATCGAGACCGCACACCTGCAGACGCCGTCGCCACTGAACCCGCTCGGCATCAAGGGCGCCGGGGAGGCAGGTGTGATCCCAGGGTCCGCCTGTCTCGCGTCGGCGATCGAGGACGCCCTCGGCGTACGCATCTCGGCGATGCCGGTCTCACCCAGCGACCTGTTCGAACTGCTCGCCAGCGATCCCGAACGCACCCGGAAGGGTTCTCGATGAAGCTGTCCGGTACCGCCTCGCTGTCCGCACCGCCGCAGCGGGTGTGGGAGGCATTGAACGATCCGGCCGTGCTTGCCCGCACGATCCCGGGCTGCCAGCAGTTGGAGGAGACCGGCCCGGACGAGTACAAGATGACCGTGTCGGCGGGCGTCGCCTCGATCAAGGGCACCTACCTAGGCCAGGTCCGGCTCGCCGACAAGTTCGAGCCGACGTCGTACCTGCTGCACGCCTCCGGCTCGGGCGGCCCGGGCACGGTCAGCGCGGAGTGCCTGGTGCAGCTTCGCCCCGAAGGGGACGGCACGGCATTGACGTACGACGCTGACGCCGTCATCGGCGGAGTCATCGCCGGGGTCGGTCAGCGCGTCTTGGCCGGGGTCGCGAAGAAGATGGCCGGCCAGTTCTTCGCCGCGGTGGACGCCGAACTGCGGGGGATAGCGCCGGTGTCCACCAAGCCGGATCGCAGCGTCGCCTACCTCGAGCGGACCGACGTCCACCAGGGCCGAACAGACAGCTCATGGGGAGACCGGAACATCCACGTTGACGTCCGGCCGTTCCTGGTCGGGGGAGTGGCCGGGGCCGCCATCGCCCTGCTGGGCGTGCTGGTCGGTTCTCGACTGGGAAAGGGAAGGTAAATGCGCGCGTTCACCGCGGCCGCCGTACAGGTCGCTCCGGTTCCTGGGCCGCTGACCGCAGAGTCGATCAAGGCCAACGTCACCAAGGCGGTGGACTACGTCGAGAGTTGCGTCGACGCCACCGGCGCTGAACTCGTGGTGCTGCCGGAGACGGTGACCACCGGGTTCACGCCGGGCTGCGGGCCGGAGCACCTGTGGGACCTCATCTCCGACCTGCCCGGGCAGCTGTCGGAGCAGGCGCAGGAGGTGGCCGGGCGGCTCGGCGTACACCTGGTCTGGCCGACGTACGAACGTGGTCCCGAACGCGGTGTGATCTACAACTCCGCGGCAATGATCGGCCCGGACGGCTCGATCCTCGGTGTCTACCGCAAGACGCATCCGTTCTGCACCGAGATGCGCAGCCGCGGCGGCTGGGTGACCCCGGGCGACGAGGTGTGCGTGGTGGACACGCCCCTCGCACGGATCGGAGTCACCATCTGCTTCGACGGGGACTTTCCCGAGCTGTCGCGGATCGAGGCGGTGCGGGGCGCCGAGGTGATCGTGCGCCCGTCGGCGCTGCTCCGCTCGGCCGACATCTGGGAGCTGACTTGCCGGGCCAGGGCTTACGACAACCATGTGTTCGTCGTCGGCGCCAACGCGATCGGGATCGACCCGGCCGGGCTGCTGTACTTTGGCAACTCGATGATCGTGACGCCGATCGCGGAGGTCGTCGCCCGCGCCGCGTCGCACCAGGGCTGGGTCAGCGCCCGGCTGGATCCGTCGACCGCGCTGGCGTCGCTGACGCCGGGATCGAACGTGCCGCAGGTCTGGGACCACCTGGAGGACCGCAACCTGGCCCTGATCCGCCGGTACGCCGCCGACCTGGCGGCGCCGGCTCATACCACGTTCCCGCACGGCTGAGCGACAGATGTCCGCATCCGGACATCTACGGGACTGCTCTGCGTTCTGTCGAACGCCTGCGCACGCCGGGTCGTAAACAGCACTGAACCGCAGTTGAGCTGAGATCGCGGCCAGTCGAGCAGAGGAGCGACATCATGTTTCGGTCACTAATCACCGCCACCTTCACCTCCGCAGTACTCATCGCCGGCGCATCCATCGCCTCGGCCGACCCGGGCGGACTACTACGCCGACGGATACAAGTCCCTCACCAGGGGGACCGGCACGGTCAGCGGCTTCAATGCGGCGGACTCGTACGGCGAGATGTCCGCCGAGAGCGCTGCGATCGGCGCGAGCAAGCGGGGCCTGCTCGGGACGAAGACCGGCCAGTCCACCGCGAGCGTGGGGGCCTACGTCAGCGACGCCGTGGCCGGCGATGAGGGGGGCGACGGCCGCTACGGCGTCACCGTGACCTTTGCCGGCGCGTACGCCGATGAGGTCACCGCCGGCTCCGGCGAGGCTCGCGGGCGCCTGCTCGCCACGGTGTTCATCGACGAGGCCGTGATCGGCAGCGCCTCGGCCGAGTTGACCAGCACGCCCAGCCAGGTCGTCCTGACCATCGAGTTCGACCGGAACATCGTCGGCACTCCGGAGGTGGCCGTCCAGGCCGAGATCAACGCGACCTCGGAGGCGACGGGCAACGGGAACTCCGCCGACACCGAGGCGTACACCAGCGGCGTCCTGTTCAGCTTGGACCGGGTCGGCTGACCCGAGGCGCCACTGTCGAGCTGTCCCATGTTGGCCGCCGAATGACGTCGGGCGTGTCCTTGATCAACTCGGGCTGTGGTCGCACTTCCGCCGCCCTTTCCGACCATGAGCCCGAGTTGATCACCGGGCGATTCAGGCGGCGTGCGGAAGCACCCGGGCAGCGCCGCGAGTGGTGACGACGAACGCGCCGTGCCAGGTGAATCCGGCGTGTGCGCAGGCTGCGACGGCGGCGTCGTGCCAGCCGAGGTCGTCGCCCTGGACGTCCGGGTACCCGCGCCGGCAGACGAGCAAGCCGATCCCGGCTGGTCGGGGTTCCTGGGCGGCCAGTAGGCACAGGAACCGATTCAGGGTGTCCACCCGCTCGTGCTGCGGCGGATGGTCGCCGATGTCGTCGATCGCCACCGAGAGCAGCACCTCCGCCTGCTCGTCGGCGAGCAGCAGCATGATCGAGCCCGGTCGGAAGTGCTGACCGTCGGGGAGGCAGTCGAGGAAGTCGAGCAGATCCGGTGCATCGAGGGCCGGTGGCCGTGGTTTCGTCATGGTGGGTCACGATGCCGCCACCAGCCTGTGGATTGCTTCAGCGATCCACAGGCCACCTGTGCTATAGCGTGCAATCCCGCTGCGGCGGGGAGGCATCTGTCGGGCAGACTGCGACGGTGCTGCTCACGATCACGACGACCCTCGCACCAGCGACCGACCTCGGCTTCCTGCTGCACAAGAACCCGGACCGGGCACAGAGCTTCGAGCTGTCGGTCGGGCGGGCGCACGTGTTCTACCCCGAGGCGACGGCGAAGCGGTGCACGGCGGCGCTGCTGCTCGAGGTCGACCCGATCGAACTCGTCCGCGGCCGGCGATTCGGAGCGCCGGACGGGTTCTCCCTGACGCAGTACGTCAACGACCGGCCGTACGCCGCCTCCTCGCTGCTCGCGGTCGCGCTGGCACGTGTCTTCAGCACCGCGATGAACGGGCGCTGCGCGGCCCGCCCGGAGCTGGCGCAGCAGCGGATCCCACTGGAGGTCCACATCCCGGCGCTGCCCTGTCATGGCGGCATCGAATTGGCCGAGCGCGTCTTCGCACCGCTCGGCTGGAGCGTGCAGGCACGTCCGGTACCACTGGACCCGACGATTCCGGAGTGGGGTGATTCGCACTACCTGGACCTGCACCTGACCGGTGACCTACGGCTGGCTGATGCGCTCACCCATCTCTACGTGCTGCTGCCGGTCCTCGACAGCGCCAAGCACTACTGGGTCAGCCGCGACGAGGTCGACAAGCTGCTCCGTACCGCCGGAGTGTGGCTCGCCGGGCACCCGGAGCGTGACCTCATCACCCGCCGATACCTCGCCCATGACCGCGAACTCGTACTCAGCGCCGTCGGGCGGCTCGCCGAGGCCGACGGCGCGCTGCCGGAAGCCCTGGACAACGCCGTACCGGCTGATTCTGTGGCCGACGACCAGCCGATGTCCCTAGCGGCGCTGCGCCGAGGCACGGTGCTGGCCGCGCTGCGCTCGGCCGGTGCGGCGACCGTGCTGGATCTGGGGTGCGGCGAGGGAGCGTTGATCCGCGACCTGCTGGCGGACTCCTCGTTCACGACGATCGTCGGCGCCGACGTCTCCGACCGCGCGCTGCGCACCGCAACCCGCCGGCTGCGGCTGGATCGGATGTCCGAGCGGCAGCGCGACCGGCTGCGCCTGATCCAGACGTCCCTGACGTACCGCGACGAGCGGCTGGCCGGCTTCGACGCCGCCGTGCTCATGGAGGTCGTCGAGCACGTCGACCCACCCCGCCTCGAGACGCTGGCCTCAGTGGTGTTCGGCTACGCAAGGCCGCGGACCGTCGTCGTCACGACGCCGAACAGCGAGTACAACGTGCGCTTCGATGCGCTGGCGGCGGGAACGTTCCGCCACCGGGACCATCGGTTCGAGTGGACCCGCGTGCAGTTCCAGTCGTGGGCGGAGGATGTCGCGCAGACGCACGGCTACGTCGCGCGGTTCCTCTCGGTGGGTCCGGAGGACCCCGAGGTCGGCCCGCCGACCCAGACGGCGCTGTTCTCCCGTGCTGAGCGGACATGACCGGCGTACTCGCGGTGCCCGATCTGGCGCTGCTCGTCCTCGTCGGCGCGTCCGGCTCGGGCAAGTCCACGTTCGCGGCTCGACACTTCGGCCGGTACGAGACTGTTTCCAGCGACGTCTGCCGCGGACTGGTGTCCAACGACGAAACCGACCAGGCCGCAACGGGCCCGGCGTTCGACGTGCTGCACTTCATCGCCGGCAAGCGGCTGGCGGCCGGCCACCTCACGGTCGTGGACGCGACGAACGTGCAGCCCGAAGCCCGCAAGCAGCTCGTCGCGCTGGCCCGAGAGTACGACGTACTGCCGGTGGCGATCGTCTTCGACGTCCCCGAGCAGGTCTGCGTCGAGCGCAACGCCGCCCGCCCCGAGCGGGACTTCGGTGCGCACGTCGTACGCCGGCAGCGCGACCAGCTGCGCCGATCGCTGCGCGGTCTGGCCAAGGAGGGCTTCCGCCGGGTGCACGTCCTGCGTGGAGTCGCGGAGATCGAGGCCGCCTCCATCGTCCGCGAGCGGTTGTTCAACGACCTGCGGCACGAGGCCGGCCCGTTCGACGTGATCGGCGACGTGCACGGGTGTCTCGACGAACTGGAGTGCCTGCTCGGGCGACTCGGTTACGCCATCACCAGGGACCCGGCCGGCCGCGGTGTCGACACCGCCCACCCGGAGAGCAGGCGAGCGGTGTTCGTCGGCGACCTGGTCGACCGCGGGCCGGACTCACCGGGCGTGCTCCGCCTCGTCATGGGCATGGTCGCCGCCGGGCACGCCTTCGCCGTCCCCGGCAACCATGAGAACAAGCTGGTCCGGGCCCTTCAGGGCCGCAATGTTCGGGTCAGCCACGGCCTGGCCGAGACGCTCGCCCAGCTGGCCGAGGAACCCGAGGACTTCCGCGCCGGGGTGCGGGCGTTCTGCGAGGGACTCATCTCCCATCTCGTCTTCGACGAGGGCCGTCTCGTCGTCGCGCACGCCGGACTCAAGGAGGCCTACCACGGCCGCGCATCGGGCCGGGTACGCAGTTTCGCGATGTACGGCGACACGACCGGGGAGACCGACGAGTACGGCCTCCCGGTGCGCTATCCGTGGGCGGAGGACTACCGCGGGGCCGCGACCGTCCTCTATGGGCACACGCCGGTTCCGCAAACCGAATGGGTCAACGACACGCTGTGCCTGGACACCGGCTGCGTCTTCGGCGGCAAGTTGTCGGCGCTGCGCTATCCGGAGCGCGAACTCGTCGCAGTGCCGGCCGCCCAGGTGTACTACGAGCCGGCGAAACCGTTCCTGCCGGCCGACCGGCTGCCGCCGCCGGCCGAGCCGGGGCACCGCGAGCCCGGTCTGCTCGACGTCAGTGACGTCCTGGGAAAGCGGATCGTGCAGGCCAGCCATCACGGGCGGATCGGCGTCCGGGAGGAGCAGGCCGCCGGCGCACTGGAGGTGATGAGCCGCTTCGCGCTCGAGCCGCAGTGGCTGCTGTACCTGCCGCCGACGATGGCGCCGTGCGCCGCGTCGACCCGCGAGGACGTCCTGGAGCACCCGGAGGATGCGTTCGCCGGCTACCGGGCCGACGGTGTGGGTGCGGTGATCTGCGAGCAGAAGCACATGGGCTCGCGAGCGGTGGTCCTGGTCTGCCGGGACGACGACACCGCCGCCACCCGATTCAAGACGAGCGGCGGGTCGGGCGCTGTCTACACGCGCACCGGCCGTCCGTTCTTCGGGCGTCCGCAGACCGAGGCGTTCCTGGGTCGTGTCCGCGAGGCGGTGACCGAGGCTGGCCTGTGGGACGAGCTGGACACCAGCTGGCTGCTGCTGGACGGCGAACTGATGCCTTGGTCGTTGAAGGCCGAGGACCTGCTGCGCCATCAGTACGCCGCGGTCGGCGCTGCCGCTGGCACGGCTTTGCCGGCCGCCCTGGCGGCGCTGCTGGAAGCGTCCCAGCGGGGCATCGACGTCACCGAGCTGAGCGGGCGGACCGGGCGGCGGACAGCGAACGCCGAGGCGTATCGCGCGGCGTACCGGCGCTATTGCTGGCCGACCGATGGTCTGGACGGCGTCCGGCTGGCGCCGTTCCAGCTGCTGGCCGCCGAGGGCCGGACGTTCCACGATCGCGACCACGGTTGGCACCTCGCTCTCGCTGATCGGCTGGTGGCCGCGGCCCCGGAACTGATCGCCGCGACTGAGCGGCTCTCGGTCGACACCACGGACGGCGAGTCGATTGCCGCGGCGGTGCGGTGGTGGGAGCGGCTGACGGCCGCGGGCGGGGAGGGGATGGTGGTCAAGCCGCTCGGCAACCTGACCAAGTCAGGTCGCGGTCTCGTGCAGCCCGGAGTCAAGGTCCGTGGCCGGGAGTATCTGCGGATCATCTATGGGCCGGACTACACCGAGCCGGACAGTCTGCAACGGCTGCGCCAGCGCAACATCGGACACAAGCGGTCGCTGGCGCAGCGGGAGTACGCGCTCGGGCTCGAGTCGCTGGAGCGCGCGGTCCGCGGGGAGCCGCTGTGGCGGGTGCACGAGCCGGTGTTCGCCGTCCTGGCGCTGGAATCGGAGCCGGTCGACCCGCGGCTGTGACGGCTCGGCGTACACTGGCCGGTCGTGCGTCGCGTCTCGGTGGTCGGGGTCTCCGGCTCCGGGAAGACGACGGTGGCCCGCGCTCTGGCCGCGCGGCTCGGCGTACCGCACGTGGAGCTGGACGCGATCTACCACCAGCCCGGGTGGACCGGTCTGGACGACGAGGAGTTCGCTCGACGCGTCGCCGCGGCGACCGCTGGCGGCGCGTGGGTTGTCGACGGCAACTACAGCAGAATCCGCGACATCGTGTGGTCGCGGGCCGACACCATCGTCGTGCTGGATCTGCCGCGATGGCGGGTGATGAGCCAGCTGCTGTTCCGGACCCTGCGACGCGGCTGGACCGGGGAGGAGTTGTGGGCGGGAAACCAGGAGCACCTGCGCAACCTGATCCGGCGTGACCCGGAGCAGAACATCCTGCTGTGGTCGTGGACCAATCATGCGAAGAACCGGCGGCGCTACCGAGCGTCGCCAGCTGATCCGCGCTGGGCCGGCCTCATCTTTCTCCGGGCGCGGTCGCGACGGGAGGCACAGGCCCTTGTCGAGGCGGTGGATGCCACTCGACAGTAGATCCGGGTCGGAGCGATCAGTTTCGCATCGTCGGGTGGTCTCCAGGTTGGACGCGGCGACAACCAACCGCTCCGCACCAGGAATGTCGTAGTCGCCCGCTAGCTTCAGGTCCTAGCGTCGTGCCGGTTGACAACGAGAAGGGGTCGCAGATGAGCTCACCAGCCGGAGGGTCGCCGCCGGCCATCAACGCCGACGGGTTGACCAAGATCTACAAGTCACGCTCGGGTGAGGTCCGCGCTCTCGATGGGCTCGACCTGCAAGTCGAGGAGGGCACCGTCCTGGCGCTGCTCGGTCCCAACGGGGCGGGGAAGACGACCACCGTCCGGATCCTGGCGACCCTGCTGCGGCCGGACGCGGGGAGCGCCTCGGTGCTGGGTTATGACGTGGTCCGTGACGCGCAGCGGCTGCGTCGGGTGATCGGCCTGTCGGGTCAGTACGCCGCTGTAGACGAGAACCTGACCGGGCGGGAGAACCTGTGGATGTTCGGCCGGCTGTACCAGATCGACAGCCGGACCTCCCGCAGTCGGGCGGACGAGCTGCTGGTGCAGTTCGACCTGAGCGACGCCGGCGACCGGCCGGTCAAGACCTACTCCGGCGGCATGCGCCGGCGTCTGGACCTGGCCTCGGCGCTGATCGGCCACCCTCGGCTGCTCTTCCTGGACGAGCCGACGACAGGGCTGGACCCGCGCAGCCGCATCGGCATGTGGGAGGTCATCCGCGGCCTGGTCAGGCAGGGGTCCACCCTGCTGCTGACGACGCAGTACCTCGAGGAGGCCGACGCGCTGGCAAACACGATCGCCGTCGTCGACGCCGGCAAGATCATCGCCCGAGGCACGGCGGACGAGCTCAAGTCCACGGTGGGCGGTGAACGCGTCGAGGTGGTCGTGCACGACCGATCCCAGCTGAGCACGGCGCTGGAGGTGGTGACTCGCTGCTGCATGGCAGAGGCCTCGGTGGACGAGCACACGAGACGGCTGACCGCGCCGGCGGCCGGTGGCGCCCAACAGCTGGTGACCGTCATCCGAGCGTTGGACGACGCGGGAATCGCCATCGACGACGTGGGGCTGCGGCGGCCGACGCTGGACGACGTATTCCTGAGCCTGACCGGCCACGCCGCCGAGTTCGACGCCGCCGACATCGACACGCCGGTCACCGCAGGGAGGAGCACATGAGCAGTAGCACAGCCGCCGCGGTAAGGGAGGCGGCCAACGATCAGGGCTCTGCCCTGACCGATTCCCTTGTCGTCACCTGGCGCAACCTCAAGCGGATCCCACGCATCCCCGAACTTGCCATCTTCGCGATCCTGCAGTCGATCATGTTCGTGCTGCTATTCGCGTTCGTCTTCGGCGGCGCGATCCCGCTGCCGGGCGGGGGCTCGTACCGGGAGTTCCTGATGCCCGGCATCTTCGCGCAGACCTTGGCCTTCGCCGCGGCGACGACTGCGATCGGCATGGTCGACGACATGGCCAAGGGGCTGATCGACCGATTCCGTTCGCTGCCGATGTCTCGCTCCGCGTTCCTGACCGGCCGAACGGTCTCTGACGTGGTCTACAACCTCGGCATCCTGATCGTGCTCATGCTGTCCGGTCTCGCGGTCGGCTGGCGGGTGCATGAGGGGATCGTCCGGTTCCTGGCCGGCGTGGCCCTGACCCTGCTGTTCGCCTACGCGATGTCGTGGGTCGGCGTCTGGCTGGGGCTGCTCGTGCCGACCGTCGAGGTGGGTCAGCAGGTCGCGTTCACCGCGATCTTCCCGTTGACGTTCCTGTCGAACGCGTTCGTTCCACTGCAGACGCTGCCCGGCTGGTTGCAACCGGTCGCGGACTGGAACCCGGTCAGCGCCATCACGGCGTCGCTGCGCGAGTTGTGGGGCAACCCCAACCCGTTCGCGACGAGCAGCTTCCCGTCCGAGCATCCGATCGTTCTGACGCTGGTCTGGACGGCGCTGTTCATCGCCGTGTTCGCTCCGCTCGGCATCCGGCGGTACCGGGCGACGTCACGCTGATCGTCGAGCGCCTGCACAGGCCTGTGACGTCTCCGCCGAGATGATCGGCACGGCCGCCACGCAGATCCCGGCGTCCATGGTTCGGTACAACCGGGCCGACATCATGGATCCGACCCTCGAACTCGGCCAGTACGACGCGATCACGTGCGTGGCGAGCATCCACCACATGCCCTTCGTGCCCGCGGTCGAGCGGCTGAGGGCGCAGCTGGCGCCCGGAGGTGTCCTGCTCATCCTCGGCTGCTACCGCGAGCAATCGAGCAGCGACCGCTGCTGAGCCTGCTTGCCGTAGCCGCCAATGTCCTCCTGGGCGCCGGCCACCGGGTTGTGCGAACGGCGAATCATCGGTCCACGCTCGAACACCGGCCGCCGGTAGCTGACCGGCAATGACGCTTGCTGACATCAAGGCGGCGGCGGGTAGGTTGCTGCCCGGAGCCCGAATCCGAAGACATCTCCTGTGGCGCTACTCGCTCAGGTTCCAGCAGCCGGCGTCCGGCCAGGGCCTGAGTCGGGGTCACCGGCCGGCGTTGCGCGGGTGGTGCTTGGCGATCCGCTCGTTGCCGCGCCTGTAGTTCCCGGTCGCGCGGGCCATCACTTCCTGCGCGTCCCCGTCCGCCACCTCGGCCAGGAACTGCTCGGCTGCTCGCCCGCGCAGTGTGGTGGCCGCGCGGCCGTGATGGCGGATGTAGACCTCATTGCTGCTCCGCAGCTGATAGTCGAATCCGTTGGGTTCGTGCGCCACGCATCGATCATCAACGACCGGGGCATAGGCAGGCAATTCGATTCGCGGCCGGTCGGTTCAGAGGCCGCAGGCGGTGCTCGGGCTCTGGATGCCCTCGGGATACGCCAGGTCGGAGCCATACTCGCCATACTCGCCGGGTGCGACCTCAGCTGTTGGCTGGCGTCGATACAGCGACGGTGCCCGCCGGCGCGTGCGGACGCTGATGATCGAAGGACTACCCTCACGGCCTGCGAGCGATAGCGAGCCAGGGGTGCCCATGCGAGCGTGGACGATAGACGCCGACGACATCCGGGTCGCCGAGGATTTCGATGAGTCACTGCTCCATCGAACGCCGGAGATCGAAGGCTTCCTGACGCCCGGCCGCGACGACAAGTTCATCGTCATCGGCACCAAGGGATTCGGCAAGACGCTACTTCTCAAGGCCAAGCGCATCCTGTATCAGCGTGACGGGCAGACGACCTGCTTGCCGATCGGCAATTTGCTCGACAAACCGATCGGCGACAAGATTTTCAGCCGCGAGTCCATCGCGTTCTTTGCCGCGTCGCCGCTGCCGTGGTCGAAGGTGTGGCTCACTGCCATCGGGGTGGCCACGCTCAAACATGTCGGCGCGAGCGGCGGCCTGGAGGTAAGCGCCAAGCTCAACGGCCTGATTGGCGATGCCCAGTTGCACAGCGTCATCGACCACTTCGTGCGCTTGCTCGATTTCACACCGAGTGAGCTGCAGCGCTGCGCCACCGACACCGATGGACACCTGGTGCCGAGACTGCGCGCGCTCAAGTCGCCGCTGACGATCTTCATCGATGGCATCGACGAGTACTTCAACAAACACGTCGAGAACCTCCCGGCGAGCCCGAGCGTGACCGGCGAGCTGTCTCCGAACATCTGGTACTACTCCCAGCTCGGCCTCGTCGAGGTCGCCTACCAGCTGCGACGCATCAACCACCATCTGAAAGTCTTCGCCGCCATCCGCAAGGAGGCCTACTCCCGGCTGTCACAGCGCACTGCCATGATCCAGCAGTATCGGGGCAGTGCCGTGGACATCGTGTATTCCCCCGAGAGCCTGCGCGAGATATTCGTCAACAACGCTCGCCTCGTGAAGAGCGATCGGATGGTGCAGCCGGAGCGTGCGCGGACGCACCCCCTGGAGGCGTTTCTTGGCCGCGCCAGCGTCACGGACACTTATACGCATGAGGAAGAGGACGCGTTCGAGTACGTGTGCCGGCACACCCTGCTGCGCCCTCGCGACCTGATGACCATCGGCGATCGGCTCGGCACGCTTCGGCCGGACGAGCGCAGGAACGAGTACCGCCTGAAGGCGGCGGTGAATCAGGCGGCCACCGAAATCGCTCATGAGTACCTTGCCGAGATCGCGCCGTACGTCGGCGACCTCGAGTTGGAGCGGCTATTCCACCGGCTTCCCGGGCACATCTTGACGCGCGCCGAGGTCGAGGAGATCTGCGAGGAGAACGGCGACCAGCCAAGTCAGGGTAAGCATGCGATCGGCGCGCTGTACCGGGTGGGACTGCTCGGCTACGTCCAGCACGATCGGGTGCGCGGCGAGTGGCGGCAGCGCTTCCTTCGCCCAGGCGAGGCGACGTTCGAACCGAATGGTGTGTTGCCGAGCGCCACTCACTATCTGCTGCA
>Ga0136622_10000237_pt1 | contig 21868 bp, 17 predicted proteins | sample AntDrymUQ4482106_2_FD_104803 | JGI IMG/M metagenome (GOLD analysis project Ga0136622, IMG submission 104803) | Polar desert sand microbial communities from Dry Valleys, Antarctica - metaG UQ448 (21.06) | ecosystem: Environmental > Terrestrial > Soil > Desert | place: Antarctica: Dry Valley...
CCCATCATTGAGCCCATCAGCCAGCCGGACACCCAGCACGCCCAGGACGCCCAGGACGATGGGGCGCCAGAGGACAGAACGGCGCCGCGAGTGCCGCGCCAGGGCCGGCCGGACTCCGCAGAAGGAGTCTCGCCGGCGTGGCAGCGACCGGATCCGCTGGATCGAGAAAACGTCTGGCCGGACGACGGAAGCGTAGATTCCGGACTCGGTTGGCCGGAATCCGCGAGATACCCACAGAATCCACAGGATTATCCACAGGCCGAACCGGCTGGTGATGTTTCACGGGAAACCGCGCCGCTGGCCGGACTGGCCGAAGTTTCACGTGAAACAGGCGCCCTGTCGCCTCCGAGGTCGACCTCGGCCCTCCTGACGACCCCCACGGCCTTTCCGACCGCTGCCGACATCGCCCGGGACGCGCCGCGAGCCCCCTCTCCCGCCGACGAGGCAACCCCGCTGGCCCGATCCGTCGAGGATCACCTCCTGGCGAGGCGGGCAGCCGTGCTCGCGGGCCGCGTGCCACGACCGGCCCGGACCCGGGTAATGGTGGTGGCGAACCAGAAGGGTGGCGTGGGCAAGACCACCACCGCCGTCAACATGGCGGTGGCGCTGGCCCAGCACCAGCTGCGCGTCCTGGTGATCGACCTGGACCCCCAGGGCAACGCCTCCACCGCCCTGTCGGTGGACCACCACCGGGGCACCCCCTCCAGCTACGACGCCTTGGTAGACGGGGTGCCTTTGGCCGAGGTCACCCAGCCCAGCCCCAGCGTCGACGGAGTCTTCGTCGTGCCGTCCACGATCGACCTGGCAGGCGCTGAGATCGAGCTGGTGAGCATGGTGGCGAGGGAGAACCGGCTGCGCAAAGCCGTGCACGGTCACCCGCTCGTCTTCGGCGACGGGGAGGACCGCTTCGACTACGTGCTGATCGACTGCCCGCCGTCCCTGGGCCTGCTGACCCTGAACGCACTGGTCGCGGGCAAGGAGATGCTGATCCCGATCCAGGCGGAGTACTACGCCCTCGAGGGGCTTGGCCAGCTCCTCGACACGGTCGAGATGGTGCGCGCGCACCTGAACGCCGACCTGGTGGTGTCCACGATCGTGCTGACCATGTACGACGCCCGCACCCGCCTCGCAGCGGGGGTGGCCGCGGAGGTGCGGGAGCACTTCTCGCACGAGGTCCTGCGCACCTCGATCCCCCGCTCGGTGCGGATCTCCGAGGCGCCGAGCTACGGACAGACCGTGATGACCTACGACCCCGGGTCCCCCGGGGCGCTCAGCTACCTCGAAGCCGCCCGCGAGATGGCCCTCAAAGGAGAGCACGCATGAGCCCCAAGTCAGCAGCCACGTCACCATCCACGTCAGCAGCCACGTCAGCGGCCAAGGCCCAGCATAAGGAGCCACGGCGTGGACTCGGCCGAGGACTGGGGTCACTGATCCCCACCGCGCCAAGCGAATCGCCTCATTTGCCGCGAAACGCGCAGATCCCGGCGCAGCCGACCGCGGCCGAGGCGGAGACGAACGGGTCGAACGCGTCTAGGCACCGTCGCGAGCCACAAGTCGGCGTGGTCGAGGAGGTCGCGGGAGCCCACTTCGCCGAGCTCCCCGTCGACGCCATCGCCCCGAACCCACGCCAGCCGCGGCAGGTCTTCGACGAGGAGGCACTGGCCGAGCTGGTGGCCTCCGTCCAGCAGGTCGGGCTGCTGCAGCCAGTCGTGGTCCGGCGCGTCTTCCCGGACCGTGACCAGGACTCGGGCGAGGGAGCCGGCAGCGGAGCCTACGAGCTGATCATGGGTGAGCGGCGCTGGCGTGCCGTGCAGCAGGCGGGGATGAGCACCATCCCGGCGATCGTGCGTGACACGGGTGACGACGCGATGCTGCGCGACGCTCTCCTGGAGAACCTGCACCGCGCCGAGCTGAACCCGCTGGAGGAGGCTGCCGCCTACCAGCAGCTCCTCGATGACTTCGGGTGCACGCACGAAGAGCTCGCTTCACGTCTGGGGCGCAGCCGCCCCCAGATCAGCAACACCCTCCGCCTGCTGCGGTTGGCGCCGGCCGTCCAGCGACGGGTGGCGGCAGGAGTGCTCTCGGCCGGCCACGCGCGTGCTCTGCTCGCGGTCGACGACGACGAGGCGCAGGAGCGCCTGGCCGGACGCGTGGTCGCCGAGGGGATCTCCGTGCGGGGGCTTGAGGAGATCGTCTCCGTCGGCAACCTCGGGGGAGAGGCGCGCACGCGCGCGAACCGGCCCACGGCCCCGGGTCTGGCCGACCTCGCCGCACGGCTCTCGGACCGGTTCGACACGCGCGTCAGGGTGGATCTGGGCAAGCGCAAGGGCCGGATCAGCGTGGAGTTCGCCACGCTCCCGGACCTGGAGCGGATCGTCGCGATCATGGACCCGAAGGACGACAGGCCGATCTAACGATCTAGCAACAGGTCGTCTTGTCGACAAAACGGCATGTCAACAAAGAGCCAGAGCGATTCAGGGCCTGCTCGACAAAGCGATGAGTCGACAAGGCAACCAGTCGGCACAGCGACGAGGCGACTGAGGGACACGCCATCACGGGCCGTTCTCCGGGGTGAGCAGCGAGCGCCAAGGGAACGTCAAGGGACTTGGCCGCGGCGGCCGGAAGCGAACTCCGACCACAGCGCACGGCGACCGGCCGACGCGCCGCCCCAGTGACCGGGCACTCACTGCTCACCCCGGAGAACGGGCGATGACGTCAAGCCATCAGTGGCGCCTGTCGAGCGCTAGGTCGGCGAGGAGGGCCTTCTCGCGCGCGGGGGTGAGGCCGGCCTTGCGCGGTCGCCCGAGGCCGAGCTCGCGCTCCCAGGCCAGCGAGTCCGCGATCGTCTCTGCGAGGGGCCGCGGGTGCAGACCGTGGGACCGCGCGGCGTCACTGGTCCTGGTCATGAAGCCGGCGTACTCGGGGAGCGGCAGCCACAGTGGCAGGGACTCCTCACCTGACCAGGGCGCCACCTCGTGGCGCACGAGCCAGTCCTGGTCCACCTCGACGAAGCCCGGCTCCACCCCTGCCGCACGCGCGCACTCGTTGAGGATCTCGCTGAGGGGGAGCGTGTCGCCGACCGCGTTGAACGCACCGGCGGTCGCGTTCTCGGTCGCGTCGACCAGCCACGACGCGAGATCAACGACGTCGATGACGCCGACCTGTGTGTCGAGGGGCGGCACGAGGACCGGCTCGTTGTCTCGTGCCCGCGCCAGCCTGCCCGGCCAGTAGCCGAACCGGTCGCTGAGGTCGCCGTACCCACCGATCAGCCCCACGCGGGCCAGGAGCAGTCGATCCGGCGCAACCGCTGCGCGGCAGGCTTCCTCGCAGGCCACCTTGGCCGGGCCGTAGTCCTCGGTGCCGGCCTCGCCGTCACCGGCCCACGGGTCGTGCAGCGATGCGGACTCATCCTGGCCGGGCGTTGTGTCCTCTGCGTACACGTTCCCGGTCGACACGAAGACCCAGTGCGCAGTGCTCGAGGCAAGTGCCGCGAGCGCCGAACGGACCTGGACCGGCTGTCGGCTGACGTCGACGACCGCGTCCCACTGCTGCTGCTCGACCTCGGCGTAGGCGTCCTCCTGCCAGCGGTCGGCTCGCACCCACCGCACACCGTCCGGTGCGGAGCCCGACTCCCCGCGAGCCAGGCAAGTCACCTCGTGCCCGCGCTCGTTGGCCTGGCGGGCGACCTCCCCGCCGAGCCAGGAGGTGCCACCGAGAACGAGTGTCTGCCTTCCGGATCCCTCAGCCATGCCCACACCTCACCAGCCGGTGGTGCCGGCGGCTAGAGGAGTTCACTGCGGGCGAACACCTACGGCGAGCGACCCGCAAGTGGTGTGTCTCTTGATTGGTTGACCGGTAGGGGCGGCGTCCTGCGCCCGGCTGGCAAGGCGGAGGAGCGATGCTGTAGTTGGGGCTCCTGTGAGTGACGACAACGCAGCCAGGCGGGATGCAGGGCGCCGCAGCTGGTTAAGCAATCAGGAGACACACCACTATGCCTACTGCTCCTCGCGTGTGGCTCTGCGGCGAGCCCGTTCGGCACGTTCCCGCTTCTCCACTAGGTCGAGCCTCCGCGCCTCCTCGGGTGTGGGGGCCGATCCGCCGTACGACGCCGGCAGCCACCAGGACCCGGGCCGTTGCTCCTCGGCCGGGTAGGCGTTGATCGCAACATCGAGCTGCGTGGTCATCCTGGCGTGCAGCTCGGCGGTCTCCTCGACGGGGTCTGCTCCCGCTGGGCGCATCGGTGACCCGACCGAGATCCCGATGGTCTTGCCGCGCGAGAAGTCCCGCGGGTGGTCCTTGGTCATCAGCCGCTGGGTGCCCCACAAGATGACCGGCACCAGCGGGACACCCGCCTCGGCAGCCATCCGCACGGCACCGGTCTTGAGCTCCTTGATCTCGAAGCTGCGCGAGATCGTCGCCTCAGGGAAGATCCCGACGACCTCGCCCATCGCCAGGTAGCGCACGCCCTCGCGGTAGGAGGCGAGCCCGTCGGCACGGTCGACGTTGATGTGATGCAGGGAGCGCATCAGGGGGCCGGTGTAGCGATGGTCGAAGAGCTCACGCTTGGACATGAACCGGACCAGTCGTCTCGACGGGTGTGCAGCAAAGCCGCCGAGGACGAAGTCGACGTAGGAGACGTGGTTCACCGCCAGCACCGCGCCACCGGACCTCGGCACGTGCTCGGTCCCCTGCATCTCGAACCGGAGTCCCAGCACCCGGAACGCGGTCTTCGCCGCCACGATGATCGGTGGGTAAGTGATGTCGCGCATCGAAGCTCCCCGCTCAGGCGCCGGAGGACCGACGAGCCACCGCGACGCGGACCAGGTCGACCATGAGCTCGCCCAGGTCGAGGCCCTCGGCCTGCACCGACAGCGGCACAGTGGATGTCTCCGTCAGCCCTGGGGCGAGGTTGACCTCGAGGAACCACACCGTGCCGTCGGCGTCAACGATCAGGTCCGAGCGTGACAGGTCTCGCAGTCCCAGCGCCTGGTGCGCCGTGACCGCGACCCGGGCACACTCGGCCACGACGTCGTCGGCGAGCTTGGCCGGGACCACGAACTCCGTGCTTCCCGCCGTGTAGCGGGCGGTGTAGTCGTAGACCCCGCCGTCGGCCTCGATCGAGACCACCGGCAACGCGCGCGGCCCCGAGCCCGTGTCGACCACCGGCACCGCGACCTCCTGCCCCACGACCAGCTGCTCGACGAGCGCGGTGTGGCCGTAGGCGAAGGCGGTCACCATCGCGCCGGGAAGGGCCGCCGCATCGGGTACGACGGTGCAGCCGAGCGCCGAACCGCCACGCGCCGGCTTGACGAACAGCGGCAAACCGAGAGAGCTGACCATGGCGGACATCACGCCTGCTGCCCCGAGCTCGCGGAACGCCTCGTGCGGCAGGGTCACGCTGCGGGGGGTCCGCAGCCCTGCGCGGGTGACTACCTCCTTGGCGACCGGCTTGTCGAAGGCGGCACGACATGCCGCGGGCTGCGCGCCGACGTAGGGGAGGCCGAGCAGCTCGAGGACCTCGCGCAGCGCCCCGTCCTCACCGGTCTCGCCGTGGAGCAGGGGGAGCACGCACATCGGCGGCTCTTCTCGGAGCGAGGCGAGCAGGTCGGCGTCGACGTCGCGCACGTCGACCTCGACGCCGATGTCACGCAGCGCCTCCGCCACCCGCCGGCCCGAACGCAGCGACACGTCGCGCTCGTGCGAGAGCCCGCCGGCGAGGACGAGCAACCGACCCTCGGTCGCGCCCGCCGGACCTGCTGATGGGTGCCCTACTGATGGCTGCATGGGTCTCCTGCTCAGGTGAGGTCGGTGTTGGGCGACTCGTAGCCGCGACTGATGAGGCCGTGCCGGTCGACGGCCATGCTGCCGAACGTCTCGCGCAGCTCGAGCTCCTCCTCGATCACTCCCACCAGGCGTCGTACGCCCTCCCGGATGCGCTCGGGCGTCGGGTAGCAGTAGGAGAGCCGCATGCTCTGGGACCCGAAGCCGTCGGCGAAGAAGGCGGTGCCGGGCACATAGGCGACCCGCGAGGACACCGCGCGCGGCAGCATCGCCTTCGCGTCGAGACCGGCGGGCAGGGTCAGCCACACGTAGAAGCCGCCGTCGGGGATGTTCCACCGAACCCCCGCGGGCATCATGTCCTCGAGCGCGTCGATCATGGCGTCGCGGCGCTCCCGGTACATCTCGCGGAATGCGTTGACCTGACCCCGCCAGTCGTGCGTGGCGAGGTAGGTGCGCACCGCGAGCTGCGAGAACGACGGTGGGCACAGCGTGGCTGCCTCTTGTGCGAGCACGAGCTTCTCGCGTACGGCGTGCGGCGCCAGCGCCCAACCGACACGGAACCCGGGTGCGAACGTCTTGGAGAACGAGCCCAGGTAGATCACTCCGTCCGGCTCGTCTGCTCGCAGCGCGCGGTAGGGCTCGTCGTCGAACCCGAGGAGGCCGTAGGGGTTGTCCTCGAGCACGAGCACGTCGGCCTCGCGCGCGATGTCGAGCACCTCTGCCCGCCTCGACGTTGCGAGCGAGACACCGGCCGGGTTGTGGTAGTTGGGAATCGTGTAGATGAACTTGATCCTCCGACCCGAGGCCTGCACCGTGCGAAGCGCCTGGCGCAACGCTTCGGGCACCAGCCCTTTGTCGTCCATCTCCACGTGCACGACGTCGCACTCGAAGGCGCGGAAGACACCCAGCGCGCCGACGTACGACGGTGCCTCGCAGACGACCACGTCGCCGGGGTCGCAGAAGATCCGGGTGACCAGGTCGACCGCCTGTTGCGAGCCGACCGTCACCACGACGTCGTCGGGGTGGCCCTCGATCCCCTCGAGGCGCATCACCTCGCAGATCTGCTCGCGGAGCCCGGGGTCCCCCTGACCGGAGCCGTACTGCAACGCGGCGGGACCGTCGTGGCGGACGAGGTCGCTGATCGCCCCACCAACGACGTCGAGGGGGAGGCCCGAGATGTTCGGCATCCCGCCGGCGAGCGAGACGACCTCGGGTCGGCTGGCCACGGCGAACAGCGCCCGGATCTCCGAGGCGGTCATGCCCCGGGTGCGCGCGGCGTAGCGGTCGACGTAGCTGTCGAGCCGCGTGGCGCTTCCGGGGTTGCGCCGGGATACTCCGGACATTCGCCAATCCTTGCCTTGGCCGGGAACTACTAGGATGGATTATCGGTCAGGCTGCTCCCGAACTGGGGCACCTCGCGCCTAGGGCACGTGTCCGCCAGGCGATTGAGTCAGTGAGAAGGCGGCGGAGGGAGGCATCGGTGGCGCGCAAGCTGGTGCATCTGACCCTCGACAACCTCGGTGACCTACCGGTCGGCTGCCGGTCCTGCGGCTTCTGGGAGCTCGACCCGGTGCGCCGGGAGCGCGCCGAAGGCTCGGGAGAGATCGCCCAGGAGAAGGAGTCGTGGGTCTCGCGGCTGCTGCTCGAGTGGGGATCGTGCGGCCGGGTCGCCTATGTCGACGGGGAGCCGGCCGGCTACGTGCTGTATGCGCCTCCGCTGCACGTGCCGGGGGCCGAGAGCTTCCCGACCGCACCGGTCAGCGAGGACGCGGTGCTGCTGGTCACCGCGATGGTCCACCCGGAGCACGCCGACGCCGGTCTCGGCCGGATGCTGGTGCAGGCGATGGCCAAGGACCTGATCAAGCGAGGGGACGTGCGCGCGATCGAGGCCTTCGGGGACCTCCGCGCTCCGCGTGAGGGGTACGGCGGGTGCGTGCTTCCGGCGGACTTCTTGCTCCGAGTGGGGTTCAAGACCCATCGAGCCCACGTCCGCTACCCGCGGATGAGGCTGGAGATGAAGTCGGTGCTCACCTGGAGGGAAGAAGTGGAGGGGGCACTGGAGAAGCTGCTCGGCGTGGTGCGCCCGTCGCGGCCCGTGCGCCCCGCAGCCGAGCGCACCCCCCGCACCCGGCTCTAGCCGCCCAGTGGCGCGATAGTAGGTACGCAGATGGCCCTTCGCGGCGCGTCTCTTCGGCCATCTGCGTACCTACTAACGATGTGCGAGCCCTATCCCGAAGCGCGTCTGCATGGGCCGGGGGTCAGGCGATGAAGTCGTCGAGCTCCTTGAGCAGGACAGCCTTGGGCTTGGCGCCGACGATCTGCTTGACGACCTCACCGTTGCGGTAGACGTTCAAGGTGGGGATGCCGGTCACCCGGTACGCCGCCGGGGTCACCGGGTTCTCGTCGACGTTCATCTTCACGATGGTGAGCTTGTCACCGTGCGCGGCGTTGATCTCGTCGAGAATCGGGTGCACCTGGCGGCAGGGGCCGCACCACTCGGCCCAGAAGTCGACGAGCACGGGCTTGTCCGACTTGAGCACCTCGGTCTCGAAGTCGGCGTCGGTCACTGCTTGCATGTCGGCCACGTCGTGCTCACTCTCGTCCGGTTAGTCGTTGGCTGGGTTCCTGAGTCACCTAAGTAAACAGCGGGCTTCCGACATTCCTTCCATGCCGCCCCGTCAGGCACCGGCGACCTGGACCTGCTCGGCGAGCATCTCGGCTGCGATCTCCGGCGAACGCGTGTGGGCGCCGTGCTGCAGGTCGGCGAGGAAGCGCTCGGCGTCGAGCGCTGCGGCGGACCCTGTGCCGGCTGCGGTGACCGCCTGTCGATAGTGGTGGTCGACGAGGTCGCCGGAGGCGAACACCCCGGGGAGGTTGGTCCGGGTCGAGGGATGGTCGACCAGCACGTAGCCCTCCTCGTCGAGGCGCACCTGACCGTGCAGCAGCTCCGAGCGCGGGTCGTGACCGATGGCGATGAACAGGCCGGTGGCCGCCAGCTCGCGGCGCTCGCCGTTGCGCGTGTCCACCAGGGTCAGGCCGGTGAGCTTGTCGTCCCCGTGGATGGTGTCGACGGCGGAGTTCCACGCGAACTCGATCTTCGGGTCCGCGAAAGCACGGTCCTGCATGATCTTCGACGCGCGCAGCTCCTCGCGTCGGTGCACTACGGTCACCTTGCTCGCGAAGCGGGACAGGAAGGTGGCCTCTTCCATCGCGGAGTCACCGCCGCCGACGACCGCGATCTCCTGGTCGCGGAAGAAGAACCCGTCACAGGTGGCGCACCAGCTGACGCCGTGCCCGGACAGCCTGTCCTCGTGCTCGAGCCCGAGCTTGCGGTAGCCCGAGCCCATCGCCAGGATGACCGCGCGCGCGGAGAAGGTCTCGCCCGCGCTGTTCTCGACGACCTTGACCGCGCCGGTGAGGTCCACGGCGGTGACGTCGTCGCTGACGATCTCCGCGCCGAAGCGCTCAGCCTGCGCGCGCATCTCCGCCATCAGCTCCGGACCCATGATGCCGTCGCGGAAGCCGGGGAAGTTCTCGACGTCGGTGGTGTTCATCAGGGCACCGCCGGCGGTCACGGAACCCACGAAGACCAGGGGAGCGAGGCTGGCGCGGGCGGCGTAGACCGCAGCTGTGTAGCCGGCGGGACCCGAGCCGATGATGATGACATCGCGTACGTCGCCTGCTGTCGGTGATGAGGCCGGTGACATGGCCGGTGATGACATGATCCGCAGCTCCTGGTTCGGTCGGGCCTCATTCCCACAAGGCATAACCGATCCTAGGTGGGCCTCATTCCCGCAGGGACACCGCGCCGGTGGTCGAAACGCGTCGCGCGCCCTTGCGGCGCGGACCTCACGGCTCGATGCTCGTCGAGGCCAGCAGGTTCTGCTTGCCCAGGCGCTTCGTGTCGTCCTGCACGGCCCCCCCGGATCGCGCGGCCACGGGGTTGCAGGCGTAGACCCTGACCTGCCTCTCCCCGTCTCTGGGCGGCCCGATCACCATGGTGGCAGACCTGCCGTCCAGACGGACGGCGACCCGGTCGGCGGGAGAGTCGGCCGCTGTCCCGCACCGGTCGTCGCGTCCCAGGTACGCGGACTCGCCTCTCGGGACGAACATGTCGGCGATCCGCTGGGCGTCGGCGGTCAGGGACTCCGTCTGCACGCGCGGGAGAGCCATGCGGCCCAGCGCGTCTCCGTCGCCGAGCTCCTGTTGGTTCTGCTGCGGCGCGCCGGAACCCCCGGAGTCGGAATTTCCCGACGGTGGGCCGGCCTCAGGGGCCGCACCGTCCGCAGGTGTAGGTGCCTCGAGGGCCGTGGTTTCGTCGGCTCCTTCGGCTCCCGAGTCCGAGCCCCCCGAGAGGCTGCTGTCACGCAGCACGTTGCCGACCCCGAACCCCACCACGGAGACCACCGCCGCGGCGACCAGCACCCGCGGCCAGCGGCGAGCACGGCGGCGTGACAGGTCGGTCACCTCCGGAGGTTCGTCCTGCGAGGACGTGGCGGCGCGGTCGGCGACCAGTCCGGCCAGCGTCTCGTCGAGTCGAGACCGGACCTGCTCCGGCATAGGCGCGGGGTCGGCAGCGGCCGCGAGCAGGCGGCGGACTCGGTCCTGCCCTGCCTCGTCCAGGCCGTCCTCCCGACCCTGCTCAGGCCTCATGGCGGACTACCTCCTTCGATCAGCCGCGTGCCTACGTCGTCGCTGTCTTGGACGTGCGAGGTCGACCCCGGGTTCCCCGCCCCCGGCGCCCCGGTCGGGGTGGGCGCCTCGACCAGGTCCGACAGGAGGGGCAGCAGCCGACTGCGTCCTCGCGAGCAGCGGCTCTTCACGGTGCCCGGAGGGCACTCGAGGATCGCCGCGGCCTCCTGGACCGAGTAGCCCTCCATGTCGACCAGGACCAGGGCCGCCTTCTGGTCAGCGGGCAGCGTGTCGAGTGCCGCGCGGACTTCCGCACGCTGTTCGGCCCCGAGGGTGGCTGCGGCTGGGTCGACCGCGACGGTCGAGCCGGCACCGGTCGGTAGTGCCGACCCGCGCTCGAGCGAGGTGTCGAGGTCCTCGGGCAACGGACCGGCCAGCCGCACCTTGCGCCGGCGGATCCGGTCCAGGCACGCGTTGACGACGATGCGGTGCAGCCACGTGCTCACCGCGGCGTCGCCGCGGAACGACTCCGCCCTGCGAAAGGCGGAGATCAATCCGTCCTGGAGCGCGTCGGCGGCTTCCTCCCGGTCGCCGGAGGTGCGCAGGGCCACCGCCCAGAGCCGGTCCCGGTGTCGGGCGAAGAGGATGCCGAACGCCTCGGCGTCGCCTGCCACGTGTGCCGCGAGCAGGTCCCGGTCCTCGGCGCCTTTCCGGATGGCCTCCGGGTCGGCGGTGACCTTGGGCACGCCTCCGCCGGGGCCCTCGCTCACGACCGTACGACGATCTCTGCGATCTGGCCCTTGAAGCCTCCTTCGACGGCCGGCAAGGAGGTCAACCACACCACGAGGTACTGCGTCGTCACCGGCTCCGTCAGCTCGAGCTCGACGGTCGTGCCCGCATTCTTCATCGAGGCGACCGTCTCCAGTCCCTCGGTGCCTGCGGGGACGGTCCTGCCGTCCTGGGGAGCGAGCAGCTCGAGATTGGTCGGAGTGCCGACCAGGGTCAGCTTCGCCTCTGAGACCTCCGTGGGCTCGCCGAGGTCGACGGTGAGCCCGACGCCGTCCTTGAGCAGGTTCAGCGGGTCGTAGTAGGTCGAGGTCGTCCACGCCGTACCGGGGTTGCCGTCGATCGCCAGCCCGACGTCCTCGCCGTTCTCCCCGTCCGCGCCCCCCTGCGGGTCGAAGTCGTCGACCGACGCGATCGCGACGGGTTGTGCCGGTGCGGGCGTCTCGCTGGGCTTCTCCGAGCTGGTCGGTTCTGCGCTAGGTGCCTCCGCGCCTCTGTCGCCGAGGTTGAAGGCGAGCACGACGATGAGGCCGACTACGAGGCAGGCCGCAATCACCGCCGCAAGAGCGAGCCATCGCTTGCCTGCCTGCTTCTGTCCCGGGTGATCGTGGGAAGGGGCTCGGGCACTGTCGGCGTCCGGCCCCCAGGTCGCGGGCATCGCCGCGCCGGCCGCAGCGGCGCGGTAGTCGGTGCCGTCGCGGGGGGTGGGCTCTCGCGTCTTTGGGGTCGGCCGGGCGGGCGGGCCCGGAGCGAACAGCGGCCGCTCACCCTGCCCTGGGCCCTCCATAGGCCCCCCGGGCGACCGTTGGGCGGAGGGCGCGTCCGAGCCGGCCCAGCCGACGGTGGAGTCCTCGTCGCGGAAGACCGGCGCGCCCGCCTGGGTGGCCTCCGGGTCGGCGGGTGGCCTCGTGGCAGGCGAGGGTCCGGCCGCCCATGGCGGCCCCGCCTTCGCGGTAGACGAGGGGAGACCGGCCGCACCCGAGGCCGCGAGGCCGTCAGCCGCGGGGACGCCGTACGACGGGGTGCGGGTCGGTGGCTCGGGACTCTCCTGTGTCCGGTCCGGCTCGACGAGCGCGGTGGTCTCCTGGGTGGCCGGGAGCCCGCCGGCAGCGTAGACCCGGCTGCCGAGGAAGTCGCCCAGGGCGGAGCAGAACTGCTGAGCGGTCTCGAGCGAGCCAGCCTGCTGGGCGCCACTGGAGTTGAGGACGCTCTCGCATATCCCGTCCAGGGGCCGTGGCACCCCGGCACGGACCTGCCGAGGCCGGAGCGGGCGCGCGCCTTCGCGGGGGGCCGGGGGAAGCGCAGACTCGACCGGACCCGGCCAGCGGCCGACCAGCGTGGCGTAGAGGAGGGAGGCCAGAGCGACCACGTCGGCTCGCCTGTCCGCTGCGTCGATCTCGCTCGCCTGCGCCGGGGATCCGGAGTCCCGGGACCCCGCATCGAGAGCCGCATCGACCACGAACCCGCTCACCTTGACCGAGCCGGCCTCGGTCACCACGACGTTCTCCGGCCGGAGCCTGCCGTGGGCAACGCCGCTCCGGTGTGCGGTGCTGACTGCCTCCGCCACCTCCTTGACCAGCCACGCCGCCCGGCGGGGCTCGAGGGGGCCGCCGGCGAGGATCGTGTTCAGCGAGTTGCCCGCTCCCCACTCGTTGACCACGTAGGCGACGTCGTCCTCCTTTGCCGCGTCGAGCACGCGCAGGAGGTGTACGTCGGCGAGGGTCGCCGAGATGCGCGCTGCCGCCAGCAGACCCTGCGCCCGGGGGTCGGAGGCGGCAACCACGTGCACCGCCACGCTGCGCGCCAAGACCTGGTCGGTGGCGCGCCAATACCTCGCCCCGGCCGCCTCCTGGAGCAGCACATCCAGCCGGAACCGTCCGGCGAGGACGGTCCCGGGCCCGATCGAGTTGTCGGCCACGTCCCTCCCTCGCAGCTGGAACGAAAACTAGACAGTGGTGACCAGTTTCCATGGTATGGGCTGGCAGGCACGCAAAACGGGCGTTGCCCGCGAACGACTGTTTCCCGCGCCCTCCGGGGTATCCCCGGCCCGTCAGCCCGTGCGCGGCGAGCCTCGGAGCCGCCCGGTCAGCAGCCGCATGATGTTGCTCACCTCGCTGATCCGGAGCACCCGCGCCAGGGCGAGGAACACCGCGACGTCGATGCCGGTGGTCGTCAGCAGCAGCGTGACGGCCTGGGTCTTGCCATCGTTGCGCGGCCACAGCGCAAGAGCCGTACGGTGAAAGAGCCACGCCGCTGCGGCCGCCACCAGCGCCGCGAGCATCAGGCGAGCCAGGAACCGGATCAGCACTCGCGTCTCCAGGCCCCCGAGCAGACGGCGAAGCAGGGCATAGGACAGCGCGGACCCCACCAGGTACGCGCCGCAGTAGGCCAGGACCAGGGCAGATGCGGTGTGCTGCGCCGACACGATGCGGGTCAGCCCGATGGCCAGGGCGATGTTTGCCGCCGCGATCACGCACTGGACGTAGAAGACCGTCCGAGTCCGCTCCAGCGAGTAGTAGCCGCGCAGCATCAGGTAGTGCACGGTGAAGAACACCAACCCGATCGCGAAGAGCGAGAGCGGCTGCACGTAGTCAACGAAGGCCTCCGCTGCGGCCAACCACCCGTAGACCACGTTGGCCAGGTCGTAGGCGATGACGGGAAGCAGCAGCGCGAAGGGCAGGATCAGCGACAGCGCCGTACGCGTGGTCGACGCGACGCCCGCCGCGACACCGGTCAGGTCGTGGTTCGCGGCAAGTGCGGATAGCCTCGGCAGGACCGCTGTGGCCAGCGACACCGTAGCGATCGAGTGCGGCGCCATCATGAGCAAAAAGGTCTGGGAGTAGATCGTGTAGCCCGTGCCGGGGTCACCGCCGTTCAGACCGGCTGCGGCGCCCCCGGAGGCCAGACGTACGACGACGACGTAGGCGATCTGGTTGACCACCACGAACAAGATCGTCCACATCCCGAGCCGCAGGGTGTGCCCCAGACCTGAGCCCCGGAAGTCGAACCTCGGCCGGAAGCGGAACCCGGCTGCCTTGAGGAAGGGCACGAGGACCGCGAGCTGGAGGGCGATGCCCGCGGTCGCGCCCAGGCCGAGCAGCTGCTCCTGCCCTGAGGTGTATGCCCCCGTGTCCTGGGGCGACGCCGGGCCGAAGACGAACAGGTAGATGACCAGTACGCCGACCGAGATCACGTTGTTCACGATCGGCGCCCACATCATCGGCCCGAAGCGCTGACGCGCGTTGAGCACCTGACCGACGAGCACGAACATCCCGTAGAAGAAGACCTGTGGGAGACAGAACCTGGCGAAGTCGACCACCGACTCGCGTTGCTCGGCCAGCCCCGGGGTGAAGAACTGCTCGGACAAGAACACCCGCATCAGCCAGGGGGCGCTGAGCACCAAGACCGCCGTCACTCCGGCGAGGAAGAGTCCGCCGAGGGTGATGATCCGGTTGGTGTAGGCGTCGCCACCGTCGGCGTCGTACTTCATGGCACGGACGAGCTGCGGCACCAGCACGGCGTTGAAGACACCGCCGGCCAACAGGATGTAGAGCATGTTCGGGACGGTGTTGGCGATGGTGAAGAGGTCGGCGTGGAGGTAGGCGCCGAGGGCGGCGGCGAGCAGCGATCCGCGGACGAAGCCGCTCAGCCGGGAGACCGCGGTGCCGGCGGCCATCACCGCGCTGGCGCCGAGGATTGCGCTGCCGTCGGTGCTGGCCGCGCTGTTCCCGGCGCCCTTGTCGGCGGTGTTCCCGGTGCCGTCGCTCGCGGTCTCCTCCCCGGGTGCCGACTCGTTGCTCACCGCAGTCCCCTCACACGTTGGAAGCGGCCGGCTCTTGCGCGGGAGGCCCGGTCGGGCCGGAGCTCGGGTCGAGACGATCGCCGGAACGACGGTGCGTCCGGAACCGGCGCACCAGCCTGACCGCGATAGCGCCGAAGAGGATGACGGCACCGACACCCATGACCGCCCAGATCACCAGGCCGACCTGACTGCTTCTCACGTTGAACCGGGTCGCGTTGCCCAGGGTCGCTCCGTTGCGGTTGGTGGGGACAAGACTCACCGCATGCACACCGATGTCGTTGGCCGTGGCGCGAAGGCGCACCGAGGCGCGCTGTCCGGGGCCGAGCGAGACCGGGTCGGGGGAGGGGATCTCGAGCTCGGTGGTCCCGGTCGTCGCTTGGACGCCGACGGTGACAGGCTGGTCCAGGTCGTTGACCAGGGTGATCGCGAAGGTGCCCTCCCCGCTGGACATCGTCACGAAGGAGGGACCCTCGATGCGGACCTGCTCCATGACGGTGCGGACCTTCGCGGTCGCGGTGCGGGCGGTCTCGACCGAGGCGTTCGGATGCGCCCTGGCGCGGACGCCCGCCGCAAGCATGGCCGCCTTCGACAGGTCGTTGTCGATGGTGTCGTTCTGGTTGAGCAGTCCCGCGTAGACCCGGCCGGTGTCGTCCAGCTCCTGAGCTGCCAGGGGGTTGGCGATCGAGAGCTCTGCCTTGGCCTCCGACTCCGGGTAGGCGATCACCAGGTCGAGGTCGCTCGAGGCCGTCGTCGAAGGCGCACCAGTGGCGGCGACGTCGGGGAGGTCGACGGTGCGGAGCCAGGGAACCTGCAACCCCTCGAAGAAGGCAGCCCGGCGCCAGTCACTGCCGGGGTCCCACAGCTGCGGTGTGCTGACCACGAGGGGCTGGTCCCGGTCGGCTGACAGGGCGTGCACCGCGGCTTCGCCGAGGATCCGCTGGCGCAGGGCAAGCGCCTGGAAGGGCGGTGTGGGAGCAGGGCCGCCGCGACGAGCCGATGCGTCTGCGAGCACGACCCGGTGTCCTCGGTCGGTGGGTTCGACGACGGGACCGGTGGCCGCAGGGATCGCGGCGTCCGACAGCAAGACGGCGGTGTCTGGATCAAGTCTCGGGAACACCGCCCTGGGCAGCAGCCCGGTGGTGGGTGCCACCACTGCTTCGGCGTCGATGTCCTGCTCGGTCATCGTGGTCGCACTCAGCTCGGTGGCTCGTTCGTAGAGGCCGCCGAAACCCAGGCGCAGGGCTGCTGCGACGTCCATGTCCCCGTAGGGCACGGTGAGCACCGTGTGCTGAGCGGCCTGCCGACGGAAGGTGTCGAGCCATCCGGCTGCCTCGAGCGCCTGCGCGGTGGGCGCGACGTTCGGCTCGGCCGGCTCTTCCTCGACCTCTCCTCCCTGCTCGTCGTCCTGGCCCTGCTCCTCGCCCTGCCCCTCATCCTGGCCAGGTGGGCTCTCGCCCTGGTCGGCGCCATCGGAGCCTGCACCGGTGCGGGCGATGCTCCGCCTCGGGTTGTCCGCGGCGACCGTGTTCACCGCGTCCAGGACGGCCGGGTCGACCACCCAGGTCAGCGACAGGGTTCCCGAGGTGCCGCTGAGCGCGAGAAGCCGGCCGAGCCGGCCCTCCTCGCTGAGCAGCTCATGCCAGCTGGTGAGGTCGCGGAGCCTGCCGTTCGCAGTGCGCCGTACGTCCGCCTTGACCGGCATCACCATCGCGATCGACGTCGACGGTGCACGCTTCTCGTCCTGCATCAACGGCACGAAGGTGCGGGCTCGGCCGTCGGCGACGCTGTCCCGGCCGCCGTCTTGGTCCGCACCGAGGACATGGACGCCCAGCCAGTACACACCCGGGTCGCCGCTGATCTCGAGAACCTCCCGAGGGACGTTCAACGTGTAGCCCACGCTCGAGCCCGGTTGCAGTTCACCGACCGGGTCGTAGAGCTCGGCCGCGGTCAGCCGAGCCCCGATCTCCGAGGCCGGGTCGGTGCCCTGGGCGGCCACCAGCTCCCGGCTGGTGGTGAACGGGGCCGCTGAGGTCAACAGATAGACGTTGAGATCGCGCCACACGTCATCGGATGCATTGGTGATCTGCCCGGTCACCCGGATTCGTCCCTCGTCGGGGATCGCCGAGGGAGTCAGGGAGTCCATCGACACCTGGAGCGGGGTGGACTCGACGGCTGCCGGGGCGCCGAGGGCCGCGGGCACCGACCCGGCATGGGCCGCACCGGCGGCCACCGTGACCACCAGGGCACCCGCCAGGAGTGCGACGGTGCGCCCGGGCGCCGGTCTCCTCACGCCGTCGATGGTAGTGCCCCGACCAGCGACCACCGCCCTGCTGTTGCCCGCCTGCGCGCGCGCCGGGACCCCGAAACCACTCATCTAGAGTTACCTCCCGTGCCCGACTGCCCCGACACCTCGCGTGCGATGAGCGACATCCAGCGCACCGCGCTCCACGAGCTGCTGCGTGTGGCGCCGGTGATCGACGAGCTGGGCGCGCGCTTCGAGGCCGCCGGGGAGCAGATCGCGCTGGTCGGCGGGTCGGTGCGGGACGCGCTGCTGGGCAGGCTGCAGAACGACCTGGACTTCACCACCTCCGCGCGGCCCGAGGTGACCGAGCGCCTGATGCACGGCTGGGCGGAGGCGATGTGGGACGTCGGCCGAGCCTTCGGCACGATCGGCGCTCGCCGAGGTCAGTGGCAGCTGGAGATCACGACGTACCGCTCGGACCGGTACGACGCCGCGTCCCGCAAGCCGGCCGTCGACTACGGCGACACGCTCGCCGGCGATCTGGGGCGTCGCGACTTCACGGTGAACGCGATGGCGCTGTCCCTGCCCGGTCACACCTTCGAGGACCCATTCTCCGGTCTGCGCGACCTGGCGCAGCGGGTGCTGCGGACGCCGGGGCGGCCGGAGGACTCCTTCGCCGACGATCCGCTGCGGATGATGCGCGCGGCACGGTTCGCGGCACAGATCGGGTTCACGGTGGCGCCGGAGGTGGTCTCCGCGATGACGGCGATGTCCGGTCGGATCTCGATCGTCTCTGACGAGCGGATCCGCGACGAGCTGGTGCGGCTGGTCGACGCGCCGACACCTCGGGCCGGGCTGTCGTTGCTGGTCGAGACGGGGCTCGCCGCTGAGGTGCTGCCCGAGCTGCCGGCGCTGGCCCTCGAACGCGACGAGCACAACCGGCACAAGGACGTCTACGAGCACACGCTGACCGTGCTGGAGCAGGTGATCGACCTCGAGCCGCGACTTCCGGGCGGCGGCCCAGACTTCGTCTCCCGCTTCGCTGCTCTCATGCACGATGTCGGCAAGCCGAAGACCCGACGTTTCCTGGGCGACGGGTCGGTGACCTTCCACCACCACGACGTGGTGGGTGCCAAGCTGACCCGGAAGCGGATGCAGGCGCTGCGCTTCTCCAACGAGACGACCAAGGCGGTCACCGAGCTGGTCGCCCTGCACCTGCGCTTCCACGGGTACGGGTCGGGGGAGTGGACCGACGCCGCGGTTCGGCGTTACGTGCGGGACGCCGGCCCGCAGCTGGACCGCCTGCACGTGCTCACCCGGGCCGACAGCACCACCCGCAACAAGCGCAAGGCGGAGCGGCTACGGAGCAGCTACGACGACCTGGAGACCCGCATCGCTCGCCTTTTCAAAGAGGAGAAGCTCGCTTCGATCCGACCCGACCTCGACGGCAACCAGATCATGGAGATCCTCGGGATCGGTCCGGGGCCCCAGGTGGGGGCTGCCTACCACCACCTGCTCGAGCTGCGACTCGACCACGGCCCGATGTCGTATGAGGACGCACGCAGCGCCCTCCTCGAGTGGCACGCCACCCACTCCTGACAGCGAGATTCACCTTCCGTACGGCGGGTCGGTCAGGTCGTCTGGGACGCTAGGTGTTTGCTCGTCCTCGTGAGCGCGGCATAGCCGAGCGCCGTGACCCCGTAGCCGACCGAGATCGCCATGAGCACGGGGTAGGACCTCCCGCTCTCCGGCAGTACGACGGCGCCGACTGCCGCGGCTGCCACGAATGCGAGGTTGAAGGTCACGTCGTACAGCGAGAAGACCCGCCCACGGAACGCGTCGTCGACACCGGCCTGGACCAGCGTGTCCACGCAGATCTTTATCCCCTGAGACGCCAGACCGAGGAAGAAGGACGCGACCAGGATCGCAGGCTCGGTGTAGAGGGCGCCGGGGAACAGCGCGGTGAGCGAGGCTGCGCCGAGCAGGACGAGGATCCAGGCGCGAGGGCTGCTCCGTCGCGTCGCGAAGGGAGTCACCAGTGCCGCCACGACGAAGCCGATCCCGCCGACCAGCACCACGAGCGCAAGACCCGCGAAGGCGGCATCGGTGTCACCTTGCGCGTAGAAGTAGTTGCGGTAGAGCAGGATCGTGGCCACGGTCGAGAGGCCGTACCAGAACCGGTGCGCCCCGATCGTGGCGAGCCCGTAGGCAGCCGAGCGCCGCTGCTCCAGGTGCCGCAGGCCCGCCCCCAGCCCTCGCGCGACGTGCCGCACCGCCTCACGCACCGCCGGGCGAGCGGGGTCGAAGTCCGGCCCGAGCAGGTCTCGCGGGATCCGCAGCGCGAGTCCACCCGCGACGCCGTACATCGCGGCTGCGACCAGCAGCGTGACCACGTCACCGTCGAAACCGAGGGAGGAAGCCGCGGAGCGCACGGCAGCGCCCACGAGCAGGCCCAGGATGAAGGCGATCGTCCCGCTGGTCGGGGTGACCGCGTTGGCCGTGATCAGGTCGTCGGGGTCGACGACGTGAGGGAGTGCCGCGGACAGGCCCGCGAGGAGGAACCGGTTCACCGACAGGCAGGCCAGGATCACGACGAGCAACCACGGTCCACGTAGGTCGGCAGCGAACCCGGCCGCGAGCAGCGCGACCATGCCCACGCGGACGAAGTTGGACAGCGCCAGCACCTGCCGGCGCGACCACCGGTCGAGGAAGACGCCGGCGAAGGGCCCGAGGACGCTGAACGGCAACAGCACCGTCGCCAGAGCCGCCGCGATCGCCGCCGCGTCCGGAGCCCGCTCGGGCGAGAACACGATGTAGGAGGCCAGCGCCACCTGGAAGACGCCATCGGTGAGCTGGCTCGACACCCGGACCACGAAGAGACGACGGAACCAAACGCCGCGCAACAGGTGCCGCAAGTGGTGCGCCGGTGCCATGACCCCATTGTGAGGGCCTGGGTGCAGGGTCGTTGACACGCGGGCGGGCAAGGTAGATGGTCAAGGAAGACGCGGGGTGAGGACATGTTGATTCGCGAGTCATCGCTTCTTCTTGGGTGGACTTTGGCGGTGGTCGCGGCTGCGGCCATCAGCACCGGCCTGGCTGGACCCGCATCGCTCAGTTCGGGTGAGGCGGCCGCAGCCGCACCAGACCCGAGGCCGAACATCATCTTGATCACGACCGACGAACAGCGCCACGACGAGCTCTGGGCCATGCCCACCGTCCAGCACAACCTTGTCCAGCAAGGGACCAGCTTCACGAGGAGCTACGCATCGTTCCCGTTGTGCTGTCCGTCGCGGGCGACCTGGCTGACCGGGCAGTATGCGCACAACCACGGTGTCCTGGGCAACGCGGCGAGCCCATTCCCACTGGGCGGTTTCCCGGCGTTCGACAACAGCAGCACCTTGGCGACCTGGCTGCACGATGCCGGTTACCAGACCGCGTTCGTCGGGAAGTTCCTCAACAAGTACGGCATCAAGCCGGTGCGTAAACCTCCTGGCTGGGACGACTGGCATGCGAACGTCGGCGGTGGGAACTACTTCGACACCCGCGTGTGGGAGAACGGAACGCCGTTTCAGTACACGGGTCCCTACCAGGTGGACCTCCACGCGGGCATGGTCGAGAACGTCATCAAGCAGAGGGTTCCCGCAGACGCTCCGCTCTTCCTCTGGGCGTCGTACTTCGCACCTCACAACGGCCTCCCCCGGGAGGCGGGTGATCCGCTCACGGACACACCCGCGGTGGCACCGCGTCACGTGGACCGCTTCGTCACGGAGAAGCTGCGCACCTCGCCGTCCTTCAACGAGGCAGACGTGAGCGACAAGCCGTCATACGTGCGCAACCGCGCGCTCATCACGCCGTTTGCGCAGAAGGGCCTCACGAACCTCTACCAACAGCGCCTCGAGTCCCTGCTGGCGGTGGACGAGGCGATCGCGCGGATGATCAGTGCGCTCGCTGCGACCGGTGAGCTCGACAACACCGTCATCGTGTTCACCTCGGACAACGGGTACACGATCGGGGAACACCGGATCCCTCAAGGAAAGGCGGTGCCCTACGAACCCTCGACGCGTGTGCCCCTGGTAGTGCGGGGGCCGGGGTTCCCGCCGTCAGCGACGCGCTCGCAGCTCGTGGCAAACATCGACCTGGCCCCGACTATGGTCGAGCTCGCGGATGCTCAGACCGGGCTGCCGATGGACGGGACGTCACTGCTGCCGATGGCGGCTGATCCGGCTGCGGATCCGGGTCGCGACCTGGTGCTCGAAGCCGGCCCCAGAACCGTAGACGGGCCGTGGTACTACACGGCCGTTCGGACCTCGAAGTGGCTCTACGTGGAGTACCCGGAAACCGGCGAGGTGGAGCTCTACGACATGGTCAACGACCCCTACCAGCTGCAGAACCGTGCGGCCGACCAGGCCTACGCCACCCAGCTCGGGCTTCTCGCGAACCGGCTCGCGCAGCTTCGCGACTGCGCCGGCGAGACGTGCCGCTGAGCCGACTCGACGCAGGCGAGCACCTCAGCGCTCGACGTCACCTCGGATGAAGGCCTCCATGCTCGCGCGTCCTTCATTGTCCTCGCGCTGCACCGGCGGGGACTTCATCAGGTACGACGACGCGGACACCAGCGGCCCGCC
>Ga0136622_10000238_pt1 | contig 21848 bp, 11 predicted proteins | sample AntDrymUQ4482106_2_FD_104803 | JGI IMG/M metagenome (GOLD analysis project Ga0136622, IMG submission 104803) | Polar desert sand microbial communities from Dry Valleys, Antarctica - metaG UQ448 (21.06) | ecosystem: Environmental > Terrestrial > Soil > Desert | place: Antarctica: Dry Valley...
GGATTCAAGATTCAGGATTCAAGATTCAGGATTCAAGATTCAGGATTCAAGATTCAGGATTCAAGATTTAGGATTCAAGATTTAGGATTCAAGATTCAGGATTTTAATTTTGAATTCTAAATCCTGAATCCTAAATTTTCCGCCGTTTCGACCAGCAACTTTGGCTCAATTTTTGTTTTGTAAAAAATGACGTTTTCGCTCGTCCAGAGTGGTTCTTCACGGCTTCCGCGCAGTTCGTTCGAGGCGGCAAAGATAAACTTTTGGAAATTCGCGACGCGGAATTCTTCCAATCTCTTTTTCAAAGATTTCGGTGTCCAAAATCCTAAAACGTCGAGATAAATTTTCTCGCCGCCCGGAGAAATTAAAACAAAATCCGGGATAAAAGCCGTTTTGCCCAAATCAACGACTTCTAGGTTTTTGCGCAATTCCCAACCAGCCGCCGACTTTTCCCAATTCTTTTTTAATTTTTCGATGTCGGAATTTTCATATTCCGGTTCGTCGAAATAACAGGAATTTAGTTCGGTTTGCTCGCTCGAAAGTGTATAGAAAACATTGCCGCCTTCCTTTTGCGCGATTTCCGCAGACATTTTCCAGTCTTTGCAAAGCAGCAACGCGGGCAGAAAAACCGCCATCCGAATTCCGTATTTTTGCGAGCGGTGAAACAGCGAAGCAGCGCCGGTCAGCGTTATTTCATAACCGCTCGCGGCGTTTCCGGCGACCGTGTGAATCAAACCGAAATGCTTTATCCAACCGAAAATCGAACGATAGTTTTTCGCGTCGGACGGCGCGATGCGGATTTTCATCTCGACGCATTTGTAAAGCAGAGCTTGCGCCTGCGCGAGATTGTAGCGGTCGAGCAAATCCGGCGGCGAGATTGTTTCAAAGCGAATCAGTTTTTGCTGCGCGGACAAATCGGCGTAGAGGCTTGAGACGATTGTTTCCGCGTCCGTCTGAAATTCGTTGGCGACAGTTTTCAAGACTTCGCTTTTTTGTTTGGAGTCGGGCAAAACCGGCTGAAATTTTCCGGCTTCGAGAAAGACTTTTTGGCGGATTTCGACAGGCTCGGCAACGCTCGCCGTTGCAAATTCGGAACGGTCGGACAGCAGTTTGATAAAGCCGCGCAAAATTCGATAATCGGTTCCCGTGCCGACGTATTCTTCCAATTCGCGTTCGAGTTCGCCGCGCATTTTGCCCGCGAATTCTTCAAAAATTTCGATCAAAACTTCAGCGTCGCGCAGATAACCCGCGTCGTTTGTTTTGAGCAGCCGCGGTGTGATTTTATCGCCGCGCCGCCAACTGACGGCTAAATCGGAAGTCAACATTTTTTTGCGGTTTCAGGCAGTTTTTGTTTGGTTTTTCAAAATGCCTGATAATATGATTTAAGAAAATTTCAAACTCGTCGTCTGATAGTTGATTATATGAATAAATTTTGTTTTCTGAAATTTGCAATCGCGTTTTCATTTTTGGTTACTGCCGGAAACGCCTCTGCCCAACAGACCGTCAACAATGCGCCGCCCGCGTTCACCGCCGCCGATTACGCCCGCGCGGAGAAATTTCTCGGCTTCAACACCGCGCCGCTGGTCGACCGTGCCGGAATACGCCCGAATTGGCTGGCTGATAATCGTTTCTGGTATCGCGCGACAACGGCGACCGGAAGCGAATTTGTGTTGATAAACGCAGCAGACGGCTCGCGTCAGGTTTTTTCCGACCAAGCGAAACTAAACGCTGCAATTGCTACGGTGAATGCCGCGCCGACCGTCAGCGCAAACCGCAGCCCGAATCCGAACGAATCTTTATCGCCCGACAAAAAACGCGCCGCTTTTATCCGCGATTGGAATTTGTGGATGCGCGATGTCGCAAGCGGAAAGGAAACGCAATTGACGACCGACGGCGTGAAGGATTTCGGTTACGCAACCGACAACGCCGGCTGGACGCACAGCGACCGCGCGATTTTGATGTGGTCGCCGGATTCCAAAAAGATTGCGACGTTTCAGCAAGACCAGCGCAAAACCGGCGAGATGTATCTGGTTTCGACAAACGTCGGTCATCCGAAACTCGAAGCCTGGAAATATCCGTTGCCCGGCGACGAAAACGTCACGATGATTGAGCGCGTCATTATCGAAGTCGAAAACCCGAAGGTGATTCGGCTGAAGATGCCGCCCGATCAGCATCGCACGGCCTTGTGCCACGACGCTTACTGCAATGGCGATTTCACGGATGTCGAATGCAGCGCGGACGCTTCCAGGCTGGCTTTTGTTTCGACTTCGCGCGACCACAAACGGGCGGATTTGCGTGTGGCTGATGCGGCGACCGGCGTCATTCGGGACGTGATGAACGAAACCGCCGCCACGCAATTTGAATCGGGAACGCAAACTGTCAACTGGCGATATTTGCCCGCTTCAAACGAAATCGTCTGGTTTTCCGAGCGCGACGATTGGGGACATTTGTATCTCTACGATTTGACGACCGGCAAATTGAAAAACCGAATCACGACCGGCGATTGGACGGTAACGCGGCTGCTCAAAGTTGACGAGAAAAACCGCACTTTGTATTTTCTCGGCGGCGGACGCGAGAAGGGACGCGACCCTTATTTCGCGCATTTTTACCGCGTCGGCTTTGACGGAAAAAACCTCGCTCTGCTCACGCCGGAAGACGGCAATCACGACATCACTCTGTCGCCGAATGAAAATTATTTTGTTGATGTTTATTCAAAACCGGACGTTCCGCCGACGACAGTCTTGCGTGATATGAGCGGTAAGCTCGTCAACACGCTTGAGAAAGCCGACGTGTCGCGCCTTTCGGCAACCGGCTGGAAACCGCCGACACCGATTGTCGTCAAAGCGCGTGACAATGTGACCGACCTTTACGGATTGATGTTCACGCCGACGAATCTCGACGCAAACGCGAAAAAGAAATATCCGATTATCAACTACATTTATCCGGGTCCGCAGAGCGGGAGCGTCGGCAGTCGTTCGTTTTCTCCGGCTCGCAGCGACCATCAGGCACTCGCCGAACTCGGTTTCGTCGTCGTCTTGATTGACGGAACTTGCAACCCGTCGCGCTCGAAGAAATTTCACGATGCCTGTTACGGAAATATGGCTGACAACACTTTGCCCGACCAGATAACCGGAATGCGGCAGCTCGCTCAAAAATATCCGTATATCGACATCGAGCGCGTCGGCATCTGGGGACATTCCGGCGGCGGTTACGCGACGGCAGCGGCGATGTTTCGCTTTCCCGATTTCTTTGATGTCGGCATCTCGGAATCGGGCAATCACGACAACCGCAACTACGAAGACGATTGGGGCGAACGTTATATCGGTTTGCTGACGAAAGACGCGAGCGGCAAATCTAACTACGAAGACCAGGCGAATCAAAACTACGCCAAAAATTTGAAGGGAAAACTGCTGCTCGCGCACGGCACGATGGACGACAACGTTCCGCCGGACAACACGCTGCTCGTCGTCGACGCGCTGATAAAAGCGAACAAGGATTTTGATTTGCTGATGATACCGAACGCCCGGCACGGTTTCGGCGCGGCGAATTTTTATATGATGCGCCGCCGCTGGGATTATTTTGTGCGTCATTTGCTGGGCGCGGAGCCGCCGAAGGAATACGAGATTCGTCCGAAACAAATCGCGCGCTGACAGATGAACGGTCAAAACGGTTTGGCGAATTCCTGATTTTGGCGGCAACTCCGAAAAAAAAATCTGCAACTTTTCCGGCGAAACGCAGCGTCTATAACGCTGTTAAAAAGAGGATTGGATTTAGAATTTTTAATTTGATTCGACTACCAAAAAGGTTTTGGTTTATGAGTTTGTAATTGTCGGAGTGAAAATAAAATGAAAGTTTGTTCCGTTTGTCAGCGTTGTTACGAAGATGCCGCCGCCGACTGTCAGGAAAATCACGGCTCGCTGGTCGCGGCTCGTCCGGGTACTCGTGAAACGATTGCAAATTACCGCTTAGATTTTTTACTCGAACGCGACGCGGTGAGCGAAACATATCAAGCGACCCGCTCCGATTTCGACCAGCCTTCGATTATTAAAATAATTTCTCCAACTTCGATAGACGCGGAGCGGCGTGAAAAAATTCTGAGTGAAACCAGAGCCGCCGCCAATATTAATCACTTGAATATCGCTCGCGTCTACGAGTCCGGCTCAACCGACGACGGTGAATTTTATACGGTTACCGAATCAATCAGCGGGCAAACTTTACGCGAATGTCTGAGAAAAGTCGGCGTGTTTCCCGAAGCCGAAGCCGTGATGATTGCCCGACACGCGGCGGAAGCACTCGAAGCGGCGCACAGCGTCGGCGTCGTTCACCGCGCCGTCAGTCCGGCGAATATAATTCTGGCGCAGGACGGGGAAAAGCTGGCGGTTAAGCTGCAAAACTTTGACTTCGGCGGCATCGAACAACAAAATATCGTCGCCGCTTTTCCAAATGCCGAACCGCCGATTGACCGGCTTCGCTATTTGTCGCCGGAGCAATTTTCCGGACAAGCGGCGGACGCGCGGTCGGACGTTTACAGTCTCGCCGTCGTGTTCTACGAAATGCTCTGCGGACGTTCGCCGTTCGGTGCGCCCACAGCTGCGGCAATCACTGAGCGGCGGATAAACGAGCAGCCGCTCGAACAACTCGGCTTTGACACGCAGGCATTGCTGAAGCATATTTTGCAGCAGTCGCTTCAAAAAAGACCGGCAGTCAGACCGCAAACCGCCGGTAGTTTGGCGCGTCAACTGCGTCATATCGAGCAGCTTCTGGCATTGCGGGGAATGACTTCGCACAAAGCTGCGAAATCTTCGACAGTCAGCGAAGCCGTCCCGGTTGTTTTTAACAACACGCCGCCACCGGAAGCAGTCGAGTCGCCGTCCGAAAAACATCAACCGCGCGAGATGACGACGCAAAAAATCGCCGCCGGAATTTTACCGGCAATCCCGCTTGTCGCATTGTCGTCTGTCGAGAAGATTGAACAAAACACAATTGATGCCGCCGCTCCTTTTTCCGAACCCGAACCGATTCGCGTCGAGCAAGAAGCGGTTGGTGGTGAATCATTTTCGGCAGAACCGATTTTAATCAAGAAAAAAGAATCGAACGTCGTTCCGTTTGAATCCGAACCGATTTCCGTCAGAAAAAATTTTGAATCCGAGCCAATCGTCGTCCAGAAAAAACAAATTGACACGGCTGCGCTCGAATCCGAGCCGATTCTTATCAAGCGGAAAAAAGCCGACATCGTTGCCGCGCCGGAAGTGATTGACTTGCCCGATGCCGATGTTAGAGAAACGAGAGAAAGACAATCGACCGCGCCGATTCCTGCAAATCCTTCCGTCGAAAACCGCGCGCGGCATCTGCCGGCAAGACGACCGTTATTCATCGGCGCGGGTCTTTTGGTTTTGCTGGCTTCGGTTCTGCTGGGCGCGTTCTTGTATAACCGTCAGCACCAGTCGTCAGCCGCGCAGCCGACAGTTGCCGGCACATCAACTGCTTCTTCCGCATCGCAACCGCCGGAAACAATTTCCGCTACGAGCGGCGACACGACTGAATCAGGTGCGGCGGAAGTCGAGCAATCGGCGCCAAACGCAACGGAAACATCGCCTGCGGTAGTATCGCAACGCGAAAATCAATCGCGTGAAGGAACACCGGCAACCGATAAAGCGGCGCAGCAAAACGAATCCGCTAAAACTCAAACCGCGCGTGAAAATCCGGCAGCTACGGAAAGTAATCGCGGCGACACTCGCTCGTCTGTAGTGTCGGCGGGCGGCGACGCGCAGGCGGAGTTAAGCACCTCGCTCGACCGTTGGGTCTCCGCGACGAATTCGCGGAATGTTGACCAGCAAATGAATTATTACGCGCCGCAGGTCAACGCCTACTACCAAGCCAGAAACGCTTCGCCCGAATCGGTGCGAGCTGAAAAGAAACGCCTTTTCGAACGCGCCGACCGGGTTGACATTCAAACCGGCAAGCCGGAAATCAACGTCAGTCCCGATGGAAAAACCGCAACGATGCGGTTTCGGAAAAAATACGCCATCAAAGAAGGACAGCGCAGTCGCAACGGCGAGGTTTTACAGGAGCTAAAGTGGGTCAAATCCGGTAGCGACTGGCGAATCGTCAGCGAGCGCGACATAAAAGTGATCAACCGTTAAGCAAGTCTGGCGGCATCGAGGCGGTTTTAAATTTTTGTTGACACAAATTCAAACATAAAATTAAAATTTACTCAGTCTCTTTTCAAAATCGAATAAATTTTGAAGAGAAGTCAAAATGTTCACAAAAACGCGGAAGGTTTCACTGCCGTTTTGCCTCGGCTCACTTCTCCAAAGGCTTTCCGAAATCACTCGAATTTCCTAAAATCCAAGGCTAAAATTTTTAATTTTCAATCGCTAAATTGCTTTTTAATTATATGAGAAAATATCAACCGCTCGCTTTATTTGTGTTGTTTTTTATCGTCTTCGGTTTTTCGCCCGTTTCAGTTTCGGCAAAAGACGAATGGCTGCGCGTGCGCTCGAAAAACTTTAATCTCGTCGGCAACGCCAGCGAAAAAGACATTCGCAAAGTGGCGACCAAACTCGAACAATTCCGCGAAACTTTTCGGCTGGTTTTCCAGAACACTAACTTAAATTCTTCAATTCCGACCAACGTCGTCGTTTTCAAAAGCAAATCGGCATACAAACCTTTTCTGCCGAAACGCGCCGACGGGAAAGCCGACACCGGAATTGCCGGATATTTTCAGCCGGGCGACGATGTCAACTACATCACGATTTCGACCGAAGGCGAAGATGCCGAGACTTACGGCACGATTTTTCACGAATACGTTCATTTTATCGTCAATACGAATTTCGGAAAATCGGAAGTTCCGCCCTGGTTTAATGAAGGTTTAGCCGAATATTATCAAACATTTGCGATTGAAGAAGACCAGAGAGCAAAACTCGGTCTGGCGCAAAGCCAGCATTTGTATCTGCTTCAGCAAACCCAGTTGATTCCGCTCGAAACGATGTTCAAAATCAGCAATTACGCGCTGCACCAAAACGGAAATCACTCGCGCAGCATATTTTACGCCGAGGCTTGGGCGTTGATTCACTATCTCGTGCAGGGCGGAAAAACCGAAGGACTCGGAAAATTCCTTATGCTCTCGCTAAAAGACGTTCCGTCCGAAAAGGCGTTTCAGGACGCTTTTCAGATGTCTTACGCGCAAATGGAAAAGGAATTAAAGAAATATGTCGAGAGAAGAACTTATAAATACTCGTTAATAACTTTTGAAAACAAGCTCGTTTTTGAAAATGAAATGCAGACATCGGTGATGTCCGAAGCCGAAAGCAACGCCTATCTCGGCGATTTGCTGTATCACACCGACCGCGCCGACGATGCCGAATCTTATTTGCAAAAAGCGGTTGCGCTCAAACCCGATTTGAGTATGGCGAACACCACTCTCGGAATGGTCAAGCTGAGTCAGAGAAAATATGACGAAGCGAAAAAATATCTGGAAAAAGCCATTTCCGAAGACCAGAAAAATCATCTCGCCTTTTATAAATACGCTTATCTTTTGAGCCGTGAAGGTCGTGATGAATTCGGCTATGTGGCATCGTTTCCGGCGGACAAATCGGCGAAAATGCGCGATTTGCTGAAAAAGGCGATTGCCATAAATCCGAGCTTTACCGAAAGTTACGAGCTTTTGGCTTTTGTTAATTTGGTCAATAACGAGCAGCTTGATGAAGCGGTTGCATATTTGCGGAAAGCATTGAAATATCAACCCGGCAGCCAACGATACGCGCTGCGCATTGCCGAGATTTATTTACGGCAGGATAAATTTGTCGAAGCGGCGACGATTGCCGACAAGATTGCCAAAACCGCCGACGAACCGGAGATAAAGTCGCAAGCCGAGAATTTAACCGGACAACTCCGGCAGAGACAAGAAATCAACCAGCGAAACGAAGCCTCCCGCAAACAATACGAAGCGGCGGTTGCCGAAGCCGGTAAAAGAGGCGGTCAGCCGGTTTTAATCAGCCGAACCGGAAGCGGGAAAAAGCTCTCTCCCGAAGAAGCTGCCAAAGCCGAAGAGGATGACAAAATTCGCTCGGTCAATCAAGCGTTGAGAAAAGCGCAAACCGGCGAAAAACAAGTTCTCGGTCACATTCAAAAAATAGACTGCAAAGGAAAACTTGTTAGTTATATCGTCAAAACCGCCGCCGAAACTTTTACGCTTTCGAGCAAGGATTTTGAGAACCTGGCGTTGACGGCGTTTGTTGCCGACGCTCAGGAAGCACAAGTCGGCTGCGGCGCAAACGTCGCCGACTTTAATGCGTTTTTGACTTATAAACCGCAAACCGACGCTAAAAACAGCAATCGCGGCGAATTAGTCGCCGTTGATTTTGTGCCGAAAAATTTCCGCCTGATGGACGCGAGCGAGATGCAAAATAAAACGGAAGAAATTTATGTCGCGGAGGAGTCGGCAGTTATATCTTCACAACCACCACCGCCGGCGATTAACAACGCGGATTTTGATGCACAGCGACACGCGGCGATGATGCAGGCGATGAAAAACGCGATGCGCCAGCCGTCGGCAGGAGAGCGGCGCGAACTCGGTTTGATTGAAAAAATCGAATGCACAAATAAGGGAATGTTTTTTCATCTGAAAACTCAGACGCAGGTTTTCAAATTAGCGACAGCCTCGCCGCAGTCAATCCAAATAAAGGCATTTACGCCTGAAGTCGAACAAATTCAAATCGGCTGTAATCTCAAACAAGTAGATATTCCGGTTGTTTTCACTTATAAGCCAACTTCTGACCCGAAAGCCAAATCTAATGGCGAAATCGTCGCATTGGAATTTGTGCCGAAAAGTTTTATTTTAGAAAAGTAACAACTGTAAAATAAAGGGAAGTTGCAACAATGAAATTTAAATCAATCGCTATAGTCGGTTTGCTGTCGTCCTGTCTTGCTCCGACGCAGTTAATTCAAGCGCAGATGAATCTGAACCTGAAACCCAATATGGAATTTACAACTCAATTGACCACCGCCGAAGCGAGTTCGACGGCGGTTGATAATCCGCTGCTTGCCGGGTGGAAGGGTGCCTTCGGCGGCACGCCGCTTTTTGACCTGGTGAAAGTCGCCGATTTTAAACCGGCACTCGAATCGGGAATGGCTGAAAGACTGTCGGAGGTCGAGCGGATTGCGAAAAATCCCGCCGCCCCAACCTTTGAAAACACGATTGCGGCGATGGAGCGCACCGGACGGACGCTCGACCGCGTGCAAGCCGTCTATGGCGTTTGGAGTTCGGCGATGAACAACGCGGAATTTCAACTCGTCGAGCGCGAAATGAGTCCGAAACTGGCTGCCTTTTCGGACAAAATTACGCAAAATGAAGCACTCTTCCGGCGCATCGAAGCGGTCTACAATTCGCCCGCCAAGTCGCGGCTGACGTCGGAACAACAACGCCTGACGTGGCTTTACCACACTAATTTCGTGCGTGCCGGAGCGCGGCTCAAGCCCGACGCCAAAACGCGACTGTCGCAGATTAACCAGCAGCTTGCCGGACTTTTCACGCGCTTTAGCCAGAACCAGCTTGCTGACGAAAGCGAACGGTTTCTCGTGCTGAAAAGTGAAGCGGAGCTTGCCGGACTTCCGCAATCTTTGCGTGATGCGGCGGCAGAAGAAGCGACGGCAAAGAAAATGCCGGGCGCGTGGATGGTCACCAACACGCGGTCTTCGGTTGACCCGTTTCTGACTTATTCAGACCGGCGCGAGCTTCGTGAAAAAGCCTGGAAGATGTTCGTCAACCGCGGCGACAACGGCGATGCTCACGACAACAACGCAATTATCACCGAAATACTTCAGCTTCGCGCCGAGCGTGCCAAACTGCTCGGCTATCCGACGCACGCGCACTGGCGGCTCGACGACAAAATGGCAAAAACACCCGAACGCACGATGGAATTGATGGAAGCCGTCTGGAAGCCCGCCGTCGCCCGTGTCCGCGAGGAAGTCGCCGATATGCAGGCACTCGCCAAAAAAGAAGGCGCGGACATTAAGATTGAGCCTTGGGATTATCGTTACTACGCCGAAAAAGTTAGAAAGGATCGTTATGATTTAGATCAGAATGAAGTAAAACAATATCTTCAGCTCGACAAATTGCGCGAGGGAATGTTCTGGGTTGCCGGCGAGCTTTTCAATTTTAACTTTACGCCGGTGACCAATGTTGCGGTTTATCATCCCGATGTTCGAGTTTGGGAAGTAAAGAATAAAACGACCGGAAAACACATCGGACTGTGGTATTTCGACCCGTTCGCGCGGGAAGGTAAAAGCTCCGGCGCGTGGATGAACGCTTATCGCAATCAGGAGCGAGTGGACGGCAGCATCACGACGATTGTTTCCAATAATTCAAATTTCGTGAAGGGTAAACCGGGCGAGCCGGTGCTGATTTCCTGGGACGACGCGACGACGTTGTTTCACGAGTTCGGTCACGCACTGCACGGTCTTTCTTCGAATGTAACGTATCCTTCGCTGTCAGGAACTTCGGTCGCAACCGATTATGTCGAGTTTCCTTCGCAGATTTTGGAACGCTGGATTTCCACACCGGAAGTCCTTCAAAAGTTCGCCGTTCACTACCAAACCGGAAAACCGATTCCGCAGAATTTAGTTGACCGAATCGAACGCGCTTCGGCATTCAATCAAGGCTTTGCGACGGTCGAGTATCTATCGAGCGCGTTGGTTGATATGAAAATGCATCTTGCCGGTGCACAGAAAATTGACCCGGATGCTTTCGAGCGGAACACACTGGCGGAACTCGGGATGCCCTCTGAACTCGTGATGCGCCACCGCACACCGCAGTTTGGTCACGTCTTTTCAGGCGACGGCTATTCGGCGGGTTATTACAGCTACATCTGGTCTGATGTAATCTCCGCCGACGCTTACGATGCGTTTGTCGAGGCGGGCGGTCCATATGATAAAGCCGTCGCCGAACGTCTTCGCAAATACGTCTTTTCAGTCGGCAACACGATTGACCCGGCTGATGCTTATCGTGCCTTTCGCGGACGCGATCCTAAAATCGAAGCCTTGATGCGCAAACGCGGCTTTCCGGTGAACGATTCAAAGAAAGCTAAGCCGACACCGGCGAAATCAAAAGCTAAGAGTCGTTAAGTTATAATGTGCATTCCGTTAATTCGGGCGTGGGGTTGCGGTGAGTTCGCAACCTTTTTTACATTCTCATCTACCGGCAACTGCTTCGTCTCGATTTGTTTTAGGCTCAGGTTTTTCGCATTGGAAACGGTGTCTCATAAGTCAATGTTGAATACTACAAGCGCGTCATAGATTGTGAGATAGAGTTTTAAGACGGAGTATGCATGTGTTAAGAGGCAAATTTGAGAAGCCGGTCGGTTGTCACAAAAACGGACGTTTTTGATATTGTGATTTTGTCAAGATTATTATCCTTACCAAGGTAGAAAATTAAAGCAGACAGAAGCTAATTATTGGATAATTTAAATAATCCGCTCATTTTTTCGCAACTAAGAGATAATACAGGGCTCGGAAAAAATTTATTAAGAGCCGGTTTTTTAATCCTAATGAATTAGCCGTAACTTAAATATCAGACAAACGGCGTGATATACTTTTGGTCGTGAAACAATCTCTACAAGCATTGATAATTGACGACGAGCCGCTGGTTAGCAATTTTATAACTAAAATTCTGACCACCGAAGGTTGGATCGTCAGCAAAGCGAAAAATGCTGAACAGGCATTTGAAATGTTGTGTGAACAGAAATGGTCGCTGGTTTTTTGCGACGTTATTCTTGATGGAGTAGACGGTTATGCGGTTTTGCGACGATTTTCGGAAAAGCAGGCTGAGGCACGCTTCGTTTTGATGACCGGACACGGTTCAGCCGCCGGCGCGCTCGATGCAATCGCTTTCGGAGCCTACGATTATTTGGTTAAACCATTTGCAGTTGACGATATTCTCAATATTGCCAAAGCCGTCCGCGAGCAGCATCAAACGCGCTCGCGGGAGAAAGTGTCGGATTCAGTCGCCCCGCCCGAAGGTTACGTGTCAGATATTTTGTTGATCGGAAAGAGTCCGAAATTTGTCGACTGTCTGAAAATGGTCGGGCGCATCGCGGCAACTAATCTTCCTGTTCTTATCACCGGAGAATCGGGAACCGGCAAAGAGATGGTTGCCCAATCAATTCATCAACGCAGCAGCCGTGCAGACGGCGCATTCGTTGCCGTCAATTGCGGCGCAATTCCGTTTGAGCTGATTGAGTCCGAATTATTCGGTCACGCAAAGGGCGCATTCACCGGTGCCGACCGTGAACGAATGGGACTTTGGGAAGAAGCCGACGGCGGCACGATTTTGCTTGACGAAATAACCGAAACAAGTCTGCTGTTTCAAGTAAAACTTCTGCGTGCTTTGCAGCAAGGTGAAATCCGCCGTGTCGGTTCAAATAAAACTTTAAAAGTCGATGTCCGCGTGATCGCCGCGACCAACCGCAATGTCGAAGACGAAGTGCGGCAGGGACGTTTCCGGCAGGATTTAATGTATCGCCTTAACGCCGTGATGATTCACGTGCCGCCGCTGTGTGAGCGCGTCGAAGATATTCCACTGCTCGCCGGGCATTTTGCACGTCAGATACGTCCTTCCGATGCTTCCCCGATAGCATTCTCGCCAGCGGCACTCGAAATACTAAAAAATTACAGATGGCAAGGCAATGTCCGTGAATTGGAAAACGCTGTTTGCCACGCGGTTTCACTATGCGATGACGTTGTTTATCCGCACCATCTCCCTACACGATTAATTCGAGCCAGCGAAGTTTCACCAGAACAGTCAGAAGCTGTAAAAACGCTCGCGACACAAAACGGAGAATGGTTTTCACTTGCCGAGATTCAAGCAAAGTATGTTGCCCAAGTTCTTACGCACACCAACGGTAACAAGCAGGCGGCGGCACGGTTACTTAACATAGATCGCAAGACTCTCGCCCGGGTCATCAAGCGTTCGGAAGTTGAAGCCTAAAACAGTTTTAGTTGTTGTGTTTCTTACTTGTTATTTTCTTACGGAAGATTGAAACCTTCTTCCAAGAAGATTGTTATCTTAGTTATTTTAGGTGGTATTATTTTTGAAATAACTTTAACTTGGCACTTCCAGTTAAGATTTATGAATATAAAAAGAATATTTATAGGGAAAAATGTTACACCCAACGGGAAAATAGGTGTAGCTAAACTCCCGATTTAATATATTTTTAGTTTTGAACCAACGTAAATTTCTCGTTAATTCGTTTATTCAGAAAAATAAAACCAAAATGTGCAAAATTCCTCAACTTAGGAAAAACACCCATCCTTTATGCCTCCTACACGGTTGTTTTGAATAATAGATTAAGGAGATAAAATCGTTTTTTAGTGAATAACTACTTAAGATAAACAACAAATTAAGAGCTACACTGCTAAGTTGGCACAAATATTGCTTTTTGCAGATAAGCTAACTCTTAAATTATACTTTACAGGAGTAACATAATATAGGAAATATGATAATCATATTTCTGTATCGTTACAGCAAATTGCTTGGCTCTCTCTCCTTTGATTGAGCCACTACCCCAATCGAAACTTAGCCGGCGAAGTTTGCAGATTTCTTTGAACTTCTGACCGAGACATTCAAGTTTCACAATGGCTGCCGGTTCAGTGCAGTACACAAAGGAAGAATTACCAAATAATAAAAAAACAGGAAGGATTACAAAATGAACACAAAATCTTTATACTTTATGACGCGCATCGTCTTGGTGACGATGTTTGCGATGGGGCTTTTATTAGTGCCGGCTTTTAACAGCACAGGCACGGTATCAGCTCAAAAAGGCGTCAAACAGGATCAAGTCGCCGCAAACGAAGCGCTTGATACAATCTCCTGGGCATTAGACCTCAGATCAGCAACTGATTTGGCGGTTTTTGCTCAGAACGGAGTTACCAATAAAGCAACTTCCAAAGTGACGGGAAAAGTTCTTGGTCTGACGCGCGACAATCAAGACGCGACGACACTCAAGGCACAAAAGGATTTCTCCCATTCGTTTGGCGCTCTCAACGGACTGCCCTGCACCGAAGTAGCAGATACGGACTTAGGCGGCAGGACATTCGGTCCGGGCGTTTATTGCCTGGCATCGGCACAACTGGCGGGCGAGATGGTTCTGGACGGTCAGGAGAATCCGAACGCTATCTTTATTTTTTGTGTCAATGGCACGGCGACCACCGAGAAGGGTTCAGCCATCTCCTTGATGGGCGATGCTCAAGCGCACAGTATTTTCTTCGTCGCCGATGATTCGGTAGTGGTCGGAGAAGGCAGCAGCATCAAGGGAAGCATTTTTGCACGCAACGGAATCAAAGTAGATACGGGTGCGACGGTTGACGGCAGAGTCTTATCGTTGAAAGGCGAGATAGACAACAGCGGAACACTCGGACCGCAACAGACCGGTATCCTCGAAATCTGTAAACGGATTGATACCAGTTTGGGTTCGGGACAAACTGGAGCTGGAAATTTCGGTTTGGAAAGAAGGATTTTCAATTTCAGAGTCGGCAGCTTGGTTTTTGGGGTTCCGGCTGGCGAATGTTCCGGTCCGCAGACGGTGGCGAGCGGTCCGATTGTTATTGAAGAGTTGAATTCTGGAACCACCTTCGACGGCGGTACTTTCGTTGGTAACTTCGAATTAATTGCTGTTAGAGGGCTTGGACAAACACCACCATCAATAACGGGTGTTAATTTCGCGCAACGGACAGCTAACGTAAATGTTCGAGAAGGCGGCATTGCCAATCAGACGAGAATCGAGTTTACAAACCGCTTTGCTATCACAGCCATCGTCGAAATTTGTAAAGAAAGTCTCGACTCGGGTGTCGAAGGTCAAATATTCAGATTCACCATCGATGAGCTTCCTAGCCCCGGTGCCCCCAGCACAGCCATCGACCCCGCTACCGGCTTGCCATTTACCCAACCGGTCTTTAGAGCTCTTGCCGGACAATGCACCGGACCGATTTCGGTGGTAGTACCGGCAGACGTTGATGATTTTTCGCCACGACGCGGCGTCGTCAATGTTAGAGAATTAGCGCAAACCGGATTTATATTCACCGGTGCCGATACGGCTGATGGCTTTTCAGCTCCGCAAGAGAGACTGATCGCCGTCGATGTTCCTAATCGTCGGGTGACGGCATTTGTCGTCGAAGGCGGCGTCCGCGACCAGACGACCATCTTCTTCTTCAACCGTTCCGCAGCGGCTGAGCTGAAGGTTTGTAAGATTGCCGGACCGGGCATTCCCATCGGGCAAAGATTTGACTTCTCCGTCGATGGTACGGCTCCGCTGGCACCCGGTCCCGACGGTACCGTTCCGCAGGGCGGCATGGCGGTGACCAGAGCCGTCAGCGTCACTGCCGGTCCTGAATCAAGCCGCGGTTTCTGTCAGGTTGTGCCTGGCACTTTCGTGGTCGATTCACTGGCGACAGTGACCGAATTGGATGCGGCAGCCGGTTCCGGCGTCGGCACCATTCGGGTATCGAGAATTCGTTCAACTTCCGGTATTGTTGCTCCGGTAGTTCGTGCCGGCGGCACACCGCAGGGTGAGCCGTTCTTCCCGCCGCAATCGGGTACTACCGGTACGGGTGCAAACACCGTGACTGCCGGTACGATCAGTGCCAGACGAGTGACGGTGCCGGTACGCCGCGAAGTAGCTGAAGTAGAGTTTGTCAACTTCAACTTCCAGGCGACGACGCTGAAAATCTGTAAGGTAGCCGGAAACGGTATTCCTTCGGACTTATCGCGTTCGTTTGTCTTTGATGTGGTCGCTGACAGAGCGGATGGTCCGACCGGACCATTGTTCGCAGCCAACACCACATCAGTCACGGTGGCAGCCGGACCTGGCGCGCCAAACCAGCAGAACGGCAGTTGCGACTTCGTGTCGGGACCGTTCACAGCGGGCAACACTATGGGTGGACCGCCGAATACGGCAGGGTCATTCGACGTCGGCTCGACAGTGATCATCACCGAGAGAGCGCAGACGGGAATCAGAGTAGCGGCAGGCGGCATCACCTCACCGACCGGTGGAGTGATTGCGGACACCGCTAACAGACAGGCAACGATCACGAGCTTGCAGCCTGGAGTCAACGAAGTAGCGTTTGTCAACGAAGTGGGAACACTCCAGATCAAGTCGCGCAAGCGAGCTAGAGTGACATTCTAAGGCTAGTAAAACAATAGACGGCATCTGTTTAGCGACAGATGCCGCTCGTCTCTAGAATCGCCAAGGGGAGAGAGTAGAGGGGAGGCAGAGGAAGAAAAGAAAAAGGGCGTGATTAACTATTTCAAGTTAATCACGCCCTTTCTGCGTTTTTCGTAAAAATTTGAAAGCTAACCAGCAGACTGTAAGAAACCTGGCTGCAGATTTTTGCATAACAACTGATACATTAGAATTTAGGAAGGGATAAAAATTGAAATTACAGAATGACTGTTGCATTACAGGTATAGCCAGCCGTCGTCTCTGACCTGAAGCCGATTTACACCGCCGTTTCGGAATGTGAAGCCTTGTTTGTGCTGGAATTCTTTGGCGGGAATTGGAACTCGAAATACCCGCTCATTGCCAAATTGTGGCACGCTAACTGGCAGCACCTCAGCCCGATGTTTAGTCTGCCGAAAGAAGTCCGCCGTGCCGTTTACACGACCGAGTCATTGAATCGCTCAATTACAGTTTGCGGAAAATTACAAAAACTCGTGTTGCTTTTCCTAATGAAAAAGCTGCTCTAAAACTGCTTTATCTGGGCTTGCAAAGCGCTGCGAAGAAATGGACAATGCCAATCCAGAACTAGAGTTTGGCGATGAATCAAATGGCAATACTTTTCGAGAGCAGAATGCTGATTCCGGGACTGACAGAAAACTCAGTTACACAAAATATCTGACACCCTCCAAACTTATCGAACTATATTGTCTAATCTGTCGCATCTACGATAGACAAAGCTGTTTGAAATATCAACGCGCCAGCAATTTCAAGCCGCGTTTTACTGACCAGGAATTAATCACCGTGTATTTGTTCGGTCATCTGAACGGTCTGTATCAGAAGAAAGCCATTTACCGTTTTGCCCGCCATTATTGGGCGACGTGGTTTCCCGATTTGCCGAGTTATCAGGCTTTTAATCGTCGCCTGAACCTGCTTGAATCGGTATTTCGCGCCATTGGCTCAGCTTTGCTCAACACTTTAGCAGACCCGCAAGCGGCAGAGATTGACCATCTGATTGACTCGATGCCGGTGATGCTGGCAAGCGGAACTTTCTCGCGTCGCGCCCGTGTCACTCGTGATGTTGCCAATGGAGGATATTGCGCGGCTAAACGTCTGCATTTTCACGGCGTTCGTCTGCATTTTATCGCTGCCGTTGCCACGCCGTTTTTGGCTTAGAGAAGCCAGCGCTCACGACTTGACGGGACTCAAAGAGCAACGCATCTGTTTGCTGAACTCAACGCTTTTCGGCGACAAGGCGTTTTGCAACACGAGTCTGGAAATTCAGTTCAAACAGCAGAACACATGGCTTTTAGTGCTGAAAAAGAAAACCAAAGGCAAAGAACTTAGTTGTTTTGAGAAAGAGCAAAATCGTTTAGTTAGTAAAATTCGCCAGCCGATTGAAAGTTTTTTCAACTGACTGATTGGTAAAACCCAAATTTAAAGAGCGAGTCTGGTACGTTCAACCGACGGCTTACTGGTTCATTGTTTCGGAAAACTGGCTTTTGCTTTGCTTTTGTTGGTTTTCTACTCTTGATTCACATTTAGTATGGTTTTCCTATTTGGAATCTCAAAAACAGATAGTAATGCCGTCTATCCTGCTTAGATTCAATTTCACGCTTGATTCAAATCAGTTTTGATCTTTGCCAATAAAGGTAATTAACACATATATAACATTTTCTGTTTGAAGTTAACCTTGATATAATTACTTTATTGTGATACAAACACAAATTGTTATGATCAACAATTCCTTTACTCCTTTTTCAATTTCACCTAATCCGAATAGCATTTACCTAACTGATTCGTTGCGGGCGGTTGTTCACAAATCACGTTTTACTATTGATAAAAGGCAAGGGTTGACGTGCGTTTTAGGTGACATTGGACTTGGCAAATCAACGATTTTACGTTTTTTGCACGGCGATTATTCAGCACGTGAGGATACGGTTACAACCCTCATTCCGACACCGATTTTCCCTTCTCCATTTGCGATGCTCAAAAGTATTTCAATGGATTTCAAGCTCGAGTCCGAACGCTCGTTTCAAAAGCAACAAGACGCTTTGCAGTCTTTTCTGCTCGAAACTTATGCAGCTGATAAAAATGTTGTGATTTTTATTGACGAAGCGCAAAATGTTAACAATAAGCAGTTGGAACTTGTCCGTTCACTTCTAAATTATGAAACTAACACGCAGAAACTTGTACAGATTGTCTTGGCAGGTCAACTTGAATTGAAAGACCGATTATCAGACAAACGAAACAAAGCCGTGGCTTCACGTGTATCAACGTACTCTATTTTATCGCCGCTCACCTTTGGTGAAACACGCGAAATGATTATTCATCGATGCAAGTTCGAAAACATCGAAAATCCGTTTACGCCCGAAGCTATTGAAAAGATTTATGAAATTTCTGGTGGAGTTCCTCGCTCGGTGCTAAAAATATGTGCCTTTGCCTATCATATTAAGGAGCTCGAAAACTTAGCCGAAATAACGTCTGAATTTATTGAGATGGCACAACCGGAAGTATTAATTCCTGCCGCCGCAGGTAAAAGTTGAAAGTGTAACAACTAAAGTTATAGAGGGACGATAATAACTATGAGTGGACGAGTGTCATTTGCCGATTTGCTGAAAGCTGGAATTGCTAAAGATAAGCAAAGACTTGGGTTTAAACCTACGCTACCCACCCCACTCACCCTAGCCACTCCACCTACTATAAAACCAACCGCACCGGAGAAAGATTTTACTCGAGTTGCAAATTCGATTGCCCGCAAAGCCGTACCGGACGGTCTATTTATTGGTAAGTCAAAGCAAATCTACGATTATCTTTATTCAATAACCAGAGGGGCTATGCAACCTACAAGAACTGTGCGCATAACAAAAGCCAATTTAATGAGAAATGCCGACATCGGATCAGAAAGAACATTACACAAAAATTTAACACATCTGAAGACACTTGGATTAATCAAAACCATTGAGTTTGAAGGTCAGCACCGAGGGAACGAATACGAAACCTTTCTACCAGAAGAAGCTGTGTCTAATCTTTTGCATCTACCCCACCCACCCCACCCACGCTACCCATTGTCGAAAGTGGAGGGGGTACCCCCCGCAGAAAGTGGAGTGGGTGGGGTGGGTTATCTTGTTGAAAAAGAAGCTGCTTACAGGCGCTCTAAGACTTCTTTTAAAGACATTGAAGAAAATGATGATGAGCCTGCGGCGCGGGGTGCGGTGGAAATGGTCATTGACGAAGTTTCGAAAAGGCTAATCGGCAAGGGATTAAAATCCACCGACAACGAAAAACTCAAAGAACTAGCTGAACTCTTAAAAATGGAACTAGAAATTGCTGCAGCACGCACTAATTCCATCTCAAATGTGCCAGCATTCTTGACTGAACATCTGCGTCGCCGCCTATTGAAGAAACCTGAAATTCAAATGAGCGACGAGTCTTTGCATTCAAAGGCTATCAATAAATCTCTGCCAGTGAGCAAAATTGTTAATTCAATTCAAGCTGACAGAGAATCTTATCAAGCCGAACCATTAAGCGAACAAGCGAGACAGACTGTTTTGAAAACAATACGCGAATATATCGAAAAAGGGCAACGCGAATTCGTAATGAGTTTCCAAGACACTTACACTGCTCAAGACTGGCAATGGTTGTTAGAAAACCTGCCAAATGAATCGGTGGAAATCCACACCTCCAAAAATTCAAGAGCGGAATAAGAATTAGGAAAACTAAAAACTTAAACAGACGTGTTTATACAGGCTTTTGGAATCTAAAGCAACACAGACTACAAAAAAGAATCTAAAAGCTGTTTATAGCCACTTTCTGTGCCAAGTAGATAAACATCAACAAGTCGACTTAACCTCAAAAAACAAAATATCAATACAAATCTCGGAGACAATCATAAGACGGTGAAGCTAAGATGCTAAACTCAGAGGCAGGAAATTAGTAGATTTTAGTAGAAAATCTACATCTGATAACATAAAAATCGTCTGCCAAGCAATTTTTATTAAATGTTTCAGAATAAGTCCTCTTTTGAGTTTGATATGTAATAATCAAACTCAAAGCGTTAGCCTAAGCATTATCTATGCGAGAAACTTGATTTTTCTAACAAATTTAAGAAGGCTATTTCACATTTTTCCGTTGATGAGTAATATTCTGTCCGAACAAACAGATTTTAAGCTTAAATTTGAATCAGGCACGCTGATTTTGGAAGGTGCAGACGAGATTGACTCTGTTCCGAGTGCTTTTGTCTGGGACAAACGAACGTTACATTTTCGTGCGCCCGCCTTCAAATATCGAGAAATTGTCAAGGATTTCCTCCGGGCGAAACGAGTTTATGAAGATTTGGCTAAAAGATATGACAAATTCGATTTTCGGCAGAAATTCCAGTTAAATCCGCGCCCGTATCAAATCGCGTCAATCGAAGCATGGCGGCAAAACGAACGATGCGGCGTGATTGTCCTGCCGACCGGCGCAGGCAAAACTCACGCGGCAACGATGGCAATCGAAATGTGCGGGCGGCAGACGCTCGTTGTCGTACCGACGCTTGATTTGATGAACCAGTGGTATGACCTTTTGCTCTCTACTTTTAACGCCGAAATTGGTTTAATCGGCGGCGGTTTTTACGAAATCGGCGCAATCACCGTTACAACTTATGCTTCGGCGTATCGACATCAGGAACGCATCGGAAATCAGTTCGGTTTGATAATTTTCGACGAATGTCATCATTTGCCGTCGGAAGGCTACAAATACGCGGCGGAGTTTGCAATTGCGCCGTTTCGCTTGGGTTTGAGCGCGACTCCCGACCGCGCCGACGGTAATGATTCGCTGCTCGAAGAGCTTGTCGGAAAATTCGTCTACCGACTTGAAGCGCAGGAATTGGCAGGTGAATATCTGGCTGACTACACGCTCGAACGAATCGAAGTCGATATGACCGACGAAGAACGCGAATTATACAAAAGCGAACGCGGTATTTTTCGTGATTTTATTCGCGCAAAAAATATCTCGTTCGGCTCAATTGACGGCTGGAAAACTTTTGTGATGCACAGTGCCAGAAGCGAAGACGGCAGACGCGCGATGAAAGCGTATCGCCGCTCGAAGAAAATCGCCCTCGGAACCGATGCCAAATTGCGCGTCTTGCAGGATTTGCTCGTTCGCCACCGGCGTGACAAAGTTTTGATTTTCACCGCGGAAAACGAGATGGTTTATCAAATTTCAAACGATTTTTTGATTCCCGCCATTACGCACGAAACCAACGTTAAGGAACGACGTTTTTGGCTCGAAGCCCTCAACAAGGGCGATGTTCTCGCGCTGGCAACATCAAAGGTTTTGAATGAAGGAGTCAACATTCCCGATGCTTCGGTGGCAATAATTCTCTCCGGTTCCGGTTCGTCACGCGAACACATTCAACGCCTGGGCAGAATTTTGCGAAAAAAAGAAAACAAACAGGCGATTTTGTATGAAATTATCACGCGCAACACAACCGAAGAACGCATCAGCGAAAGACGCACTGACGCTCGCCAATTTCAAAACGTCAAGACCGGAGATAACCGAAACTTGTTCAGGTGAAATTTAGGATTCAGGATTTAGAATTCAAAATTAAAATCTGAATCTTGAATCCTGAATCTTGAATCCTGAACCTTGAATCCTGAA